>WNFY01003925.1_pt1 | contig 13819 bp, 9 predicted proteins | sample 5400091 | NCBI WGS metagenome assembly WNFY01 (sample SAMN13153364, study PRJNA577476) | soil metagenome | isolation source: 60 cm soil or saprolite under grassland replicate 1 | place: USA:California | collected 2016-06-15 | reverse complement strand
ACGCGGCCTTCTTCGATATCACGCTCGGCTTCTCGCACAGCGGCGAGAAATGCGATCTCGTCGGCGACGTCCCGGTAATCGATATCGTCCGGCAGCCGGTTAATCGCCTGAAGAACCTGATCTTTAACGCTCACGGTTAAAGATTAGCGGAAACCGAAGCAATCCGCAACGGGAGCAAACAAAGTACCGCCGCGCCCGGACGCTCCATTCGCCTGACCTCAGGACCAGGTTGTCGCGGCGACCGCTACCCGAGATTTGCGGCTGACACAGCCGCCGCTACAGGAAACGCTGCCATTACTTTTTTTAACGTTTCTTGTATCCGAAGAAACCGCGCCGGCGAATGATCTCGGCAACTTGCGGCGGCACCATCTGGTCCCAGGTTTCGTCGCCGCTCGCAATGCGCTTGAGCACGTCCCGGGAAAAAATCTGCAGATATTCGGGATTATAGTTATCGAGCTGCACGAAGCTGCCGCGACGCACCAGATAATCGTAGAGCGGTTGCAGATCGGGTTTCACTTTCACGGTGTGAATGGTTTGTAACTCGTCGCCGGCGCTCCGCTGCAGCGGGTAGACGTAAACTTTCAGGTCGTTTTTAAAGAGGCGACCGAAGTTCTCGAGAATCCCACCGGGCAAATCGGCATAATATTTTTCGTCGAACAACTCAAAAATACTCGGCACACCCAGGACGATGCCGATCCGCTCACGGGTCCGCCAGGAGAGATAAGCGGCAAGCCGGTAGTATTGGAAGTAATCCGAGATAAGCACAGTCATGCCGCACGCGGCAAGGACGTCCGCGCGTGCGAGGAAATCGCGACGGTCTACCTCCGTGCCGCCGGCCAGCAGATTGCGCATGGTCAGTTCCATTAGAGCGAGGATGGGTTTGTTCGCCACGGCGGGGTCTTGTTTAAACTTCACCAGGGCGGACTGGAACATGTCGAGGTTAACATAGGTCACGGGACGAAAACTGCCGCGCTCGACCAGCACGGCCTTGTTATGCAACATGTCGGACGGCTGCAGCACTTCGCGGTTCGGCCCGAACATGGCTGCGCCGCTCAACCCGATCTGCACAAGCTTGAGCGCCATGATGCGGTTGTCCACGTTGCGGAATTCGATTCCGCTGAACTCGAGCATGTCGATCTCGATGCGACGCGTGGTGAGATTGTCGAGTAGCGACTCGACGAGTTCCTCGGGCACATGGCTTAGGAAGAACGCGCCGTAGCAAAGGTTTACTCCCACAATGCCGAGCGCTTCTTGTTGCCCAGAGGCTTCCTCGTCCAGCATGCGCACGTGCATCACGACCTGGCTGGGCTGATCGTTGGCGCGGCTCTGAAATTTGATCCCCATCCAGCCGTGGCACTCACTGGTGCCACGGTAGCTCCGCGCGACGACGGTATCGGCGAAAGCGAAGAACGACGTGTTGTCGCCGCGCTCTACGGCGAGCCGTTCTATGTCGAGATCGAATTCGTAGTCGAGCATTGCTTGCAGCCGGTTGCGCGAAACGTACCGGTCGACGTGCCCGTAGATGGCGTCGCTCACCTTCATGTCGTAAGCCGAGATGCTCTTGGCGACTGTCCCCGCGGCGCCGCCTACCCGGAAAAACCAGCGCACCACTTCCTGCCCCGCGCCGATCTCGGCAAACGTGCCGTACCAGCGTGGATCGATATTGATCTTCAGCGCCTTGGAATGGGTATCGAGGACTTCGTCTTTCACGGCGTGAGAACAGAAAATGTACTATATGCCATCTTATAATGTCATTCTGATCCCGCAGGCGCGGGAGAAGAATCTCTGATCATCTCTGGATTGATCCCAACGGAATTGAATCCGAGATGTTTCGCTTCGCTCAACATGACAACGTCATTTAATGGATTGGTACTAAACTCCCTCGCGGACGAAACGCGAGAGTTTCTGGGTGATATTTACGTTACAGAACCCTCACCCTAGCCCTCTCCCTTGCGAAGGGAGAGGCGAGAGTTTGTCTGACGAACTAGGATGATGATCTTAACTCCGCGCGCCTGGTGAATGGCGTTTCTAACTTGGCTCGGGCTTCCATCTTCGCCGAAGCTACGATCCCATACGCACAAGCCCATTTCACAACGCCAACTTTGCCTCGCTCTCGATCCGCCGTTCGTATAAGGCTAAAGCGCACATTTCCGACACATGTCTCCTCTCCTCGTCAAGATTAGCAAAGATTTCGCTACCATCTGGACGACGATCGATCCGATCGGGAATGTGGCGTTGTTTGCCGGGCTGACCGCTTCGCTCACGCGCGCAGAGCGGCGTCGGACGGCGCTGCGTGCTACCATTTACGCCGCTATCATCCTCGTGGTCTCCGTGGTCGCCGGCCAGATCATTCTCGACGCGATCGGCATTCACCTGCACTCGGTCAAAGTGGCCGGCGGCATCATTCTGTTCCTGTTCGGTCTGCAAATGCTTTTCGGGGAAATGGAGGCGAAGGCGGGATCGCCAGAGGCGGGGCGCGACCTCGCGGTGTTCCCACTGGCGGTGCCTTCCATCGCCGGGCCGGGCGCAATGATGGCGGTGATCCTCTTGACCGATAATGATGTCTACACGGTGCCGGAGCAGGTCGAAACCGGCGTTGTCCTTCTGGTGGTGCTCTTCCTGACCTACGTCCTACTGCTTTTTTCGGATGCGATTCTGCGGGTGATCGGCCGGCAGGGAGCGGCCATCCTGGTGCGGGTAATGGGAATCATCCTTTGCTCTCTAGCAGTGGAAATCGTGCTGACTGCGCTCCATGTCGGCGACTGGACAACGGTTGCGCCGCGCTAGCGCACAAGAAAGTAAGAAGTAAGAACCGAGCGCGCGGGACGCGCGACATAGAAGGTAAAGTGACGAGGGTAGGAGCGAGTAAGCCGGGAGGCGAGCGAGTTTCAACGAACAAGGAAGAATGGAGCGAGTGGGATGAGCGACATAGAAGGGTCCGAGCCGGACTGGCGCAAACATCTGACGATTTGCCTGGCTCTTGGGCTGCTCGCGGTTCCAGTGTACTTCTTGGATTTGGCGGCCACTGCAGCCGGCGGCGGCAGCAATTGGATCACCTTGGATTTCAGCGGACTTATCTTTTGGACTTACATCACATTACTCGCCATCCACGTCAGCTTAAGTTCAGTTGCCGTTCCGTTGTTTCCCAAGTCAGGAGCGCTGCGCATTCACTTTGGTTCACTCCTGTTTTCTTTGATTCTGCTTGTCACAGGCTTCGTCGCTTACGGGAAATTGCGGCGTCTGGCAATCTACAATCAACAGCGAACGCTCATGGAGAGCCGCAAACCTCTAATGAAGGCGATTGAACTCAAGCAGTGGTGGTACGTCCCCCGATGAGATTCATCCAACGGAGATCCACGTGAGCGTGGTCGTCCACCAGTCAGGCAGGTTTGCGGGCAACGCCACCGGGGAGCAAACGGATCCATCGGGCTCCTCCACAACAGTTTTCGAATCGACCAACGGACCCGAGAGCCAGAGGCAGGTTAGCAGTGGAGAGGCCTTTACCTATGCATTGCCATTAAAAGTCCTCCGCACGGGGCACGCTGACAACGTGCGAATTACGTTGTACCTGTTTAAGGCTCCCAGTGGGCCTGCTGCAGGCGATGTTACAAAAGTGTTTATGAACTCCCCGCAACAGGACGACGACGGCCAGTATTTCTACGGCGTGCTGCCAACTCCTTCCCCACCCGGGGAATGACCGCCGAGGCTAACTGCACAACAGTAAAGACTAGCTCAAACCTGTCGTTGCTGTAGCTGATCGCGATGACGGTCAGCAGCTTTACTGGGTTCCCTTCGTTTCAAACCGGAGCAATTCCATTAGGCGCGCCTCGTAAGAATCACACATGGGAGACTCGCCGTTTGGCTGGACCCATTCGGGATGTTGGATCCGCAGGTCATGATGAATCTGTTTCCGCAGGTCTGTATAGGTATGGGCTTGGTGAACCATGGCGATTGATCTGTTTACCTCGCCGCAGAGATCGCGTTAGCCAATAAAATGATGGGCCAGATGGCGATGAACACAATGAGCCCGAATCCAACCAGCTCAGATAAGTAATTGGGCTGCGCCCTGTAGGCATATCGATGAGAAAAAAAACGCGAAGCGCGAACGCGCATTGAGTTTGTGGTTTCCATGTTCATGTCGATGTAGACAACGCTCCGGACGCCCACGTTTCGTCGCAAAGGTAACGCTGCTGTCACTTTGGGCCGGCAGGTTACAATTGGATAACGCTGCGTCAGCACTCGCCAAATCAGCGAAAATTCGGGCACGGCCTTCGTGGATCAATGAGTCAGCAAGGCGACGATGTTTTCGACGATGCGTTCCGTCAGGGCCGAGATCGTCAAGAAGGGATTCACTTCGAGTGCGGACCGGATGATCGATCCGTCTGCGACGTAAAGCCCATCGTGCACCGCTTGTGTATCGTCGCGAAACACTCTCCCGAAATGGTCCACCACGCCGTGGCTTCCGTCTTCGCCCATGGGACAGCCACCCAACGGATGTGCGGTCACCAGCGTCTTCCAAGGCGAAAGATGCCAGGTTGCGTTCTCTATGGATGAGGCGCCCAAAGCTTTGGCGTGAGCGAAGCATTCCTGGTTGATCTGCTCAAAGATCGGCTCACGACCAGCGCCCGGCCAGTCGATGCGCAGATTGTCGCCGTGCAGGTAAAGCCGCCCTGCGGAATCGTCATGGGCCATGCAGAGATACATCAGAGAGCTGTTGAGTGCTCCGCTGGGATCGGCGTGCCACGCGTCCTTTTCGCGGCGCTGGTGTTGCGCCTGCAAATTCTCCGTGCCAGTTCGGGAAAGGGGCGCGGTTCGACCTACTAAAGCGAGGAAGTTACGATACGCTCGCGGAACCGTAAGATCTTCAACGTTGAAACGCTGGCCGAAGGATGCGTCCGTCTTGTAGCGCACCAGACCCACGATGCTCGGACCAGGGCCGCCGTCGCGATCGAAGGGGTCGCCCGGGTGATTCCCCCAGCCGACATTGTTCGTGATTTGATTTGAATTGTATGCCGTGCCGAAAAAATCACCGTTGCCGCCAAACCGCGAACCTATTCTCGGCGTCAGGCTGAGTCCTCTCGTTTGTGACCGCAGCAAGATCTCAGTCGAGCCGAGCGTGCCTGCCGCCAGGACGACATTCCTGGCGACCAGCGTTGCGTCTTCGGATTCAAAACGATTCTTGTGGCGCGTCACGTTGACCGTCCATCCCTGGTTTGATTTCTCCACGTGGTGTACGGCCGTCTGTGTAAAGATCTGGGCGCCGCCCAGCTTGGCCAAAGGCAGATAGCTCATGTACACGGTGTTTTTGGCGCAAACGTTGCAGCCCGTCATGCAGTCGCCACAGTTGATGCACTTACGCCGCATCACACTCTTGCCGTCCCGCGTGAAGACTGGGCCTTCTTGATCGAAATTGACTGCGATATTGAGTAACTCGACCTTCTTTCCCAGCTCGGTGGCGCGCTTCTGTAGTGCCTGAATCTTGAGCAACTGTAGTCCGTTCGGATGAGGCCCGACGCCGAGCGTGCTTTCCGCCCGGCGATAATAATTCCACAGCGAACCTGCGTTGCCCTCCGGAATCTGCGCCGCTTGCCGGATCGCCGCAGGCCACGTCTCAAAGCAGTCGGGCTCGGGTCGGATGGCGACGTTGGAGTTCACCAGAGAGGTCCCACCCAGGCCGCTGCCGCGTAGGACCACGATTGCGGTGTGAACGTCCACCTGGTAAAGCCCGAGCGGGTTCAAAATCGGGTTATAAGTCTGCTCGACTACGCGCTCGATCGTGTCAGGGAGCTCCCGATCGGCCATTCCTGCCCTCGCTCAAGCACGCAGATCTTCAATTTCGGATTGAGGAGCGCGTTCGCCAGGCGAGCTGCCGTGATGGCCCCGGCATAACCCGAGCCCATTACGATAACGTCATAGGGGCCGGCAAGACGCTCCTCCCAAGCAGTCGCAAGGATGGATTCCATAAGTGCTATCCATCAGGATAGACACAGAGAAATTAAGAATTATGAAGGAGGAAGGAAGACGGAAAGGATGAATTAAAAATTAGGAAGCGCCAAAGGACCCTTGGCTTCGATCGATCAGGGTTTGGAGGGTTCCGAACTCTCTTTGTACACGAATGGAACGTGATCGGGCGTGATGATTCGCGCGATGTCGCGGACCATGACGCTTGCAACGCCCTCAACCGGCTCCTTAGCCTGGTAGTTTATCCACGCAAGGATTGTCGTGGCCGTCGCCGGCGAGTAGTAATCCGCGGTGTTGTAGCCGGGAAGCGCGCCGGTGTAGCCGTACCAAGCCTCGCTGCATGTAATTCCCAGACCAAATGAAGTGTTGCCCAGGAATGGGATGCAGTTGATAAGATCCTGGTAGGTCCCGGCTCCAATCGTCTTGCCGGTGGCGTACAGCTCGATCCAACGCCTGATGTCATTCATATCTGAAATCATCGCGCCGACCCCATGAACGCGACGGGAATCGTGTTGCTGATGTCTTCCCAGTTACCTTGTTTGTCGAGATGGTAGCCGTGCACCCACGGGCTGGGCATGGCTTCTGTTTCCGGATAGGACGTCTGCTTCAATCCAATTGGCTCCAACAGCCGCTTGCGGATCTGGTTTCCAACGCTGTCTTTCGTGATCTCTTCGATGATCATCCCGATAAGCAAGTAGTTGGTATTGCTATATCGATAGCCTTTTCCGGGCGCAAAATAGGGTTTCTGCTGCACAGCCCATTTGACGAGCGTGCGCGGGTCGAAGTTTTCCGGGACCTTCATATTCAACGCCGCGAACTGTGGCGTACCGTAGGCCTCGAAGAGGCCGCTACGCATATCGCAGAGCTCGCGCACGGTGATGCCCTCGGCATTCGGTATGGTAACCCCCAGCGGGAAACGGCTAAGCGGGTCGTCGAGGCTGAGTTTTTTTTCGCCAACCAACTGGAGGAGGACGCTAATGACGAACGTCTTGGTATTGCTGCCGATGCGGAAATGATCAGCCGGAGTGAGAGGCACTTTCTTTTCAAGATCGGCATTGCCGAAGGCACGGATGAAGCTGTCTCCTTTGGCATCCCAGACGCCGATCAGAGCGGCCGGAACGGGTGTGCGGCCGCCGTAGCGTTTGCGATCTTCTTCGACGGCTGCCACGATCGCGGATTGAACGGACGGACTCGCTACGGAGAGCGCCGCCTGGGCAGAGTCCGAGCTCGGCGATGTTTCCGCCGATGAAGGTGGAGTTGGAGGCGCATCGTCCGGCGCGAGATACGCACCGATCGATCGGAACAGCGTGTCACCGGAATTGTGATAATTCCCCTCCGAATCGAATGCTTCCGGCGCGAAGGTCACCGCCACGGCGATGGCGATCTTCTTCGAGGGCAGATACCCTTCGATCGCGGCGTAGCCGCCGAGGAGCGGGTTCTGCAGCAGCCACGATCCCGAGCGCACCACGCCGAGCCCGTAATTGTATACGTTCGTTTGGGTCCCGCACGAGGGCGCGCAGTTGTCCTGTTTCTTGCCGAACCCGAGCAGGTGCGGACCAGTCATCGCTTCATAGCTGGACTTCGACAGGAGTGCGCCGGTGCCGACCTTGACCGCGGTCCTGGCCATGTCGTCGATGGTCGTGGTCTCGTTCGCTCCAATCGGTGTTCCCCATTGCGGGTTCCAGAACGTTGATTCCTCGTAGAACGAAATGTTCGACGGGATCTTGAGCGCAGTCCGGCGCTCAGAATCGAACGCGTGCAGCACTGGGCTCGGGATCTCGGAAGTCTGCGAGGCGACAGTGTTCTTCAGCCCCATCGGACCGAGCACCTTTTCGCGCAAGAGCGCGTCCAGCGGTTTCCCGCCGATTTTGGAAAGGATCTCGCCGAGAATCATGAAGTTAGTGTGCGCATAGCTCCAGTTCGTCCCCGGAGCGAATTGAATGGGGCGTGAGAACGCGTACTTCCGTCGCTCTTCGTACGTCCAGATATGGAACGGATCTGCGATGAACGCCGCGAGCCACGCTGGGTCGGTCTCGTAGTCGGGATATCCCGAGGTCTGGTTCGCCAACATTTTTAATGTGACCTTGTTTGCCTCCGGCAACTTTGGCATCCAGCGATCGATCGTGTCGTCGAGCTTCACCTTGTGCTCGTCTACGAACTTCATGAGCAGCGTGCCGAGGTAAGTGAACGCGACGGCGCCGTTGCGGAAATGCATCGCAGTGGTCGCCGGCACGCCGTCGATCGACTCGCCGAACGCCTGGCTAATCACGACCTTGTCGCCCTGGGTGACCTTGACGATGACCGCCCGGAGATGCTCGGTCTTCATCGCCTTCTGAACCATCGCTGCAATGGCAGACGCCTGATGCGGCTGCGGTGTTTCCGCTGGTGTCGTACGAGCGAAGAAAGTTAGAAGTAAGAGGTATGAAGTGAGAACGTGAGAGCACTTGCACTTTATCTGCTCGAATGTCCGCACAAGAAAGTTACAAATAAGAAGCAAAAGGAAGAAGGAAGTCGGAACCGAGTCCTCTTATTTCATAATTCTGCCTTTTTACTTCTTACTTGCTAGTACGGTTTGCCCTGTTTTTTCTTTCCTTGCTGCTGTCCGCCGCTGGGCTTAGGGCGATTACCTCCGCCTCCCATTTGCGGATGTTTCCCTCCCATTTGAGCGTTACGCGCGCCCATTTGGGGATTACGCGACATTTGATTCATGGCACGAGGCCCGTGAGCGGCGCCACCTCCAGCTCCGGCTCCTTTGCCGGTGTGCATTTTGGCCTGGTTTCCCCCAGCGGTTCTTTGATTTCCGGTCTTGAGCTTGTTCCCGTTTGCTCCGCCGTTGTCTGCTCCAGCTGTCTTACCTGCTCCTGCTCCCTGAAGATTACGTTCGGTTACGTTCCCCGATTTGTTTCCACCTTTTCCGGCTCCCGCCTCAGTTCCGGGTCCTTTTCCGGCTTGCCCGGCGCCTGCGCCCTGCCGATTAAGTTCGGATGCGTTCCCGACTTTGTTTTCACCTTTGCCTGCGCCCGCTCCCGCTGCAGCCCCAAGTCCTTGGTCGCCGGCCTTGCCTTGCCCCACGCCTTCACCCTTGTTGAATGATTTTATCGCATCGGCGTTCGGTTTGCCCTTGTTCACTGACGCGCGGAGATTTTGATCCTTGCTCGCCGCCTGCTGACGTGAAAGCTGCTGGGAGGTTGGCGGCATTTTCTTAGCGTTCGCGGCAGCGGCTTTTTGTGCGGCGGTCTCCTGCGCATTCACTCCATTGGGACCGTTAAAGCTGGCGCGGTTAGCGGTCACTTGTTTGTTCACCGAGTTATTGATGTAGGTGTTATGGACAACATTCGTATTCACGCGCGTCACAGCGGTGTTGTACTGGAAGGTGTTTCCACTCCATCGTCCGCCCCAGTAGCCGTTTCCGGTGTAGCCATAACCGTAATTAATGCCGCCGTAAAAGCCGACAGTCGGTCCCCAGTAACCCTGGTTAAACACGTATGCGCCGTTGTTCCAGCCCCACCACGACGGGGTCCAAAGTAGGCCCACTGTCGGCGGTGCAACCCAGGCGCCCGGCACCCAATAATAATCCCCGACATCATAACCATAACCCCAGTAACCGGGAGTCCAGATATAACCTGCAACCGGGCAGGGCGGTTGCTCATATACCGGCAGAACCGGGGGAGCAAAATTGACCGATATGCCTACCTGCGCGAACGACGACGCCAAAGGCAGCGCCAGAAATCCAGCTAAAACTAAACAACGCAATTTCATCATGGTTCGCTGTAATACGAGAGCACGGAGAGATAATCAATCACGTTCTTAGTAGGAAAGTAGGAGGTAGGAATTAAGAAGGAAGAAAAGTCAGCATGAGTCACTGTTTTGGTTCGTGCGTAATTCGCCTACTACTTCTTAATTCATCCTTCTTACTTCTTACTTTCTCCAATATCCTCGCGGCCTATGAACAACGCAGCTTACCTCTGCTCGCGCATCGCGACGGAAAAAGTCCTCGTGGTCTGCGCACTTGGTTGCCTCTTCGGATGTGGATCGAAAAAGGGATCGGCGGAAGAGACGACCGCCGCCGACGCGATCAAAACGCCGGCGACAGTCGAACAAGCGGCGCAGGTCTTGGATCTCTCAACGTTCCCACTCATGAACGGTGCGAAGCCGCCCGAGTCCCGCCAGGTGGCCGACCTTTTCTATGTCGCAACCGGCGATGTGAAGACGGGTTTCGAATTCAACCGGAAGGCGCTCGTCGGGCAAGGCTGGAAAGAATTGCCGAACAGCTCCGTCACCGAGCAGTCGGCCAGCGCGATGTTCTCGCATAACGGGTTCGTCGTTTCCCTCTCCGTCTCTCTGCATGGTGAGCCCGGCAGCGTATTCGTCATGCTGCAAAATATGGGCAACGTGAAACCCGGCCAGCTCCCGGTTCCTCCGGGCGCAAAGCCGGTTTATGTCGGCGATCCCACAGCCATGTATTCCACGGAGGCCGCTGTCCCCGCGACCGCTGACGCCTGCCGCAATCTTTTCCTCGCGCAAGGCTGGGTGCCCTACGGCGTCGCCGTGGATTCCGTTATGTTCAAACAGAACGCGATCCTTGTCACCGCGACTGTCTCGTCAGCGCCCGCGCAAGGCGGGAAGACCATGATCCAGTATTCGACTCAGCTAATTTCGGCGGACATTCCCGCGCCGCCGAACGTCGAGGATTTGCGTTACGCCGACCAGCCCCCGGAATTGACGTTCGAAACCGCGGAAAACCAGGACGCGATCGTCGATTTCTACCGAAAGAATCTGGCGACCGCGGGCTGGAAATCCACGATGGATAAGATGGTCGCAGTTGATGACAAGCCGACCATGATCTTTCGCAATCCCGCGAAGGATATGCTGACGCTTTCGCTGTGGGGCGAACGTAACGGCAAGCTTCCCGTCTCGGTTCGTTTTCAAAGCGCGGCGGAAATCGCCGAGCTCGATCGCAGAATAAAAGAGGAGGCTCCCAAGCTCCGCGCCGCTGCGGAAGCGAAAGCAGCTAAGGAAGCCGCTGAGTTAGCCGAAAGAAACAAGGTGCCAAAAATCGCCGTGACTCTGCCCGCGGATGCGAAAGACGTGAAGCAGACGAAGGACGAGATCAAGTTCACTGTCGGCAAGGGGAAGGCCAAAGCCGCCGTTCAATTGTTGCGGGCACAATTTCGCGAAACGGGTTGGAAAGAAGATGTCGCCTCAGTCACAGGCATGAGCGGCGTAGTCTCTGTCTCAAAAGAAGGCGGCCCGAGTGTGACGATCACCTACACCGACACAGGTTTCTTGCCGACTGAGCTCAGTGTGTCGGCGATGCGCTCCGAACTGGAACGGCGGTAGAAGCAATCGCGAAGAAAGTCAGAAGTAAGAAGGATGAAGTAAGACTAAAACGGCGTCACTTCATTCGATCGAAGGTTTTCTGAAGAATTTCTAGATCGCTGGCATTGCCAGTCTTCTCTCGCGTCGTCAGGATCCACTTCTTTTCTAGCGCGTTTTTGGTCGGGCGATCGGTTTCGTAGAACACGCCGAAGACACCGGGGAAGGGAAGTTGCGCTAATTTATACGCAGCGAGCTCGTCGGTGACGTCGTGACGGAGCTCGTCCTCGGGTGTGTTGTCCCATTTCTTTTCCTGGATCAGTTCGAAACTGCCGCCTTTTTTCGGGTTGGCGGGATCGAATACGTCCGGGAAAAACTCGACGCATTCGCTTAAGCATTCGATGACGCTGAAGCCTTGGTGATCCATGGCGCGTTCGATCATCTGGATCATGTGAGGTACCTGAGCGGCGTGCGTGCGCGCGATGAAGGTTGCCCCGGCCGAGATCAATTTTTTCATCGGATTGACTGGCTGATCGATCGCGCCGGTGGGATCGGTCTTGCTCTTAAACCCGATCGGCGACGTTGGCGAGGTCTGTTTCTTCGTCAGGCCATAAACGAAGTTGTCCATGATGAAATAGGTCATGTTGATGTTCTTGCGCGCGCCGTGATCGAGATGGTTGCCGCCAATGGAGAACCCGTCGCCGTCGCCGCCGAACAGGAAGACGTGCAGATCGGGCCGGGCAAGGCTAATGCCGGAAGCGAGCGGGACGGCGCGCCCGTGAATGTAATGCGCGCCGTGGCCGTTGACGAAATACGGAAAGCGCGATGAACAACCGATCCCGGCGAGGGTGACGATCTTTTCGTGCTCGAGATTGCGTTTCTCGAGGACTTTGTAGAACGCGGCCAGCACGGCGAAATCGCCGCAGCCGGGACACCACGTCGGGTGATCGGCTGTGATCGCCTTTTTAGTTAACTTCTCGCGCGGTGGCTCCGCGAGCGCAGGCGACACGCCTGCCGCTACAGCTGCGCTTCCGTCGCCGTTCCCTGTTGTTGCTTCATTCATATCAAAATCTGTTTTCTTCCTTTTTCTTCCCTCTTCCTTCTTACTTCTGCCTTTCCTATCCCACGCCCTGCGGCACGACTTCCTTCAAGTGTCGCACATTCTCGGGCGCAGTATCATGATGCTGCACTTCGGCGCCTTCGCGCGGGATGTGTCGCGCAAGGAAGGACTTACCCTTGAACACGCCGTCCAGGATTTCTTTCACGCGGAACGTGAGTCCGTCGGTCTTGGTGAAGCTCGTGATCTTCGGTTCGCAATAGCGCGCACGCAAAATAGTGGCCAACTGGCCGAAGCCGTAAACTCCCTGATCGTTCATCTCGGCGGTGACGATGCGCTTGAATTTGTCGAAAATTTTCTCGAGTCCGTTCGGCAACGGATGCAAATGCCGCAGATGCAGCGCGCCGACTTTTTCTCCGTTGTCGCGGGCCATTTTCACAGCGTCGTGGATCGGTCCGTAAGTTGACCCCCATCCGACGAGCAGCGTGTCGCCTTCCTGATCGCCGTAAATTTCCGGCACTGGGATTTCTTCGGCGAGTTTGCGCAATTTGTTGCGACGTTTGGCAGTCATTGCCATATGCAATTTCGGGCTACCGGTGGGATGACCCATCTCGTCGTGCTCAAGCCCGGCGAGAAGCGGGTATTTGCCATCGAGAATACGCGTGCCAGGCGGGACATGGTGCGTGATTTGATCGATGGGATACGGTTTGTGCGTCTGCCGCGGCGTCAGGTCTGGTTTCGGATCCACCATCAATTTGGACAGATCGGGCTCATCGAACGCTTCGATGCGGGTGGCGAGCGAGGTATCGCTCAAAATGAAAACGGGTGTGCTGTATTTGCGCGCGATGCGAGCCGCTTCAATTGCGATGTAAAAACAACCTTCCACACTCGCCGGGGCGAGCACGACCCGCGGGCTGTCGCCGTGACTGCCAAAGATGGCCTGATGCAGATCGCTTTGCTCTACGTTAGTGGGCAAGCCTGTGCTGGGACCGCCGCGTTGAATATTGCAAATGATGATCGGGATCTCGGCCATCGACGCCCAGCCGATTGCTTCGGCTTTGAGGGAAATACCCGGTCCTGCGCTACCGGTCACCGCCAAGTATCCCGAATACGAACAACCGAGCGCAATCGAGACCGATGCCAGCTCGTCCTCGGCTTGGACGAAAATGCCGCCATACTTCGGCAGCTCGCGTCGCAAAATTTCCATCACGGACGACCACGGCGTGATCGGGTAACCGGCGCCGTAACGCACGCCGCCGGCAATCAAGCCGTAGGCGAGCGCCTGGTTGCCGTCCATCGTGATCTGCGCGCGGCCGCTCTCTCTCGGGATGTGCTCGAATCGATAATGTTTCGCCAGGACATTGCCAACCGGATACGCGTAACCAGCCTGGAATGCCATTAAGGCCGTGTTGACCACGCTCTGGTCTTTCCCGGAGAATTTCTCGGTGATCACTCTTTTCAGCTTCTCGGCGTCGAGATTAAAAA
>WNFY01003919.1_pt1 | contig 13828 bp, 15 predicted proteins | sample 5400091 | NCBI WGS metagenome assembly WNFY01 (sample SAMN13153364, study PRJNA577476) | soil metagenome | isolation source: 60 cm soil or saprolite under grassland replicate 1 | place: USA:California | collected 2016-06-15 | reverse complement strand
CTTCGGTTGGCTCGACGACTACTTCCCCGGCCTCGCCGGCGCCACAACCTCCCGCTATCCCCAGCTGGTCGAGTTCGAGGTGTTGGGCCGCGTCACGATCGAACCCGTGCCGGTGCCCGCCGATTGCACGGACGGCTTCACCGCCGCCTACTGGCGCCGACCGAACGCCTATCTCGACGAAGCCATACGGGCGAACATGTCAACCTTCGCCCTGCTCGACGGTCGGCTTGTGGCCGACGGTGTCGCTCGGCTTGCGCGCGATCTCACCGATCGCTCCTGGCACAGCCGCTACGCCTCACTGCTGGCTTTGCCCGAACTCGATGCCGGCTACCGCCTCGTCGTCGCCGAACTCGGCTAAACCCGGACCCTCGGCCCACCGCTTCTCGCGTGTCACGGTTGCTCACGCCCTCAACGGGCGATGGTGACCTTGTTCAGGCCTTCCGGCCGGTCGGCGTCGTAACCCTTCGTCTGGGCAAGGGCGGCGGCGAAGAGCTGCCCCGGAACGACCGAGAGCAGCGGAGCGAGAACCGGCGTCGGCGCAGCGGGAACGGGCAGCACGTAGGACGCGTCGATCTCGTCTGCGGCGCTGCCCGAGCCGACGATCGTCGCACCGGCGTCCCTAACGCGGGTCGCGGCCTCGATCACGGCCGGCAGGCTTGCATCTCGCGAGGCAATCGCCCAGACGGGGAACAGCGAGTCGAGCGCGGCGACCGGCCCATGGGCGAGGTCGGTCGCCGTCAACGGCTTGGCGGCGATGCGACAAGTCTCCGTCAGCTTCAGCGCCACCTCGCGAGCGGTTGCGAACTCGAGGCCGCGGCCGATCGCATACATCCTGCCGACATAGGCAAAGGAGGTCGCGATCGGCCGCACGCCGGCGTCGAAGGTGGAGAGGGATCGAGAGAGAAGATCCGCGGTCGCGCGAACGGCGTCGGCGAGCTCGACGCCGCGGCCGGCGGTGCCGCCTGCGAGCAACGCCAGCGCGGCCAGCTGGTTCACGTAGGTCTTGGTCGCCGCGACGGCCCACTCCGCGCCGGCGGCGAGCGGCAGCGTTGCGTGGGCAATCTGCTCGAGCTCACTTCCGTTTTCATTCGTGAGTGCAACCGTGAACGCCCCCCGGGCGCGCGCGCGTTCGACGTACGCGACGACGTCGGGCGTACGCCCGGACTGGGAGAGAGCGATGACCACTGACGCTGAAAAATCGAGCTCGGCGTCGTAGTAGACGCTGAGCGAGATCGAGTCGCGCACGGCGGTCAGCCGCGGCAGGAGCCCAAACGCGTAAACGCCGTACGTGGCCGCGTTGTCGGACGAACCGTGACCGACGAACCGGATCAGTGTGGGCGCTCGATCCTCGATCGCCCGGGCGAGCGCGGCGTATTCCGCTTCGTGCTCGAGGAGACTCAACAGGGCGTCCGGCTGTTCGTGGATCTCGCGCGCGAAGATCTCGCCGGGAAGACGCGGGGCTTCGTCCCGCGGGGCCGGGCTAGGCAACGACACGAGCTTCCCCACCGAGAAGTACCCGCTCGATCTCGAGGCTGTCGTCGAGAACGACGACGTCTGCTGCCAGCCCGACGTCCAGACGGCCGGCGTTCGGCTCGGCGATGACGCGGGCCGGCACCGCGGTAGCCGCCGTCAGCGCGTCCTCGAGCGGCACGCCGAGAGCGTGGAGATTGCGAACCGCTTCGATCATCGTCAGCAGCGAGCCGGCGAGAACGCCGTCCGGTCCTCGTGCGACTCCGTCGCGAACCGAGACCTCGAGGCTGCCGAGGCTGTAGTCGCCGTCGGCTTCGACGGCACCGGCTCCCGCAATCGCGTCGGTGACGAGCGCGACACGGCCGGCGGCGGCGCGCCAGACGACCTTCGCCGTCTCGTCGGCGAGATGGATGCCGTCCACGATGATCTGGACGACGACGTCCTCGCGCGCGAGCGCCGTCCCGACGAGTCCGGGATCGCGGTGCCGCAGTGGCCGCATCGCGTTGAAGAGGTGCGTCACGGTTCGAATCCCCCGGTCGAACGCGACTTCGGCCTCCTCGGCCGTCGCGTCCGTGTGCCCGCACGAGACGGTGATGCCCCGCAGTTGCAGGAGGTCGATCAGGACGTCGGCGCCGGGCAACTCCGGGGCGAGCGTGACGAGCTGGACCGGGCCGGCCCCGATCAGACGCTCGAGCAAGGCGACATCCGGGTCCCGGCGCCAGGCGGGAGGGTGGGTCCCGAGCCGGGTCGAAGCGAGGAAAGGCCCCTCGAGGTGCACGCCGAGGATACGAGGGCCACCGTTCGACTGCGGGAGCTCGCGCAACGCGGCGAGCAGGTGCTCCTCTTGCGCCGTGATGAACGTCGGCAGGTACGCCGTCACGCCGGTCTCGAGCATCGCGTCGCCGGCCTTGCGAAAACCCTCCGAGTCGGCTTCGAGCAGATCGACACCTCCGAACCCGTTGACCTGGAGGTCGACGAAGCCGGGCACGGCGATTCCGCGGCCGTTCGGCGACGCGAGCCCGTACGCGGCGATCGTGCCGTCGGCGACCTCGACGTCGCCCGGGAGCAAGCGCCCCTGGATCAGGGCAGCCGAGACGCCAAGCCTCATCGCAGAGCCTCTCGGACGTTTCCGCCCGACCGGTCGAGCCGCTCGGTCGCCGAATCCGCGCCGATGCCTGCAAGCAGGGAGACGATCGCGACCTTCGCACTGCCGTCGGCCGCGGCCAGCGCGCGGTCGACCTCGTCGTCGGACGCACCGGTCGCAAGCTGCACGGCCCGGCGAGCGCGCGCGCGCAGCTTCTCGTTCGTTGCCGCGACGTCGACCATCAAGTCGCCATAGGTCTTGCCGAGCCGGATCATCGAAAGGGTCGAGATCGTGTTCAGGACGAGCTTCTGCGCCGTCCCGGCCTTCAGGCGCGTGGAGCCGGCGACGAACTCCGGGCCGACGACGACGGCCAGTTCGTGCTCGCAGATCCGCGCCAGCTCTGAGTTAGGCACGGAGACCACGCAGGCGGTGAGCGCCGCGGTAGCCGCGGCAGTTTCCAGCGCGCCGATGACGTAGGGCGTGCGGCCGCTCGCGCTGATGCCGATGACCGCGTCGCCTGCGGAGACCTCGATCGAACGGATGGCATCCGTTCCCGCGCGTGCGTCGTCCTCGGCAGCCTCGCGCGCCGGACCGGGGCCGAAGCTCGAGCCCGCGACGAGCGCCAGCACCTGCCCCGGCCGGGTCGAGAACGTCGACTCGCACTCTCCCGCGTCGACCGCGGCAAGGGCGCCGGAGGTGCCTGCGCCGACGTAGATCAGCCGCCCGCCGCCACGAAGCTTCGTGACCACCGCGTCGACGACGTCGGCGAGCTCGCGGGCGATCGCGCCCACTGCTGCCGGAACCGCGGCGTCCTCGCGGTTCATGAGCTCGACGAGCTCGGCGGTCGAAAGTGACTCGTAATCCTTGGGAGGCGAGGGTCGCCCTTCGGTTACCAGGTCGTCGAGGTGACCGTGATCCTTCGTCGGGGGGTCTCCGGGCGACACGGGGCCAGTCTAAGCCTGTGACCGGCGTGTGGTCAATACCAATTCACCGATCTGGAACATTTTGGTCTTGCTTTTTCCCCGGAGCGGTCCTATGCTCTTCCTTCTGCGTCCGGCAGGATCGACATGGCGAATATCGAGCTCGAGAACGTCTCGAAGGTCTTCTCCGGCGGCATTGTCGCCGTCGACGACGTAACGCTGGAGATCGGGGACGGCGAGTTTGTCGTCCTCGTCGGCCCTTCGGGCTGCGGCAAGTCGACCCTGCTCCGGATGATCGCAGGCCTCGAAGAGGTGAGTGCGGGGCGGATCTCGATCAGCGGCCGGGACGTCACCGACCTCGCCCCCCGAAGCCGCGACATCGCAATGGTCTTCCAGAGCTACGCCCTCTACCCCCACATGACAGTCCGGCAGAACATCGGCTACGGCCTGAAGGTACGACGGGCGCCGAAGGAGGAGGCCAAGCAGCGGGTGGAGGAGGTGGCGGAGCTGCTCGGGCTCGAGGAGCTGCTCGACCGCCGGCCCGCCCACCTCTCGGGTGGGCAACGGCAGCGGGTCGCGATGGGCCGTGCCATCGTGCGCGAGCCGAAAGCGTTCTTGATGGACGAGCCGCTTTCGAACCTCGACGCCAAGCTCCGCGTCGGCATGCGAGCCTCGCTCTCCCAGCTGCACCGGCGGCTCGGCACGACGACCGTCTACGTCACCCACGACCAGACCGAGGCGATGACGCTCGGGCAGCGGGTCGCGGTGATCCGCGACGGCCGCATCCTTCAGGTCGACACGCCGCAGCGCCTCTACCACGAGCCGCGCGACGTGTTCGTGGCCGCGTTCATCGGCACACCGGCAATGAACCTCGTCGAGGCTGTCATCGCCGGCGACGACGCCGTCTTCGGCCGTCTACGCATCCGGCTTGATCCGGGTCGGCGACCGGCTCCCGGATATCACAAGGTGACGCTAGGAATTCGCCCGGAGGCATTCGAGGCGGCAGCTTCCGCGCCACCGGGCTCACCCACGATCGAGGTCGAGCCCGCCGTCGTCGAGGAGCTCGGGTCGGACGCCCACGTCTTCTTTCCCGTCGACGCGCCGCGAATCGGCCTCGAAGCGGGGCAAGCCGAGGACGACGAAGGGACGCTCCTCGCACAGGAGCAGGCGCTCTTCGGCGCCCGAATCGACCCACGAGTGAACGCCGAAGTCGGCCGGTCACTGACGTTGGCCGTCGACCCCACCCGGTTCCATTTCTTCGACCTCGACACGGGATTCAGCCTGCTTGCCCCGAGTGACATGCGCGCCGACGAGCCGCTGCCTCACGAGCTCACACCCGCGACGCCATGACCAAACAACGTGAGACCCGCGAACGTGTGCTCGAGTTGATCGAAGCGCTCGGCATCGGCGAGGCGATTCCCTCCGAGCGGCAGCTCACCGCCGACCTCGGCGTCTCGCGTCTCACCGTCCGCGCCGCGCTCGACGAGCTCGTCCGCGACGGCTACCTGGTCCGCCGCCGCGGCTCGGGCACATTCGTCAGTGAACCGAAGATCGCTCAGGAGCTGACCATGACCTCCTTCACGGAGGACATGCAACGCCGGGGAATGAGCCCGGCCAGCCGCACCCTCGAGTTGAAGATCGTCCCCGCGGGCGCACAGCTCGGCCGGCTGCTGCACGTCTCACCTTCCGAGCCGGTGATGGTGGCGAAACGGCTCCGCCTGGCCGACCACGAGACGATGGCGATCGAAACGCTGCACGTCCGAGAGTCGCTCGTGCCGGACCTAACCGCCGCCGACCTTCAGGAGCACTCGTTCTACGAGCTCCTCCGCAAGCGTTACGTCACGACCATCGCCGGCGGCGTGCAGACGATCGAGCCGACGGTGACCGACGAGGAGGAGTCGGAGGCCTTAGGCGTCCCACTGCACTCGCCGGCATTCCTGTTCGAGCGGGTGAGCCGTGATTCGAGCGGCGAGGTGGTTGAGTTCGTGCGTTCGGTCTACCGCGGCGACCGCTACAGGATCGTGACCGACCTCAGCACGCAGCCGGAAGCACGAGACGCGCGGTCGAGTCGGATCCCGCGCATGGCGGCCTCTTAGGCACTCCGTAAAGTGGTCTTGACATCCTTGGCTCTAGTGTGAAAGGGTGCGCAATTGTGGCGAAGTGGTATGTACCAGTTCCTTGCCGCCTCACGCGTCATCCGCACCGCCACCGGCGGATGAACATGCGCGGGCGGTTCACCACGAAGCTGGGGGATCGTCAATGAAAGCTCGCATCTTCGCCGCTGTCGCACTCGCGGCCGCGCTCTCTGTCGTGGTCTCGACCGCGTCGGGCGGCAACAAGTCCGCAGGCAAGGCCTCTGCCTCGAGCATCACCGTCTGGCTGATGAGCGACGCACAGAACGGCTGGCCGGCGGCGGTCGCGAACGCGACCAGCCAGTTCCAGGCGCAGCATTCCGGAGTAGACGTCAACGTCCAGTACCAAAGCTGGGACAGCGTGCTCCAGAAGTTCGATGCCTCGATCGCAGCGGGTGACACGCCTGACGTGATCGAGCTCGGCAACAGCCAGACCGCCAAGTACATGGCCGCCGGGGCGTTCCAGGCGATCAAGCCGAAGAACTACCCGAACTCGAGCACCTGGCTAGCGGGCCTCAAGCAGTCGTGCACGTACGGCGGCAAGACCTACTGCGTCCCGTACTACGCCGGCGCCCGCGCGGTGATCTATCGCAAGGACCTCTACCGCAGCGTCGGCTTCCGCTCGCCTCCGAAGACGTACGCGAAGTTCCTGGCCGTCAACTCGAAGCTGATGAAGAAGTACGGCAAGAACTCGAACTTCTCTGCCTTCTACGAGCCCGGCCAGAACTGGTACGTCGCCATGTCCTTCGTCGCCGACTACGGCGGCCAAATCGCGACGAACAAGGGCGGTAAATGGAAGGGCACGCTCAACTCGCCGCAGGGGATCAAGGCCCTCACCGCCTTCAAGGGCATGGTGCTGAAGTTCTCGCGGGCGAGCAAGACGAACGACGAGGCGCATCCGTACCCGAGCATTCCGTTCGCCAAGGGCCGCGCCGCCTCGTTCATCGGCAACGGCTGGGAATGGCCGTACGTCTACAACCCGAAGGGTGGCGGGGCGCCAGCGTCCTTCGCAAAGAAGATGGGCGCCTACCCGATGCCGAGCCACATCAAGGGCCGCTACCTGCCAACCTTCCTCGGCGGGTCCGACGTCGGCATCCCGTCGCAGAGCCACAACAAGTCGCTCGCTGCCGACTGGATCAAGGCCTACACGGGCACGGCCTCGGAGACGCTGATCGCGAAGGCCGGCAACGTCCCCAACACGACGAAGCTCCTGGGCGTCAACGCGAAGATTCCGGCCTTGGCGCCGTTCGCGAGAGCGGCGAACTACAACTGGTTCGTCCCGATCGCGGCGAACTGGGTCAACGTCGAGAACGCGAACATTCTCAAGACCATGTGCACGAACATCCTCACGAGCCGCAAGAGCGTGGCCAAGGCGACCGCCGATGCCAGCGCCTCGATCACCAAGATCCTGAACGCCAAGTCGTGACAGACGCACCGGGAAGCGGGATGCTCGCCGGATGAGCTCCCGCTCCCCGGCTGCCGCGGCCTCCGTCGCCCCTCCCTACGCGCAGGGGCGCCGCCCGGTCGGGCGGCGCCTCAGGCGCGCGTTGGCTCCCTACGGACTACTGCTGCCGGCATCGGTGGTCATCGCCGCCGTCCTGGCCTACCCTCTCTACTACCTCGTCCGGCTCTCGTTCCAGCACTACGGGCTGTTCCAGCTCGTACGGCACAAGGGCGAGGCGATCGGCACCGCCAACTACGCCCAGATCTTCCACGACAGCCTTTTCTGGCACACGCTTCTGCGGACGGTCGCCGTCACGGCCGCCTGCGTCGTGCTGACCGTCGTGCTCGCGACGCTGATCGCGCTGCTGCTCGTGGAGCTCAGCTCCTGGGTGCGTCTGCTGTTGACGGCCGGCCTGATCTTCGTCTGGGCGACCCCCGTGGTCGTGGCCATCTCCATCTGGTCCTGGATGGTCGACTTCGAGTTCGGCGTCGCCAACTGGACGCTGACGAAGCTCGGCGTCGGGAACTTCAACCACCACGATTGGTTCGCGAATCCCTGGAGCGGCTGGGGCGTGATCATCTCGTTGATCGTTTGGGGCGCCATCCCCTTCGTCGCGATCACGCTGTTCGCGGGCCTGACGCAGGTCTCGAGCGAGTTACTCGAGGCTGCGGCGATCGACGGCGCGAGCCGCTGGCGCGCCTTCCGCGACATCACGCTGCCGCTGCTGAAGCCCATCTACGTGATCGTGATCAGCCTCTCGATCATCTGGGACTTCCAGGTCTTCAACCAGATCTGGCTCATCACCAACGGGACGCCCTCGCCTGACTACTACATGATGGCGGTCTACTCCTACGTCACGTCGTTCAAGATCAGCGAGTACGGCCTCGGCTCGGCGATCGCCGTCGTGATGGTCGCGATCATGGGGCTGATCAGCGTCTTCTACGTCCGGCAGATGGTGAAGCTCGGAGACGTCGAATGAGCTCGCCGCTCGCAGGAGCGCCGCTCGCAGGTCTCAGGCCGATGAGGCGGCGGAGCCGCCGGACGCGCGCCCGCCGCTGGGGGGTGGACGCACTCGGGCTGCTCGTCTTCCTCGTGATGATCTTCCCGGTCTACTGGATGGTCGCGACCGCGTTCAAGCCGGGGTCGGACATCTTTGCGAACACTCCCGTCTGGTTCCCGACGCACCCGACGCTCTCGAACTTCTCTGCTGCGATCGACCGGCCGCATTTCTGGACCTCCGTCAAGAACAGCCTGATCGTCGTCGTCGCCGTCGTCACCATCTCGCTCGTCCTCGCCTTCCTCGCCGCGCTTGCGCTAGCAAAGTTCCGCTTCTACGGCCGGAAGGCTTTCATCGTCCTGATCATCGGCGTACAGATGGTTCCGCTCAACGCGCTGATCATCCCCATCTACCTGGTGCTCTCGAAGGCGAACCAGGTCGACAAGCTCAGTGGCCTCATCGTCACCTACCTGACATTCGTGCTGCCGTTCACGGTCTGGACGCTGCGTGGATTCCTCCTCGGAGTCCCGCGGGAGCTCGAGGAGGCGGCGCAGGTCGACGGCTCGACACGGTTCGGAGCCTTCGTCCGCATCCTGCTCCCGCTGATTGGCCCGGGGCTGGTGGCGACCTCGATCTTCGCCTTTATCCAGGCCTGGAACGAGTACCTCATGGCGTCCGTCCTGGTGCACAGCGCCGGCAACCAGACCTTGACCCTGTGGCTCGCCGGCTTCATCACCGATCGCGGGACGGCCTGGGGCCCGTTGATGGCGGGTGCGACGCTGACGGCGCTTCCGGTCGTGCTCTTCTTCGTCGCGATCCAGCGCAGGATCGCCTTTGGCCTGACCGCCGGCGCAGTCAGGGGATGAGCAGCGAGCTCGAGCGCGCCGCTGCGGCATGCCTCTTTCCCAGCTTCGACGGCCTGACCGCTCCCGACTGGGTGCTCCGCTGGCTGGAGCGTGGCCTCGGCGGCATCGTCCTCTTCGCTCGGAACATCGAAAGTCCCGATCAGGTCTCGTCACTGGCGCGGTCGCTGCGCGCCGAGCACAGCGATCTGCTCATCGCGACGGATGAGGAGGGAGGCGATGTCACTCGCCTCGAGTCTCGAACGGGAAGCTCTTACCCGGGAAACTGGGCCCTCGGCGTCGTTGACGACACCGCGCTGACAAAGCAGGTCGCCGCCTCGATCGCCGGCGAGCTGGCTGCGGTCGGGATCAACTTCGACCTCGCGCCGGTCGCAGACGTCAACTCGAATGCCGCCAACCCCGTGATCGGGATTCGCTCTTTCGGCTCGGAGCCCGCGCTCGTTGCTCGTCAGGTCGCGGCCTTCGTGGCGGGCCTTCAGGGTCAGGGAGTCGCCGCTTGCGCGAAGCATTTTCCCGGCCACGGCGACACCTCGCAGGACTCGCACCTCGAGCTGCCTGTCGTCGGCGGCGACCTGGACGAGGCACTCGAGCCGTTCCGCGCGGCGATCGCCGCCGGCGTCTGCTCGGTCATGACCGCCCATGTCCGCGTCCCGTCGCTCGACGGCGAGCAGGCGACGCTGAGCCCGCGCATCCTGCAGGAGCTCCTACGCGAGGAGCTCGGCTTCGCCGGCGTAGCGATCACAGACGCCCTCGAGATGCGCGGGATCAGCGCGACCGTCGGTATCGAGGAAGGAGCCGTCCGCGCGCTCGCGGCCGGCGCCGACGCCCTCTGCCTCGGCGCGGAGGTCGACGACCGGCTCGTGGAATCCACTCACGCCGCGATTCTGGAGGCGGTCACGTCAGGACGGCTCACACCGGAGCGGTTGCTCGAAGCGGCGGGTCGTGTCGACGAGCTCGCCGTCTGGGCCCGAAAGCCGTCGGCAGAAGCGCTCAGGCGCGGGCTCGGCGCCGACGTCGCGAGGCGCGCGCTCGAAGTGAAGGGTGAAGTCCGGATCTCGGGCCAACCGCTTGTCCTCGACCTTCGGCCGACCGCTTCGATCGCCGCGGGCGAGGTCATGCACGGCCTTGCCGACGTCCTCGAGGCGTCCGAGACGATCGTCCTGTTCGAAGGGGAGCCGGTGGCTGTGCCGCCCTCGGACGGACGCCCCGTGGTGATCGTCCTCCGCGATGCGCACCGACATGAATGGGAGCGTGCTGCCGCCGAGAGGCTTCTCACGGATGCGTCCGAGGCCGTCGTAGTCGAGGTCGGCCTGCCGCTCTGGCGCCCAGAAGGCGTTCCGTGGATCGCCACCCACGGCAGCGGCCGAGCCAACCTCGAAGCAGCCGCCGGGGCGCTAGGTGGATTTGGCGAGGTGGAGTAGCCCCAGTAGCGGCGCGCGCTCGCCGAGACGCGACAGCTCAAAACGGGTCCGCCTGCTGAGTCCGGGTGGTACACGATCCGCGACGCCGCTTTCGACAGCAGCGCGGAGCTTCTCGCCCCAAGCCGCCGCGACGCCCCCTCCAAGACGCAGCGTCCCGGGATCGTAGGCGATCACGGCCACCGCGGCCGCGAATGCAATCGCGCTGAGAGCGTCGTCGAGAAGCTCCGCGGCATCACGGTCGGAAGCCGCGTCGGCCAGGACTTGCTGCGCGGAGGGCGCGGTGCGGCCCAGCTCTGAGTATCGCTTGCGGATCGTCGTCATCCCGGCATAGGCCTCGACACAGCCGGCGAGGCCACAGTTGCACGGCCGCCCGCCGGGCAGGTAGACGAGGTGGCCGACTTCGCCGCCGTATCCATGGGCACTGGATAAGGTTGCGCCGTCGAGGACGATCCGGCCGGCGACTCCGGATCCAATCTGGAGAAGGGCGAGCGTTCCCCCGGCAGCCTCTCCCACAGCCGCAGCGTCGACGTCATTGACGATGAACCGCGGGCGCGAGCCGACTTCCGCAAGCCGTTCGACGATTGGCTCGTCTTCGAGGCCGAGGTTGCCAGACCACAGGATCCGGCCGCGCGCCGTATCGACGATGCCCGCCGTGCACAGAGCCCACGGAAGGGGCTCGCTCGCCGCCGCGTCCGAATGGAGGCCGCAGAGCTGGTCGATCAGCTGGCCGATCGAATCTCGCCTTGTCGGCGTTCGCTGGACCGCGCCCAGCGCGCCATCAATCGCGACTGCCCACTTGACGTCAGTGGCACCCACGTCGACGACGAGTAACCGTCGAGCCATCGCGTCGCGTTTCTACCAGAGCGGGCGTTACCTACGACCAGAGCGTGGAGATGGCAATGTCGCCGGCTCAGACGTCGAGCGGTAGCCGCTGCAGCAGCGCGTCGACGCGCGTGAAGCCGTCCTTCGCTCCTTCCTCGACGCCGTACTGCATCGTCGTGTCGCGCTCCTCGGTCGTAGCGAAGCGCATCGTCTGGGTCAGCTTCGTCTGATCTCCGAGATCCTCGAACTCGAGCGTCTGCAGGTGGTTCTGGAACGTCTGCACGAGCCGCTCGGGCGCATCGATCTCGCGAAACTCGCCCTCGACGACGCCGAAGGCGGTGCGGAAGCGGTACGTGCCGCCGGGACGGACATCCATCTCCTCGACGACCGTCCCGTCGCCCCACCATTCCGGGATCAGCTTCGGGTCGGTCCAGACGGAGAAGACATGGCCGCGCGGGGCGTCGAAGACCCGCTCGACACGGATCTCGAGCTCGTTCGGGGTGCTGACGGTGGTCTCGCTCATCTCAGCCCACCGCCTTCTTCACGAGCGCCCGAATCTTCGCCTCGTCGGCTGCGGTCAGCTTCTTCAGCGCGAAGGCGACCGGCCACATGGAGCCTTCGTCGAGCTTCGCGCTGTCGTTGAAGCCGAACATCGCGTACCTCTCCTTGAACTTCTCCGCGTTGCGGAAGAAGCAGACGACTTTGCCGTCCTTGGCATACGCCGGCATCCCGTACCAGGTCTTCGGCGAGAGGTCTGGGGCGGTGGCTTTGATGACCTCATCGAGCCGCTTAGCAATGGCGCGATCCTCCGGCGACATTGCGGCGATCGCATCGCGCACCGCGCTTTCCCCGTCCTTGTTCGCTTTCAGCTCTCGGGCGCGCGCTTTCATCGCGGCCTTTTCCTCGGCGGTGAATCCTTCTCGCTTGTTGGTGCTCTTGGCGGACGGCTTGCCTTTCTTCGGAGTGGTGCTCATCGGTCCCCTTTCGTGCGTTCGACGACCTGGGCGAAGCGGTCGAGCCGCTGCAGCCACGTGCTGATCCCCTCGAAAGCGTAGGGCGCGAGCATGCACCTGCGGACACGGCCGACCTTCTCCGTCGTCACGAGCTCCGCCTCCTCGAGCAGCCGGATGTGCTTCTTCATCCCGGTCAGCGACATCCCGAAGGGCTCGGCGAGCTCGCTGATCGTCGCGCTGCCGGAGCCGAGCCGTTCGAGCACGGCCCGGCGGGTCGGGTCGGCGAGGGCTGTGAACGCGCGGTCGACGGTCGTTGGGTACTGAACCATTAGGTTCACTATAATGGAGTCGGCGCTTCGATGCAGCGGCCCGCGTTAGAGTGAACGTAGGTTGCGCCGCGAACGAGCTCGATTTCTAGGGGTAGCTCGTCTCTCTTTGCCTCAATCGAGCAGCCGCTTGACCGTGAGCACCGCGAGCGAGGCCGCGGCGACAAGCGCAAGCGTGTCCGTCGGGCTGGAGATTCGCTTGAACTCCGCGCCGCGGTCGCGCACCTCGATGTAGCCGATCGGGCCGACGGCAACACCGCCGCCTCCACCCCCGCCCGAGCCCTCATCGCCCTCGCGAGAGCCCGACCCGCCGCCTCCCCCGAATCCGAAACGTGCCTTGGCAACCGGGATCACGGTCACGCCTTCTCGCTCCACGGCCTCGCCGAAGATCGTCGACACATGCGCCCTCTCGCCAACCGTCTGTCCAACCCGTTCGAGGAGGTCGTTCACCAACTGCGTGCGCTCCTGTGTCTCCATCGCCATCACAGACTCCTTCCGTGGTTACGACCTCATCGTGCCGGACCCGCGCCAACTAAATCCGATCGGCGTCAGTCCGGGTACTCGTCCTTCCGCCAAGCGCGGGTCTCGGCGGCTGGGGCCTTCGGCGTCCGCTCGAGCAGGAAGCTGAAGTACGGTCTGACGAACGGGTCGGGCGCCATCACCGTGTAGGTGTGGTAAACGGTCCCGTTCTCGCGCGCGAAGGCGATCCAGCCCGGGCCCTCGCGAAGGCCGTCCTTCAGCTCCGCTCCGGTCTGGACTGACCACTCCTTGAGCTCGTCAGGCGGGTTGTCGAGCATCTCCTTGATCTCCGGAACCTGCTGCGCCTGCTCCTCGGTCAGCGCTAGGCCGAAGTCGAAGGCGAAGTCGGTGTCGTACGTGGAGACGTAGGGGAACTGCCAGCCCATCCGCTGCTTGTAGGCGGTCAACCGCTCGATCGGCGCCCGCGAGAAGCAGAGCAGCGTCACGTCGCGGTGGTTCACGTGGACGAGCGAGCCGTCGAGCCCGTCGCCGAGGTTGGTGCAGCCGGGGCAGGCGCCCTTCGTGTAGTCGGGGCCGAACATGATGTTGTAGGCGAGCAGCTGCGAGCGGCCGTCGAAGAGCTCGGCGAGGGTCTTCTTGCCGTTCTCGGTGTCGAACACGTACTCCCTCTCGACCGGGACCCAGGGGAGATCGAGACGATTTCGCTTGATCTCCTCGTTTCGCTTCGCCTGCTCGGCCTCGAGCTTGGCGAGCTCGTCCCGGGCCGCCTGCCATTCCTCTTGGGTTCCGATCTTGTGTTCAGCCATCTCATCTCCCTCCGTCGGAATCGAACGCTCCCGCGCGGGTCGAATCCACCGTCGGATCGGACGCTAGCGGGTTCACGAAATGAGACCCGCAGCGACCGGGAAACTCATCG
>WNFY01004752.1_pt1 | contig 13829 bp, 10 predicted proteins | sample 5400091 | NCBI WGS metagenome assembly WNFY01 (sample SAMN13153364, study PRJNA577476) | soil metagenome | isolation source: 60 cm soil or saprolite under grassland replicate 1 | place: USA:California | collected 2016-06-15 | reverse complement strand
GCCGCCGCCGGGGCACGCACCTTCTCCACATCGATGCCGTGCTGCAGAATGTGCAGCACGGTGGCCACGTTTTCCGCGACGCTGGATTCCAGTAGCGCCAGCACCCGTTTGTCGCTGCGCAACTGCGGTATCTCGCGGACGATCAGGCCGTAGATGTCCGCGGACATCTCGGCGGCGCGCCGATCAAGCGCGGCGGAGACCGCTGAGGCGCTCTCGGCAGCGGACGGACTCGACCTGTCCATCGACGGATAGTACGCCACCTGCGGGGCTACCGATAGTGCGTCACGCGAGGGCTCGGACCTGCTTCATGACGGCTTCGGGCTCAGCTTCGGCCGGGACGGGGGCGAGCACGAGGCCGGCCTCCGCCGGCGGGGTTGCGCCGTCCCAGAGGTCCGGGCCTGCCACCATGCCCCAGCGACCGGATGGCTCGTCCGGCCCGGTCGGCGGGTCCGAGCCGAGCCAGACGGCGACGCCGGGAACAGGACCGTGCGGCCAGGCCGCGGCGGCATCGGTCCTGACGAGCACCGGCCACTCGTAGTGACCGGCGACGTTGAGCACCGGGCGGTAGGCCTCGGGGTGGATCAGCTCGCCGGCGGGTACCCGGCCCTCGTCGAGGAGCAGGCCGTCGACACCGGTGCCGGCGAAGATCCGCAGGAAGTCGGCGCTGTACATCGCGGCAGTCTCCGCCTGGCCCGCGTCCGGAGGCCCCGGATCTGACCCGTCCCGCTGAGCCTGCTGCGCGGCCGCCACCAGCCAGCGGCCGGGCGCGGGCATGGTCAGGACCAGCGGGACGGGCCCGCTCGTGGCGGCCAGCACCCGTACCGCTTCCACCGCGGTGCCGCGAGCCTGCTCGTCGGCGAGCAGCGTCCGCAGGGCATAACCAGGTCGGCTGCGTGCCGCCATCGCGGCGCGGAGCTGCTGGTCAGCAATAATCCGCTGAGCGAACAGGTCCGCAAGGTCGACCAGGATCGCGTCGGAGTGGAACATTGCGTCGATCTTGGCGAAGAACGAGCTCAGCTCGGCCGGCGACGGCCACGGCACGTCGCCGCCGCCGAGCAGCCGGGCCCGGCCGTAGGCCGCCGCGTCGAACCAGACGGGACGGGCGCGTCCCGAGGGCGGTGCGTCCAGGCTGGTCAGCAGGCGGCTCATGAATCCTCCTGCTCGCCCGGGCGCGTCCGCGCTGAAGCTCCCGGCTCGACCTGGGGTGTCTCGGGTACACCCTCGAGCTCGCTCACGCGCGTCTCCAGCTCGGCGATCCGGGCCTGCTGCACGGCCAGGGCGACGACGTTCGGGTCGGGCAGGAAGATCTGCGGGAGCTGGTCCGCCGGCGTTGCCACCCGCACCGGCCCGTGCGTGGTCCATGCGGTGGCGTGGATGATGCCGTTGTCGCCGCCCCATGAACCGTAGTAAGGCAGGTGCGGCGGCGGTTCCGGGGTCGCCCAGAGCTTGACGAACTCGGTGTAGGGCCTGCCCCGGCGCAGCCGGGCCTGGCGCTCCTCGGCCCGGGCGGCTTCGGTCCCAGCGGTGTCCACCGCCAGCGTGGCGGGGTCATGGATGACGAAGTAGATCTCGCGGGCCGCCTCGCTGGACAGGTAGCCGGCCTCGACGTCGGCCATGACCGCCTCCGGCTCGCGTTCGAGCACGTCGCCGTAGCCGCCGCCGGCGCCCTGGCAAATCATGTACACCTCGCCCTCATCGGCGAGCTCGAAGCCCATGCCCATGTGATGGGTGGAGTAACGGGCGCCGGCGAACGGCCGGGTATTCATCAGCGTCTCGTAGTCGAACGACCAGGTCTCCGGGTCATCCTGCATCTGCTCGAAGACGTTGATGCCCTTGATCTTGGCGAGCGGGTAGGTCGGGCATCCATATCCGCCGAACAGGCCGGGGATCGCCGGGAACTTCGAACCGCTCGACACGGTGGCGAAGCCCCACAGGGGGGTGCCCCGGGCGGCTACGGCGATCTCGTAGCCCATGCCGCCGCGGTGTTTGCCGAAGCCTTGCGCGTCGCGCTTGATCTTCTTGGAGATGAGCTGGAGGAACGGCACGTCGTCCTCGATGATCTCCTGCTCGCCGATGTCGGCCATGGCGGCGAAGAACGGCGCCATCGAGTGCTCGCCGTCGCGGTGCGCGCGGGCCCCGCCGCCCATGCCGTTCAGGTCGGCGCAGACGTTGCCGACGAACTCGCCGTGCTGGGTGACACCGCCGAACAAGAACGTGTTGATCTGGTTGAACCAGGGCGCGATCACCGACCCGTACTTCTCCGGGCAGGAGTACTGCATCTTGGCGAACAGGGCCTGGGTGACGCCGAACGTCTTGAATACGCTCTGCAGGCTCTGCCCGAGCGGCGCGTCATTGCCCGGGTTGACGCAGCTGCCCTCGTCGCTGAGCACCTCGATCGGGTTCATCACGCTGATCCCGCGGGGCAGGTCCGGCCAGAAGAACCCGAGGAAGGCCTGGTTCATCCCGCACTTCGACGAGCCGAGGGTGGAGTTGAAGGCCCGGTTCATGATCTGCGGCGCGGCCCCGCGCCAGTCGACGGTCAGCTCGTCTCCCTTCACCGTGATCGCGCACGGGTACTTCAGCAGCACGTTCTCGCGCAGCGTGGAGTCGGAGAAGAAGTTGACCCGGTACGTGCCGTCGGGCAGCGCCGAGATCCGCCGCCGCGCCTCGGCCTCGATGTCTTCCAGCGACTTGCGCAGCGAGACGATGAACGCGTCCCGGCCCACCTCCTCGACCAGGGCCAGCACCCGCTCCTTGATCCGCAGCGCGGAGTACAGCTTGACCTTCAGGTCCTGGTACTGCAGCTTCGGCTCGCGCACCGAGTTCTGGAGGAAGGTCAGCAGGTCACGCCGGATTACGCCGCGTTCCACGATCTTGAACGGGCTCATCCTGATGCCGTCGTCATAGGCGGACTCCGAGCTCGACGGCATTCCGCCGGGCTCCTTGGCGCCGTTCTCCCCCTCGTGGATGATCGTCGCGACCCAGGCGATCAGCTCGCCCTCATAGAACACCGGCAAGATCATGCTCTGGTCGGTGTTGTGGATGTTGCCGTAGCGGGCGTCGTTGTGGATGAACGCGTCGCCGTCGTGCACGCCGACGCTCGGGTCGCCGACCCAGTACTTGTTGATGAACCGCACCGGGTAGTGCAGCACCGAGGCAAAGGCCAGCACCCCGCCGGTGCTGATGTGGATCAGGTCGCCGGACGCCGAGTAGACGGCGCTGGTCAGATCGCCCCACTTCGCGCCGGGGGCGGCGCCGGTCTGCCCCATCATCTCGAACGCCTCGTCCAGGCCGGCGACCAGCCGTTTGCGCACCCGGTCCAGGTCGTTCGCGTCGACCGGGCCGGACAGCAGCCGGTCCTCATCCACGGTCCTCGGCGCCATCCGGTGGTCGTTCATGATCTGCGGGTCGGGTCCGAGGAACAGAGTCGTCTCGGCGAGGAACGCGTCGGCCCATTCCTGCTCCTGGTCGGTGAACTGGGCAGCATCCGTGTCACTCATCGCCGGTCCTCCTTTTCTGGCGAGTTCGCCAGGAACCAGATGGCGCCGTGCGCGCCGGTCTCGATCCGCCAGCCGGGTTCGACTAGGTAGGTGGTGGTGGGCGTGGTGACGACGGCCGGGCCGGGTACGGCCAGCCCCGGCTCGAGCGCGGTCTCGTCGAAGACGGCGGTCTCCGTCGGCCGTTCGGCGCGGGGGAAGAAGCAGGTCCGCGACCCGGCCGGCCGGGCGGCCCTGGTCGGGCCGTCCGGCGGGGTGGCGTCGAATTCGATCGTCTCGCCCTGGACGAAGGACGCGACCCGCAGCGCGGTGACCCGGATGCCGGCCTCCGGAGACTGGCTACCTTCGCCGAACCGGCGGCCGTAGTCGTCGGAGAACAGCCGCATCAGGTCGACGACGTCGCGGATGTTCTCCACGCGCGTCTTACGCGCGACGACGGCCATCGTCACCAGCTGGTTGCCGTACCGCATGTCCAGCTCGAGCCGGTGCCGGACCGCGTCGGCCGGCAGTGCCTGCCGCTGCAGGTCGGCACGGCCCTTGGCTTCAAGCTCAGCCACGATCGCGTTGAAGCGCCCGAAGTCGGTGAATATCGCCCGGTTGGTGGCGTCGAACAGGATCAGCGGGACCGAGCGTTCGTGAATGTGCAGCTGCGGCATGTTGCCGGCGCCGAGAGCGGAGAACACCGAGCTGTAGGGCGGCGTGAGGATCTTGTCCATACCTAGGTGGGCGGCGATCCCGCAGCAGTGCAGCGGGCCGTTGCCGCCGTAGGCGAGCATGGTGAACTCGGCCGGGAGGTAGCCGCGGATCCGGAGTTCCTTGGCCAGCCCGTTGGCCATCTGCTCGTCTACCTCGGCCTTGATCAGCCGGGCGACCTCGACGGGGTCCAGGTCCAGGTAGTCGCCGAACTCCTCGTCGATGGCGAACTCGGCCCGCTGGCGGTTCAGCTTGATCTGGCCACCCGCGTATCGTTCCGGCGTGAGGTAGCCGAGCAGCAGGTCCGCATCGGTGACGGTGGGCCGCAGGCCGCCGCGGTCGTAGCAGGCGGGCCCGGGATCCGACCCGGCGCTGCGCGGGCCCACCTTGACCGACTGGTGCAGCCGGTCGTAGCTGGCGATGGACCCGCCGCCGGCGCCCAGGGTCACCAGGTGGATCATGGGCACGCTGACCAGCCACCGGTCGATGACCGGCATGAAGTCGTAGTGCTTGACCCCGTCGGCCGGGACCAGGCCGATGTCGAAGCTGGTGCCGCCCATGTCCGTGGCCACCACGTTCCCCAGGCCGGCCTGCGCGGCCAGGTGCTCGCTCGCCGAAATGCCGGCCACCGGGCCCGAGTGGATGGTCTGCAGCGCGTCGGTCGAGTTGAGCTGGGCCATTCCGCCGGAATTATGGATGATCAGCATCGGCCGGGGATAGCCGTGCTCGCGCAGGTTCTGCTCCAGGTCCGACAGCGCGTGGTACATGGTGGCGTGCAGGAAGCCGTCCACGATGGCCGAGGTGGCGCGCACGTACTCGCCCTTGCGGCCGGACAGCTGGTGGCTGAGCAGCATCGGGATGGCGCCCAGCTGGTGTGCCGGGTACTCGGACAGGAACACCTCCTGCACCCGCAGTTCATGCGCCGGGTTCTCGATCGCGTTGGTGAGGCAGACCACCAGCGCCTCGGCGCCGGCGTCGATGAGCTCGCGCAGCGCTTGCCGGACGTCGTCCCGGCCCAGCTCCATCAGGACGGTGCCGCGGTAGTCGACGCGTTCGGCGACAGAGCGGATCAGCGTCTGCGGGACCAGCGGATCCGGCCGGGTGCCGCTGGACATGTCGTTCTTGGCCAGCTCGTCCAGGCCCTCCCCGTAGCCGCGGCCGCGGGACAGCGGGATCGTCGCCTCGAATCCGGCGGTCACGATGGCGCCGACCTGCGGGCCCCGGCGCTCGATCAGCGCGTTCGTGCCCAGCGTGGTGGCGTAGCGGACCGAGTCGACCTCCCGCAGCACGCCGTCTCGCGGCAACTCCAAGACGGCGCAGGCATGATCCAGCGCCTCGTTGAAGCCCTGCGACAGGTTGTGGTGGGTGGTCAGGGCCTTCGCCTGGATGTAGCGGCCGTCCCACGCCACGAAGCAGTCGGTGAACGTGCCGCCGATGTCCACGGAGATCCGTTTCACTGGTTGCTCCCCTCATCGACGCGCAGCGGCTCCGCGGTGACGTCCCGGCCGAGCGGGATGACCATGCCGGCCGGGCGCGCGGCCCATTGCGCTCTGAGCGCGTCGACGTCGATCTGCATGTCGTAGACCGGCGGATGGCCGGGCGGCAGGTACTCGGCCTCGATCTGGGTGCCGCAGCCCGGGCAGTAGTACTCCAGGATCCGGCACCAGGCCGGGTCGGGAGCGAAGGTGAACTCATAGCGGCCGGGGTCGATCAGCGGGCGGTGGATCTCGACCGGATCGCGGTCGTAGACCAGCGTGCCTTCCTTGTAGTTCCCGCGGGCCGGGCCGAGGTCGCGCGCGCACCGACGGCACCGCCACCGCTCGGTTTCCAGGTCGATCTCCAGGTACTCGGTCATCGGGATGCGCATCGGCGTGTTCATCGCTCGCCCCTGTCGGTAAGCCGCAGGTCACCCGCTGCGGTCGTGTCGAACTGCCAGCCTTCGGGAACCCGCATGGTGAAGAACGGGCCTTCGATCACAGCCGGCCCGGACCCGCGCGCGCCCGGGCGCTGGCTCGCCAGTGCGTACACGGGCGTCTCCGCCTGCCCGCCGCGGCCATCGCGTAGCACCCTCATCCCCTCGGCCTCCGCCGGGGATGCCCCTACGTCGCCGGCTTTGCCGAGGGTGACATGCGGGAGCGGCGCCAGCAGCACGAGCTCCAGGGATGCCCGGTCGCCCGGGGTCAGGTGGGTCGTGGCATCCTGCAGGTCGTCGAGCTCGATGACCCGTTCCTCGTCCTGGTGCCCGACCGTCAGCCTGAACCGGGCCGTGCACGCGCTCGCGTCGACACCCTCGGCGAACATGTCCCTGGCCCCGAGCGCAAGCAGCCGGTCGGCAACATCGGAGATCGTGGCGTAGTCAACCGCCGGAAGGGGCTCCTCGTAGCGCTGGCCCAGGTCGGAGAACCCGATGCCGAAGGCGCTGAACACCGCGGCCGTGCGGGGAATCAGCACGTGCCGCGCCCCGGCCCGGCGGGCGGCCCCGCAGACGGTCATCGGGCCGGCCCCGCCGAACGCGGCCAGCACGGTGTCGCCCGTGACGGTGGTGGCATCGGCCAGGGCGAGGGCGATCGCCGCGGCGTGCGTGTCCTCCATCTGCCGCAGCGCATCGTCCAGCGAGATCCCCAGCGGCCCGGCGATCTTGTCCTCGATCACCTTCGCACCCCGGTCGGGGTACAGGGGCAGCGTGCCGCCGAGGTAGGTCGCCGGGTCGAGCAGGCCGGCCAGCAGCAGCACGTCGGTGATCGTCGGCTGGTCGCCGCCGAGCCCGAAGCACGCCGGCCCGGGTGCGGCGCCCACGCTGTCCGGTCCCACCCGGAGGCGGCCGTCGACGACGCGGAAGATCGAACTGCCGCCCACGCCGTAGCTGGTGATGGCCGCCAGTTCCAGGGAGCTCGGCGCGTGCTCGATCGTCCCGCGCCGCTCGACGTGGATGGCGCCGTCGCTGACCACGCCGATGTCGGTGGTCGTGCCGCCCACGTCGAGCATGACCAGATGTCGCAGGCCGTAATGGGCCGCCAGGGCGCGGGTGCCCTCCAGGCCGCCCCGCGGCCCGGAGCTGTACGTCTTGAGTGCAGCGGACTTCGAGACGCGAGACGAAGCGCCGTCGTTGCGGAAGATCCGCAGCGGCTGGCGGGCCCGGGCGTCTCGCAGCCGCCGGTCGGCGTTGAACAAGAAGCGCTCCATCGCCGGATGCAGGAATGCGTTGAGCAGGCCCGACCAGGTGCGGCGGATGTCGTCGGGGTCGGCGATCAGTTCCCAGGAAAACAGCAGCGGGACCGCGCCGAGCAGGTGACGGGGGTAGAGCCGCAGCAGCAACCCCTTCACCCGGGCCTCGTCCCTCGAACCGTCCGCGCCGCTCACCGCGATGACCAGGCGCCTGGCCCCGCGCGCGGACAGGTCGTTGACCCGCGCGAGCAGTTCGCGGCCCAGCGCCTCGTCGTCGGCGTCGAGGCTGATCCGGCCCCACCGATCGCCGACCAGTGCCGCCAGCAGATCCTCCTGGGCCTGGGTGGCCGCCAGGCCCTCGACCAGCGTCGGATCGGTGACCAGCAGGCCGAGCTGCGGTCCGGCCCGCTGCACGAGGGCGTTGGTGCCCTGGGTGGTGGAATACCGGATGCAGTCCGTGGACTGCAGCAGCGCCGCGAGCCGCGGTTCGGAGTACGCCAGCTCAGAGATCTTGGTGAGGCCGTCGAACAGGCACCGGCTCAGGTCATAGGGCGTGGTCAGGGTCTTGGTGTAGCGCACCTCGCCGCCGTCGACGAGGCAGAAGTCGGTCAGCGTGCCACCGTTGTCGATGTTGATCAGTCGTGTCATGAGGCGCGTCCCTCCGAGCTGTCGTGACCGCAGCGTAAGGACACCCGCGGAGGCCGGGCATCGTGGTGCGAGCACCACGCTCGGCGAAGGGTTCGTGACGTGCGCACGATGGCAGCGTCGCGGCTCGTCCCTAACGTCAGGCTGAAAACGGAAGGGGAATGCCGTGACAGCAGCAACAATCCCGGACGAGCGGGCGCGGCGGGATCCCGGTGGGGCCTGCGTCGCCGACGAGCGCCACGAGCTCGACAACGCGGGTTTCGCCGGGCGGGTGACCGCGCTCGCCGCCGTCTTCGCCGCCGCCGGGCTGAGCCCCGGCGGCGTGCTGGCCATCATGCTGCCGAACCGGGTCGAGCTCGTCACGAGCATGTTCGCCGCCTGGCGGCTCGGCGCGGCCGTCACGCCGGTCAACCCGGCCCTGACCATGCAGGAGGCCCGCTACCAGATAGATGACGCGGGCGCCAAGCTGGTCGTCGCCGACGAGTCGGCCGCGGCGATGCTGCGCGACGGCCCGTACCGGATCATCGGGCTGACCGAGGTGACCGCCCCTCCCCCGCCGCCGGCACCCCCCCGCCTGGTGACCGATCCGGGCGCGCTGGCCTTGCTGATTTACACCAGCGGGACGACGGGCCGGCCCAAGGGGGTCAGGCTGGACCACGCCAACATCAGCGCGACCGCGGAGATCATCGTCAGGTGGTTCGAAATGACGGGTAATACGCGCAGCCTGCTGGTGCTGCCGCTGTTCCACGTGAACGGGATCATGGTCAGCGTCGTGTCCCCGCTGGTGGCCGGCGGCTCGACGTTCATCGCCGAACGGTTCCACGCGGCCAGTTTCTGGGCGACTGTTAAACAGGTCAGGCCTACTTTCTTCTCGGCCGTGCCCACCATCTACGCGCTGCTGACGTCGCAGCCAGGCGCACGGCCGGACACCCGGAGCCTGCGCTTCGTCATCTGCGGCGCCGCGCCGATGCCGCGCCAGCTGATCGGCGAGTTCGAGGAACGGTTCGGCGTCCCGGTGGTAGAGGGTTACGGCTTGTCGGAGTGCACCGTGGTCTGCACGCTGAATCCGCTGCACGGCGTACGCAAGGCGGGCAGCGTAGGCCTGCCAGTACCCGGCGTCGAGGTCGGGGTGGTGGACGAGGCTGACCGGTTGCTGCCCGCCGGGCAGGCGGGCGAGGTGGTCGTCCGCGGGCCGAACGTCATGCGCGGCTACCTGGGCAGGCCGGAGGAGTCGGCGCAGGTCCTGCGGGGCGGCTGGCTGCACACCGGTGATGTCGGCCGGTTCGACGACGACGGCTATCTGACCCTGGTCGACCGGGTCAAGGACCTGATCATCCGGGGCGGGGAGAACATCTACCCGAAGGAGATCGAGGACGTCCTCTATACCGTCCCCGCCGTGCTCGAGGCCGCGGTCGTCGGGCGGCCCGACCTGGTCTTCGGCGAGCAGCCGGTGGCCTTCGTAACGCTCCGGTCCGGTTTTGATGTGGTGCCCGAGGACCTCATCGAGTACTGCCGCCAGTCCCTCGCACGCTACAAGGTGCCGCGTGAGGTGTACATCGAGGAGACGCTGCCGAAGAACGCCGTGGGGAAGATCGCCAAGCCGGAGCTGCGCCAGCGACTCCAGGATGTCAGCCAGTGATGGCGAGGCACCCCCGCTCCGCCCGGTGACGACGTGCCGGTCCCGTGCTCGCGGTCGGTGGCGTGCACGTCGACGGCGACGATCCCGGTCCGGGCAGCCTGCGCGGCCTTACGTCGGTGGACCAGGCATGACACTACAATTACAGGAGCGACAAAGCCAGAGTAGCGTGGTCGGCATGCGACTCACGGTGGTCGGATGCTCGGGCTCGATGCCCGGACCGCACAGCCCGGCGTCGTGCTACCTGCTGGAGGCCGACGGCTTCCGGCTGGTGGTGGACCTGGGCAACGGCGCGCTCGGCGGGCTGCAGCGGTACACGGCGCTGAACCGGGTGGACGCGGTGGCCCTGAGCCACCTGCACGCCGACCATTGCCTCGACATGTGCTCGTTGTGGGTCGCGCGGACCTACTCTCCCGAGGGCGCGCTGCCGCCGATCCCGGTCTACGGCCCAGCCGGCACCGCGGAGCGGATCGCCCGGGCGAACGACGATCCCGACGTGACCGGCGCCTTCGATTTCGTCACGCTGACCCCGGGCCGGCACCGGATCGGGCCGTTCGCGGTGACCACCGGTCACGTCGCGCACCCGGTCGAGACGTTCGCGTTCCGGTTCGAGCACGGCGGGCACGTGCTCACCTACTCCGGCGACACCGGTGAGTCCTCCGGGCTCGTCGAGCTAGCGGCCTCGGCGGATGCCCTGCTGTGCGAGGCGGGGTTCCCCGATCTGCCGGATCTGCCGCCGAACCTGCATCTGTGCGGACGGCAGGCCGGTGAGCACGCCGCCCGGGCCGGGGCCGGACGGCTGATCCTGACCCACCTGGCCCCGGACTACGACCCGGCGCTGAGCCTGGCCGGGGCGGCGGGGACCTTCGGCGGCCCGGTGTCCCTCGCGGCCCCCGGCCAGGTCCTCGACCTGGGCTAGCGGGCCGCGAGGGTCACCAGTGCTCAGCTGATCCTGACGACCTGGCCGCCGTTCTTGCACAGCTGCGGGCCTAGGCCGCTGGCCGGGGCGATGCTGCAGTTCGACACGTAGATCGAACCGTCGGATCCGGCGGCGAAGCCGGACGGGAAGAACAGCTTGCCGACACCGAGGTGGGTGCGGTGGCCGTGCCGGTCGATGCGTACCACGTCGCCGGCCGGGTTGGCCGTGGGACCTTCGTTGAGCCCGCCGGTCTGGAACTCGGTGGCGTAGAACGCGCCGTCATGGCCGAAGCCGCAGCCCTGCACGGTGCTCAGGCCGGTGGCCCAGACCTTCGGGGCGTGCCCGGGAACGACCCGCCAGATACGGGCATGCCCCGGCGAGTAGTAGCCGCCGAGCAGTTCCCCGACGTACAGCGCGCCGTCCGGACCGCGCGCCACGCACGTCGGCACCGAGTCGCTCTGCGAGCCCTTGGGGACTCCGAAGAAGGCGATGACCTTGGCCGCGCCGTTGCGATGGACGTCCACCAGGGTGTTGGCGCCGGCGTCTATCACGTAGCGGTGCCCGTGCGAGTAGAGCACGGCGTTGGGGTTGGCGTCAGGGAAATCCTTGGGCGCCAGCTTGACCCGGGTGGACGTCCACGTCCAGTCCTGGTCACCGACGTCGGAGACGACCTTGATCGAGTGGTGGGGCGATACCCGGACCAGGCGGCCCAGTTCGGCCAGAGCCGCGGCCCGCAGGTACCCCGGGATCACGCCCTTGGGCGGCACGACGTGCGTGTTCAGCCCGAACAGCCCGTAGAACGAGCCGTTCGGCCCGCGCGACACCGAGACCGGCCCCTCGGCCGCGACGCCGCCCTGGCCCGAGCCGGAGATCAGGCCGGTGACGAGGCGCTTGACGCCGTGCTTGGTCACCAGGTCAAACGACCCGGTAAGGCCGAGGCAGGTCGTGCCCTGCTCGCCGCCGGACACGCATACCTTGCCGCCGCGGCCTGCTTCGGCGAGATAGAGGCCGCCACCAGGGGCGGGCGCGAGCCCGCGCGGGTTGTTGAGGTGACTGGCGATGACCGTGACCTTGTTGTGATGACCCTGGGTCTGCGCCCCTGCGGCAGACGGCGTAGCCAGGCCAAGCGCGGTAGCCAGGCCGAGGGCCGCGACAGCTCCCGTCACGATGAATCGCCGATGATGGATTGCGGGCTTGCTCAATAGAACCCCTCCCTGCAAGCTGGTTTCCCGCCGGACCATGGACTCCCCCAGCCTGGCAGCCGAACAAGCCCCTGTGACCGCCAGATGCAGGCCATGTGGAGATCGCGTGGAGATTGTGCGAAGGTGATCGGTTGGCGGTGGGGGTCAGGAGCGGGATTTGGGCGGGTCGCCGCCGACCTGGATCTGGGAGCCGTGCAGCTCGAGGCCGCAGGCCGAGCAGTGCAGGACCGGGTGGAAGTCGCCGCCGCAGGTGGTGTGGGTGAGCAGGGTGGCGGGTCCCTCGGGGGCGCGGAACCACCGGTCGCCCCAGTCGAGCATCACCATGACGTGCGGGAAGAAGGCCCGGCCCTTGTCCGTCAGCCGGTACTCGGCCCGGCCGGAGCCTGCCGTGGCCGCGACCGTCTCCAGCACGCCCATCTGGCAGAAGGTACGGCCGCCGCCGACCAGCGGTTGCCGATCAGCTCGATGGTCTGGGGCACCAGGCCGGGGCCCGGCGAGCCTCCCGCGGAGCGGCGCCGGGTGGTGGCGCGCGGCACCGACCGCTCGAAGCCGCCGCTCGGGCCGAACGTGCCGCGCACATCGGAGATGCCGGCCGGCTGGCCGCAGGCCCGGCAACCCATGACCGGGGAGAACTCCTCGCCGCACCCGAGGTGGTACGTCGGCGGCAGCGGCTCGGTGTGCTCGGTCACCCACACCGCTTCCCAGGACCAGATGGTCAGCAGCACCTTCCACAGGTCGCGGCCGCAGTCGGTGAGCACGTACTCGAAGCGCCGCGGCGCGTCGGAGTACTGCGCCAGGGTGAACACGCCGGCCTCGGTGAGGCGGCGCAGCCGCGCGGTCAGCACCGAGTTGGCGATGCCGAGCTGGTCCCTGAACTCCTGGTACCGGCGCACGCCGGACATGATGGCCAGCCTGGTGATGGCCAGGTTCCACTCGTCGCCGACCAGCCCGAGGGCGATGGCGTTGGAGTTCTCTGCGGTCAAGCCCATCCTCGGAGGCAGTCACCCGGCGCCCAGCAGCTGTGCGTGCCACTCGCGATCCGCTCGGGGAGCTGAGCGCGCGCGATCGGGCCCCGGCCCACGTCGCTGGCGCGGAACACGACGCACTCGGACAGGTCTCGGTTCTCATCGACCGTCAGCGTCACGAGGTACGCGTCGTCTTCTCCGGTCTCGCCCGCGCGCGGGGCCACGCCGACCTCGCTGCAGAACACGCCCGGTTCGAACTGGTAGCTCTCCTCGCGGCCGGTCAGCGTGTCGTGCTTGACCAGCCCGTTGAACAGGAACCAGCCCGGCTCGTTGGTGGCAGCGTAAGTGTACCGGTAGGGCCGTCCGCCGAACCCGCTGTTGATGGTGCCGAACTCGGTGCAGGCCTCCGACAGGTCCTGCTCGGTGAAGGCCATGTCGTGCGGCAGCCGCGGCCCGGGCAGGTCGACCGGCACGTAGTGCACCAGGTGGTGGCCGGCGTCCACCACGCCGTAGTGCAGGTAGGCCGCTGTCGTGGAGTAGTTGAAGAACAGCAGCTCGCCGGTGTGGTCGTCGACCTTGGTGTGCGCCGACACGCACAGATCGCCCGGGAACGACCCGCCCCAGCTGCACGTGCCCAGGTCGTCCAGGGTCAGCGGGTCGAGCAGGTACAGGTCGCCGCACTGGTAGAAGCTGGCCACCGCGACCCCGGCGTGCACGATGACGTCGGTGGAGGCGGCGTCCTTCATCCGGCCGCGCGCGCCCCAGCCGTCGGCGCGGGTGGAGGCGCTCGGGTTCTCCGCCAGCGCGGCGGTGCCATGCCCCCAGCCGGCGGTGCGGGCGAGTGGTTTTCCACCGAGCCGTTCGGCCTTATAGCGGTCGGAGACCAGCAGCACGCCGGGCCACCCCGTCGGTGACCTGAGCGCAGTCGGTGCGGCGGAGCCGGCCCTCGACGACCGGGTTGTCACGGTCGTCGCCGGCGAAGCCGCCCGACCCGAACGTCCAGCCCCGGGTCTGCGCCAGCGGGTTGTCCTTGGCGTTGCGCATGTTGAGCTCGGCGATGGCGTGCAGGTGCGCGTCGTTCAGGCCGTACCGCCGGTCGTACTCGTC
>WNFY01008297.1_pt1 | contig 13833 bp, 7 predicted proteins | sample 5400091 | NCBI WGS metagenome assembly WNFY01 (sample SAMN13153364, study PRJNA577476) | soil metagenome | isolation source: 60 cm soil or saprolite under grassland replicate 1 | place: USA:California | collected 2016-06-15 | reverse complement strand
GAGGCACATCCGCCGATTACGCCAGCTCCGGGTACGTATGTGTTGGAAAAGTGAGCCTATATGGAAGGCTACTAACGAGACACGCTTCTATATCATCAATGGTGCTCGTTCATGAAGTGCATTCAGCTCATTGCAAGGGAGTAGCAGCGATGGATCAACGGGATAAAGACGCGCACGAGGAGCGCATGAGCGATCAGAGTGTTTTTAAAGAATATCCGTCAACCAGCGATAAGGACGATTTTGATTTCATCTTGCTTGGACACATGGAGGAACGACAAGGTAGCACGCCAGGGAATGTGCGCGTGCGCATAACGCTACCGCGACATCAGTCCTTTCATCGCATCAAGGAAGGGGTGCTTGAAGCTACTGAGATCGCCGGAGCGCCAGAAGGAGCGCTGGGGCGCACGCTCTCCCGGCTCAAACGGATCTTCATCGGCGTCCCGATCGCTAGCATGCAGGCCGAAGGGGAACGCCTGACTAAGTTCAAGGCCCTGGCTGTCCTCTCCTCCGATGCCATCTCCTCGGTTGCCTATGCGACTGAAGCCATTCTCATCAACCTGGTGGCCGGCGGATCAGCTCACCTGGGACTCACGTTACCCATCAGCGTGGTGATCATCGTCTTGCTCGCCATCGTCGCTACCTCCTATCGCCAGACCATTCCCGCCTATCCCAGCGGCGGTGGCTCCTACATTGTGGCCAAAGAGAACCTGGGAACGCTGGCGGGGCTGGTGGCTGCTGCCGCCCTGCTTATCGACTATGTGCTCAATGTTGCCGTCAGTGTTGCAGCTGGCGTGCAGAATCTCGTCTCCCTCTTCGGCGGGCTGGGGCATGTGGTCGTACTACTGGATATTGTCCTGGTGCTCCTGATGATGATCCTCAATCTGCGCGGGGTACGTGAGTCCGGATCGATCTTAGCCCTGCCCACCTACTTCTTTATTGCGAGTGCCCTGCTGCTCATTGTTGTCGGCCTTTTCAAAGCCTTTGTCCTGCATCATCAGCCCGTCGTTGGGGACTATGCCCCGGTGAAGGCGCTCGAACCGTTATCGATCTTCCTGATCCTCAGATCATTTGCTACGGGCTGTTCAGCGATGACAGGGGTTGAGGCAATTACCAACGGCGTTCCCGCCTTCCAGAAACCTGAGACGCGCAATGCCTCAATTACCCTGACCTGGATGGCGATGATTCTTGGCACACTCTTCCTGGGCATTACTCTGCTGGCGACAAGCTACCATATCGAGCCCAGTGTGACAGGCAATCCTACGGTGATTGCCCAGATCGCCTCACAGGTTTTCAGCGGACCGCTCGTTTTCCTGTTTCCGATTTTTCAGCTCGCCACCCTGGGGATTCTCACGCTCTCCGCTGAGACGAGCTACTCGGATTTTCCGCGCCTGGCATCCCTGCTGGCACGCGACGAGTTCCTCCCTCGACTGTTCAGACTGCGCGGCGACCGTCTGGCCTTTTCGGTGGGCATCATCTTCCTCTCCGTCGTTGCCATTGCGCTGCTCATCATATTTGGTGGAGATACCAACGCGCTCATCAACCTGTTCGCCGTCGGTGTCTTTATATCCTTCACTCTCTCACAGGCAGGGATGGTCCGTCACTGGTGGCGCCTACGCGGGCAACAAAAGGGATGGAAACGTAGCATGATCATCAACGGCATCGGTGCCAGCACCACGCTGCTGGTAGCCGTGGTGATCTCCTCGATGAAGTTTCTCGAAGGAGCATGGATCGTGGTCCTGCTGATTCCCTTGCTGGTGGTGATGCTCATGGGCATTCATCACCACTATCAGCGTGTGGATCGGGAGCGCACGACGACTATCCCTCTGCGTCCACAGGACATCCATCACCGGATCATCGTCCCCGTTGCGGCATTGAATAATGCGTCCAGGCAGGCGCTGGCCTATGCGCGCTCGATTGCACCGCAGGTCATCGCTCTGCACGTCGCTGTCCATAAGGAGAAGGCTGATGCGCTGCAGGCTGAGTGGTCCGAGTGGCTAAAGAACCTGCCTGCGCAGGAGGGGACCCTGCTCCAGATCATCGATCCCGGTCATCGCCTGCCCCTGCTGCCCCTGCTGGAGACGATCGATGCGTTGCATGAGCAGTATCCGGGGGACACGTTGACGGTCGTCCTGCCTGAAGAGGTGGAGTCCTCGCTGAAACGCGTGTTTACGAGTCCAAAGATACTGGGGTTGAAGGCGACGCTGCTGTTCCGACCGGATATTGTGGTGGCCAATGTTCCGCTACATCAGATAACCAGCACTGCTACTATTCCCACTCGTCCACAGGAGATACGTCACCGTTTCATTGTGCCTATGGCGGGGCTGGATCGTGCGGCGATCGCGAGTCTGGCCTATGCTCGCTCCATCTCGGGTCACGTCATAGCGATGCATGTAGTGGCCGATGAGGAGCAGGTAGAGCAGATACGTGCAAACTGGCAGCAGTGGCAACACCAGGTCACAGCAGAGGAAGAGACCCATTTGCTCATCATTGAGTCGCCGTACCGCACTCTCCTCCGCCCAATCCTCGCCTATATTGATGCGATGCATCAGCGCTATCCTGAGGATACCTTGACGGTGATCGTGCCGGAATTTGTCGTGGCCCACTGGTGGGAATACCTGCTGCATAACCAGGTGGCGCTGCGCCTGAAGGCGGCACTGCTGTTCCGCCCTGGCGTAGCGGTCCTGAACTTGCCTCAGCACCTGCGAGGCCGAGCGCCACAACATCGACCATCTTTATGAACTGAGAATATTGTGGCTTGACTTTTGGGCAAACAGAGATTATTATTCGTCTATCTTGTTTTCGGAGGTAACATTCATCATGCACTCAATCACAGCTAAGGTGTTGCTAAACGAAGTGAGCTGTGTCTACAACTGAACACGGTCGTTTTCATGCGGATCATTGTTATGATTTCGCTCTTCTAAGTGCGACCATACTCTTCTTTAGATAGGCTACAGATAGGTACTACTCTCTTCTGTAGACTTCTTTTTCGCTCTCGTAACCGGCCCACTTAGCCTCGTGGGGCTCCTTTTGCTTGCCTGCTCATCGCACGCAGCAGCAAATTGCCTCCCGTTCAGCATCACCGCTCTCCACCACACATAGTCATACCTCATCGTGGGCTATCCTCTGTTCCTATTGGGCAAAGAATATGCTGCACATGCATACCGTGTGTACTCATGTTCCGCAAAATGCATCTACAACGCTCTTGAGCGAAAGGAAGAAAATAGATTTATGTACGTTCAGTTGAGACGCTCCTGGCGCTTCCTGACCACTTACCTCTTTCAGGCCCTGAGCCGTGACTTTCGGCTGTTGGCCCACTATCTGCGTCCCCAGTGGCCACGGATGGGCCTGCTGGCTGTGATCCTGTGCGGCACTATCTGTGTGCAGGTGATCACACCGCTGGTGGTGAGCCACTTCATCGACCAGGCCACCTCCGGCGGGGATCTGCGCGATCTGATCGTCCTGGCCCTGCTGACCATGGGTCTGGCCCTGGCGGGACAGGGCCTGGCTGTCGTCGAAACCTACGTGGCCGAAAATGTGAGCTGGGCGGCCACCAACGCGCTGCGCGCTGACCTTGTCGCCCACCTGCTGCGGCTGGATGCCACGTTTCACACGGCCCATACGCCGGGCGAGTTGATCGAGCGCGTAGACGGTGATGTGGCCACTCTGGCCCGCTTCTTCTCACGGTTTGTGGTCTCTGTGCTCGGCAACGGCCTCTTGCTGCTGGGTGTGCTCGGGCTGCTCTATCACGTGGACTGGCGGGTAGGCCTGGAGATGAGCGCCTTTGTCGTGCTGGCCTTGACCGTTATGCTGCGCATCCGCGCCGTTGCCACACCCTCCTGGGCTGCGGATCGCCAGGCCAGTGCCGCTTTCTTTGGCTTCCTGGGCGAATACCTGGCCGGCCTGGAGGATATCCGGTCTAGCGGGGCTGGCGCGTTTGTGCTGCGCCGCTGTGCCGAGGTGATGCGATCGTGGCTGGCCGTGACGCGCAAGGCGCAGATGTGGGGCTACAGCATGGGGGCTACCAGCCAGGGGCTGTTTGTGCTCGGCACGGCGGTCGCCTTTGCCTTGAGTGCCATGCTGTTCAAGGTCGGCACGCTGACCATCGGCACCGTCTATCTGATCTTTCAGTGTACCGAGATGCTGCGCCAGCCGACCGAGCAGATCCGCAACGAAGTGCAGGACCTGCAGCAGGCGGATGCCAGCATAGCCCGTGTCGCGGGGCTTCTGGGTACCGTGCCGCGTGTAGCCGATGGTCCTGGCGTCGCGCTGCTGCCCGGACCCCTCGCGGTGGATCTGGACAGCGTCTCCTTTGGCTATGCGCAGGACGCCCCGGTCCTGCGCGACATCAGCGTGTCGCTTTCGCCGTGCCGCGTGCTGGGTGTGGTGGGACGCACAGGGAGCGGGAAGACAACGCTGACGCGGCTCCTCCTGCGCTTCTACGATCCACTGGCGGGCGTCGTGCGCCTGGGGGGCGTGGATCTGCGGGCGGTTCGCCTTGCGGCAGTGCGTGCACGCGTCGGTCTGGTCTCCCAGGAGGTACACCTCTTCCATGCCAGCGTACGCGACAACCTGACCCTCTTCGACGACGGCGTGTCGGATGAGCGGATTAGCGCCGTGCTGGACACCCTGGGCCTGGGCAGTTGGCTCCGGGAGTTGCCGCGTGGGCTGGACACCCTGCTCCTGGCCGGCGGTGCCGGGCTCTCCGCCGGACAGGCACAGGTGCTGGCCTGTGGACGCATCTTGCTGCGCGACCCCGATCTCTGGGCCGGTTGCTCGAAGGCCGTACTGGTATCATCGTGGCGCACCGGCTGGCCACGCTCGCCTACGCCGATGACATTCTTGTCCTGGAGGACGGGCAGGTGCGCGAGTACGGACCGCGGCTTGCCCTCGCTGCCGACCCCACTTCACGCTTTGCCGAGTTGCTGCGGGTCGAAACTTCGGAGGTCTCCCTATGAAGCCGCTCCCAACCTGGCGCTATCTGGTGAAAATGGCCCGCTACAAGCCCTGGCTCTACCTGCTCCACGCGGTGTTGTGGAGCGCGTACAGCATGTCGTGGTTCCTGGCGGGGCTGCTCGCCCAGGCCTTCTTCGATACGCTCACCGGACAAGCCCATCTGACCGTGGGCACAACGGGACTGATCGTGCTGCTGGTGGTGCTCGCCGTGAGCCGTGTTGCCTTGTGGCTCACCGCTGGCTTTGTGGAAATCCTCATGCGGTTCACCATGAGCGGGCTGCTGCGCCGCAACCTGCTGCGGCACGTCCTGGAGCGGCCGGGGGCCCAGGCTCTGCCCTACTCCATAGGCGAGACCATCAGCCGCTTTCGCGACGATGCCTATCAGGCTGAGGACAACCTGGATTGGACTGACGAGATTGTGGGCCAGGGCCTGTTTGCCGTCGGGGCGTTCCTGGTGCTCCTGCATATTGACGCCCGCATGACCCTGGTCGTCATCCTGCCTCTCGTGGTCGTGACTGTCGTAGCGCGGCGGGCAAGCACCGCGCTGGGCCGCTACCGTGCAGCCAGCAGCCAGGCCACCAGCCAGGTCACTGGAGCCATCGGCGATATCCTGGCGGCGGTACAGACGGTGCAGGGAGCCGGTGCCGAAGAGCGAACCGTGGCACGCTTCCGACGGCTGAACGAGCAGCGCCGTAGAGCCATGCTGGCCGATCGCCTGGCAACGCAGGCTCTGGATGCCATCACGGCCAATACGGTGAGCATGGGCACGGGTCTGATCATGCTGCTGGCCGCGGGCCTCCTGCACGGTGGCAGCCTGACGGTGGGCGACTTTGCCCTGTTTGTCTCGTATCTGGGCTTCATCGCCGACTTTACCGCTGGGCTCGGCAAGTTCCTGGCCCACTACCGGCAGACTGGCGTCGCTTTCGCCCGCATGAGCGACCTGTTGGGTGGTGCTCCGCCGGTCGCGCTGGTGGAACCCACCCCACTGCACCTGCGCGGACCCCTGCCCACCGTGCCGCCGCCAGCCCGCAGCGCGACTGAGCGGTTGCTCCTCTTGGAGGCGCGGGGGCTGACCTATCGCCACCCGCAGTCGGGGCGCGGTATCGCCGCGGTGGACCTGCGCCTGCCGCGCGGCACCCTGACGGCGGTGACGGGGCGCACAGGTAGCGGCAAGACAACGCTCCTGCAGACTCTCCTGGGCTTGCTGTCCCGGGAAACGGGCGAGATCTGGTGGAACGGCCACGTCGTGGACGACACGGCTTCCTTCCTTGTGCCGCCTCGTGCGGCGTACACGGCACAGGTGCCGCGCTTGTTCAGCGAAACGCTCAAGCAGAACATCCTCCTGGGGCTACCCGACGACCCTGCGTCCCTGGACGCCGCCGTGCGGGGTGCCATCCTGGAGCACGACGTGCAGGCGCTGGAGGCAGGGTTGGAGACGCCAGTGGGTACCCGTGGCGTCAAGCTCTCAGGGGGCCAGGTGCAGCGCACAGCGGCGGCGCGTATGTTGGTGCACACCGCAGAGTTGCTGGTGATCGACGACCTGTCCAGCGCGCTGGACGTCGAGACCGAACGTGCCCTCTGGGAACGCATCTTTGAACGTGAAGATGCGACCTGCCTGGTAGTCACGCACCGCCGTGCCGCCCTACAACGTGCCGACCACATCATCGTTCTCAAGGATGGCAGGATCGACGCGGAAGGGACGCTGGACGAGTTGCTAGCGACCAATGAAGAGATGAGGAGGTTGTGGCGGGGTGAGACCGAGCATCAGCTTCCGCTCGTGGGAGCTGAGGAAGAGCGGAAGCAGCAGTTTCATGAGCCAGGGGGGGGGTCATCATATTATTCTGGGCTAAACATACGCTAAGAAGGCTGAAGCCCTATAAGAGGGTGTATGTAAAGTGGTCTCAAACCGCCTAAGAAGGGCGCTGAGCACAAACGCTCTCTGTCCTGTCAAGTTGCTCCCGAAGCGGAATGAGGGTGCCTTTACACACACCCTCTAAGACGTTTTCTGTGCATCAAAAGAAGCTCTGAAGTATTGATAATTCGGTATACAGTGATGTACAATATGATGAGTTGTATGCATAGAAAGATTGATTTTAAGGAATACGAGGGAGAGAATCAATGGGGACAGAAGTGATGAGCACCATCAAGCTGTGTGATACTGACGGGCATGCTGATGAAGTCCTCTGCACCCAATATCTCCACTCTCTGATGGATAGAAAACAGATGCCTTTTTATTCCCTTCATGTGCTGCCTGGGTATGCTATATTGATGAATAACGATCTTGCTCGATCAAGAAGCAGGCGGCGTGGTCGTACTGTGGCCATTCGTGCCAACCTGGAAACAATGCACAATACCCCCCCCCCAGGTAGATATATCTCAATATAGAAATAGAAAGGTAAAAGCGGTTGGGAAGAGGCGGTGGCGACTAATCACTCTCCTGGCGGCTCCCCATAGATTATTTCATAGTTCTCCATCGAAGAAGACGATATCTTGCTCTTCCCAGGTTCTCGTAACGGGTTATGATAAGGCAGATGATACACTGGCTGTTACAACTCCTATCTACCATGTGCTTGCCGAATATCCCTTTTGTAGAAGCAAGAACCTCCTTTCTGAATCTCTTCCTTTTATGATCCTCAAAACGTGTGAATGCTCCGATTCCTCCCGTTATCCGTACTTTGGGCTTGAGGACGTCCAGATGTATTTTCCTCCTGTTGTCATACAGAAAAGCAATGATGATCGAAGGAGAGCAACTCATCGTATTATCCTGGAGATACAAGACAGGCCCATTTCTGAAGGAGATCAAAAAAAGGACGGAAATCGACCAGAACCTGCAAAGCCCACGAAGCCAAAGCCGGGAAAGCAAAAGCCTGAGAGAGAGGGTGACAAAGGAAAGCGGAAGGGGAAGGGTCCAAGGACAGAGGGATCGGTCCCTTTAGTGACACTCCGCATGGTCTAGAAGACCAGCGGCTTCTTTGCTTCTAGCACTCCTACGTAGTCGGCAATTCGAGTAGATGTAGCGTGGCTACGACTCATTGAATAACCGTAGTTGGTGAGGAATACCTGATGCAGCAGCCTCCATCCTTCCTGCTGCATCTTGCGCGGTGCCCTGCGCGTTCGCCCTTCCATGCCTGACTCGGTTGGTAGATGGCCTTCCTTTGCCTTCGGCTGCTTGGGAACGACGAACACCTTCCACTTTCGTGGTCCTCTCTGCACGTCGCAGTGGAGCTTGAGGCTTTTCCTTGAGTGAGGTTTGATCTGAGGATGTCTGTTGATACCGGGCAAGCAGGCGTTTCCCTATGACAAGAGACGCGTTTCTGTCGGAATTGCCACGCATCTGACATGCAGGACAATACACCAGTGGAGCCCCAGCAGTGTATCCTTCTGCGGGTTTTCGAGCATCATAACGAGCAACCAGTGCACCACAGCTAGCACAATCCCTGCTCGTATTTCTCGGGCTGACACGGCATGTGATGATACCGATCTGCCACGCCTTGTACTTACTGTCGTTGTAAATCTTCCCACGTAACCAGTACGAGCGTTTCTCATTGCCCCTACGACTGTATTTGCCCTTTTGTGGCTTGAAGTGTCCCAGATGCTCGAACACAATGATGCTAGCTTGATGCTTTTGAGCGAACTGCACAATGCGGTGACTGACCTGTTGAGCACTGTCTTCATCCAGTGCCCGTATCTTGGCCCACAATGCCGCATTGTCTTGTTCGCCCTCTGCAATCACGCCGGTCTTGCTACGGTTTCGTGCTACCCGTCCTAACTGTTTCTTCCTAAGACCGTGTAGTTGCTTTCCTCCGCTTATGAAGCGAGTAGCAATTACCGTGCCTTCAACAGTGAGAAGAGTACACACGGCTAAATGCTTCGTTATGTTAAGATCAACTGAACAAATACGTGTTTTTCCATGGAATAAGACTTGTTGTTCAACCTTTGCAGGTGCGGGAAACCTCTTCTGTATGGCGGTATGCAGTTTCCAATGACCGCCATCTTGCAGTAACGTTGGGCTCTCTACATCCCACTCAGCAGGGAACTTTTGTCCTCGTATGCCGCATTTGATCCATGCCCAACTGCTTCCCGTCCACATCTTGAGCAGGATGCTCTTTTTTGTACGACCTTTCCATTGGCCTGCGTAAAGCGTCACGGATTTGTTCCACCGGCGTGGCGGCACTGGTGGGTGAATGGTGAACTTCTTGCCCAGAGCTTGTGCCTTCTCGCGTCTGTTGCGCCACTTCTCAAGATGGCTGTAGAACGAGTGGGCAGAGCCGAGTGCGGCATGAATAGCAGCACGACGAAACATGGCGGGAAGATCGGCGGCAATGGCCAAAGGTAATGGCATGACGGGAGAGGGATTGCCTGCTGTCGTATGCGTGAGCGTTTCTAGTACGGTAAGTGCTTCTTTACTAGACAAGTCTAACACTTTTTCGTGGCTGGCGATCACCTCGAAATAGAAGGCGGCAACCTTGTTAAACAGGTCTTTTGTCGCTGCAAAATAGGGGGAGTGAGCGTCCTTGTAGGTTAAGGATTGTCGGATTGTCCTGGTTGCCTTTGCCATGAGACTGCTCATCTCCCCTTCGATGTCTAGAATGTCTCTTCTAATTCTAGCAAGAGAAGAGAGCTTTGTCAAGGTATTCACCCCTCTTGAACGAACGGTTTGTGCCCGTTCCTTTTCTGCGGAAGTGGTCGTCGTTATGGAGCAGGGCTACTTTGCCTGTATCGCTGGAAATGTGAGCAGTGAGACGATCAAACGCTCCATCGAAGCGCAAAAGACACAATATAACCCTCCTACTTGTATTCACCTCCGACGGGTTTATGGCTCAAGTCACGCGAGAAACACGCCTAACCACGCTTTAAAAAGACATGGCTTGCAGCGGGTTCTTTGTCATGCAAAAGAGGAGGACTTCTCTGGTCTAGTAATCGTGCTGAGGTGGCTCTGTTGACGGTGGTTCTTCCTGTTCTTTATCCCTATGTTGGTCGGTCAGCAGGTCTGCCAGGTTTGCCAGGCTCTGAGCGATACTGGGATGTGTTGCGTCCAGAACCTTTTCGCGGATGGCGTGTGCACGCCGCAAGAGCTTTTCAGCGCGTTCCTTGTTTCCTGTCATGCGGGAGAGTTGTCCCAGGTTATTGAGCACACTCGCTACCGCCGGATGCTCCGATCCCAGGGCCAACTCGTAGATGCTCAGGGCGCGCTGGTACAGCAACTCGGCTGGTTGATACTGTTTCTGTCTGGTTGCCAGTAACGCCTGGTCGTTGAGAATGAGGGCCACATCGGGATGCCCTAATCCCAGCGTTTGCTCACTGATGCTCAATGCCTGCTGGTAGAGGATTTCGGCGTGCTGGTAGTCGTCCTGCGACGTAGCGATCCCTGCCAATTTGTTGATGCTGTGAGCTGTCTCAGGATGTATCTCTCCAAATGCGTGCTGGCAAATGGCAAACGCCTGCTGGTAGAGGGTTTCAGCATACTGATAGTCGCCTCGTTGCTCCGCAAGCGCACCCAGGCCATCCAGGGGATACGCCAGGTCAGGATGGTTGGCGTCCCGGGCGTGTGTATAAATCGTGAGCGCCCGGCGATACGCTGTTTCGGCCTCAGCAGAGCGTCCCTGTTGAGCGTACGTCAACCCAAGTTCGTTCAAGGTGTCGGCGACATCGGGGTGGTCAGGGCCCTTCGCGCGTTCCTCCACCGAGAGGACGCGCAGGTAGAGGTGCTCGGCCTGTTGATACTTTCCCAGATCTCCATGAATCATCGCGAGGTTGTGCAGGCTCTCCACCGTTTTGGGATCATCCGGGCCCAGCACACGTTTGCGCAGTTCCAATGCGCGTTGATGGAGCGCTTCCGCCTCTTTATATCGGGCTTGCTGACGATAGAGGAGTCCCAGCGAATTCAACGTCTGAGCCATATCTAGCACATCTGCATGCCGGTGGTATTCATAGAGATACAGAGCCTGCTTCAGATAGGTTTCTGCTTCGACAGAGCACCCGCGCTGGGAACAATAGGAACCCAGGCGCTCTAGAAGCTGACCTCCCTCTTGCAACGTGAGCTGGAAATCGCGAATCAGGATGGCACAGTGCTGTGCCTGGGGCATATACCTCTCGCACCCTTTCCAGGTTGTGAAAAGCACGTCCGGGAAGTTGGAATTGATCAGACGTACTGCCTGTTTCGCGAACTGCTGCTGTTGTTTTTTTGTCAGTTCCTTCTTAACGACGACCTGAAGGATGTGATGCATGTTCAGTGTGGTGCTGTCCGCACAGCGGTGGACAAGTGAGAACCGTTGGAGTGCGGTAAGAGCATCATCGAAGGCGAGAGGGTCAAGGGCAAGCTTGTGGAGAGGACCATCCAATGAGGAGGCACCATGCAGGATCATTTCATCAGGGAGCGCGTCGGGATGTAGAAACGCGAAGAAACGCAGCAATTCCAGGGCGAGAGGATCGATCTGAGCAATCTTCTGAAAGGTCAACGAAAGCGTGGTCGTGACCGGATCTGGATGGTCGCTCGCTAGCCGCCCTCGCCTGCCTAACAGGGCTGCCTTCTGCTTGTGATAGAGCGTGAGATACGAGGCGAGCGTCCGTCGATTTTCCTCGATATAGGCTCCCGCCTGATCAAGGGCCAGAGGATAGCCTGCAAATTCTTGCGCGATCTTTCTGGCCTGAAGGACGTCGGTCTCAGAAGCGGCGTTGCCCGAACGCTGTTCTGGGATGATTTTGGCGCGTCGGAGCAACAATAATGCGCCTTCTTCGACGGTCATCTGGTCGACAGAGACGGAAGTGGCAAACTGCCCGGTCGCCTGGGATTGTGTCGTCAAGAGCACATGGCCGTTGCTGTAAAGGGGAATAAACTGGTCCAGAATGGAAAAATCTTCCAGGTCGTCAAGCACTACGAGCCACCGGTCATGATGTTGTAGCCACTGTTTGATTGCGGCAAAGCGTTGTTGTTCATTGAGGTCGTCGTGTGCAGGGATGCCAGGTTGATCAGCTAGAGAGAGCATACCAGCACTCAAAAGCTCAGGGGAGGTGGCATTGAGCCAGAAGATGGCCTGGTACTCATGGTGATGGCGGCATGCATATTCTATAGCCAGGAGCGTCTTGCCTATCCCTCCCATACCATGCAGTGCCTGGATACGTGTCTGCGGGGTCTGCTCAGAGGCGAAGAAGCGGTGCAGTGCCGTCAGATGGCCTTCTCGATCGGTAAAAAAGGGATTTCGTCTGTGGGGGAGTGTAGAGAGGGGAAACTGTGGAGGCCTCACTGGTCGAGGAGTGCCAGTCCATCGACGTGCCAACTCCTCGACAACCTGGCGAATGCCTTTGGCCACCTCTGTCAGGGCCGTATCCAGGTTGTCCCAGGTACTGACAGGTTTACCATTGGGAGGAAGGGGGCTATATTGCTCAAGCGGGAATCCGCTCGATACGGTTGGGCGTAAGAGAACCGGGATCACTTGCGCTGCTCTTGCGGCATATTGTTCAAGTGCGAATGCCATTTCCACCTCGACGCACTGGTCCGAGGCAAAAAAATCGGCGCTGATGAGTAGCACGATAATATCAGCTGTACTGAGATAGGATTGAATGCTGTCTCTGACATTGCTCCCTGCATTGATCTCACTATCGTACCACAGGTCAATGAGGCCCTGCCGCTTCAGAGCGCTCAAGTGTTTGCGCAATTTCTCAAACAGGTTTCTGTCCTGGGGTGCAGGGGCAAGTGAGAAGAAAATGTTGACAGTTTCTGAAATCTGTGAAAGAACCACGTCGTGCCTATTCTCTCAATGTTTTCAACGAAAATGTGCCTCGAAAAGATGCATGCTCTACCTTTTTCATTGTAACATGGATTGGCAATTATGTATATAATGGGCGTTTAAGGCTCTCCCTCTTTGCAGGTTCAAAGGAGGGACGTTGAAGAACTGATGGCACAGCAAGGGTGATTGTGACCTATGAAACCGTGCGGCAGTGGTGTCTCACATTTGGGCAAACGTATGCTAATAGCGTGCAAGGTTGGTAAATAGCAGTGTCGCAAGCAAATTTGCAAGCGAGAGAAACTTCTTGAGGGTGTATACTTCCTGTAGCGGTCTCAGGTCTTTTGGCCTCTCTCAAAAAGGGGAGACCAACAGAGCAATCGAGAGCACTTCGTTGTCTAGTTCTTGCTCTCTGCCAAATACGGAGGAATATATGCCTATTCGCTTTGAACGACGCCAGAAAATTGCCCGCTACCTTGATCCACGCACCGGCTTCCAGGAAACGACCATTGCCTGCGAGATACGCCGGGACCCTTTGACGGGTCGCAGCGGACGGGTTGCTCATGGGCTTGGGTTTCACATCCACCCGTTGGATAGTGCGCCATTGATTGCTGCATCACAACCTTCCTGTCCTTTCTGCCCTGATCGGCTCTTCGAGGTGACCCCCACATTCCCAATTGAGATCGTCCCTCAGGGACGCCTCAAGCTCGGAGAGGCTGTGCTTTTCCCCAACTTAGTGCCATATGATGAACATAGCGCGGTTACCGCTATGAGCCAGGAACACTATGTGCCTCTGGGAAATTTCACACAACCCCAACTCTTTCATGCTTTCCGTGTCTGCCAGGACTATCTTCAATATGTCCAGCGGCACCCACAGACGACCTATGCGCTCGTCTTCTGGAATTATTTTCCCGCCTCAGGAGGAACCCAAATCCATCCACACCTGCAGGTCCTGGCTACCGATACGCCTGGCAATACCCTCGAAGAGGAATTAACCTGTAGCTTACAATACTATCGAGAGGAAGGACGTTCCTATTGGGCAGATTTGCTTTTGGCAGAAGAACGTCTGGGGGAGCGATGGGTGGCACGAGGAGCACAAAGCGCCTGGCTGACTAGTTTTGTCTCTCAGAGTTTGTTGGCAGATACGCTCATCCTG
>WNFY01003915.1_pt1 | contig 13834 bp, 9 predicted proteins | sample 5400091 | NCBI WGS metagenome assembly WNFY01 (sample SAMN13153364, study PRJNA577476) | soil metagenome | isolation source: 60 cm soil or saprolite under grassland replicate 1 | place: USA:California | collected 2016-06-15 | reverse complement strand
CAACGCTCGCTCCAGTCGAGGACGATTTTGCCGGAGTTGCCGGATTTCATCAGCTCGATCGCTTCCTTGAACTGGGTGTAGGGGAAGTGGTGAGTGATGACCGGTGAGATATCGACGCCGCTCTGGATGAGGGCGGTCATTTTGTACCAGGTTTCGTACATCTCACGGCCGTAGATTCCTTTGATCGTGAGTTGGTTGAATACGACGAGGTTCCAATCGATCGCGGCGGTTCCCGGCATGATGCCGAGCAATGCGATTTTGCCGCCGTGAAACATGTTCGACAAAATGTCGGCAAACGCTTTGGGGTTGCCAGACATTTCCAAGGCGACATCGAAACCTTCTTTCATCCCAAGCTTTTCCATCGCGTCCGTCAATTTCTCAGTCCGAACATCTAAAGCGAGATCGGCTCCCATTTTGCGCGCCAGGTCGAGGCGATACGGATTGACGTCGGTAATTACGACGTGACGCGCGCCGGCTCTTTTACAAATCGGAATGGCCATACAACCGATCGGTCCCGCGCCGGTAATGAGCACATCTTCTCCCACTAGGTCGAAGGAGAGAGCAGTGTGAACGGCGTTGCCTAAAGGATCGAAACAGGAAAGCACATCCAGGGGGATCGACGGATCGGCATGCCAGCAATTGTCCTGCGGAACCGCTACAAATTCAGCCCACGCGCCGGGACGATTCACGCCCACGCCCTGTGTGTTTGGACAGAGATGCCGGCGGCCGGCTAAGCAATTCCGACAATGTCCACACGTGATGTGTCCCTCGCCCACTACGAGATCGCCCTTTGCAAATCCTTTCACGTGATCGCCGACGTCATCAACGACGCCGACAAACTCGTGACCAATTGTCATCGGCACAGGAATCGTTTTCTGCGCCCATTCGTCCCAGTTATATATATGCACGTCGGTCCCACAGATCGACGCTTTCAATACGCGGATAAGCACGTCCTCGCCGGCAGCTCTTGGAACAGGAACTTTCTCCAACCAGAGACCGGGCTCGGCTTTCGCCTTCACCACGGCCTTCATCATTTTCTGCACAGGAAGAAATTAGGCGAATCAGCATAGCAGGAAAACAGGAAAGTACATCTCGCCCTGGCGCAGTTTCTCATCTGCGCTTGCGCCTGATTCGTTCGTTCGAGATGATGCAGTCCATGCCTGTATCGCTGGAGCAGACCGAGAACGTCATCACGTCCCGTTCCGCCTTCATTCTGCGATTCGTCAGCACGATCGTGCTCTGGTCGGTCGCATTGCTAATCATGTTCTCCGGGTACGAGATCTTGTTTTGGCTGTTGATCAGCGTGTTCGGAATGATCGGACTCCTGGAATTTTATCGGATGCTCGATCACAAGGGTCTGCCGAATTTCAAGATCACCGGCATGATTTGCGGCGCCGTCCTGCTTGCCGGCAGTTTTTACTATTTTTCGAAGATCGGGCCGGCGCATTCTTATGATTTCGAAGTTGCCGTCCTGCTCTTTTTTCTGCTCACGGTTTTCGGGCGGCAAATGTTTGCTCGTTTGCGCCATGATGAACCGCTGCAAACGATGGCATACACGTTGTTCGGTCTGCTTTATGTGCTTTGGCTTTTCAATTTTATTACCAAAATCGTTTATCTGACCCCGCGTTCGAGCAGCGGCCAATTAACCGGACAGTTCTACGTCTTATACCTGATCGCGGTCACAAAATTCGCGGACATGGGAGCCTATCTCACGGGCAGCGCGATCGGTCGGCATCTGATGGTGCCGCATATCAGTGGCAAGAAAACATGGGAAGGTTTTTTTGGCGCGATTGTTTTTGCACTGCTGTGCAGCCTGGCCCTGTTTAAATTGATGCCCGGCCATTTGCCGGCGCTAACCTGGACGAGTGCGACGGCCCTCGGGTTGCTACTGGGATTTGCCGCAGTGCTTGGCGACCTTGCTGAATCAATCATCAAGCGCAGCACTGGCGTAAAGGACTCGGGGAATTTGCTCCCAGGAATTGGCGGGGCGCTCGACCTTTTGGATAGTCTGCTTTTTACCGCGCCGCTTTTATTTTTCTATCTGCGACTTGTAATTCGGGTGGCGTAGAAAGCTGACAGAATTTACAGAATGGACAGAATCGAAGAGCGGCCCGAAGGATACGATTTATGTGGGCAGGTCATCGGCGTAGCGATGAGAGTGCACTCAATTTTGGGTCCGGGATTTCTGGAGTCGGTTTATCGAAACGCGTTGATTGGGAGCTGCGAAAAGCCGGACTCAGGCCGATCAGCGTGTATTATGACCGGCACTTGGTCGGCGCGTTTATCGCCGATTTGTTGGTAAATGATTCGCTTATTATCGAATTGAAATCGACTCAGGCACTCGCGAAAGCGCACGAAGTTCAACTCGTAAATTACCTCGTCGCAACCGGCATCGATGAAGGTTTGCTTTTGAATTTCGGCGCGGAGCGACTGGAATTTAAGAAAAAGTTCCGCGCTCCAAAACCTGAGCCGATATTGCTCTGAATTCATTTTGTTAATTCTGTTCATTCTGTCGAAAGATGAAGCGTAAGCGTGTTGTTCTTCTGGGTGCGACGGGCTCGATCGGCGAGAGCGCACTAAAGGTGGCGCGCGATATTCGGGAACGGATTGAGATCGTTGGGCTGGCCGCGAACAGCAACGCGAAAAAACTCGCCGCCACAGCTAATCAAACACGTGCGCAATTTGTTTGTCTCCTCGATGAAACCAAAATCGACGTTCTTCGCCGCGCCCTCGAGTATGAGCCGCGAATTCTTTCAGGTGATGCTGGTCTATGCGAGATCGCTCGCGTGGCCGAGGCGGATATGGTGCTGGTGGCGATCGTCGGCACTGGCGGGCTGCGCCCGGCGCTCGCGGCGATTCAGGCTGGGAAAGATCTCGCCGTGGCGAGCAAGGAAATTCTAGTCATGGCCGGTGAGATCGTAATGCGCGAGGCACGGGGTCGCGGCGTGCATGTTTTGCCTGTCGATTCAGAACACAATGCGATTTTTCAGTGCTTGGAAGGCAAAAGCTCCTTGGACATCCGCCGAATCATCTTGACCGCATCAGGCGGACCCTTTCGGCAGACGCCCAGAAAAGATTTCGATTCGATAACACCAGAAGAAGCGCTAAAGCACCCGACTTGGAATATGGGCCCCAAGATCACAATCGATTCTGCGACGCTGTTCAACAAAGGCTTGGAAATGATCGAGGCGCACTGGCTTTTCGGTGTCGAGATGGAGCGCGTCGAGGTGGTCATCCATCCGCAGAGCATCGTTCATTCAATGGTCGAGTTCACAGACGGCTCTACCCTGGCGCAACTGAGCTATTCGAACATGTGTTTCCCGATTCAATACGCGGTGACCTGGCCAGATCGTGTCCCAAATACGCTGCCGCCACTCGATTTTTCGAAACTATCGAAGCTGGAATTTTTTACCCCTCGCTATGACGATTTCCCCGCACTGAATCTCGCGCGCCGGGCTGGCGAAAAGGGGGGCACATTGCCTGCGGTGATGAATGCCGCCAACGAAATCGCAGTCGCGGCGTTCTTGGAACGGCGTGTGCGCTTTCCCGACATCTGGCACGTTGTTGAAGAAGTGATGAACCGTCACACGGCCATTGCGCACCCAGATCTCGATGCCATATTGGAAGCCGATCGGTGGGCGCGCAATGAAGCGCAGGGATGCGTCAAATCGCTAAGTCGTTAAGAGAGTTGCAACGGCAGACGCGGTGGCGTGTCCAATCAATCACCAGATCTCTAATCACTAGTCACTAATCGCAATGCTTCTGCACGTCTTCCGCGCCATTTTCATCGTCCTCGAGGTTCTCATCCTTTTTAACCTGCTGATTGTCGTACATGAGCTGGGGCATTTTCTGGCCGCGCGCTGGCGAGGGCTTTACATAGAAAGATTCGGCGTCTGGTTCGGTAAACCGCTCTGGAAAAAAACGATTAACGGCGTCCAATATTCGCTCGGATCACTGCCGTTCGGAGGCTTCGTCGCGCTGCCGCAACTTGCGCCGATGGACATCATCGAAGGAAAGGCGGACGTCGACCGCGCACGGCTGCCGAAAATTTCCGCGCTCGACAAGATCATCGTAGCGATTGCCGGTCCACTGTTTAGTGTGCTTTTGGCGCTGTGTTTTGCCGTCATTGTCTGGACGGTCGGCCATCCTGTGAGTGAAGCGGATTCAACGACTGTGATTGGTTATGTTATGCCCGACTCACCGGCGGAGAAAGCTGGTTTGAAACCTGGCGATAAAATTCTGTCAGTGGATGGCAAACCTGTCAGGCGTTTCATGGGGATGAACGACAGCGTGAGTTGGGATGTGGTGCGAAGCGAAGGCAAGAAAATCGCGGTGAAATTCCAGCGAGATGACAAAGTGCAAACGGTTTGGGTGGAGCCTTACAAAGCGGAGACCCGCGGATGGCGCAGGAAAAGTATACGCCAACTGCTCGTTTACCCCGCAGAGACGCCGATCATTGCTAAAGTGGAGCCGAACACACCGGCTGCTGCGGCGGGGCTGCGTTCGGGAGACATCATCCGGGGATTCAATCAAACACCGATCTACAACCCAATCGCGTTACTGGAATACATCAGCAAACATCCAAACGAAGAGCTTATTCTTCCCGTGGAGCGGGCTGGCTCGAAGTTTGACGTTCGGGTGAAGCCGACCCTTCTGCCCACAGGCGGCGAAATGAAACCGCGAATTGGAATTCAATGGGACACGACGGGAATAGTGTCCACTCAACATCCGAATCCAATTGAGCAGGTCTACAACAGCGTGACCAGCACGTTAAAGACGATTGGCGCCGTTGCCTCGCCAAAGTCGGATGTAAAGCTGCAGCATTTGAGCGGCCCGGTCGGGATTTGGAATATTTATGTCAGGCTCTTTGAAGCGGAAGGAGGTTGGAAGCTGGCGCTGTGGTTCAGCGTCATCCTCAATGTGAACCTGGCGATTCTGAACATGCTACCGATTCCCGTGCTCGATGGCGGGCATATCGTATTGGCGCTCATCGAATCGGTGCGGCGCAAACCGGTGAACATGCGTGTGCTGGAAGTTGTTCAGACCAGCTGCGCCGTAATGATCATCGGTTACATGCTCTACATCACGTTCTTCGACGTGCAGGACCTGCCGTTTATCAGGAAAAAGCTGGACCAATTCGAAGCACAATCCCCCGCCAAAAACTCCCAAGCGCCATAAGTCGCAGCACGTTGCGAGAGTGGTCGAGGCTTCGTACATTTAGACTCTCGTGAACTATTGCGTTGATCCTCTTCGTTATCACCGGCGTAAAACGCGCGAGGTGAAGGTGGGTAACGTCGGAATCGGCGGCGACAATCCGATTCGTGTGCAGTCGATGATTACCTGCGACACAATGGACACGCAGGCATCGATCCAGGAAACCATGGAGTTGGCAGATGCAGGCTGCGAAATCGTTCGAATCACGGCGCCGACGGTAAAGGATGCGCGCAATCTTGAGAATATCATGAACGGTTTGCGCGAGCAGAGCTGCGATGTGCCGATCGTCGCCGACATCCATTTCAAGCCCGAGGCAGCAATGGAGGCGGCCAAATGGGTGGACAAGGTGCGGATCAACCCGGGCAATTACGCGGATTCGAAGAAATTCATCATCCGTGAATACACTGACGAGCAATACGCGGCAGAGTTGAATCGGATTCGCGAACGGTTTTCGCCTCTGGTCGATCTTTGCAAGAAACGGGGGATCGCCATGCGTATTGGAACAAATCACGGCTCACTTTCCGATCGCATCCTGAATCGCTACGGCGACACGCCACTTGGGATGGTAGAAAGCGCTCTGGAGTTCGCGTGGATTGCGCGCGATCTCGACTATCACGATTTCATCTTCTCAATGAAGGCAAGCAATCCGAAAATCATGATTGCAGCCTATCGCTTGCTGGTAGCGCGATTAAACGAACTTGGGCCTGACTGGAATTATCCATTGCATCTCGGTGTGACGGAAGCAGGCGAAGGCGAAGACGCGCGGATCAAAAGCGCAATTGGGATTGGCTCGTTGCTTGCGGATGGAATTGGCGACACCATCCGCGTTTCACTCACCGAGGATAGTCCTCATGAGATTCCAGTGGCCAAAGCCCTGGTTGAGAACATCAGGAAAACGTCCAACTCTCGGCCCCCAACTCTCAAGTCTCAACTTTCGTTCGATCCTTTTTCGTATCAGCGCAGAGTGAGCGAAACGCTTGCTGTAGCCGGAATCGGCTCGTCCGCCGTAGCTTCAACGAAGGCGGATGATCCCGGCCAACAAGTTAAGCTCGGCGGTGGAGAATTACTTCGAGTGGTCGTCCGGCAGACAAACTTCGATAAGATCGCGCACAAAATCGACAGAATGGGCGATTACCAGCCGGAGATTGTTTACGAAACCGCGGACATCGTCGAGGTGGATCCACGGGATGATGCAGCAATTGCGAAAGTGAATTCGGAAAGTGTTCCACAATTTGTCACGGTGAATGACGACGTCGAGCTTTCGGTAATTCCCGCGTTCCGGTTGCTCGCCTCGCAATTGCAGCCGCGGCACCCGATCTTGCTGAAGGACGTGCTGGTAGGGGCCGTTGACCACAACCGCCCTGGGCGATTGGGGGCAATCGCCCCTACCTCAGATTTTCTCGACACGCTTCTCGCCGCTTCCACGAACATCGGTTCGTTACTGTGTGATGGAATCGGCGATGCGATTTTAGTGCAAGGCGAGGAAGCGCCAGGACAAGCGCTGCGATTGTCTTACAACATTTTACAGGCAGCCGGATCGCGGATTTTCAAAACCGACTATGTCGCCTGTCCCTCGTGTGGGCGGACCTTGTTCAACTTGCAAACCACAACGGCGAAAATCAAAGCGGCTACACTGCATCTCAAAGGCGTAAAGATTGCGATCATGGGCTGCATTGTGAACGGCCCTGGTGAAATGGCAGACGCGGATTTTGGCTACGTTGGCGGCGCGCCGGGCAAAGTAAATCTCTACGTCGGCAAGACGGCGGTGAAATTCAACATCCCGGAAGCGGAGGCAGTCGATCGCCTGAAAGATTTGATCCGTGAGCATGGCAAATGGGTTGATCCAGAGGCGCAAGCGACGCCATTGGCAGCGGTTTCATAACACGGCGTTTTCTGCGAAAACATTTCGAGTCCGGCGCAGGATCGAAATCTTAAAGCATCGATTTCCCGGATGTAGTGGAATGGTTTATTGCGCAAACTGGGTTGCTGCCGTTCTTTTCAATTCGCAATCGGCAATCCGCATTCCGCAATCAACAAAATGTCTCGTCAATACACGCTGCAACGCGCCCCAGTATCGACGTCAATTCATATCGATTACGCCGCTGAGCTGAACGAACAACAGCTTGCAGCGGTTACAGCGGCGCCCGGCCCCATCCTTGTGATTGCCGGCGCGGGCTCGGGAAAGACGCGCACTCTTACCTATCGTGTGGCTTACCTGCTCGAGAACGGGATCGATCCGCGCAACATCCTGCTCCTCACATTCACGAACAAAGCAGCGCGAGAAATGTTGAATCGCGTCGCGAATTTGCTGCCGGTCGATGCCAGCGGACTTTGGGGCGGGACATTCCACTCGGTTGGAAACCGCATTTTGCGCAGGCACGGTGGCGCGCTCGGTTACTCGAGCGGGTTCAGCATCATGGATCGCGAAGATCAGAAGGATCTGATCAATACGGTGGTGGCCAGTGCGGGAATCAACCCGAAAGAAATCCGCTTCCCAAAAGGCGAGGTACTCGCAGAGATTTTCAGCTTTGTTGTCAACACGGAGAAGCCGTTGGAGGAATTGCTCGCCGAGAAATTTCCTTATTTCCTGCCGCTACTCGACAAGATCCAGGACCTTCAGGAGCGATACGAAAAAAAGAAGAAGGCCACGAACTCAATGGACTTCGACGACCTGCTGCAAAAGACGTTGTCCATGTTTCAGCAGCATGAGCGCGTCGGCGATTTTTATCGTCGGCAGTTTCAGTTCATTCTCGTCGATGAATACCAGGACACGAACAAGATTCAGGCCGACCTCGTTGATTTGCTCGCCCGCGACCATCGCAACGTCATGGTAGTTGGAGACGACGCGCAGTCGATTTACTCCTGGCGCGGCGCAAACTTCCAAAACATTCTCGAATTTCCGAAGCGTTATCCGGACTCGCAGGTGTTCAAAATCGAAATGAATTACCGCAGCCTGCCGGAAATTCTGGATGTGGCAAACGCAGCGATTGCCGCGAACGTTCAACAGTTCCGCAAGCATCTAAGCGCAACGCGCGAATCAAAAACGCTGAAGCCCGCTGTGGTGGCGCTGAACGACGGCGCGGAGCAAGCGCAGTTCATTGCTCAGCGCATTCTCGAACTGCGCGATGAGGGCATCGATCTGAACGAAGTCGCGGTGCTTTACCGGGCGCATTATCACGCGCTTGAGCTGCAATTGGAGCTTTCCAGGCGCGGCATTCCTTATCAAATCACCAGCGGCATCCGGTTCTTCGAGCAGGCGCACATCAAAGATGTGACTTCGTTCATTCGTTTCGTGGCGAATCCGCGCGATCAAGTCGCTTTTAACCGAATGGTGAAATTACTTCCCGGTATTGGAAATCGCACCGCCGAAAATCTTTGGCAGGCATGGGAAGCAGGGATTGTAGCCGCGGGCGTTGACCGCGGTCTTGAAAAAGGATCAGCGTCCTCCGGGGTCACCGACCCCGGCTACAAGTTTGGTGAACGCCTCCTGGCCATGAATGTTCCCGCGAAATCAAAGAAAATGTGGATGCAGCTCGCGCATACGCTGGATGAGATCGCACCGGAGGGCCAACCCAACCCGCCCTCGGAGATGATCACATCGGTTGTGGAAGCGATTTACGATGACTATGCAAAAATGAATTTTCCAAACTACGACCTGCGCCGGGAAGACCTCGATCAGCTCGCAGTGTTTGCCCGCCAGTTCAAAGACGTTCACGAATTTCTCTCTCAACTGGCGCTGATCAGTAATGTCGATGCTGAGGCGGCGGCGGTTCAGACGAGCGACAAAGAAGCTGTCAATCTGTCCACGGTGCATCAGGCGAAGGGGCTCGAGTTTCACACAGTGTTCGTGATCTGGTTGACTGACGGAATGTTCCCGAGCAGCCGCTCACTCGCTACGCGCGATGTGCTCGAAGAGGAGCGGCGGTTGTTTTACGTGGCTATCACGCGCGCGCGAGACGAACTTTATCTTACCTACCCGCAAATGCGCTTGAGCGGCGGGTACGGCGACGTGTTCCAGCGGCCGTCGCGCTTTCTGCAGGAAATTCCAAACGAGCTCGTGGAAGACTGGCAAGTCCAAAGAAGATGAGCCACGGATTGACACGGATGCGACACAGATGAGCAGAATATTAGAAATTCACGAAGAACATCCAGATAAGTTGCTGCATCGAGCAACTACAGAGGTCATTATTGGAGCTGCATTCGAGGTACACCATGAACTCGGGTACGGCTTTCTTGAGCGGGTCTATCAGCGAGCGCTGCAGGTCGCACTAATTCGCAGGGGTGTTTCTGCCGAGATCGAAAGGCGCATTCAGGTTCAATACAAGGGTGCAGTGGTTGGCGACTACGATGCTGATTTGGTCGTCGATGGATGTGTGGTTGTCGAAATAAAGGTTAATCCACAGTATGACCGACGCGATGAGGCCCAGCTTCTGAATGAATTGAAAGCAACTGGCCTCAAAGTAGGCCTACTCATCAATTTCGGCCGAACAAAAGTCGAGTACAAGCGACTCGTCTTTTAAATCCGTGTTTCATCCGTGTTCATCCGTGGCTAAAAATGGAGTTGTCGCCAAAAAACAAGATCGCTGGAGTCCTCGCGCCGCTGTTTGCGTTACGCGGGAAAGACGATTTGGGAATCGGCGACCTTGGCGCACTGCGAGAATTTATTGATTGGGTCGACGGAATTGGATTCAAACTTGTCCAGCTCCTGCCTATCAACGAAACGGGGGCCGACAACAGTCCATATAACGCCATCAGCGCCATGGCGATCGAGCCAACGACGCTGCACCTTGCGCCAGATTCACCGCAGGATTTAACGCGCGAAGACTTTGATGGTTTAACTGCCGACGTTGATCTTAACAGTCTGCGTCTTGGCGCCGTAAGGTATCGAAGCGTAAAAAAGCTAAAGCGGCACTTGCTGGAAAAGGCGTTTGCGAATTTCTCGACTCACGCCAGCGAAGAACGGCAGCTCGAATTTCGAAAATTCTGCGAAGAAGAATCCGCGTGGCTGCGCGATTACGCATTTTTCCGCGCCCTGATGGAGAAGAACGGCGATAGCGCGGCATGGAACCGTTGGCCAGCGCAGCATCAGATCATCGAGGCAGCGCGCACCTGGATGGATAAACTGCCGCACGACCAACAGGAAACCCTGGCAAGGCGCCAGGACTTTTTTCGTTATGTGCAGTGGATCGCGCATCAGCAATGGCGCGCGATCAAATCCTACGCCGAACAACGAGGCGTAGCGCTAATGGGCGATATTCCATTTGGCGTCAGTTATTGCAGCGCTGACGTTTTCGCGCGCCGGGATGAATTCATGCTGGACTGGTTCGGTGGCGCGCCTCCCGAACCATACTTCAAAGACGACGCGTTCACCCAAAAATGGGGGCAGAACTGGGGTATTCCGCTCTATCGCTGGGACAGAATGCGCGCGAACAATTTTCAGTGGTGGCGCGAGCGCGTTCACGGTGTCCGGCGCATTTTTCACCTGTGCAGGATCGATCATGTCCTGGGATTTTATCGCATCTATGCCTTCCCATGGCGGCCACGGTTGAACAAGGAATTCCTCCCGCTCGATGAGCACCAAATGCTGGAACGAACCGGCGGCCGCGCGCCGCATTTCATTCCATATGACGACAACACGCCCGAACGCCGCGAAGCGAACAAACGCGAGGGCGAACAATACTTGCGGGTCGTTCTGGAAGAAGCCGACGGTACGCGCGTGATCGGCGAAGATCTTGGGCTTGTGCCTGATTACGTGAGGCCAAATCTGCGTTCACTCGGCATCGCCGGATTCAAGATTCCGCAATGGGAAACACATGATGGCTTGATCGTTCCCGGAGACAGATACGAACGGTTCTCGGTGGCGACGTACGCGACCCACGATCACGAACCGATTCGCGCTTTGTGGGACGAGGCGTTCGAGCGCCCAGCGTCGGATGTTGGAGAACAAGCGCGAGCGACGCTGGAGAAAATCGCCGCGTTCGCTGGACTGAATCCCAAAATCGAAGAGCTCGATTTTGAGAAGGATTTTTATCCGGCAATCATGGATGCGCTTTTCAGGTGCGAGTCGTGGATTGCAATGGTGATGATCACAGATCTGCTGGCGCGCAAATACCGTTTCAACGTCCCAGGAACAAAAGCGAGCTTGAATTGGACACGCCGAATGCAGCGCTCCGTTGCGGAGCTCAGTTCCAGCCGCAAGGAACGAAAGCGAATGCAGCTAATCAATGACCTGTTGGTGAAAACAGGGCGCGCTTGATGCTACTCCAGCCGACCACCTTGGCGCGAGGTCAACTCGTTACGCAAATAATGTGCGGGTTACTGATTCTCGGCGATTGCGGCGTTTGGTTGCTGAATCTCCAAGTGTGCGCACACTTTCTGAATTTGCGCTGCCTGATCTTTCACCGTTTCAGCGAGCGCAGCGATTTCTTTCTTTAGTTCCATGACGGTACGGTGCTCTTTGAGAAACTCGTTAAGCAACATCGCGTTCACCTGATCGTACCGTACGCTGTAAGGCTTTCCATCTTTGTCGCGCACAATCAGGTCAGGATTAACTTCTTCAACGTCCTCGGCGACGAGTCCGAGTTGGCGTATGCCTGCCGAATCGATCTCCTTGCTATAACGGAAAGTAACAGGTTTGAGTGCGTATAGCATTTCGCTAGTCTGCTCCATCGATTTAATTTCTGTTTTGAATCGTCGAGAAGAGGTAGTGGTACCAAGCTTGCCATCTGCATTGACGAACACACCAGCTCCTCCGCTAGACGTCACACCAAAAATGTTGCCGATGTAACAGGTATTGCTCACGTTTTCGCCTTGGACGTTGGCCCCGATACAGATCACGTGATTGGCGGTGGTGACGTTGAATCCGGCGGAATCGCCCAAGGCCGTGTTGCTGCTGCCGCCGATGTTGTTAACGAGCGCGTTTATTCCGCTGGCGGTGTTGAAGCCGCCGGTGGTGTTGGCCATCAGTGCTTGAAAACCGCTGGCTGTATTGTTGCCGCCGGTTTGATTATTGAGCAGCGCGCTAGCACCGTCGGCCGTGTTTTGGATGCCGGTAGTGTTTTGTTGGAGCGCAGCGACGACGGTGCCGGTGTTGTTACCGCCCTCACGGTTTTGATTAAGCGCAAAAGCGCCGCTGGCTGTGTTGTTGTTGCCGGTGGTATTCGTAAACAGCGCATCAGCCCCATTGGCCGTGTTGAAGGTTCCGCCAGTGTTGAACTCGAGTGTAGCAATCCCGGTGGCCGTATTGCCACCGCCAGTGGTGTTGCTGCGAAGTGCCGAACCACCGGTCGCTGTATTGCCGTCGCCGGTGGTGTTCGCGGCCAGCGTGGCGTCACCATTAGCCGTGTTGTCATTACCCGTGGTATTCTCATTAAGAGCAAATGCGCCGTTCGCCGTGTTGCGGCTGCCCTCGGTGTTGCTAAATAGCGCATCGGCACCGTTGGCGACATTTTCGGTGCCGGTGGTGTTGCTAAATAGCGCAAAAGCACCATTTGCCGTGTTGTTGTTGGCTTCGGTGTTGCTGACTAGAGCGAACGCTCCAGTCGCCGTGTTCTGGGCGCCAGTCGTGTTGCTCAAAAGCGCCCCGGCGCCAGTGGCAGTGTTAGAGTCTCCCAAATTGGCAAGCAGCGTCCCGGCGCCAACGCCTGTGTTGAGCTGGCCAGTCGTATCACTCCTAAGTGAAAAGAAACCAACACCCGTATTGAAACCGCCGGTGGTAAGACTAAGAAGGGCCGCCTGACCTTCTGCGGTGTTGCCGCCGGGGTAGCCGCCGTCGGGAGGCGGGTTGACTGCTTGCGCGTTTTGAGAATACGCAAGCCAAGCAATCAAGACCGCAAACAGAAGTTGTAAGGTTATTGTTTTCATAGTCCGAAGTCTCGCAAAATTCGGCAGACCCTGTCGAGGCAGAAACCGCTGCGCTGCTCCCGTCGCGCCGCAAACGTGCGTCGAGGCGTTGCTTCGAAATCGCACGGCGACGCAGCGCCGTGGCTACAACTCAGTCTGCGTTACGCCGATTTTTCGATCGGCGCACCGACTTTGTTGCCCCATTCAGTCCATGAACCATCGTAGTTACGAACGTTATCCAGCCCTAACAAGTAAGTGAGCACAAACCAGGTATGACTCGAGCGCTCGCCAATGCGGCAGTAGACGATGGTATCCTTGTCGGGTCCGACTCCGCACTGCTGGAAATAAATTTTTGCCAGTTCTGACGCCGGCTTAAACGTGCTGTCATCATTGGTGGCAGTTTTCCACGGCATGCTTTTTGCGCCGGGAACATGACCGCCGCGCAGCACGCCCTCCTGCGGATATTCCGGCATATGCGTGATCTCGCCTTTGTATTCGCCCGGCGAGCGGACGTCGATCAGCGGTTTGCCACCCTTGCTTTGAGCCAACGCTTCATCGAAAAAAGCGCGAATCTCTTTGTCGAAACGTTTTTTCGGCACCGGATAATTTGTACTCGGATATTTCGGTATTTCTCGGGTCATGCGACGTCCCTCGGCTTTCCATTTATCGCGGCCGCCATTGAGAATTTTTACTTTCTCATGACCAAATAATCGGAACGCCCAGAGAGCATAGCAGGCCCACCAGTTCGCCTTATCACCATAGAAAATGCAGGTCGTGT
>WNFY01009458.1_pt1 | contig 13835 bp, 12 predicted proteins | sample 5400091 | NCBI WGS metagenome assembly WNFY01 (sample SAMN13153364, study PRJNA577476) | soil metagenome | isolation source: 60 cm soil or saprolite under grassland replicate 1 | place: USA:California | collected 2016-06-15 | reverse complement strand
TATCGCCCTGGGCCAGCAGGTCGAAGGCGATGAAGTGCGCGGGTGTCTCGGTCGCGAGCAGCGTTACCCGGCTGGCCGCGGGGTGGATCCGCTGCAGCAGCGCCTCGAAGTCGAGCCGGCGGCCGTCCTGGCCGGGGACGACGATCTCCCCGTCGATCACGCACCGGCGGGGGAACTGCTCGGTGACCGCGGCCACGAGCTCGGGGAAATACCGGGTCATCGGCCGCTCGTTGCGGCTGCCGATCTCTATCTCGCCGTCGTCGGCGAAGATGATCGAGCGGAACCCGTCCCACTTCGGCTCGAAGCTGTAGGGGCCGTCGGGAATCTGGTTGACCGGCTTGGCCAGCATCGGCGCTACCGGGGGGTTGACCGGAAGGTGCATGCCCCCATCTTCCATGCTGGGCATCGCGCGGTGACATTCTGGTCGCAAGATCGCCCCTGACCCGCTGGAGCATGCCACGGCGTTGCACCCTCGGCACACGATGCCGCGCCGGGGCATGCTGCCCGCCACCGCGCTGCAGGTGGTGCGGGACGAGCTCATCCTGGACGGGAATCCCCACCTCAACCTGGCCACCTTCGTGACCACCTGGATGGAGCCGCAGGCGGAGGTGCTCATGGCCCTACCTGGTGATGGGCGCGAACGTGCAGGTGTGCTGGGAGAAATTCTGCCGCTACTAAAAAATAACCTCTGAGTTCCCTTCGGCCCCAGCAGCCCGCATAGGCCCAGTACCAGCGTCTTCATCGAGGATGCGGATCGCGGGCCAGCAGCGCGCCGCCGGACGGCTGAAGGGGCTGAGGAGATGACCACCAGGATGGCGGCCGGAGGCGGCCGGGAGGGACGGCCATGAAGTGGAACCTGCGGCTGGCGGCCGCCAACCGCGGCATCTGGAAGGCCAGCGAGCTGCAGCGGATGCTCGCCGGCCACGGGCTGGTCATCAGCGCCGGGAAGATGTCGGGGCTGTGGTCCGGAGACCCGGCGAGCATCAAGCTGTCCGACCTGGACGTCATCTGCGCCGTGCTCGGCTGCGGGGTCGGGGAGCTCTTGATCCCGCAGCCGGAGCTGGTGAAACGGACCGGTGAGCGGCCGGACCAGCCGGCCGCGGCGTCCTCGCCGGCGGGCGGACCGCCGGTGACGCCCAGGCGCCGGGACGGACGATCGCTCCCGCCGGCCTGAGGTGCCGCCCCGAAGATCCCGTAACGGCGCCGCCAGCTGCATCGACTGCCTGGCCTGGGGCGTCCTGGGCGCCCGCCGCTGCGCGGCATGCGGAGTATGGCGGCACAACTATCCGGGCGAACAGCACTGTTCAGGATGCGGCCGGGTGCTCGCGGTCAAGGACGGCCATTGCCGGCTGTGCTGGCAGCAGGCCCGCCGCGAATCCCAGCTCGCCGGCGGGCTGCCGCGAGGAGCGGTCACGGTTCTGCAGGCCGGAACGGTCCGCTGCCACCAGCTGTTCTTCGACCGGATGAAGGGCCGCCGGGCCGAGAGGCCGGCCCGTCAGTACAGCCGGCGGGGCGCTCCGCGCAAACCGCCGCCGGTGCCTGCCTCGTGTCCCGCCGTCCGGTGGCTCCAGCCGAGGCTGTTCGAAGGCGGCAAGGACTTCACCCGCTTCGACGAGGACAACGACGCCGACCTGCAAAACCCGTGGCTCACCTGGGCGATCTACCTGGCCCGCCGGCGGGGTGAGGCCCGCGGCTGGAAACGCGGGATCCACCTGGGTGTCCGCCGGGCGCTGATCATCGTGCTGTCCGGGCACGCCGCCGGCGACACCGTCTGCTACTCCGGGATCTTCCCGGCACTGCGGGCCCGGGACATCAGCGCCGGACGAGCCGCCGAGGTGCTCCAGGAGATGGGCGTGCTGGTCGATGACCGGCGCCCCTCCTTCGAGGGCTGGCTGGAACGCAAGCTCGACGGCCTCGCCGACGGCATCGGCCGGGAGGCCGGGGCGTGGCTGCGGACCATGCGCGACGGCGGCCCGCGGTCCAGGGCCCGCAGCATCGAGACCGTCTGGTGCCACATGAACAATGTCCGCCCGGCGCTGCTGGACTGGTCACAACGTTACGACCACCTGCGTGAAGTCACCCGCGACGACATCCAGGCCATCCTGGGCGGCCTGCACGGGACACGCCGGTCCCACTTCCTGGTCTCGCTGCGGTCGCTGTTCGCCTTCTGCAAGAAGAAGGGAATGGTCTTCCGCAACCCGGCCAGCGGCATCAAGGTCGGCCAGCACCCCTACGGCATCGCCCAGCCCCTCCGCCAGGACGACGTCGACCAGGCCGCCGAGGCCGCCGCGACCCCGTCCGCCCGGCTGGTGCTCGTGCTCGCCGCGGTCCACGCCGCCCGCACCGGCGCCATCCGCGCTGCCCAGCTCGACGACGTCGACCTCGGCAACCGCACGCTCATCATCGCCGGGCGGGTCCGCCCGATCGACGAGTTCACCCACCAGATCCTGCTCGACTGGCTCGGCTACCGGCGCACCCGCTGGCCAGACACCGCCAACCCGCACCTGCTCATCAACCAGCAGTCGGCGATGGGCACCGGGCCAGTCAGCACGATCTACTACGCCAAGACCAAACTCCGCGGCCAGGCCGCGACCCTGGAACGGCTCCGCGTCGACCGGCAACTCGAAGAAGCCCTCGACCACGGACCCGACCCGCTGCACCTGGCAGCGGTGTTCGGCCTCGACCCCAAGACCGCCATCCGCTACGCCGAGAACGCCCGCTTTCTCCTCACCACCAGGGCCGAGGAGCAAGACCCCGCCAGTTCCCGCGAACCCAAGGGCCGGAACGACCCATAGAGCATGAAGGCACCTCAGTTCATCGTGAAGACCCTTCAGTTCGCCTGAACTCTGGGATTTCTAGGGGTCTCAGTAGTCCTGACGACAAATCCAACGGATATGTCCTTGGCCTGCGGTGACGTGGGGTCGCCACCGCGTACTGAGATCACTTCCGCTACGTTCTGTCTGGTTTGTTCCGGCGTGGCGGAGGTGGTCGGGTGTCGGAGAAGATGTTCTCCCGGGAGCAGTAAGAGCAGCTGCGGTCGTTCCCGGAGATCAGCAGGGACGAGTTGTTCCGCTACTTCACGTTGACGCCGGCGGATGTGGCGTTCGTCGATCCGGGGGCCGGGCGGGGCGCGGCGGACCGGTTGGGGATGGCCGTTTTGGTGTCGGCGCTGCCGTGGCTTGGGTTCGTGCCTGACGATGTGGCCTCGGCTCCGCCGGTGGCCGTGGCCCGGCTGGCGGAGCGGCTGGGGCTGGATCCGGTGGCGCTGCGGGGGTATGGGAAGCGGGCGCAGACCCGCACCGATCACCTGAAATCGGCGGCGAGGTATCTGGGGTGGAAGCACGCCGCGGCCGGGAGCCGCGAGATGAAGGAGCTGGGGCAGTTCCTGCTGGACCGGGCGCTGGAGCATGATTCGCCGACGCTGCTGTTCAACTTGGCCCGGGAGTATCTGATGTCGGCGAAGGTGATCCGGCCTGGCGCGGTCACGCTGGCGAAGATGGTCGGGACGGCCCGGGCCGGGGCGGGCGAATTGACGTCGCAGAAGGTGGGGCATCTGCTGACCCTGCAGGTCCGCCAGGACCTGGATCTGCTGATGACGTATGACGCCGGGCTGGGGATGACGCGGCTGGCATGGCTGACCACGGCGGCGGTGGAGGCGACCGCGAGCGCGGTGAAGACCTCGATCGAGAAGCTGGCCTGGTTGCGGAACATGGCCGCCCACCATCTGGATCTGTCGGTGCTGCCCAATGAGCGGCGCCGGTTCCTGGCCGCGGTGGGCCGCCGGTCAACGGTGCAGGCGCTGGAGCGGCGCGGGGAACGCCGGTACCCGATCTTGCTGGCGCTGGCGGCGCAGTCGGCGGTCGACCAGCTGGATGAGGTCGTGGCGTTGTTCGACCAGACGGTGTCGGCGCGCGAATCGCGGGCGAAGTCCAAGACCGATGCGGCGCTGGCCGAGCGGGCGAAGAAGGGCGAGGACCGGCAGTTGCTGGTGGATGTGATCCTGCCGGTGCTGGCCGACCCGTCCATCCCTGATGAGCAGGTCGGCGGGATGTTGCGGGAGCGGATCGGGATGAGCAGGCTGCGGGAGGTGATGGCGGCCCCGTGGAAGCCGCTGCCCAAGGACCATGGCCGCTTGTCGGCGATGGACGCCTCCTACGCCTACCTGCGGCAGTTCACCCCGGATGTGCTGGCAGTGATCGACTTCAAGGGAGGACCGGGCACCACCGACCTGATGGCGGCCGTGGCCGTCTTGAAGAAACTGAACGAGACCGGCGGCCGGAAGGTACCCGCCGGATGGGCGGGCCGCTGAAGTACGGGCAGGCGTCGGCGTCGCTGATCGTCGGGAAGTGGTCGGCGGCGTCCCGGCAGAACACCATGGCGGCGGCGCTCAAGGAGTGGGGGATGCTGCGCCGTACGATCCACACGGCGAAGTACCTGTCGGATCCGGCCTACCGGCGGCGGATCTCCCGGCAGCTCAACAAGGGCGAGTCGCTGCACGCGCTGCGCCGGGACCTGCGCTACGCCCAGCAGGGCGCGATCACCAGGCCGCACCCGGGCGAGCAGACCGAACAGGCCTGGTGCCTGGCCGTTTTGACCAACGCTGTGGTGACGTGGACGACCGAGTACTACACCCTGGCGGTCAGGCAGCTGCGCGGCGAGGGCCGCGGTGTGCCCGACGAGCTGCTGGCCCACATCTCACCCGGCCACTCCGGCAACATCAACTTCTTCGGCGTCATCAACGTCGACGTCGAGGCCGAGCTGGCCAAGCTCAGCGGCGGCTGGCGGCCGTTGCGCCCCGCCCAGCTCCGCGACGCCAGGGTTAGATCGGCGCGCGAGCCACGAGGATCAGATCGTGAACCTCGGGCTGATGGCGACGGACTTCCCGCAGTACCGCCTGAGCTTCGACCGCCCCGAGTAGGCGTCACGTAGCACGCGAGTAACAGGACCCGACCCGGATGCGGCCCACGGGTCGGGCGTCTGTTTCGAGCCCGAGGCTGCAGGCACATCTACAGCGCCCCGGCAGCCTCCGGCGGCCAACCTCTCGGGCTGACCGGCCGGAGGCCGTCCAGCGATCCTTTAGAGCGCGGCGCGCGATAGCGGTTCCGCAGCGCCTCCACCGATGCTGGATCGACGCGAGGAAGGCGACTTAGCTGGCCTTCTGGTAGAAGAAGTAGTCGGCCGTGTAAGGCACAAACGCCTGATTACCGACGTCTGTTAGCGAGCTACAGCCCGTCGACGGTGCGAGCCCTCCAGTGGTGTTCAGCCGCTGGACGAAGGTGGTCTTCGTCAGCGTGTCGCCACCGGTCGGTCCCTTCTGGACTCCAACCTCATCGAGCAGGAGCCAGGCAACCGCCCTCGGGTCGACGGTGACCGCTCCATTGCCGTCTGGGCCAGATTGGTGCAGCTTGGCCCAGATAATGCTCGAGTCCCGGTGCTGCCACGTGACGCGGATCGCGCCATTGGCCACCACCTTTGGATCGGTATTAGGGTCAGGCGGGTTGGTACTGAGGTTGGGACTGAAGTAGTGGGTGATGACTTGCCCACCGTCCTCGCTGAACAGGGTGGCCTGCGGCGTGAAGAGTACGTAGGCGACGCCAGCGCCTGAGGGCCGGCAGACGTAGTTCTGGGTGCCGACACCGTGAGTCCCCAGGAACAGCTTGTTCCCCGCTGGCACCGGCGCCATGCCGGCGGGCAGGGGTGGCGGTGTAATGTCGCCGGGGTTGGCCGCCCGCGGCGACGAGGCCGTGAAAGCCGTAATAGTGGCGACTCCCGCCAACACCATGCCTGCTACGGTCAAACCTCCGATCGTTCTGAACAACTTTGACTTCAAAGTCCTATACGACATTTTGGTTCCTCCTTATTCGCCTTGTGGGGTTGAGACGGATGTTCATGTCGTTTCCTTCCTGTTTCTGGGTCCTGGTTGGGCGCAGCTCCTCGAGAATTCGGTGGGAGGCGCCGACGCTTCCCGCCGGCTGGGATTGGCCGTTTCCGGGCTGCAGGCGTTGCCGTAGCGCGTGGCGGGCGGCGGACAGCCGCGACTTGATGGTTCCGGCTGGAACGTTCAGGTCAGCGGCGATGTCGTCGATGCTGCGGTCGCGCAGGTAGCGGGCGGTGAGCAGGTCGCGGTCGCGGGGGCGCAGGCCGGCCAGCGCGCTGGTGAGATCCCACTGGGTGATCGCGGCGTCGATTTGGTCCGGCGCCGCCATGCCGGCCAGTACCGCGGGGCCGAGGGCAGCGGTGGGGCGTGCCCGCCGGGCGCGGTGCTGGTCGATGGCCAGGTGCCGGGCGACCGTGTACAGCCAGGCCCCCGGTGCGCTGGTGCGGTCGGCGACCTTCTCGGGGTGGCGCCAGGCACGCAGCATCGTTTCCTGGACGATATCTTCGGCGCGGCCGTGGTCGCCGGTCAGGCACGTGGCGAAGCGCCGCAGGTCGCTGGCGTAGTCGGCGTAGAGCGTGGCAAGCATCTGGCCGGCGCCGCGCCGGGCGCCGGGCGGGGGTGAGGCCGCGGAGGCGGCGGGGCGGGCGGGGGCGAGCGTGCTCGTGGGCATGGGTGGCCGCCTAGATCGGGGTGTCTGGACCGGGCCGGAAGCTGGGACCGTGACCGGGCACGATGCGGGTGGCGATGGCGAGCACGCGCCCGCGGGCGGCCTGCAGCGACGACCGGGTGTCCGGGTGCCGGCCGTCGAGCGGGTCGGTGGCCGAGTGCCACAGGTGGGTGAACACGATCACCCCGTGGGCGGTGGCGGCCAGGGTGGTGAGCTGCTTGCCTGCCGGGCCGGGCGTTTCGATCAGCCGGATCGCGGGGGAGATCAGGAATCCATCACCGCGGCGGGCAAGGCGCTGATCATGGCGGTAGATCGCCTGGTGGTCGTGACAGCGCGCATTGGGGAACAGCGCCGCGTGCAGGGTGTGGCTGGGATCGGGGTGGGAGAACACCACGTCGGTGACCGACCCGGCCAGCTCGCCGAGTCCGGCCAGCGGCGCCAGGATGTCATCCCGGTCCGCGACCATGCCCGGGTCGATGATCACTTTCGTGTCCCCGTCGCCGATGAAGCCGACCGTGCTGGCCAGCCGGCCGCGGCTGGCGCCGGCACACAGCAGGTGCACCCGGGCCGTGCACGCCTCCGGGGCGTCGGCTGAGACCAGGCCAAGGTAGGAGCGCCGGGCCGGGCGGGGCACATCGCCTGACCCTCTGCTCACCTGGACGGGTGGCCGTCGGCCGCGGCCGCGGCGCGGGCCGGTGAGGGTGGCAGCAGTGGCACCGCCATCTTGACGGGAGAGTCGGGCATCGTGGCCTCCGGGGCTAGCTGACTGGCTATCTCGACGATGCGGTTAAGGGCCGCCGCAGGACATCGGGATTGCTGCGTATTTCCTGGCCCGATGAGCCCGGGCCGGCCCGGCCGGATAGGGAGAACTTCTTACTGGCCACACGGCCGCAAGCGCCGGCCCTTTGTGCCGCCCGGGGCGGCGGGGGATGATGACCGTGTGAGCGCGCGGGTGACGAGCCCGGTACTGGTCGGCCGCTCTGACGAGCTGCGCCTGCTCGGCGGCGTGCTGGACCGGGCCGCGGCCGGCGAGTTCGCGCTGGCGGCCATCGGCGGTGAGGCCGGCATCGGCAAGACGCGGCTGTCCATGGTGGCCGGCGAGCGGGCGCGCCAGCAGGGCTTCAAGGTGCTGACCGGCGGCTGTCTCGACATCGGGGAGAGCACCGTGCCGTACGCGCCGCTGCTGGAGGCCCTGCGGCAGCTGTGGACCGAACTCGACAGCGATGCCCTGACCGAGGTATTTGGCTCGGCCAGCGCCGAACTGGGGTCGCTGATCCCCGAGCTTGGCCCGCCAATGGCCGCTGACGCGGCGCCCGGGGCGGGCCGGGTGTTCGAGCTTTTGCGCGGGGTGTTGCAGCGTCTGGCCCAGCGGCAGCCCGTGCTGGTGGTCATCGAGGATCTGCACTGGGCCGATCACGCGACCCGGGACCTGCTGCGGTACCTGTCCCGCAACCTGCGCGCCCCGGCCGCACTGATCACCACTTATCGCAGCGAGGAGCTTTCGCAGCGTTACCCGGTGCGGAAGCTGGTCGCCGACCTGCACCGTCACCCCGGCTGCCAGCACCTGCAGCTGCCGCCGCTGACCGAGGCCGAGCTGCGCGAGCTGGCCGACGCGATCCTGGGTCACCCTGCGGCGCCGGATCTGGTGCGTGAGCTCGCCGCCCGGGCGCAGGGGAACCCGTTCTACGCCGAGGAGCTGCTCGCCGCCCGCGATCAGGGCATGCTGATCCCGGAGGTGCTGCGTAACCTCCTGCTGCTGCGGGTGGCGGAACTGGGCCCCGATGTCCGCCGGATGCTGCGGATCGCCGCGGTCGCCGGGACCCGCGTGCCTCATGAGCTGCTCGCCGCGGTGGCCGGCGAACCGGACACCGCCTTGACGGGCCTGCTGCGCGCCGCGGTCGAGCATCACATTCTCACCGTCGCGCCAGCGACGGGAAGCTACCTGTTCCGGCACGCACTGCTCCGCGAGGTGCTCTATGAGGATCTGCTGCCCGGCGAGCGGCAGGCGCTGCACACCGCCTTCGCGACCGCCCTGGCCGGCCGCACCGGCGGCTCCTCGCCCGCCGAGCGGGCCGGTGAACTGGGCCAGCTCGCCTACCACTGGGACGCCGGCGGCCACCCGGCCGAGGCCTTGCTGGCCTCGGTTCAGGCCGGCCTGGCTGCCGAGGCAGCCTCGGCGCCGGGCGACGCCGAACGGCACTACGACCGCGCGCTGCAACTGTGGGACCAGGCGCCTCAGGCCGCCGCCAGGTCCCCGCTGGACCGGCACGCGCTGATATGGCGCGCCGCGCAGACGGCGCACGTAGCTGGCGACTACCCCCGCGCCATCGCCCTGATCGGGGAGGCGCTGGCCGCGACCGACCCGGACCGGGAACCATTGCAAGCCAGCGCGCTGCTCGCGTTCCTGGGCTACTCCCACCATGCGGCCGGCGACATCAACAGCGCCGAGGCTGCTTACAACGCTGCGCTCGCTGCCGCGTCACCCGGCCCTGCCAGCCCGGAGCGAGCCAGCGCGCTTGAGAGCAAGGGCCATGTGCTCATGCTGAGGGACCGCAACCACGATGCCATCGGCGCCGCGCGTCAGGCCCTGGCCGACGCCGAGCAGGCCAACGCCCGGCCCACCCAGGCGCGCGCGCTCAACGTTCTCGGCAAGTCGTTGTGCAACCTCGGCCAGTTCACAGACGGCCTTGCTTGCCTGGACCGCGCGCAGCAGATCGCCGCCGAGGCCGGCGACCAGGCCACCCTGCTGTGGACCCGCGGCAACGCGGCCGACGCCCTGTTCGACGCCGGGCGAGCCAGCGAGTCAGTACGCGTCGCCGCCGAGACACTGCCGATGGCGCGCGCGATGGGCGCGGCCACGAACTACGGTGTCTACTTCGCCGCCCGCGGCGCCGAAGCGCTGGCCTGGCTAGGCCAGTGGCAAGCCGCGCGGCAGCTGATCGGCGAACTGCTCGCCCTCGACCCGCCGCCCGGCAGCCGTTGCCGCCCCTTGCTCACCTCCGGCCTGCTCCGGTTCTGGCAAGGCGACTTTGACGCCGCCCGCGCCGAGCTCACCCTCGCGCTCGACGGGTACAAGACCGTCGCGACCCCCGCCACCTGCGCCTACGCGCGGCAAGCCCTGATCGCCGCCGCCGAGCATCGCTTCGACGCCGCCCAGGCCGCGGTACAAGCCGGGCTCGGCTGGTGCGCCGGGACAGACGGTCCAGGGAATATCACCCGCATGTGCCTGACCGGGATCACCGTCGAAGCCGAACGGGCCGCCGCTGCGACCACCCGAAGCCGCATCACAGACGCTACGGCCGCGGGCGGCACCGCCGCCACCTTGATCCACCGGGCCCGCGGCGCGGCAGCCTCAGGCACCGCCAGCCACATGCCCATCGTGCAGGCTGAACTCGCCACCGCCGAAGCCGAATGGTCCCGGCTGCACGACGGGCACGGCGGCAGCCCCGACCGCTGGCACGAGGCAGCCACGCACTGGGAGAAGCTGTCCTTCCCGCATCCAGCGGCCTATGCTCGCCGGCGCCTGGCCGAGGCACTACTGCACAGCGCAGAAGGCGCCAACGAGGCGGGCCGCGAACTGGCCGCCGCCTGCGAAACGGCCACCATGCTCGGCGCCGGGCCGCTGCTCCGCAGCATCCAGGCCCTCGCCGAACGCGCGCGAATCCCCCTGCCCGGCCCGGCCCCCGCCGCCCGGGCCGGCCCGCGGGCCGGCCCGGCGGGCAACCTCACCCAGCGGGAACGGCAGGTCCTCACGCTTCTCGCCGACGGGCTCAGCAGCCGGCGCATCGCCCAAGACCTGTTCATCAGCGAAAAGACGGTCAGCGTGCACATCTCCCACATCCTGGCCAAGCTCGGCGTCACCAACCGCACCGAGGCAGCCGCCGCCGCACGGCGCATCAACATCACCCCATAGCCCTCGAATGAACCCCTGTAGCCCCGGTCAGGCAGCGCGACAGCCTCCCGGCGCCAGAGCCCGGCCCGTGACCTTCATGGCCGCGTGCGGTCTACAGGTTGTCCCAGCATGAGACCTCATGCCACCGACTTCGACTATCGTTCCGGCACCCGAAGGCGCGGCCCGTGCTTGCCCTGACGACGATCTCAGCCGCCCCGCACGTCGCGCTGGCCGATGTGCCCGATCCCCGGCCTTCGCGGGGGTGGAGAGAGACATCGGAACCGGATCGCACATTAAGGCGGTTCGGGTAGGTCAGCGGGGGTGTCCGGGGCCGGGCGGACGGGGCCCTTAGCGTGCGTTCCGGTTCGGCCGGAGCCCGCTTGTGATCGTGGGCGGGGCGGGGAATCGCCTGGCAGGGTGGTGCTGGGTGACGGTGATCTTTGTGTCCGGAAGTCCTCAGTAACGGACAAGGACGAGTCGTGGGTCATCGGCTCGCGAGAGTGAACGCTATGTAACGGTCCGATCATTTACTGGCCGGGTTGTGGTGGTTCGGTCCTACGGTGCAGTCCGTGCCGGTGGAATTTCTCAGTGACCAGGAAGCGGCGGCCTTCGGCCGCTATGGCGGCTCGGTGTCGCAGGCGGACCTGGAGCGGTTCTTCTACCTGGACGACGCCGATCGCAAGCTGGTGGCCGGGCAGCGGGAAGATCACAACCGGCTCGGGTTCAGCGTCCAGCTCGCCACAGTGCGCTATATCGGCAGGTTTCTCGCGGATCCGCTGGAAGGGGTGCCGGCCGAGGTCATCGACTTCCTGGCCGGGCAGCTCAAGATCGCTGATCCGTCGTGCCTGAAGCGGTACGCCCTGCGGAAGCCCACGCATCGTGAGCATGCGGGGAAGATCCAGGAGAGGCTGGGGCTGAAGGACTTCGCCGAGGTGGAGGCCGAGCTGGCGGTGTTCGCGGGCAGGCGGGCGTGGGTGACCGGAGACGGCCCGAAGGCGATCTTCGCCGACGCGGTGGGGTGGCTGCGGGACCGGGATGTGCTGCTGCCCGGGGTGTCCCGGCTGGCCAGGCTGGTGGCGCGGGAACGGGACGCCGCGACGCAGCGGTTGTGGGAGAGGTTGCATGCGGCGCTGACCGGGCAGCAGCGGCTCGCGCTGGATGCGTTGCTGGCGGTGCCGCCGGGTAGCCGGGTGTCGGAGCTGGAGCGGTGGCGGACCGGGCCGGCGCGGGCGTCGGGCCCGCAGATGGTCAAGGCGCTGAACCGGGCCGCGGAGATCATCGGGTCGGGGCTGTCGCGGGTGCAGCTGGACGCGAGCGTGACGCCGCGGCGGCTGGCCGAGCTGGCCCGGTACGGGATGGGTGCGGACGTGGCCCAGCTGAAGCGGCATGGTGATCAGCGGCGGATGGCGACGCTGGTGGCGACCGTGACGCAGCTGGAGGCCACCGCGACCGACGACGCGCTGGAGTTGCTGGAGCTCCTGATGGCGACCGAGCTGATCGGCAGGGCCCGCCAGGAGGCCGGCAAGGAGACGATCAAACGGCACCCCAGGCTCGCCAGGGCCTCGGCGATGCTGGCGGTGGTAGCACAGGTGCTGCTGGAAGCCCGCGAATGGGGCAGCGATAAGGAGGTGCGGGTCTCGGAAGTGTGGGAGGCGATCGAGGCGCGGATCCCCCGCGCCGAGGTGCGGGCCGCGGTGGACACCGTGACCGGGATGCTGCCGCCGCCCGAAGCCCTGCCCGAGCCGGACTGGCGGGCGGAGCTGGCCAGGAAGACCGCCACGGTGGCAGGGCTGTGCAAGATGCTCACCGTCACCATCACCTTCGGCGCCGACGTCCAGGGCGCCCCGGTGCTGGCGGCGATGACCGCGCTGGGCGAGCAGCTGGCCACCGACACCAGATGGAACGTCAAGAACCCGCGCATCCACCCGCAGGTGGTGACCGGCCCGTGGAAGCACCTGGTGTTCGGCCACCCCGGCCGGGACGACGGGACGGTGGACCGCGGCGCCTACATCTTCTGCGTGCTGGAGCAGTTCTGCCGTCACCTGAAACACCGGGAGATCTACGCCGAGGCCTCGACGCGGTACCGCAACCCGCAGGCGCGGCTGCTGGACGGTGCGGAGTGGGAGCGGGGAGTGGCTCGCCTGTTTCCAGGAGAGTTTTGGCGACCAGTACTGGTGACCTCGCGGATTCCACCGTCGCGTATAGCAGCCCCTCGGGGGTCAGCTGCTAGCGAAGGCTGGCCAGTTTCCCAGGCCCGCCGGGTCCAGGACACCGTCCGCGACGGCGTCTGCGGCGAGCGGCCTGCACCTCCGGCAGAACCGGCCGCTCTGCGGGTTCTCCTCCGCCCGGCCTGCACCGCCGGAGCACCACAGCCTCCACTCGTTCTGCCCGGCGTCGACCAGCAGGTGCCGCACCGGTTCGGGAATGCCCCACGGCGACCGCGCCGACACTCCATCCCGGAGCCAGGTGATACCGCTCATGTAAACCGCCTCCACCTGATACATGCCGGCCGCGAACAGCCAGGCCATCACAGGAGGAGGGCCGGAAGGCAAGGGCGCTGATGCTATCGAGGAAACTGTCGCTGCCCGGAAGCGTGCAGAATCGCGGTCATCAGAAGTTCGACGTTGCGGTCGTCGATCCCGGTCCGGGATCTGTGATGCTGTCCGCGACGTGGACGAAGCACCGGAAGTCCTCACGGGCCGGCCACGTGCCGTGGGCGAGGAGCAGCCCGGTTCCGGATTCGAGCGCGTAGAGGCCTTCGGCTCCGGCGCGGAGCGCTGCCTGGAGCTGCTGGCCGGTCATGAGTCTCCTTCGGCTGGCGGCGGCTGATCGTGGTCTTCGGGTGCGTAGCGGCTCCACGGGCTGCCTGCTTCGGCGGCGACCCGGGCGGCCTGCTGGTGCTTGTAGCCGAGCATCGTGGCGATGACCGGCGCCGGGGCCTGGAGGACGAGGTGGCGGAGCGCGGCGGTGCGCCCGCTGCGAGCGGGGATCCCGGCGGCGCGCAGGCGCCGTTCGACGCTGTCCGGGGTCATGGACTGCCCGCCGCGGCGGCCGGGGAACAGCCACCGTGCGCCGGCGTTGGTGGCGGTGGTGAGGTTGAGCCGCTGGCCGGCGTGGCGGAGCAGAAGGCTGGCGAAGGGCTCGGGGACCGGGGCGGGCGGGTCGCCGAGCCGGATCGTGACCTCGCCGTCGCTGCATGCGATGTCGTCGAGGGTCAGGCGCATGATGCGGGTCAGCGGCTGGGCGTAGAGCAGCATCAGGACCGCGGCGACGCGGGTGAGCAGTTCGGTCTCCTCGCCTGTGAGCATGCGCCGGAGCAGGTCCAGGCGCTGCCGCTGGCTAATCGGGGCCGGGTTGGCGGTGTCCTGGTGCGGGACGGTCACCGGGGGCATGAGCTT
>WNFY01003913.1_pt1 | contig 13835 bp, 15 predicted proteins | sample 5400091 | NCBI WGS metagenome assembly WNFY01 (sample SAMN13153364, study PRJNA577476) | soil metagenome | isolation source: 60 cm soil or saprolite under grassland replicate 1 | place: USA:California | collected 2016-06-15 | reverse complement strand
TACCCTGCGACAGCATCTTTTCGGGCCACCCCGGTTCTGGTGGCTCCCAGCCCCCAACTCCGTCAATGAAGCACAAAGACGCTCTCCTGGTCTTTGGTGGAGGCTTCCACCTCGGCCCGGTCGCGTTGCAGGCGCGTTACGATCTCGGCCGCACGAAGTTCCTCGTTTTTCACGGGACAACTCTCGACCAAAGGACCAGGGCTTGGCTGATCCACGCGTCATACCGGCTGTCGCTCGGCCGACGCTGACCACAGTCGTTCGGGGGCCTCACCGCCCTCGTCGTTCCGTAACCGCGCCGACCACACGCACGCCCGCTCCGCGTGCAATCGCCAGCGCGTCATCGATGACACGATACGAGAGTGCGCTATCGGCCATGAGATACAGCACGTGATCGCCGTCCCGTTGCGCGTAGAGCCGCGCCAACTCGCTGCCCAGATCGGCCCGCTCCACGCGCCGCCCTTTCCCGCCGTACTCGCTGTCGGTGGACAGCTCGAACACCCCGCGCCGGTCGATCCGTAGCGTGACGGCGTTGGGCTTGGGCTTGTTCAGCGAATTCCTGGTGCTCGGCAGCGCGAGCACCGGGATGATCAGCTGCTGAATCATGAAAATCAGCAGCAGCACCAGCATGACATCGATCATCGGCGTGAGATTCGGCCCAGCCCGAAGGGAAGACATGGCGGCCTCGTGGGTGTTTTCCTCATCGTATCCCACGATTCTGACCGCGGGCCAACGGGCGGATTACGAGAGGATGACGGGCGCGTGAGTGTTTGCTGGTCTATGAAGGGTTTTCGGCTCGTCCTTGAGGGCGCTTGGGCAACACCGTCGCGATTCTTCGCACACATCCCGCAATAATCCGATTGCGCTCGTGTCCATGTCCCAGCACACTGGCTTGACGATCTACGCGAGCCGAGCATATACTCGAATCACATTGCGAGTGTTCTGCGTGATGATTCCGTCACGCACAAAGGCCGCGGAGCCATCCGCGGCCTTTGCACTTACAGGCGCACACAGTCTGTTCCACCGAAGGATGATCGTCAACGTGATGTCGCAAAGCTCGCCGAAGTTGGCTAACCTGGGTCCATGAATTGGATCGTGAAGCCAATCCGACGGACAATCGCCGAGACTATAAGTGAGGTGTTTGGAACCATGATGCGATAATCCGATCACACTCCGTTCCACTGAAGATCCCATCATACGGCGCCAGGGACGCCGAGCGTTGCGATACTGCGTCGGGACACCGGAAAAGCCAAGTGTCACGAAGGGTGCGGGTGTGGCGGAAACGGCAGACGCAGAGCTCTCACAACGCTCGGGGCGAAAGCCCGTGTGGGTTCGATTCCCACCACCCGCACGCTGGCTTGACTCGGCGCCATCGCCGAGCATACAATGTCAGTGCGTTGTGAGTGCTCTGCGTGATGATCCGTCACGCGACAAGGCCGCGGAGAGATCCGCGGCCTTTAGCATTTCAAGCTCGTTAACTTCCCGTCACCATGCCGTTTCCCGAAACGTTCGCCACCGCCCGGCTCACGGCCGAGCGCCTCCGGCCGCAGCATTTCGCCGCCATCCGCGCCATGGATTCGGACGCCCAATACATGGCGCTGCTTGGCGGCCCGCGCAGCGCGCTGGGGACGCGTGGCTACATGGCCCGCAATCTCCAGCATTGGGACGACTACGGCTTTGGGCTCTGGATCCTGCGCGATAGCGCGGGCGAGGTCGCCGGCCGCTGCGTCATCCGGCACCTCGACGTCGACGGCACGGACGAGGTCGAGCTGGGATACGGCTTCCACACGAAGTACTGGGGGCAAGGGCTCGCGACCGAAATCGCGAGAGAGCTGCTGCGCCTCGGCCGCCACGAGCTCGGCCTCCCGACGATGGTCGCGATCACGACCGCGGCGAACCTCGGCTCGCAACGCGTGCTGATCAAGACCGGCCTCGTCTATGAGCGGGATATCGATCACGAGGGTGTGCCGCACCAGCTGTACCGGTCCACCCCGCAATGAAGTAGGGGCGCAGCATGCTGCGCCCCTACATTTTTCTCCCGCCCCTACATCCTACTGCGCGCCGGTTGCCGCCGTGTTGGCCAGCTCCGTGACGAGCGCCGTCAGCTTTTGCACCTTCGCCTGATCCGTCGACGTCGCGGCGTCCTGGCCGAGCGAGCTGGCCAGCTGCGTCAGCGCATCCCGCCGCGCCGTGCCCTGGCTCTTCTCCGCCTGGTCGAGCGCCTGGCGCACGGCCTTCACGCGCAGGATCGCCAGGCCGTTCGAGCGTTCGAGCTGATCGACATACGCGCGCGCCACCACAAAGCTCGCCGGCCAGGTGATCTTGGGCTGATCCTGCGTGTTGAAATAGTCGAGATGCACGAGCTTCGCGGCCGCGATTTCGTTGCGCGACATCAGCCCGCTGGGCACCAGCTCGAATACATCGAGCCCCCGCGCGATCTCGGACGAATAGATGTAGCCGTTGTACCAGTACGCCGACCACGTGCCGGCGTCCCCCGGCTTCGCCCCATCGATGGGCCCGCGGTCGAAGAACGCGATCTCCTTGGGATGCGCCGCGTCGGTCCAATCGAAAATCGAGACGCCGCCCTGATACCACGACTGCACCATGATGTCGCGCCCTGGAATCGGAATGAGCGAGCCGTTGTGCGCCACGCAATTCTCGAACGGCGTCTGCGGCGCGAGCATCTTGTAATAGCTCTGGAACTTCATCTGGCCATCCTGCAACGTGAACAACGCGTCCGCGCCCCACTGGGGTTTGTCGAACGAGCGGCACTTGGGCTGCCCGCCGCCGCCCCATTCGTCGGAGAACAGCAGCTTGGTGCCGTCGTTGTTGAACGTTGCGGAGTGCCAGTAGGAGAAGTTCGAGTCGGCGACCGCGCCGATGCGGCGCGGATGCGCGGGATCGCGAATGTCGAGCAGCAGCCCGTAGCCGCCGCACGCGCCACCCGCCAGGCCGATCGCCGGATAGACCGTAATGTCGTGGCACTGGTTCGGCCCGGTGCGCACGCGGTTCAAGCCGAACCGGCGATCGAGGATGCCCTGAATGCTGCCGCGCAACGCCTGGCTGTCCGCCGCGGTCGGCGCGCCGGTGCCGCCCCGCACCTTGACGATGCTATCGAGCAGCGGCGCGGTGAACCGCGCGCCCAGCGGCCGCTCCATGCCGAACAACGTGACCACGAAGCCGCCCTGCGCGCGCGCCGAATCGGCCTGGCGCTTCGCCTCGCCGATGTCCTGCTGCTCCTCGCTGTGCGTCGGCGGCGCCGCGAGCGAATCGAAGATGCGGGGCGAGCTGACGATCGCGGCCGTCTGCGGCGCCGCGAGCGGGACCTTGATCACTTCGATCCGGAACAGCGAGCTGTTCGGATTCGAATCGGGCGTCTGCCGCACGCACCCCGCCAGCTCGGTCGGCGAGCGCACCGGCGCTGACCCGGAGACGTAGATGTAGACGTTCGCCGCATCGTTCGGATCGATCACGACGGTGTGGGTGTGCGAGCCGCGGCAGGTCTGCACGTTGGCGATGTATTTGGGATTCGCGATGTCACTGATATCGAAAATGCGGATCCCCCGCAGCCGCGCCGTGGAGACCGAGTCGTGCACGCCTTCGCCGGCGCAATCGAGCCGGCCCCCCGTACCTTCGCCGGAGACGAACAGGAGGTTCGTGAACACCGAGACGTCGCTCTGCGAGGCCGGACAGTAGTACGACTTCTTGAGCGTCGGATGCCCGGGTGTCGTGATGTCCCAGACCTGGTAGCCGTCGTAGTTCCCCTGGATCACGTAGCTCTTGTAGAACGCGAGATCGGAATTGGTCGAGGTGTCGAACGGGGACGGCGACGGATTGTTCGAGACGAGCCGCATGTTCCACTGCGCCTCACCGGCGTCGTACCGTCCGGGCTTCAGCCCCACGCGTGGATCGGGCGAGGGCGCGACGGTGGAATTGTTGCCCGCACTCGAGCCGCCCGACGCGCAGGCGGCAACAGACACGACGGCGACCACGTGCAGCAGCGCTTGAAGCGATTTCATTGACAATCCCTAGTTGGGTGTGGTTGGGGCGAAGAGCAGCGCGGCGAGCATTCGCTGCATGCGCTCGATTTCGGTCGTCTGATCGGCGAAGACGTTGGACGCCATCTTGTAGACCGGGTTCTCCTCGCCGGCGCCCGCGGCGAACAGCTGATTCACCATCGTGATCGCGCCCTCGTGATGCTGGATCATGAGGTGCAAAAACGTCTCATCGAACGCCGGCCCGCGTGCCCGGTCGAGCAGCGCCAATTGCTCGGACGACAGCATCCCGGGCATCATGTGCGTGGCATCCATCTCCGGCATCATCATGTGATCGGCATCGGGGTGCGGCACCGCTTCGTGCCGGTCCGCGAGCCAGCGCGACAGCAGGGCGATCTCGTCGGTCTGTGCCGCCACGATGCGCTCGCACAGCGTGCGCACCGACGGTCCCGCCTCGTGCGACGGCGCCCAGCCGGCGATCAGGATCGCCTGGGCGTGATGGTAGATCATCCCCGCCATGAACCGCACGTCCGCGGCTGTGTAGTCTTTGCGAGTGTTGTCGGACGATGGCGAGGGATTCGGGGCTTGAGCGCTGGCCGCGGAGAGACCGACGACGCACGTTGCAAAGAGGAGCGATGGGATGCAGCGTCTCATTGGTCAGATTCTACAGTCTCGCGCGGGAGTCCCGCAACGTCAGGAAGAGGTAAACTTGAGACCCATGAAAATGCGCAGTATGCTGAGCGTACTCGTGTTTCTCATTCCCGGCTGCGGAGGGTCGGACGGCGCGGCGGTAAATACGGCCCTGGAGGAATACCGCCAGGCCTGGCTGCAGGGCGACACAGCGATGGCGCTGCGCCGGCTCTCGGGCGACGTTCGGTTTCTCTTCCCCGGTACCCCGGACCTGGATAGCGCTGCCGTCCACGCGCTGGTGATCGATGAGATGGCGAAGTACACGATTCCGTCTCTCACATTGACGCGCGCCGACTTCTTCGTCGCCGGCGATCATGCGGTCGACGTGGGGAGGTATGAAGAGATTCAGATGCCGAAGACCGGCGCACCAATCCACGGCAGCGGCCGCTACATGACGGTCTGGCGGCGGGAAGCGGGCGGCTGGCGCATCTGGCGCTTCATGATCAACGAGCTGCCTGCGAAATAAGTGTTATCCTTCGCCCACCTTTCTTCCACTCGGAGTCTCTCAATGCGCGTTGTTTCCCTAGCACTCTGTGCTGGTGCAGTCGCCGTCGCTCTCCCGCACACCGCTCACGCCCAGGTGGCATCCGCGATGGCGGTGAAGTGGGGCCCCGGTCCCGACTTTCTCCCCGCTCACGCACGCCTCGCGGTGCTCCAGGGTGATCCCGGCAAGTCTGGTCCGTTCACGATCCGGCTCCAGCTGCCCAACGGCTACGCCGTGCGCTCGCACTCCCATCCTACCGATGAACAGATCACCGTGCTCGCCGGGACGTTCCTCGTGGGCATGGGCGACACCTTCAACATTCGTCACGCCGAGCGGCTTGCGGCCGGCGGCTTCATGACGGTTCCGGCTGATGCCCATCACTTCGCGACCGCTCGTGGTCCCACGATCTTGCAGATCCACGGCGAGGGTCCGTTTGTCATCACGTACGTCAAAGAGACGGACGACCCACGGCACAAGAAGGCCACACCGTAGGTCGTTCCCGCTTGACGCCGGCTTGATGGTCAGCGCGCAGATCAGGGTGTGTCCTTCACCCTGATCTGCACGCGAACCACTATCAGGAGGTGTCCATGCTGCGCGCTGCGCTCTGCCTCACCCTTCTTGTTATCGCCACCGCGTGCCGCGACGCCGCGCGTCTCACCGCGCCGTCAATGGCCGATCGCCTGGCTCGCGCCGACGCGGTCGTACCGGCCGGCGGTTCCATCCAGGCGGCGATTGACGCCGCCGCGCCGGGCGCCGTCATTCAGGTCAGCCCGGGTACCTATCGCGAAGCACTCACGATCGCGACGCCGCGAATCACCCTCGTCGGACTCGGCGCGGTCGTGATCGAAAACCCCGGCGATGCCGAAGACGGCGTCAGGGTGGGAGACGCGGCCGATGGCTTCACCCTTGCCAACGTCACCGTGCGCGGCTTCGAGGAAAACGGCGTCACACTCGACCACGTAGACGGCTTCCTGCTCTCGAACGTGCGCGCGGAAAACAATGGCGAGTACGGTCTGTTCCCGGTGTTTTCCTCGCATGGCGTGATCGAGCGTTGCGCCGCGAGCGGCCATAGCGACACGGGCATCTACGTCGGCCAGTCTGATCACGTCACCATACGCGGCAATGTCGCCAATGCGAATGTGAACGGCATCGAGATCGAGAACTCTTCGCACGTCGTGGCCGAGGACAACGAGAGCTTCGACAACGTCGCGGGAATCCTGGTCGTGCTGCTGCCCGGTCTCGACGTGAAGGCGTCGGCCACGATCCAGGTCCGCGGCAACCGCGTGCACGACAACAATCATCCGAACTTCGCGGCGCCCGGCGAGATCGAGTCGTTCGTGCCGAGCGGGGCGGGCATTCTGATCGTCGGCACCGACCGCACGACCGTCACGGACAACATCGTGACCGGCAACCAGTTCACCGGTATCGCCGTGGGCAGCACGCTGCTGCTCGGCGCGCTCGCGGGACTGCCCCCCGAGGCGTTTGCCGACATCGAGCCGAATCCGGATGGCGCGCGCATCGCCGGCAACACAGTCACGGGCAACGGCGGCGCCTCACCGATTCCGTTCCTGCCGGCGGTCGACCTGCTGTGGGATGGGTCTGGCGTGGGCAATTGCTGGCACAAGAACACATTTGCCACGAGCGCTCCGGCCGCGCTGCCGGCATGCGCTGAGGATTGAGGCAGTTGTGCGCCCGACGATGGGCTGATATGTAACAGTTCATGTTCGTCGGCCACTACGGCGTAAGCTTCGCGGCGAAGAAGCTGGAGCCGGAGCTCCCGCTCTGGCTCCTCTTCGTCGCCGTGCAGCTCCTCGATGTCTTGTGGGCGCCGTTCGTTCTGCTCGGCATCGAAAAGGTTCGGATCGTTCCCGGGTTCACCGCGACGAATCCGCTCGACCTCTATTACATGCCGTACACGCACGGCCTGGTCGCCGCGCTCGGGTGGTCCGTCGTCGCCGCGCTCGCGTATCGATTCCTGGCGCGTGGCGCGAGCCGGCGAGCGGCGACGATCATTGGGATCGCCGTCTTCTCGCACTGGGTGCTCGACTTTCTGGTGCACGGGCCCGACCTGCCGCTGTACGACAACACGGCGAAGGTCGGACTCGGCCTCTGGAACCTGCCGGCGCTTGCCTTGGGTCTCGAGGCCGCGTCGCTGTTTGGCGGGATGTGGCTCTACTTGAGGCTGGGTCCCGTGCGCCGGACAGCGTTCCTCGTGTTCGGCGTGATCATGCTCGCGATCCAGGTCTACGTGTTCTTTGGGCCGCCGCCCGCGTCCGCGAATGCCGCGGCGGCGACAGCGATCGTGGCGTACGCCCTCTTCGCATTCATTATTCGCGTGCTCGAGCGCAAGACGCCCGCGCATGCCTAAGCTCGCCCGGGCCTTCCGGGAGTGCGATATTGAACTCGTTCCGATGGGAACCCCATCCGCGTAACGGAGACCGTCATGCGCGCCCTACGTTCGCCATACCTGATTGCGCCTCTCCTTGTCATCATCGGCTGCGGGAAGGGATCGAAGAGTGCCCCCCCTCCCGGCGCCGCACCAGCGGCGCCGCCGGCGATGCCGACTGCCCCGACCGAATACACCGTGATCATCAAGAGCACTTGGACGAAGGCGACGCACCCCTTCGAGTATCCCTCAGGTGCGCATTTCTCCGGCATGATCGGCGCGTCTCATAACGCGAAATACTCGATCTTCGCGGTGGGCCGCCGGCCCACGCCGGGGCTCGAGCGGCTGTCCGAGGAAGGGAAGCACTCGCCGCTCGACACCGAGATCAGGACCGCGATCGATCAGGGCAACGCGCTCATGCTGTTCGAGTCGGGCGGTCTCAAGAACTGGAAGGACTCGATGGTCGCGACGGTGCGGGTCGATCCGGCGCACCCGCTCGTCTCTGTCGTCAACATGGTGGCGCCGAGTCCCGACTGGTTCACGGGCGCGTCGAGCGTGAACCTGATCGAGAATGGCACGTGGGTCGCGCGGCGCACCCTGACGCTCCCCGCCTACGACTCGGGCGGCGACGACGGCAAGACCTACAAGGCGCCGGATCGCGATACCAATCCGAAGAAGCCTACCACCCGGGCCGCGACGCGCCACTTCGTCGTCAACGGCCGGGTGAAGCCGGTCGCGACGGTGACCTTTGTCAGGAAATAGTCTTTAGAGGCTCCCCAGGAATCTGAGCAGGGCTGTCCGCTCGAAACTGCCGAGCCGCAGAAAGCGATTGCGCGCGGCGAGTCCCTCGCCGCCGTGCAGGTCGATCGCCTGACTGATCGTTGCCGCGCGGCCGTCATGCAGAAACGCCGTCTGAAACCGCAGGCCCATGAGCGGCTCGGTCCGGAACTCCGACGGCAGCGCCTGACCGAGGCAGATGTCGGCCAGATCGGGCCCCATGTCGTGCAACAGGAGATCGGTGTACGCCGGCACGAAGCGGAATCGCAGCGCCGGGATCGGGTTGGCGCCCGTCACGAGCACCGGCGTGTGGCACGACGCGCAGCCGATCCTGCTGAACAGCACGGCGCCATGGGCCGAGACAAAACCGAGTGGCGCGCGCGGCGGCGGCGCGAGGAAGCGCACGAATGCATCCAGGGCGGCGAGCTGCGCCGCGCTGATTTCCGGCTCTGGCAGCGGATCCATGCCGGGTGGGAACGGCTCGCCGGCGATCGTCTGCTCGACCTGAAAGCCGGGATTCGTCACGCCCATCTCCATCACGGACGCCTCGGCATTGAACTCGCGCAGCGTCGCGGCCTGCGCTTTGCGCCCGAAGCGTCCCAGGCGGCCGTCGGCCGTGCGGTTCGGCCGTCCCGAAATCCCGTCGCCGTTCGTGTCGAACGGATCGGCGCGGGCGAGAATCTCGGCATCGGGCACCGCGTCGAGCAGCCCGAAGCCGAAGAGATCTGGTGTCGTGCGGTGACCGGAATCGGTCGCGGCGGCCGGGATCGGTTCCGCCGTGAGGTTCGTGTACGCGCGATAAGCGGGCGTGAGCTGCTTCTGAATCACCTGGCCGCCGACCGCCGCAAGCGCGTCGCACGACGCCGTGCCGCCATGGAACGCGGTGGCGTGGAGCTCGACGTCTTCGCCGGCTTCCCCTTCATCATTACTGCCGCTGCCGCCGACAACCGGTTGCTCGTGGCAGGAGGCGCAGCTGACCGCGTTGAACAGTGGGCCGAGGCCGGTCTCGGGCGTGAAGACGGTCTGGAACTCCGCGCGACCGGCGTCGAATTGGCGGCGCTGGGCCATGGTGAGCCTGGTGAGCGGCGTCCCCAACGACGCAGGGACAATCCTGAACTCGGGCGCGGGAATCGCCGGGGCAGGCGGGGTGGTCGCACCGGTCGGTACACTATTATCGCAGGCCGCGACGCCGATGAGCGTCGCGAATAGGAGCGTGCTGCGGCTCGTGGGATGCATACGGCCCTCCGGGAAACGGACGCGAGGGCGCAGGCGACGATAGTGGGGCACGCAAATCCCGCGCGGGTCATATGGGCTTTGTTCGGGATTTGATTTCTGCTCGCCGAGCCGGTGAAACATCAACCTGAAGGAGGAATCGAGTGGTATTTGCGGCACTCTGTCTTGCGTTGATTCAAGGACCGCCGCCCGAGACGACGCCCACCATCGTCACGGCGCACAAGTGGGTCGTGCGGCTGGGCGCGGAGCTAGGCGACTCGATCTGGCCTGGCTTTCGTCCCGACACGATTCCGGTGCTCTATGTCGTGCGCGGGCAGGGGACGCTGGTGCTCGGGTGGCGCGGCACGCTGCCGGAAGGGTTCCTGCCGATCGCCGGCCTCGAGGGCAGCGGCTGGCAGGCGGCGGCGGACCGTGGCGCGGCGAGCACCGGCACCGAGCTGGCCGGGCGTGCCACGGCGCAGGTCGTCGTCAGCGACTCGCAAGGCGTTGCCTCGCTGATTGGCCTGACGACGCACGAGGCGTTCCACGTCTTCGAAGCGGCGGCGAAAAAGGAGGACCGGCGATTTGGCCGGGGTGAGAACGCGTTTCTCGTGACGAGCTATCCCGTCTTCGATCCGCAGAATGAAGCGGGAATGGCGCTCGAGGGACGGATCCTGGCGGCCGCCGACCAGGCCGACGCCAAAGCGCGCCGCCGCGCACTCGCCCGGCAGTTCCTCGCGGTGCGCGAGTCGCGCCACCGCGCGCTCGGCGCCGAGCTGGCCGAGTTCGAGCAGCTGGCGGAGCTGAATGAGGGGCTCGCGGAGTACACCCTGGTCCGCTCGGTGCAGCTCGCCGCGCGGCTGCGGGATTTCCCCGACCGCGTCGGTGCGGTGCGCATCCAGCAGAACAAGCTCTCCGGGCTCCACACACTCACCGGAAACCCGACGCTGTCGATCCGGTTGCGCTACTACTACACCGGTCCCGCGCTCGGGCTGTTGCTCGATGTCCTCGAGGGGCCGGCATGGAAGAGGCGGCTGGTCAACGAGAACCTCACGCTCGAGGACGTTCTCGCCGATGCGGCAGGTTACCGATCCCAGGAGGTCGCGCTGCGCCGCCAGGCGGAGTCGACGTTCGTCATGGGCAAGCTGCGCGATGCGGCGGACTCGGGGGTGGCCGGGCTGCGCGCATTCCGGCGCGCGCAGGTGGACAGCGTCCTCAACGCCCCCGGGGTGCAGCTCGTCGTCAGCGTGGAGGGCCGCTACCTCGGCCTGTGCGGGATCGATCCACAGAATCTGCTCCAGGTCGAGCCCGGCGTGCTGCTGCACACGCGCTGGCTGAAGGCCTGCGCGGGGGATTTCCAGGCGACGTTCAACACGCCGGTGGTGCAGGACCGGAACGGCCAGGTGCTCCGCGCGGTGGTCGGCGCCGACTCGACCGTGAAGGTCACGAGCGGCGCCCAGGGCGATGTGCAGATCGAATCACCGCTCGTATCGCTCCATGCGGACAAGGCCGAGGTCTCTCGCGACGGGAGGGTGTTGACGGTTAGGATCAAGCCTTAGTGGCCTCTCCCTACGATGACATCCCTGATTTCGGACTGCTGTACGATCACGTGCCGCTCTATCTGGAGCGGCAGGATGTCGACTTCTACGTCGCAGAAGCCAGGGCCTCCGGCGGCCCCGTGCTCGAGGTGGGCTGCGGCACCGGCCGCATTCTGCTGCCGACCGCGCGCGCCGGCTGCACAATCACCGGGATCGACAGCTCGGCGCATATGCTCGCGCGCTCCCGCACGAAGCTCGCCGCCGAGCCCGCGGCGGTGCAATCTCGCGTCACGCTCGCGCAGCACGACATGCGCAGGTTCAGTCTCGACGGGACCTTTGCGCTGATCACCGCGCCGTTTCGCGTCGTGCAGCATCTCATCACCCAGGAGGATCAGCTCCAGTTTCTCGCCGCGGCGCGGCGCCATCTCGCGCCCGGGGGCCGCCTCGTGTTCGACGTCTTCAATCCACGCTTCGACAGGCTCGTGAGCGCGGACGGGGTCGAGCGGGAGGATACGGCCGAGCTGCGGCTCCCGGACGGGCGGCGGCTGCGTCGCAGCTACCGAATCGCGCGCGTGCGCTGGGTCGATCAGGTAAGTGAGTCCGAGCTGATCTATTACGTCGACGGCAAACGCGACGTGCAGGCGTTCGAGATGCGGTGGTATCTGGCTGCCGAGCTCAAGAACCTGCTCGCGCGCGCCGGCTTTCGCGTGCGCGAGATCTACGGCGACTTCGCGCGCGGGCCGCTCGTGGATGCGTGTCCGGAGATGGTTGTAGTGGCGGAGCTCGATTGATTGGACAGGCTAAAGCCTGTGCTCGGCAATCGTTGTCCTTAAGGACAATGTCTGCCGAGCACACCCTTCAGGGTGTGGATTCTACGGCTGTATTTCGGTTACCGTGATCGCGTCGGCGCGTGCGTTGACGACGTGCTTGCGCAGCGTATTCCCGCTCGCGGTCGCCATCACCGTCACATTGCCCGCCACGACGTTGGCGATGTAGGCGACGCCGTCGGCGCTCGTGGACACCGCCGACGAGCTGGGCGTGCCACCCACGTTGTAGCGGACTGTGCCGAGAGGCGTACTCGACACGGTCGCGCCGGCCAGTGGCGTGCCGGCGCAATTCTTCACGACGACGCCGATGAAGCCGTCGCCCGCCATCGGCGTGACCCCCGCGGCCCCAGCCACGAATGCGAACTCCGAGCTGGTGATCATCAGCACGCCCACGCTGTCGTTCGCCACGAGCGGGCGCGACGGATAGGCGTAGGTCGAGAGGTAGCCACTCTTCTTGAGCTGCAGATGCCCATCCACCGGGGTGCTGCCCGTCAGGAAGGTGATACTGAAGAGGCCTGATGCAGTGGATGTATCTGCGCCGACGGTGTCGGTGCCGGTCCGCGAGACAATGACCTCTACGCCTGAAAGCGCGTTCTGCGTGAGGAGACCGCTTTTCGTTTGTCCTGTGAACGTGATCCCAGCGGGCGCGGTGGTGGGCAACGGCTGGCCGAGGCATTCAAAGCCGGCGGCGGGACCGCTGGAGTCTTTACCGCAGGCGGCCAGCGCGGCGGTGATGAGAGCGAATGAGAGCGGACGCGTTGCGCGATGCATGAGTCCAACCTGTTGTGTTTGTGCAGAATCTACCCCGGAAACGCATCTTTGTGAGCATGAGTGAGAGCCCCGGCCGCGTCGAAGCCTTCAGCGACGGCGTCTTCGCCATCGCCATCACCCTGCTGATTCTCGAAATCCGCGTTCCGCACGGAGACCACGGACTGTGGACGGGACTCTTGGCTCTGTGGCCGTCCTACATCGCGTTTCTGCTGAGCTTCGTCGTCATCCTGATCATGTGGGTCAATCATCACGAGCTGTTGCGCATGGCGCGGAGCGTCAACTATCCGGTGCTCTTCGCAAACGGGTTGTTATTGCTGACCGTGAGCTTCGTGCCGTTTCCCACGGCCGTGCTGGCGCAGAACCTCGCGACCGCGGAGGCGAAACCCGCGGCGGCGTTCTATTGCGGGACCATGGTGCTGAACGCCCTGTGCTGGAACGTCTTGTTCCGCGCGATTGTGAACGGCGGCTTACTGCGTAAAGAGGTGACCGCCGAGACGGTCGCCAACATCCAGCGGACCTATTACGTAGGTCTTCTCGTCTACGCCGCGGCGACTGCGCTCGCGTTCGTGAAGCCGGCGCTCGGCCTCGCCCTCAATGGTGCCCTATGCGTGGTCTGGATCAGACTCGGCTATCGATCGGAGTCGTCGGGCTCGGCGCGGCTCTCCTAGCCGCGGCCTGTAAGCGATCCGGGGATTCGGCCGACTTCGCCGCGATGCAGTCGCGTGGCGCGCACGTCATGGGCGTCGACCAGTACACCTCCGCGCATGTCTTTGAGGATCTGCCCGACGGCGGCCGCGTCGTGCTCGAGCGCGACGATGCGGTGGATACCGTCGCCATCGCCACGATTCGCGCGCATCTGCGCGACATCGAGGCCGCGTTTCGCGCGGGCGACTTCACCAAGCCCTTCGAAGTGCATGCCCAAACCGTGGCCGGGACGGGTGTGATGGCGGCGCGCCGCAGTGCGATCACATATGACGAGATCGATCGGCCCCGGGGCGGGGAAGTGCGCATAAAGAGCGGCGATCCGGGTGCGGTGGCTGCGATTCACGAATTCCTCGCGTTTCAGCGGCAGCAGCATCACGCGGCGGGGCATGAGATGTAGTGAGGGGGCAGGGCGCGGAGCTAGAGAGAATCGATGCGCCGTGTCGTTTGTTTTTT
>WNFY01003912.1_pt1 | contig 13835 bp, 12 predicted proteins | sample 5400091 | NCBI WGS metagenome assembly WNFY01 (sample SAMN13153364, study PRJNA577476) | soil metagenome | isolation source: 60 cm soil or saprolite under grassland replicate 1 | place: USA:California | collected 2016-06-15 | reverse complement strand
TGGGGAAAGCCCAAGGGTTCCCGCTCCGTCCGGGAATCACAGGCGCGGAGAAGACTGGCATGGGGTGAATGACAGTGAACCTTTGCTGATGCCTCGTCATCGGAACTCCCTGGGGCGGGTGGTGGTGCCGGGGAGACAGGGGCGTGCCGTTGCGATGCGGCAGGCGGCGGCCAAGGATAGCGCTTGGCTGTGTGGACACCGCTGTCCCCGGGGTACAGAAGGCGCCCGGCTCCAGTCGTGTCTCATGCGTGCGATATGCGGAAACCCCGTCAGGGTCCGGTCTGCCTTCGGGTGGTCCGGTAAGCCGACCGTAAGGGGAGCCCAGTTCCCTGGCGCGGAACAGGATGCCCAAGAAGCGAATGCCGGTGGCTGAAAGGCGACAGGAAAGCGAGGCGGTGATGGCCAGCCCTCCGCTGGCGGTCTCGTATAACTGGCCGGATACCGGGCCGGGTGCCCGGGCGCGAAAGCGTGCTGACGTGTGGCAGGTGAGCCTTTGAGGCGAATCACCGGAACCGCCGGTACCGAGGGACAAGTTAGGCACCTTATGGTGAACGGACCCGAAGGCCCCCCGCGCCTGGATCTGGATGCCGTCGACTGGGATTGGGTCGGCTGGCATGCGGCCGAGCGGGAGGTACGGCGGCTGCGGCAGAGGATCTTCAAGGCGGCGCAGGAAGGCGACTTGGCGAAAGTCAGGAGCCTGCAGAAGCTGATGCTGCGGAGCAGGTCGAACACGCTGCTTAGTGTGCGGCAGGTGACGCAGCGCAATGCTGGGCGCAAGACCGCCGGGATCGACGGGGAGGTCGCGCTGACCTCCGAGTCCAGGGCGGATGTGGCGGTGCGCGTGCACCAGAGCATCCGGACCTGGGCACCCCGGGCGGTCAGGCGCGTGTATATTCCGAAGGCATCAAACCCTGCAAAATCGAGGCCGCTTGGAATTCCCGTGCTCATGGACCGCTGCCACCAGGCTCGGGTCCGCAACGCGCTGGAGCCCGAGTGGGAGGCCCGGTTCGAGCCAAAATCCTATGGCTTCCGGCCGGGTCGCAGCTGCCAGGACGCAATCGGCGCTATTTACGCGTCGTGTCACGGGCCCCTGGCTCAGCGCCGGTGGGCTCTTGACGCGGATTTGGCAGCGGCGTTCGACAAAATCAGCCACGACCGCCTGCTATCCGCGATCGGGTCGTTCCCCGCCAGGGACATGATCCGGGGCTGGCTGAAGGCGGGCGTATTTGAACCCGGCAAGGGGTTCGCCCCAACAGGGGAAGGAACGCCACAAGGCGGCGTGATCAGCCCTTTGCTGATGAACGTCGCATTGCACGGGCTGGAAAAGGCCGCAGGGGTCCGGTACCAAACCGCCGGTGTCCATGCCGGCGACACAAAACCGGGCTCCCCGATCGTGGTTAGATACGCCGACGACCTGGTCGTGCTCTGCCGCACCCGGCAGCAGGCCGAGCAGGTTAAGGCGCAGCTGGCGGGCTGGCTGGCACCCAGGGGTCTTGCCTTTAACGAGGACAAGACAAAGATCGTGCACTTGTCAGACGGGTTCGATTTCCTGGGATACAACGTCCGCCGTTACCGTCAGAAGCTGCTGATCAAGCCAAGTGAGGCGGCCGTGAGGCGGATCCGGAAAAGGCTCGCGACGGAGATGCGTGCATTGCGCGGATCCAACGTGATGGCAGTGCTCGCCAAGCTCGGCCCGATTGTCCGGGGCTGGGCGGCCTACTACCGGGGGGTGGTCTCGTCCGGGATATTCACCAGCCTGGACCATTACCTGTGGCAGCTGCTCTACAAATGGGCCACATGGAGCCACCCGAACAAGCCGAAGTCCTGGATCGTCGACCGGTATTTCGGCAAGCTCAACAAGTTCAGGAACGACAACTGGGTATTCGGCCGCGACAGCGACGCCTACCTGACCAAGTACTCCTGGACCAGTATCGTCCGGCACGTCATGGTCAAAGGCGGATCGTCTCCCGACGACCCGGGCCTGGCGGAATACTGGGCCGAACGGCGGAAACGGGTCAAGCCGCCGCTAGATGACTACACGCTGCGCCTGCTCACCAAGCAGGACGCGCGCTGCCCGCTATGCACGGAACACCTGCTGACCGCCGACCAGCCACCGCAATCCCCCGAGCAATGGGAACGATGGTGGTTGCAGGTCACCCGAAAGGCGATAGCCGCCAGCTACCTCACGCACCACGGAGGGAAGGGCTCACCGGACGGCACGCAAACACGCCTCGTACACACCTCGTGCCATCGCGGGCTGAAAGCCCGCCAGCGCAAGGAACCAGCACAGCCAGCCTGCACGCCCTAGCGGCTTGCTTGAGCCGTATGCCGCGACGAGTGGCACGTACGGTTCTGAGGGGAGGGCGGCCTTTCCCCAGAGTTCCGGCGAACTGAAGGGTCGTCAGCACGAACTCAAGGTGGTTATGGCCTATAGGCGGTTGTGGTCCCCGGGTTCGCGGCAACTGGCGGGGTGGTGCTGCTCGGCGGGGGTTTCCAGGAGCTGGCGTGCGATTGTGGCGTAGCGGATGGCGGTGGTGTCGTCGAGCCCGAACACGGCGGCGAGGTGCAGGGGGTCGGGGCCGCGGGTGAGGGCTTCCTCGAGCTGGCGGTCGGCGCGGAGGCGTTCGAGGGTGGCGGGAAGGCCGCGGCAGGTCTCGGTCAGCCAGTTCTCGCTGACCGCTCTGGTGCTCATGGCGGTCTGCTGGTTGAGGATCAGGTGCGGGTTGGCGGTGCCCGGCCACCGGCGGCGGCGGTGGGCGAGCCAGGCCAGCAGCAGGTGCCGGGTCAGGTCATCCAGCGGCCGTGAGTGGCCGGCGATGACCAGCCGCCGGTTGCCGAGGTCGATGTCGGCCAGGTGGAGCTGGCGGATGGCCTTGGGCCGGGCCGCGTGGACAGCGGCCAGGGCCAGCGCGAGGCGGGCGGCGGGGGTGACGGCGGCGGCCATGGCCTGGTTGATCTCGCCGGGCTGGAGCGGCTGGATGAGGTTCAGGGGCCGCTGGGCGTCGTGGATGCCGCGGGTGGGGTCACGGAAGATCGTGCCGGTTTTCTTGCAGTGCCCGAACAGGGAGCGCAGCGCGGTGAGGGTCTGGCGGCGCAGGTTGGGGCGCAGGGGGGTGGCGGCGGCGATGACGTCGCCGGTGGTGATCTCGCGCAGGTGGGTGTAGTGACGGGCCCATTCCAGCAGCAGCGGGTGGACGCGGTTGAGGTTCATCCGGACGGTGTCGGTGTGGCGGGGGCGGCTGCGGGGGCCGCCGTCGTTGCGGGTGCGCAGCCAGTGCCCGACGTCGGCGGCGATCGGCGCCGGCAGCTGCGCGAGCCGTGCCCGCATCAGGGCGGTGAAGGAAGGGACCTGGTCGTCGTGCAGGAGCCCGGCGAGGCTGAGGATCTCGGCGGTGCGGGAGACGCTCAGGTCCCGGGAGCGCAGCGCCGGCGCCAGGGCGGACCAGGCGATCATTTCTCCGGGTGCGTGGCCGGCGAGGATGACGGCCAGCGCCCGGCTGGTCTCGGCGATGATCCGGGTGTTCCAGCCGCGGGTCTGGGCGAGGTCCCGGGCGATGTGCCGGGTCTGGGCCAGGGCCGGGTTGGTGATGTTCGATGCGACCCAGTGGCGTTTGTCGAAGTGCCGGGACTCACCGGGGCCGCAGAGTTCCAGCTGGGTCCCGGTGCGGGCCGGCGGGGCGGCGCGCGGGGCCGGCGGGTCGCGGGGCGGGCCAGTGTGGCCGATGCGCTGGTTCATGCCGGCGAAGGACAGCTGCTGGCGCCGGGTGCCGGCGGTGAGGTCGGCGGCGGTGATCCTGGCCCGGCCGGCTGCGGTGATGCCGGCCTGCAGCCAGCACAGCCGGCAGTACCGGTTCTTGACGGCGATGATCCGGCGGCAACCGGCGCATTCGCCGCCGGGGTAGGTCCGGCCGAAGTCGTAGCAGCCCCGGCAGCAGGAATCGGCACGGGGGAACGTCCCCCACGACAGGCAGAACGGGCAGCTGGTGGCCGGCCGTGCGCGGGCGGCGCGGCTCATCAGGCTGGCGGGAGCGAGCGGCCGTCGCGGCGCCGGCGCCGGGCCGGCTTGCGGCCGGCCGGTGCGGAGGCTGCGGCCGGCTGGCCGGGCTGGTCACCGGCCGGGCGGCCGGTCCTGGCGGGCTCGGGGATCAGCAGCTCCTGCACCCCGCAGCCCACCACGGCGCAGATGACGTCGAGGTCATCGAGCTTGACGCTGGCCGGGCGGCCGGACCACAGCCCGGACATCTTCCCGGCGCTGATCACCAGGCCTGCGTCGGCGAGCATCCGCTGCAGCTCGCTGGCCTTCCAGATGCCGCGGTTGGCGGCGGCCAGGCGCAGGTTCCACTTCATCACTCCTCCTGCCATTTCCGGTGGCCGGGGCGGGTGCCCGCCGCGGGACGCGCCGAGGCGGCGGCGCGTCATCATGGCAGCAGGCCCTGCAGGCGCTGGGCGGCGCGTTCCTGGCCGGTGATCCAGGCATCCTCGATGTGGGTGGCGTGGACGTGTAATTCATGGTCGTGGCGACCCAGGCGTGGCCGAGGGTCTGCTGGATCGCGACCAGGTCCATCCCGCCCAGGTACAGCTGTGAGGCGCAGAAATGCCGCAGCACATGCGGCGTGACCCGGTGCGGCCAGTCCGGCAGGTGCGCCGCCGCGGCGGCGGCCAGCGCCGAGCGCAGCGTCTCGTTGCCGACCCGGGCGGCTGTCCCGTCGGCGTTGCGGCGCTCGGAGCAAAACAGCGGGGCGCCGGGCCGGTCGTGGTCTTCATCGAAGCAGCACCACACGTCCTCGATGAACCACCGCAGGGTCGCCCCGGCGTTGCGGATCAGCGGCACCATGCGCTCGCGCGGCCCGGACCCGCGGGCGCCCTTGCCCTGGCGGACGTGCAGCTTGCCGAAGGGGCCCAGGTCCCATTTGATGTCGTCCAGGTCCAGGTGGCTGGCCTCGTTCACGCGCAGCCCGACGTCGCCCATCAGCCGGGCCGCGGCGTAGTTGCGGGCGGCCGGGGAGAACTTCCGGCAGGTCGCCAGCTCCGCCCGCCACCCGGCGAACAACGCAGCGACCTGCACCGCCGACGGCGGGATCCGCAGCGCCGCCCGGCCCGCGCCCCGGGGCCGGTTCATCTCATCGATGGGGCATTCGGCCACCCGGCCGGTCAGTTGGTGGATCTCGATCTGGTGCCGGATCTCCAGGAACAGGAAATAGGTCCGCAGCGTCTGCGAGCGGGCCAGCCGGGTGCCCTTGGCCGCATCCCGCAGCACCGTGCCGAAGTACGCGTCAGCGTCCGCGGGCTCCATCTCCCACAGCGGCCGGCCGAACCAGGCCCTGACCTGCTCCAGGTGCACCACGTCGGAGCTGATCGTGCCATCGGCCAGCCCGGCTGCCGCGCGGGCGAGCACGAACCCGGCCAAGACGTCGGTCTCGAAGGCCGCCAGCTCTTCCGGCCCAGCCGGGGCACGCGCTTCACGCAGGTCTCGTACGACGGCCAGGCTCAACCTGGGCCTCCTTGCCTTCACTGATCCAGGAAGACCAGTGATGAACACGATAGACCTTCAGAAAGCCTGAGTTATCTTCATCTGGCAGAACGGCGCTGGATCGGGGGAGGAAGCCCAGGTCCTGGGGCTAAAGAAGCAACTGAGCCCTCAGGGAACTCTGGGGTTATTTATTAGGAAAAGGACCAGCCCTCACGGCAGGCACCTCGCCAGCGGCCCATCGGTGTGCAGGCTCCGCGCCCACCAGATCATCGAACGCATCCCGCACAGCCGCAGCTACCAGGTCACCGCCGACGGCCTCACCACCGCCCTGTTCCTCACCCGCCTCGCCCAGCGGCTCCTCATCCCCGGCCTCGCCCAGCTCACCGACCCCGGCCCGCCACCCGGCACGCGACTACGCCAAGCCGCCCGCGCCTACCAGGAAGCGATCACCGAACTCGCCCGCCAGTCATCCATCGCCGCCTGACCACTCACAGTCACGGCTACTGCCCAGTGCCCGGCCCCAGCCGTCACACACGCCGCAACTTGACTCGAAGTTCAAAATCCCTGCGGGGAAAGATAACCTGCGGGGAAAGATAACCTACCCGGGTTCGACCGTGCGCAGTTCAGCGGCAACTCCTGGTTCGACCATGCCCAGTTCCGCGGGAACGCCGTATTTAGCGGCACAGTGTTCAGCGGGGAGGAACTCTGGTTCTCCCGTGCCCAGTTCTACGGAGAAGCCCGGTTCGAGCGTGCCCAGTTCGGCCGGATCGCGATGTTCGACGGTGTCGAGTTCAGTGAGGGTGCCAACTTCGACGAGGCCCAGTTCAGCAACGTCTGGTTCGAACATGCCCAGTTCAGCCGTAACGCCGCGTTTGAGCGGGCCCGGTTCAACGGGCTGACTTTGTTCGACGGTGCCCAGTTTTGCGATGACGCATTGTTCGATGCCGAGTTTGGTGGGCCGGTCCTATTTGACAACGTCCACTTCTACGGGACCGCCAGTTTTGGCGGTGCCAAGTTTCATCAGGATGCCGGATTTGAAGGCGTCAAGTTCCGCCAGGCTGCTGGGTTTGAAGGCGCAGAATTCCGCGGAGGGACAAGGCTTAAAGACGCCCTGTTCTCGGCGGGCGCACAGTTTAACGGCGCTCGGTTTAAGCATGAGGTAGTGCTTGGTCCGTTGACGGTTGGCAACCTCAGCCTGGCCGGGGCGGTGTTCGAGCACCCGGTAGGGATGGAGGTCACCGCAGTGCGCATGTCGTGTGTAGGGACATCATGGCGTGGAGGGGTAACGATGCGCCTGAACGACGCGCGGGTGAGCCTGCAAAGGGCTAGGTTTGCCGCGCTGTCGTCTGTGGCTGGAATGTACCCGGTCTCCGCGGGATCGGTCCTGTCGGCGCCAAAGCTAACGTCCCTGCAGGAGGTAAACACCGCGAATCTGGCAGTCACTGACGTTGATCTATCGCTTTGCTACTTTGTGGGTGCACAACGTCTCGACCAGATTCGGCTCCAAGGCCACTGCAAATTTGACTCCCCGCCACGAGGACTGCGGTTCGGGCTGGCGTGGCCGCCTGTGTGGTGGTGGAGCAACCGCCAGACGCTCGCCGAGGAACGAACCTGGCGAGCCACGACCCGTAAGTACAGCGGCTGGTTTGCCGCATCTGACACGGGATCTGTCCCTGGGGGTGGCCCAGCTGCTTCCGGCATCGAAGCCGCTGTCAGGGCTGGTACTGTCACGGGCACAACAGAAAGCCGGTCGGTGGGCTTCCCGATTGAAGACGCCGAAGACGCACGATCGCGCCTGGGTGGACCTCAGCGCGACCGCCGCCGATTGAGCACCGAAGGGCTCGGAGAGCGGCTGGTCCCCCCAGAGTTGCTGGTTGGACTGTACCGCCAGCTCCGCAAAGCCCAGGAAGACGCCAAGAACGAGCCCGGCGCGGCCGACTTCTACTACGGCGAGATGGAGATGCGTCGCCACGCGCCAACCACGCCCTGGCCAGAGCGGCTGATCGTGACGGCGTATTGGGCGATCTCCGGCTACGGATTGCGCGCGACACGCGCACTCATCACTCTCGCACTGCTGATCCTCGCGTCCGCGGCTTTGCTGAGATACACCGGATTCTCAGGAAAGGCACCGAGCTATGTCCATTCCCTGCTGTATGCGGGCGGATCGGTGCTATCGCTCGACCTCGCCGTCCGAAATCTTCCCCATGTCCTCACCGCCTGGGGAGCAGTGATTCGTATCATGCTGCGCATCGCAGGGCCAGTCTGCCTCGCCCTAGCCGCATTGGCACTCCGCGGCAGAGTAAAAAGGTGAATGCGCTCTTCAATGCCAGCCGTGGTCGCTTATGTGCACACGTCGGCGCGATGTTCATCAAGGGCAACTCATGGAACGGCCCGGCACTGTTTGCGCGAGACGACGCGTCAGGTCGTCATGCGGCCCTGTGCGACCCCCAGGTGGGACTGTCGCGACAGTGCGCTACATAAAGAATGGCCCGGCGGTTGGGAACGAAGTGGGAATCGCCAGCGCTCGTCATGGCACCCTGCCGCTTCTACCTGCTCACCTGTGCGTGGCTTCACCTGCGGAAACATGGACTTGGGCCTGGTGGCGGAGATATGGATGCATTCCTGGGCGTCAAGGGGTCGCGGGTTCAAATCCCGCCGTCCCGACGTTTTTTCGAACGCTTGTACCCCGGATTGGGAACGAAGTATGGCATGATCATTCCCACCTGACCCATGCGGGAAGAGCAAAGCATCCAAGCTGGCGACAACGCAGTCCTGATGATCGCGTTGCCGCGGATGGTGGAGATCCCCGGCGCGGCGGGCGCTTAGGTATTTCTGTCCATACCGCAGATGCTGGTGGGTCTTGACCAGCACGCCATGATGGAACCAGCTTCACCGGCGCCGAGTCGGCGCCGCCCGCCCTCCAGCTACTCCGTCACTGAACGTAGCTAGCACAGCCAGTGATGCCGATGTCAGCCGCGCGAATACCCGCCGTTCTGTACGCCTGGCAGCAACTCGGTGCCGATCAGCTGCCGCACGCATATCAGGACATTCTGTTGCGTCGGTGAGCCGGTGGGTGCTCAACATATCGCCCAGGCCTCTGGCACCTGCCGCAACCCGGCGTGCACGGCTCACGGCCCGCCGATCATTCAGCTCTGATGTCATGAATGAGTCGGTAGCACCACGCGGGTCCCGGCGCCGCGATGACGGTCCTTGCAGGCCGTCGAGGTGGGCCTGTGCGTGGCGATCGGGCATCTACGCAGGTCAAGGGCCGACCGCCCCGCTTGCCTCGTCAAGTGCCGCCTGCAGCGCGGTCACCGCCGCGTCGGTTGCCGCCCGCGCGGTGATCGCGGTGGTGTGCGCCCGGTCGAGTTCGCCAAGGGCGATGCAGTCGAACGCCACCTGCGCGTCGTGCGCCGCTGCCTGAAGTTCGCGCACGGCCTCGTCCAGGATGGGGCCGCGGCCTTCGGTCTCTGGCTCAGTCATCGCCAATCCTCCGCCCGGGTTTGATACTCGCGGCCCTCAACAGCCCGGCCGTGTCAGGGCCCACGCCCGTGTGCAGCCGCCATGTTCTGGAACACACAGGAGCTGCCCGATACCTGCTGGGACAGCGGAGTGACCGGACCGCCGCGCGGTGTGACTCCTGCTGGCAGGAGCGCTGCACCCAGCGACGATCGCAGCCGCGGGACCCCGGCCACCAAGACGGGAGGTAATGGGCACCGGCTGCCGGCGGCCGCCAGGTCCGGCGACTTGGTTCACGGACCAGGCCCATCCCCGCGCCGCTCCAGCACGTTCGCCGGCTGCCGCGCCGGGCACCTGAACGGCGAAGGCAGGCTTGCTGGCACCTGCGTACCGGCCTATCGGCCCGCCAGCCGCGTCTGGCGGGGCGGGGGAACGCGCGGCCAGCCATCACGGGTTGCTCCACGTCTGCGCCGGAACCGTCAGCCTCGCAAAGCGGGGCTGCTATCAGGTGAAGCGGCAACGCCGGCGACTTCGTTACCGTTGCTGGCCGGCCCGTGCTGGCGGCGCACCGCACGCGGCAGGCGCCGCGCCCGTTTGGCGTTCCGCGGCGCAACGACCGGAGCGGGCGTGACGAAGACACGGGCTTGGCCGGGCGCGGTGACCCGCACGGCGAACGGCACTGGTCGAGGCACAGAATCCGGTATGGCGCCGCGAAGGCCTGGGCGCGGCGGACTCACACTGCGTAATCGGACTTCGACCTGGGCGCGGCGCGCACTGCCGCCGTTAACCCGCTGCAGTTCGCCGCCCAGGACAACGGCGTCACGCCGGTGGAGTACGTCCTAGTCGCCCTCGGCGGCTGCCTGACCGCGGGCGTCGCCGCCTCGCCCAGCAGAGGTCGATCCAACTACGGTCGGTGCGGGCCACCCTCGCTGCCGAGATGGACCTGCACGGGATTCTCGGCGCCGACCCGGATGTTCGCAACGGCGTCAGCGGCGTCACCGTCAGCTACCAGATCGACGCCGACGCCACCGCCGAGGAGATCAGGGCGCTGGTCGCGCAGTCGCAAAAGCGCTCCGCCGTCTACGACATCCTCACCAACCCGACCAGCGTCACCGTCAACGTCTCCTGACCCGGTCCGAGCGAGCAGGAGGCGCAGCCGTGCCGAATATGACCACCGTGATCGTCGGTGCCGGCCACTGCGGGCTGGCCATGAGCCACTGCGTCGCCGCCCGTTCGATCGACCACGTCGCCCTCGAACGCGGAGCGGTCGCGAACTCGTGGCGCACGCAGCGGTGGGACTCGCTGCTGCACCTGTTCGGGTGCGGTGACGATCAGGTCACGCAGCTGATTGCCCGCCTGAGTGCGAGCCTTGACCGCGCCGGCCCGGGCCACCCGCAGCGCCCGAACCGACTCCACCGCTGGCCAGGTCATCGACGTCCTGCTATCGGCGAGACGTGATCTGGCCGCCGCCCGGCGCTTCTTCACTCGAGCGCTGCATGCCGGCACGGTCCCAGTCGAAGTCACGACCGACCGCGCGCCCGTCTACCCAAGGGTCCTCGACGAACTGGTCCCCTCGGCCCTGCACATCGTGGAGCAGTACGCGAACGACCCGATCGAAGCGGATCATGGACGGCTGAAGCCCGGCTCCGGCCGATGCGCGGCCTGAAGCGCCACCGCTCCGCGCGGACCCTGGCCGCCGGTCATGCCTTCGTGCAGAACCTCCGCCGCGGCCACTACGACATCGCCCCAGAGGTCCCCGACCGTCCATAGGCTCCGCGTGGCATTCGATGACCTCGCGCTCGCCATCTGAACGCACCGGAGTATCCGGATGAGGCTCCGACGTCGTTCAGGGAAGGCGCAACGCAACAGTGCCGTTCAAGCCACCGGTAGGCGCCAAGCAGCGAGTCCAGGCCCCCACTCGCCGCGGTTACCGCGCTCGGCATCCTAGCGGCGCTGATCAGCTTATCCAGTGAGGGTGCGGCGGGCTTTGCCGCCCGCCGCACCCCGGCCTCTGGCGGCGGGTGGATGCGGCGGCGCGGGCTGGGCTCGCGTTGCAAGCCGGTCTGTAGCCAGCTCCTGTCGCAACCATCCCCACACCGTGATGACCAAGACGAACACAGCAAGAGCGCGAGCCGCACACGTCGCGCCGCCTCTGCGGACGGCAAGGACCGCGAAGCGCGGTAGTCACTCAGTTAGTCACTCACCGGTCATCCAACGACCGTAAGAACATTCGAAGTACATCTTCTACCTGGTCGGTGTGGCCGGATTTGAACCGGCGGCCTCTTCGTCCCGAAGTAATTTCAGTGCATCGACCCTGGTCTGGATGAGTCGAACGGGGAGCCTCTCACCTGCACAAACGCTCTGAGTGAGCCGCGCCGGGCCGGATGGAGCCTGACCACGTTGGCTCCCATTTTGGCTCCCGTGGCCCCAGGCGAGAGGAGGGGCTACCCATGGCAATCAAGATCGAGGAAGACTTCATGGCCCTAGAGATCGACGGCAGAGTGACCGCGACTGCCAGGCAACGACCTGGCCCCTGGTGGGAAGTCAGCCATTGGCCCAGGTTCTGCGACCGCAACCGGGCGATCGCCGCCCTGACCGTGACTGGGATACCACCGCGATCATCCGATCGTGCTCGCAGTGCTTAAAGGAGTTGCGGTAGTCGGCCAAACTCATCATGACCACTACACGGAGCTGCGGGGTGGGTCCTGCCCGACGACGGCATTATCGATGAGATCGCGGTCGAGATCGCCGCCAGCGGGACCCGGCCAATCGCTTTGACGCGGGCTGAGCGGAAGAAGGCCGCCGCACTGATCCTCGCCGCGCGGGAGTAGCAGTCGCAGTCACCGCCGCATGTAACCAGATAGGTACTTGACTAAGTCGGGCCTAGGCGCATGGTGATGTCGCCGCCTGACTTGTCTATGGAAGGGAACACCGATGCGAAAGCTCCTACTAGTCTTCCTGGCAATGTTCTCCGTAGCTGTTGCCGTACTCAATGCGCCTCCAGCCGCCGCCAACACCTACCCAGGGCTCCACCAGCAGGACTGGACCTCGCCCTACAGTGACGTTCTCAGAGCGCGGATCGCCATCGAAGTCAACGACCAAGGCCAAGGGCGCTTCCGGTTCCGAATTTTGTGTTTTCGGTACACCGATACCGGCGATTTCGTCCCACAGCTCTGTGACATGTATCCTGGCACCGCTCACTGGTACGACCTGACAACTGGCGCGCACTACAGCAACTCCAACCTGCTCCCCGACTACGCGTCCTACGACTCGACCTGGACCGGGACGTACCGGACCCTCCAAAACAATCACGTTTATGCCGTGAAGGAAAGCAACTTCAATGTGCAATTCTACACGTCGCCGGGTTACATCAGCAATTACCACACGATCTGCTCCTACAAAGTAACCTGGCATACGGGTGGAACGCCCACGATTGGATCCCTCTACTGCTAGTATCGCGTAATTGAAGTCCCGTTCTTTATAAAGGTTTGTTCGACGTTTCTCGCGCGCTTTGCTGATGATAACCTCGGCCGGTTTGGTCCAGGTGAAGGGCATGCAGTCGGTGTTGTAGCTGGCGATGAAGGCCTCGATCGCCGCCGTGAGTTCCTTCACGCTCGTGAAGCTGCCGCGGCGGATCGCTTTGCGCGTGATGATAGAGAAGAATACTTCCACGAGGTTCATCCAGGAGCATCCGGTTGGCGTGAAGTGCAGCTGGATGCGCTTGTTCTCCGGCCGGGCTAGCCAGGTTCTCACATTCTCGTGTTTATGCGTCCTGTAGTCGTCTACGACAATATGCAGCTTCCCGCCGGGGTACTCCGGCGATGCGGCCGGGGAGGTAGGCGGCGTCGTCGGTGACGAAGCCGAGCAGGGCCGAGCCGCGGGTGTGCGGTGAAGTGGAACGTCAAGGCCAGGCGGTCACCGGCCTGGCGGTCCACGTGGGTGCCCGGGTCGCCGCCCTCGCTCATGCCAGCGACGTGCTGGTCACCAGCACCGTGCAGATGCTCGTCCTCGGCTCGGGCATCGGCTTCACCGACCGGGGAACCCACACACTCAAGGGAGTTCCCGACCGGTGGCACCTGTACGCGGTGGAACACACCTGACCAGTAAGGCCGCATGCACACCAGGGTCTGAGATGGAGAGCGACTGCCTGGCGTTGACATGCGCGCCACGCGAGCGTAGACCGTGGGCAGGACGGCGCTCGCGGAAGGGGGGGTCGTCATGAGGCGGCCAGGGGTTTGGCCTCTTGGCGCTGGCCGCCGCGATCCTGGGGGGATCGCGGCCTTCACCGGCGGCGACGGTGACGAAGGCCACAATTATCGCCAGCCCTCGAATAACGCCTTCATCATCGTGGCCGGTGATTCGCGCAGCTCCCGGCGGCGTTCGAACAGGGACTGGGTCTGATCAAGGTGGGCGGCTCTTTGATGCCCAGGGCCACGTCGTTCAAAAGATCGTCACCAGCCACGGCGGGTGTTTCAGCGCACCCATCCCTACCACGGCGGAAATAGTCCAAAATGCGCAACTACAGGAGGGGCGATGAAAAGGCATGCTGCATGGGTGGCCTTAGCGCTTGTGGTGTTCGTCACCGGTGGCATCGGGATTGCCTCGGCCGATTCCGGCGCGGGGTCACCGTCGGGCCCGGGGGGGCGGCTGTCCGGCTCCGGCGCTCCTGCCATCGCACCGGATGACATCGAGACCTACATCTCTCCCTCGGTCATACTGCGGTACTGGCTCGCGAACCCCGGGCGGGCTCCCGCGGTGCTGCGCCCGCAGCTACGCAGGGCGCAAGCAGTGGCCGCTGTCACGCACCGATTGCCGGCCCCTCCACGTGCGGCGGGGCCGGGGGTCTTGGGCGATGTGTTCAACCTGGATGCCAGCGGGCTCCCCCAGGACGAGGAGTCGGTCGCGG
>WNFY01013941.1_pt1 | contig 13840 bp, 10 predicted proteins | sample 5400091 | NCBI WGS metagenome assembly WNFY01 (sample SAMN13153364, study PRJNA577476) | soil metagenome | isolation source: 60 cm soil or saprolite under grassland replicate 1 | place: USA:California | collected 2016-06-15 | reverse complement strand
CGCGTCTCCCGCCGGGCGGTCCGGCGCCGCGTCTTCCGCCGGGCGGTCCGGCGCCGCGTCTTCCGCCGGGCGGTCCGGCGGTGCGTCTTCACGCCGGTGCCCTCCGGACAGCTCCACCAGGTCGGTCCGGGCGAACTGGCCGGCGTCGACGAACGCGACCCGGCACGCGGTGACGGCCGCCATTGTCGAGGTGCGGGTGCCGTCGCCGAGGTGCGCTCGCTCACCGAGGAGCGCGCCCGGCCCGTATTCCGCCAGCCGCTCGCCGTCCCTTTCGACCCGGACAACGCCGTCAAGAACCAGGTAGACGTTGGTGCCTGGCGCCCCCTGGCGTACGAGCACGTCGCCTGCTTTCAGGCTGCGAATGCTCGGCTTGGCGCCACCGTGCATCAGTTGCACGGAAAGCGACCGCTCCAGCGCCGTCTCCACGGCGGTGACCAGCGCGGGCGAATCCTCGTCGCCCCACGGGCTGTGACGGCCGAACGACTTGCGGTACCAGTCGCGAAAATCTGCGAGGCCGGACTTGTGCGACAGCTTTCCCTCGCCGTCGTACACCCAGTGCCGTGGGAACCGGCTCGCCCCGGTAAGCGCGCCCTCCGCGCGGCCATCGGCGTGCAAGGTGAGCGACAGGGTGGTCCACACCAGCGGCGCCTGCCACTGCACATATGGCCGGCGGCGCACTGGCCTCGGCGCGGGCAGCCCGGTCCGGCCGCCCGTCGTCTGCACGAAGCGCACCCACCCGTCGCCTTGCTGCGGATCGTGGTGGAGATCAGGCAGCTGAATGGCCTGGAACCGGTGCCGCAGCCCGCCGATCTTGACCATCGTCGAGCCCATCAGGCCACCCCCGTCGTAACCGGAGGCGGTGATCTGGCCGGAATCGTCGACGTCGATCCACGCCCGCAACACATTGGCGAAACGGAACCGGTCAGTCGCCCGCAGGCGCTCGATGTCACCGAGCTCGTCCGGCGGCGGCTCGTCGTAGTGGGTCAGTCCCGTATCGAAGGCCATCCGGGTCCCCCCGGTGACCGCCTCCGACGGGATCCAGGACAGTGAGGTAACGCAGCTTTCATGTCGCATGAGCACATGCTCGCCCCGGCGCCGCGCGCCCGCCAGGGTGGTGGCTGGCGTTTCCCGGTGTGCCTACCACCACACGCCCGCGCGGTGGCCGCGCGCCGACAGGGGTGGCCGCGCGCCTGGCGGGTAGCACTACCCCGGTGGGGGGGCCTGCATCCTTGACCGTGGGCGCCCTCTGTAGCTGAATCGCCCCATGGGATCGGTGTGGCTCGCCTTGGGCGCCGGGCTGCGGTCGCGGTGGCGGGCAATGCTCGGGCTGGCGTTGCTGCTTGGCTTGACCGGCGGCGTCGTGCTCACCGCGGCCGCCGGGGCCAGGCGCACCGACACGGCCTACCCGAGGCTGTTGCGCTGGGCCAACGCCTCGGACCTGCTGCTCAGCCCGGCCCGGAACGGATTCAGCGGGTATTTCACCGCCCTGGCGCACCTCAGGCACGTGACGTCGATGTCCTCCCTGGCATACCTCGACATGGCATTGCCCGCGGCTGGCAGCGCGCCGGATTCCCAAGTCGTTGCCGAAGCCAGCCCCGACGGCGCGGCGGGCATCTCCGTGGACCGGGTAAAGATCGTGTCGGGCCGGCTCTTTGACCCAGCTGATCCGCACGCGGTCATGATCGACCAGCGGCTCGCGGACATGGAGCGGCTACGGTCGGGCGGCACGCTGCACCTGCTCGGCTACCCACAGAAAAACGGCAACCGCGTGGGCTCGCCGGTGCCGCTGGCGTTTCGCGTCTCGGCGATCGTGGTCTTCGACGACCAGATCATCTCGTCAACCGAGGAGCACGGCGCGCCGAGGGCGCTGTTGAGCCCGGCGTTCGCCCGCACGCCCGCTGCCCGGTCGTTCAACCCGGCGGGCGGCGGCGCGAACCTGACACTGCGGCCAGGCGCAGACAGGGCCGCGTTCGCCCAGGCGGCTGGCGCGCTGGCGGCGCGCTACCAGGTCGGCCGGATCGACATCGTCAACATGACCACCAACTTCGCGGCGACCGAGCGGGCCATCCGGCCCGAGGCGGTTGCGCTGGAGATCTTCGCCGGGCTCGCCGGCGTGATCGCGCTTGCCATCCTCGCCCAGCTTCTCAGCCGCCAGCTTCAGTTGGACGCGACGGATTTCCCCATCCTGCGCGCGCTCGGCATGACACGCCGTCGGCTCGCCGCGCTGTCGATCGCCCGGGTCGGCGCCGTGACGGTCGCCGGAGGCGTGTTGGCCGTGGGTCTGGCCATCCCGGCCTCGGCGCTGATGCCCATCGGCCCCGCCCGCCTCGCTGAACCCAGCCCCGGAATCGAGATCAACCTGGCCATCCTCGCCGTCGGCTGCGCCGCCATCGGTTTCCTGCCGGTCATCCTGGTGTTGCCGGCCATATGGCGGGCAGCGGCACGCGCACAAGGGCCGCTCGGAGTGGCCGAGCCAGCGGCGCCGATGCGCGCCGCACGGCTGAGCACAGCACTCGGGCTGGCCGGATCGGTGACAAGTGGCATCGGGGTGCGGATGGCCTTTGAACCCGGTCATGGACGTACGGCCGTGCCTGTGCGCAGTGCCCTTGTTGGGACCACAGTGGCGATAGCGGCAGTTGTGGCAGCCGCAGTCTTCGGTGGCAGTCTGATCGGCCTTGTCAGCACGCAACACCGCTACGGGCAGAACTGGTCACAGGAGCTGGATCTCCAGGTCGGGGCGGCACCCCTCGCCGTCGTTGCGAAGCCGCTGGCTAGAGTGCCTGGTCTGACCGAGTACGCGGGTGGCAACTACGGACAGGTCGGCATCGGCGGCACAACCGTGCCCGCGATCGGCCTCGACCAATTTCGCGGGCAAGGTTATCTCACCCTGCTGGCGGGCGCGCCTCCGGCGGCGCCCGACGAGATAGTCCTCGGCGCCCGAACCCTCCGCGCAGCGCAGCGGCGGCTCGGGCAAACCGTGCCGGTCACGGTGAACGGCAGGACCCGCCCGATGCGCATCGTCGGCGCCGCGGTATTTGCCGCTTTCAGCGTGGGCGGCGGCTCTGCCACCGACTTGGGCAACGGTGCGGCGGTCCTCGCGTCGGTGCTCTCCAGGCCGTCTCCGCCGGACTGCGCTGGCCGGAATACCTGCTACAACTTCTTCCTGCTTCGCTACCAGCCTGGCACCAATCTGCCCGCGGCGAGCGCACGGCTGGAGGGGATCATGAGGGCCGCAGGATGCCCTCCGCAGCTGTGCATCGCAGCCACCGACCAGCGGCCCACCGACATCCAGAACTACACCGGTGTGCGTGACACGCCCCTGGCGCTGTGCGCTGTCCTCATTCTGCTCGCCGTCGGCACGCTCGCTCACGTGTTGCTTACCGGGGTGCGAAGGCGACGCCGCGATCTCGCGGTGCTCAAGACGCTGGGGATGCTGCGATCGCAGGTGCTGAGGGTGGTGTCCTGGCAGGCCAGCGCGCTCGCCGCGGCTGCGCTCGCCGCCGGCGTGCCGCTCGGCATCGGCGCCGGCCGCTGGTCGTGGGCGCTGTTCGCCGGCTCGGTGGGCGTCGCAGGCAATGCCGAGATCCCGGTCACGATCGTTCTGCTCGTCGTTCCCGTGACACTGCTGCTTGCCAACCTCATCGCCGCAGGCCCGGGATGGGCCGCCGCACGCCTACGCCCAGCGGCCATCCTGCGCGCCGAATAGCAGTCGCATGACGTGTCATTCTGCAGATCTGTCTTGGCGCCTGCCCGTGCGTTCGGAGTCCCGCGAGCCGTGCCGCCCAGCCCGTGCGGCGGCATCGCGGCCCCGCCGCAGGGGCCGGTGGCTGGCAGGGGCGAGCACGGTGTGCCTACTACCACCGCCGATGGCATGCCTGCCCACTGGCAGGCGCGTCCCTAGTGTGCGACAACTGGATAGATGAAACAGCGTGATATGTCCGGGGGTAGCACGATTAGGGTCTTCCTCGCTGACGACAACCTGATCGTGCGCGAGGGCGTGCGTGCGCTCATCGAGAGGCACAGCGACATGCGGGTGGTGGGCGTCGCCGCTGACTACGACGAGGTCGTGCGCGGTGCCACCGCCACCGGCCCGCAGGTCCTCATCACCGATATCCGGATGCCGCCGACGTTTCGCCGCGAGGGCATCGATGCCGCCAAGGAGGTGCGCAAGCGCCATCCAGGCACGGGGGTCGTGGTGCTGTCGCAGTACGAGGACCCCGAATACGCCGTGTCGCTGCTCGCCGAAGGCTCGGCCGGCTATGGCTATCTTCTGAAAGATCATGTTGCCGAGGGCAATCAGCTCGTCGACGCCATCCGCGCGGTCGCGACGGGCGGGACCGCGCTCGACCCCGCGATCGTCGAGGCGCTGGTCCGCCCCGTCATCTCGCCAGGTGAGCTGCAACCGGGCGAGGAGGAGCTGCTCGGCATGGTCGCGGAAGGCAAGCCGATCAAGGCCATCGCGGCGGCGCGGCGCGTTCCCGCGCAGGCCGTTGACGCCGAGGTCGAGGCGCTCTTCGTCAAGCTGGCCGAGGGTGTGTCCGCGGGACGCCAGGGCGCGCTGCGCCGGCTGCGGATGCTCCACCAGGCGATCATCGACCGCGAGGAGCAGGGCGAGACCCTGTCCCGCCTGCTGCCCAGCGGACTGGCAGAAAAGCTGCGCCGCGAGCGGCGGGACATCGGGGAGACCGAGCGTGTGGTGGTTACGGTCCTGATGAGTGACATCAGGTCCTACTCGACGATCGCGGAGCACGCCGACCCGAGCCAGCTCGCCGGACAGCTCAACACCCATCGCGCGGCGATGAACAAGGCCATCCTCGGTGAAGAGGGGACGGTCATGCAGTTCGTGGGCGACGCGGTCATGGCGGTATTCGGCGCGCCGTTCCCGCAGCAGGACCATGCGGACCGCGCCGTGGCCGCGGCCTCAGCGATGCACACACTCCAGGCCGAGATCAACCTCGAATGGACGGAGAACGGCCTGCCGCCGTTCGGGCTCGGGCTGGGGCTGTCGACCGGTGAGGCTGCGGCGGCCCTGCTTGGTTCGGCGGAGCGGCTTGAGTACACACTGGTCGGAGACACGGTCAACCTCTCGCAGCGGCTGCAGCAATTCGCGGGCGTCGGTGAGACCGTGCTCTCCGCGGCCACGCTCGGCGAGCTGAGCATGAAGGTGGAGACGGTCGCGCTCGGCGCTCAGACCGTCAAGGGCCGTGACGCCCCCGTCGTCGCCTACAAGATCATTCACTATGGCCCTCGGCCGGGTCGCCCGCATGGAACTGCAGCGGGGTCGCCGAGCGCCGGGGCGGGGTCGCCGAGCGCCGGGGCGGGGTCGCCGAGCGGCCGGGCCGCGTCGCCCAGCGGCGGGGCGGGGTCGCCGAGCAGTGGGCCGGGGCCGCCAACCAGTGGGCCGGGGTCACCCAGCGGCGGGGCGGGGTCGGCCCGCGGTGGCGGTGCTGCTCATTTGACCACCGATTTGACCACCGATTTGACTACTGATTTGACCACCCGAACGGGGGCGTGATGAACCAGAGCCTTCCCGCGCTCACCATGCGCGGCGTACGCAAGACCTTCGAGGCCGAGAACGCGCCGGTCCGCGCGCTGCGCGGCGTGGACCTGACCGTCGCAGAAGGCGAGTTCCTCGCCTTGATGGGCCCCTCGGGCTGCGGCAAGTCCACCCTGCTGAACCTGGTGGCAGGGCTCGACACCCCCGACGAGGGGGACATATCCGTCGCAGGCGAGGAGGTGACCGGGCGCAGCGAAGATGACCTGGCAAGACTGCGCCGCCGCCACATCGGCCTTATCTTCCAGTTCTTCAACCTGCTCGAGGGCATGACCGTGCCCGTCCCGGGAGTGCTCTCCGGCGGCCAGCGTCAGCGGCTGGCCATCGCTCGTGCCCTGGCCAACGAGCCCACCCTGCTCTTGGCCGACGAGCCGACCGGGGCGCTCGACTCCGAAGGCGGAAGCGAGGTCATCGAACTGCTCCGCCGTCTGCATGATGGCGGCCAGACCATCGTCCTGGTCACCCATGACGAGAGCGTGGCCGCAGCGGCCCGGAGGGTGGTGCGGATGCGGGACGGGCGGATCTTGCAGCCTGAGCCGGCGCCGCAAAGCGGCGAGCCTGTCGTCATCGAGGCCCGCTGACCATGGACAGGCCAGTAACCGCGCATCGCCCTCCGCCGGGGGACCGGGGGCAGCCGGGCTCGCCGGGGGCACCGGCGGCGCCGCGCTCGTCAGTGGCGCAGGGGGCGGAGGGTGCCCAAGAGGCGCTGAAGTCGCGGGAGGCGCTGAGGGTCGCCGCGGAGGCCAGGCGAGGCGGCGGAGCGCGCGCCGGTCGCCTGGCGACCGGTGTGCTTGGACCGGCGTGTACGGCTGCCGTCGCAGTGTTTGGGCTCTGGTACGTGCCCGGCGGCATCTCGCCCCTGGACGCGGTCGCCTTCGGCCTATCACTCGCCTGGGCGCTCGCAGGAGCGATCGCGGCCCGCAATCGGGAACGTGCTCCGCAGTGGCCGGTGGCGTCCGGGGCGTTGGTGGCGGCGGTCGCGCTCACAGCCGCCCGTCTTGGCAGCCAGGGGCCAGCAGGCCAGCACGAGGCGGCGCGCGCGGTGGCCACGCTCGCCGCGCCGCTCGTCATCGCGATCTCGTTCCACTTCTTGCTTGCCCTCCCAGATGGTCGGCTGGGCGGGAGGGCGAGGCGCGTCGCTGCGGGTCTGGGCTACGTCACCGCGCTTTCGACCGGCCTGGCGCTCGCGCTGGCTCACCAGCCATTCACGATCGCGGCGGGTGCGCCAATCTGGGCGCTTGCCGTTTCGTGCGCCCTGCCAGCCCTTCGGCTCCGCTACGGCCGCGCGACCGGACTCGCCACCGGACGCGCGACCGGACGCGCGACCGGACGCGCGTCCGGCCTCGCGCCTGGCCGCGCGTCTGACCGCGCGTCCGGCCGCGGCAGGGAGCGAATGCAGTGGCTCGGGATCGGCGCGGTCGTGGCCGCAGACGTCGCCCTGATCGGTGCCGTACTGCACCTGCTCGTCGGCTGGCCGGGCCCGGTCGCCGCGGTGGCGGCTGGGGCGAGCTTGGCGGTGCCGCTCGGGCTCATCGCTGGTGACAGCTCCCTGCTCGCGCCACACGGCGGCCGCCTGCTTGTGCATGTGCTCTCAACCGCTGGGCCGAGCAGCGCCGCCGACCGCCAGATGCTGGGGTTGTCCATGCTCGCGGCGGCGGTGGCGGCGGTCGGCTACCTCCCGGCGAGGGACCGGCTCATCGCCTCAGCGACCCGCTTCGTCTACGGTGCGCGCGAGGCGCCTGACGAGGCGGTGCGCACCTTTGGCAGCAGAATGACCCGGGCAGTCGCCATGGATGAGCTGCTGCTCCAGCTCGCAGAATCGCTGCGCAAGTCGATGGGGCTGGCCACTGCCGAGATCTACACAGGCGGCGGCGACGTCCTGGAACGGACCGTCTCCGTGCCCGACGCAGGCAGTAGGTCCATCATCGTCACCGAACGTGAGCGCCCCGTCGTCACCAGGGCAGGGGTGTCGGGAAGCGCGTGGGCAGCTGTCTGGCTGCCGGCCCTGCTCGACGGCCGTGAGCAGGCTCAGCTGCGGGTGGCGCCGATCAGCCATGGGGGCAAGCTGCTCGGGCTCATCGTGGTGGAGCGCCCGCCGGGGGCACACGCGTTCGCCGATGAGGACGACCGCGTGCTGAGCGAACTGGCCAGGCAGGCCGGGCTCGCGTTCCATAACGTTGAGCTTGATGCGGCGTTGCAGACCACACTTGATGAGCTGCGCAAGCAGGCGGACGAGTTGCGCGAGTCGAGGGCACGCATCGTCGCGAGCGGCGACGCCGAACGTCGGCGGGTAGAGCGCGACCTGCACGACGGTGCGCAGCAGCACCTGGTGGCGCTGGCCGTGAACCTGCGCCTGGCCAGGGACATCATCGCTGACGATCCTGCGGCAGGTGCGGAGATACTCGCCCAGATGGCCGACGACGTGCAGCTGACCATACGGGAGCTGCGCGAGCTTGCGCACGGGATCTACCCGGCGCTGCTCGCCGACGGCGGGCTCGCCGACGCGCTGCGCGCCGCCGCCAGCCGCACCGCCATGCCCGTCTCCGTATCGGCCGATGGCATCGGCCGATACTCCCCCGGCGTGGAGACAGCGGTGTATTTCTGCTGTCTGGAAGCCTTGCAGAACGCGGCCAAGCACGCGGGTGGCGCGGCGGCGCAGGTGCGGCTTTGGGAGGAGTCGGGCGGGCTGTTGTTCTCGGTGAGCGACGAAGGGCCGGGTTTCGATCCGGACAAGGCGCGCGCCGGCCACGGCTTTGTCAACATGGCGGACCGGCTCGGCGCCATCGGCGGCACCGTGCGGTGGGAGTCGTGGCCAGGGCACGGCTCGAAGGTCACCGGCTCGGTGCCGATCATCTGAGCCATTGCGTCGGCGCGGCGAGCCCGCTGCCGCTGCCGGGGTTCGTCCGCCGGGCCGCGACCCTGTTCAGGCCGTTGCGAACGAACCGGAGTTCCGGCTCGCCCAGAGACGGCGCAGCGTATCGACGCCGAACCGCTCCTTGTTGAGGTAAGCGCTCGCCCCGCTGTCGGGAGCGTCGGCCGGGAGATCCTCCACGTCGTAGGTCGAGCAGAGAAAGACCACGACATCCGGATGGGCGGAAACGATCCGGCGCGTCGCCTCGATCCCGCTCATGTCCGGCATGTTGATATCCATCAACACAAGCGCCGGCCGCAGCGCATCGACCAACGCGATCGCCTCGGGTCCGCTTGATGCTTCTCCCGCCAACTCGAAGCACGCGAGGCGGCGAAGCACGGCCTTGGCCGCGAACCGGAACGGCGCCTGGTCGTCTACCACGACCACGGCATGCGGGGTGGTCATGACTCCAGCTTCCCATCCGCCGTAACGCCTGCGGAGGGTGCTGGCACCCTCACCGCAGTGTGGTCACCCCCCCTCGCCCGACCGCGGCGCGGTCAGCGGCTACGGTCCGTTCAGCGGCCGCGGCGCGGTCAGCGCTGCACCTCGCTGAGGTAGAGCAGGACGGCCTTCACCCGCCGGTTGAGGTCCCTCTCCTCGCTCAACCCGAGCTTTGAAAAGATCGAATTGGTGTGCTTCTCGACCGCGCGCTCCGAGACGTTTAGCGCGGAAGCGATCGCGGCGTTGCTCTTGCCCTGCGCCATCTCCGCCAGGATCTCCGACTCTCTCGGTGTCAGCAGCGACATGCTCGAGGCGTGGTCGCGCGCCCGTGATCGCACTAGCTCATCAACGACCAGCGGGTCGATCACCGATCCGCCGCGCGCGACCGCGCGGATTGCCCTCGCCAGCTCATCGATGCTGGCCACCCGCTCCTTGAGCAAATACGCGCGTCCCGCCGAGCCGCGCTCGAGCAGGGCCATGGCATACCTCGGAGCGGTGTACTGGCTCAGCACAACCACGCCGACCTGAGGGTGTTTTTCCCGCAGCCAGGCCGCAGCCTGGATTCCCTCATCGGTTCCCGTAGGCGGCATCCGGATATCGGTGATCACCACGTCCGGCAGCTGCTCGCCGACCAGCGCGAGCAGCTGCGGCAAGTCGGAGGCCGTCCCGACAAGGTCGAAGTCTTCATTCGCGGCGACGAGCCGGGAGACCCCCTCCCGGAGCAGCACATTGTCCTCGGCCAGCGCGACCCGGATCGTTCCCATTGATCGGTGATGGTAGCGCGCCGCCGAACTCGCGGAACAGAGCTGCGACGACTTTGTACGCCAGAGTGTTGTGCCAGCCCTCGAAATACCGGCCGGTAACGACATTCTGGAGTACAAAGCGGCGACCGCAGACCTAGGCCGCTAGAGCTGGAAAGCGGCCCGGATTCGTTCGTTCGACGCATCAACCTGGTCACTGTCTATTTCAAAACCTATGTAGCGGCAGCCAGTGCGAACAGCGGCGATCCCAGTCGTGCCTGAGCCGCTGAATGGATCGAGCACGACCACATCGCCTCCGGCCTTACCGTAGGCATAGATGCACCGGCGGGCAAGTTCCTCAGGGAAGCGCGAGTAGTGCTTCGTGCCATCAATCTTTTCATTACCGAACTCCCAAACCGAGCCAACCGGTGGATGTGTGCGGAATGAGTGGCGTTCGGTGCGGGTGAAAAGATAGATGGCTTCATGTCGTCTATGCGGTCGCCTGCACTTACCCTCCGGCATCGGGTTCCTTTTCCGCCAAATAACCTCACCGCGAAAGAGCCAGCCCGCGTCGCACAACGCGATAACAAGTCTATAAGGCAGGGCAAGCAGGTTGCCGTATTGCAGCCACGGTGTACTTCTGTCGATAAACGCCCGCCGCTTGTGTCGCGGCTTGGTGTAAGCGGAATTCTCTGGGTCCAGTCCAGTTCCATTTGGGCCAAGCGTGCTGTACGAATGATCTCCACGGCGCCAGTTGACCGGCGTGTTGTACGCGTCAGCTATATTTATCCACAGCGCTCCATGCTTTTTCACCTTGGGCAGCAGATCGGTAAATATCTCGGTAAGCTCTATTATGTACCGTCGTGGGTCTGACTCAACGCCGTTGCCGTATGACATTCGCTGGCCCCAGTAAGGCGGGCTCGTGACCACAATGTCGATGCTCTCGTCACCTAGATCCGGGATGAGCTTGCGGCAGTCGCCCGCGATGACACTATTCATTGGGCAGTAACCAGGCTGAGCATTGTTCACCGTGGCCCTCCAGGACCCTGGATTTGCTACCGACGCTCTAGACAGTAGCTCGGAAGGTCCGCCGCCGGGCGGGCACATGGCCGCAGCGGCAAAGGTCCCATCAGGCAGCGGCCAACCGCATTGTGTCGGCGGCGAGGTCGAGTACGGCGCGTCTGATCCCCCAGTGAAAGCTGGGGGATCACGCGTCTTGACTTGGGCCGTTCTGCCGACGTCAAGGCCGCCGGTTTGGCGGCGCCGAGGCCGCTCCCGCCACTTTGTACTCCACAGTGTTGTTCCGGCCCCCGAAATACCGGCCAGTAGCGACATTCTGGAGTACAAGGCCGCAGCCGCTGCCCGGCGAGCTTACGAGGATCTAGGGGCGGCGCGCTGCCGCCCGATCACATCCTCGAGGCTGGTCGCGGGGATCGTGGGGAACTGGTCGCGGATGGCAGACGTGTCGAAGGTCATGTCGGTGGTGTTCATGACGACGGCGGCATGGCCCTGACGCGCAAATGCCGACGATACCGGCCGTGCGAGCACGGACATGGCGCGCAGCACAGGCAACGGGATGTGTTTGATTCGGCCAGGCTTGCCGCTGCTGGCGATCAAACGGTTCGCGATCTCGGTGAAAGTCAGGTTCTGCGGGCCCGCCACATCCAGAATCTGACCCCGCAGCGACCGGTCGCTCGCGGCGCGATCGACGATGGCCGCCACATCGTGGGCGGAGACGAAGTTGATCGGGTTCTGCCCGGGGCCGAGCACAAGCGCCTGGCCGCTTGTGGCGATCTTGGCGCCGATTATCGCGATCCAGGTCTCCAGGTAAGCGGCCGGCCGGATGATCGTCCAAGCCAGTCCGCTGGACGCAAGATCCTGCTCGGCGGCAAACTTCATCCGGTGCAGTGACATCGGGTGATCCGGCGCGGCGCCAAGCACAGACACGAGGAGGACGTGACCAGCGCCGGCGTGCGCGGCGGCACGGATGAGCGTCCGGTTACCATCCCGGTCGACCGACTCTGGGCTCGGCTTGCCCGGTCCGACAAACCCATGTACCGCCGAGATCACCGTCTCGCAGCCGCGGACCGCCGCAGCCACCGCCGCAGGGTCCCGCAAATCGCCGGTCACGATCTCAACCCCATTGGGCAGATGCGCGCCCCGGCCCGGGTCGCGGGTGAGCACCCGCACGCCGCCGCCGCGCACGGACAGCAGTCGCACCACCTGGGTTCCGAGCGCGCCGGTCCCGCCAGCCACCAAGATCATCACGTCACCTCGCCACCGGCGCGCCTGCGACCCGGCGGGCATGTGCGCTGACGTCGCCGCTGGCCTCTTCGACAGGCTCGAGGTAGAACCGCACCGAAGTGATGACGGTGCCCGTGACGCTGAAGATGGCCACCCCGCGCATCAGGAACTCGCCTCCGTCACGCCGGGTGCCGGACATGTCCCACTCGGTCCACACAGTGTCGCCGTCCTCGGCAGATCTCGGTACCCGCGCCGCGATGTCGGGAACACCCGCGAAGATCTGCGTCCAGTTCGTGCGGACCTGTTCCTTGCCACGAAAGCTCCGCTGTGGGTGTGCCGGGGTCTCGTTGACGAAGCCCTCGGCAAAACAGGACACCAGTGCCTCGATGTCGTGCGCGTTCACCGCCCCCACCAGGCGGTTCAGTACCACACGCGCGCCCTGGACCGTTGCGCCCATGGCAACCCCCCAAACTTTGTTACACTAAGCTGTAATCGATACGTAAGTATGGAATTAATTAATGGGCCAGGTCAAGAGCAAGAGACGCTACGACTCCAGCGGCCGCCGGGCCCAAGCCCGACGCAACAGGGATGCGGTGCTCGACGCTGCCCAGCGCAAGTTCCTCGCGGCCGGGTACGCCGCCACCACCATCGCCGAGATCGCCCGCGAGGCAGGCGTCTCTGTCGAGATGGTCTACAAGGCGTTCGGCGGGAAGTCCGGGCTGGTCCGCAACATCTACGAGCGAGGGCTGCGCGGACGCGGATCAACCCCCGCCTACGAACGCTCAGATGAGATGCGGGAACAAGAAACCGACGCGAAAACGATCATGCGACGGTGGGGCGCGCTGGCCGCCGAGGTCGGCTCGGTCGTGACACCGATCCGGCTGCTCATGCGGTCTGCCGCGGCAAGCGACCCGGAGATCGCCGCGCTGCTCAACGAAAGTGACGACGAGCGCCTCGAGCGCATGCGCCACCACGCGCGCTTCCTGGCCGACCGCGGCTGCCTGCGCGACGGCGTTGACGTGGGTCAGGCCACCGACATCATGTGGGCCTGCACCTCACTCGAAATCTACGACCTGCTCGTTCTGCAGCGCGGTTGGCCCCCGGCGCGGTTCGCGCACTTCGTCGCCAACGTCATGATCACCGCACTGCTCCCCGCGTCCCGCTGAGGCTCCCCGCGGCCCGCGACGAACCAGACGCACCCGTCGGCGCGGCAGCGGACAGCCTCGCGCTCAGCACAGGGTCAGCGCCGAATTTTCCCGAACGGCTGCCGCGGCCCGACCCACCCACGACCTGCGAACCGGCCCTCGGTCCGATCAAGCCTCGAGCCCCGCTCGTAGGCAGGAACAGGCGCCTCTGCCGGGCTGGCCGCTGCGCCGCGACGTGAAGACGCGCAGCAGCAGGGCTCGCAGCTCGCCGCCGCCAAACAGGTTCAGGGGCTCGCCAGCGCTCCGTTGTCGGCTGTGAGGTCTCACCATTATGGGCATTGTGCTCGATAATAAGAATGAAAAAATAAATTCATGGCGGCCAGGGCGGCACAGGATCCGCTGCGCGACGCCGAGCAGCTCGACGGCGCGCTCGGCCGGTTGGCCGTGGCCACGTGGCCGATGGCAACGGCCAGCGGTGGCGTGGGCGGGAATGTCCGGCGCGACCGCGCAACCGCGGCCCGGGCAGGGCCGACCGACTGTGGGGCCGCGCCACTCCAGCCGCGCGCGGAGGACGCGGCCGCGGGGCGCCCTCGCGGCCGAAGCTCGCGGCCGGCCGCCACCCGCCTCACGCAGCGCACAACGGGTCCGTCGGCGACAGCCGGGCAGCTCGTCCGCGTTCACCAAGCCGCCGCACGGTTCTTCCGCGGGCAGCTTCGCGCGAGCTGGGTGCCGGGCTACCTCTCGAACCGCGGATTCGACGCCGTCACGCAGAACCGCTGGCTCGCCGGTTACGCGCCGGCCGGCG
>WNFY01011327.1_pt1 | contig 13842 bp, 12 predicted proteins | sample 5400091 | NCBI WGS metagenome assembly WNFY01 (sample SAMN13153364, study PRJNA577476) | soil metagenome | isolation source: 60 cm soil or saprolite under grassland replicate 1 | place: USA:California | collected 2016-06-15 | reverse complement strand
GGCGACGTCCTGGTGCTGACGGCGTTCGGGTCGGGGTTTACGTGGGGGAGCGCGGCGATCCGCTGGTAGCATCTTCGACCTTGAGCTCCCGAAGCCGGCGCGCCGCCTCCGCGCCCTGCGGTGAGCCGCGGTAGCGGTCGGCGAACCGCGCCAGCTCGACCTTGAGGCGGTCCTTCCGGCCCATCTTCGTATACAGATCGATCAACCCATTGTGTGCGCGGAACAGCTCGCGCGGGTCCCGGCTGAGCTGCCGCACCTCGAGGTAGAGGCGCTCGGCCTCCTCGTGCGCGCCGAGGGAGCGCTCGACGAGATCGGCGAGCCGCAGCCGCGCCTCGAGGTCTTCCGGCGCGATGCGAATGTGGTCGCGAAACCACTCCGCCGCCTCGGCGTACCGCCCCCGCACGATCAGCACGTCCTGATGCGGATAGCTCGGCGGCGGCGGGATATTGCCGGCGCCCGAGACGATATTCGCGAATCCGCGAGCGCTGCGCGTCGTGCCGACGTGAATCGCGATCACGCCAGCGATCGCGATCGGAATGCTCAACACCGCGAGCAGTACCATCACCCCCCCGGAGATCATGCCCTTCTCCCGGAGGAAGTACGCGAGCGCGTTGACCATGACGAGGCACGGCGGCCCGAACCACACGGCCGCGCGGATCAACTGTGCCCGCTCGGCGGCATCGACGGTGCGCGGCGCCTTCGCCTCGGCCATTAGCTCCCGCGCGGCTGGAACCGCAGCTGGAAGAGATCGGGGCGGCTGTAGTGGCCGCTCACGTCGAGCGTGAGCGACTCGCGCACGATCTCCCCCAGGTCGCAGTCGGCGACCACCACGGTCTCTTCATCGAGGACCGGGCCCGCGATGATACGCCCGTTGGGCGCGATGATGCAGCTGCCGCCGCGGTAGAGGAACCCGTCCGGGTCGCCGGCCTTTTCCGGGCGCGGCGGCAGCTCGGGCGGCAGGTCGCGGACCCGCAGGATCTGCCCGACCGCGATGACGAAGCACCGCCCCTCGAACGCGTAGTGGCGCGAGGCCACCTGGTGCAAATCGGGCACGCCGGGCCACGCCGCCACGTGGATCTCTTCGCCGGCGTCGTGCATGACCTGGCGCGCCAGCGGCATCCAGTGCTCCCAGCAGATGAGACCGCCCACGCGCGTCCCGTTCACGGGTACCGCGGTGAGCCCGCGCCCGTCGCCGAGCCCCCATACCAGCCGCTCGTGGTAGGTCGGCATCAGCTTGGGATGGTGGTTCAGCAGCGCGCCGTCGGGGCCGAAGGTGAGCAGCGAGTTGTACAACGTCCGCCCCGCGCGCTCGTGCACGCCCACGACCAGCGTCGCCTTGAGGGCGCGCGCCAGTTTGCCGATGCGCTCGGTCGCGGGCCCCGGCACCTCCATGCTGTTCGCGAACAGCCGCGCGAAGACCGCTTTGGCGCCTTCGTGCCCCCACAGGGCCGAGCCCGGGGAGTCGTCGAGCCAGGCCGGATAGCCCGGCACCCACGTCTCCGGAAACGCGATCACCTGCGCGCCCTCGCCCGCGGCCCGGCGCGCCCACTGCTCCAGGCGGTCCAGGGTCGCGTCGCCGTCGAGAAACGCCGGCGCCGCCTGGACGGCCGCGACGCGCACAACGCGGGGAGCAGCGCTCATGGCGGGAGATTTGCGTCCGAAACCGCGCGGTCGCAAGTTGCGTACGGCCGGACGTCCTACGGGACGTCCTAAAGGAGAGACGATGCTGCTCGGTCTGTTGCTGGGCGCCGCCGCGCTGGGCGGCGGCTTCTTCGGAGCCCGGAAATTCACGCGTGAGCGGTTGCGCTTCGTCGATGCCATCCGGCATCCGGCGGCGCCCGTCGTCGCTGGCATCACCGCGGCGGCCATCGCGTGGCCGGTCGCGATCCTCCCCGTCATCACCGTGTGGACCGCCGCGGCCTTCGGCCTCGGCGTGGGCGCCGGCGTCGCGAGCGGTCGCGACAAGCGGCTCCCACCTCCCGCTCCCTAGACGACCTTGAGCTGGGCGCTGCTCGCGGACTCGGGCCGGCCCGCGACGTTGCGCAACGCCTTCACCGCATCGCGCGCGAACGTCCGGCCCGACCCCTTCTCCACTTCTTCCAGCGCGCTCCACTTCGGGAAGGCCGGCCGCACCGGCGTCGGCATCTGCAGGGTCTCGAACGCGTCGGCGACCGCCAGGATCTTCGCCGTGACCGGGATCGGCAACGCGTCGATCTCCCAGTCCTCGCCCACGATCTCGTAGTAGTGGCCGTACTCGGCGATGATCTCCGCCGCGCCGCGCATCGCGCGCGCGACAGGGAGCGCCTCGTCGGTGACCGCGCGCGACAGCAGCTTCAGCAGCCGCGGGTCGCGCGTGCCGACCTCGTGCAGCAGCGCCGCAACCCGGAGGTTCTCGATCTCGGCCTCGGACAGTTTCAGCTCCTTGGCGATCTCCACAGCCACCGCCGAGACCCGGTGGCTGTGGCCTTGCTGGTGTCGTTCCGTGGACTCGATGTGGAACGTGAGCAGTTCCAGGACCGCGAGGTACGCGTTCTTGGTGTCGGTCAGCCGCCGCGCCCGATCCTCGGCAAGCACCCCCACCACATAGCCGGTGAGGATGAGGAATCCGCCCCACGGCACGAGCGTGAGCAGCGCGCCGAGGTAAAAGCCGGGCAGCAGCTCCAGCCCGAACACCCCCTGGAAGAAGAACACCAGGGACACCAGGAACACGCCGGCCATGACCGCGAAGCGTCGGCCGCCGTAGAAACCGGCGAGAATGATGGGCAGATAGTAGAAGCTGAGAAAAGCGAGCTTCTCATCCACGAAGTAGTGGATGACCAGCATGGACGCAAAGAGCAGCACCACGAAGATGCGCTCGAAGTGGCTGAAGAAAAACGACTTGGCTCGCTCCAGCGCCCTGGGGTGGGCCACGGTGCCTCGACGGGTGGGGGTTGTGGGAGGCGCGCCGTCAAAGTGGGGCAGATAGCGGCAAGTTGCAAGCTTTCGCGCGCAGGGGCAGCGCTGCGGCGTACCTTGTAAGGTCCTGAAGAATCATGAGATAGCCGCTGGCCCCCCAAGCGGCACAGCTTTCGCTTTACCGGGCGCCTGGCAGCGGCCGCCTCGGAGCGGTCGCCCAGTGACGCACGACACACAACCAGGAGTCGCCATGTCCCGCACTGCTGTCGCCGTCTTTCTCGCGGCCGCGCTCGCCGCGCCCGCCGGACTCGCCGCCCAGAATCAGTGGGAGCGCGTCGTCCGGAGTCAGGTCCGCGAGCACAGCTCGTACCTCACCGATCATGGGTACGAGATGGTCAACGATGTGTACCAGGGCACGCTCGGCAATCACGAGAGCGAGATGCTGACGATCGATCTCCAGGCGGGCCGCGCCTACGCCTTCCTCGGCGTCTGCGACCAGGACTGCCGCGACATGGACCTGCGCCTGTACGATGCCGACGGCGACGAAGTCGATTCCGACGTGGGCGACGACGACTGGCCCGTCGTGAAAGTCACGCCGTCCCGCGCCGGCCGGTACTCGATCAAGGTCGTGATGGCGAGCTGCTCGACCGACCCGTGCTACTACGGTGTCGGCGCGTTCAAGAAGTAGCGCCCGTCGCAGTCTGAAGTCCCTGCGGTGCGCCGTGCGCCGGATCTCCCCTCCGGCGCACGGCGTGTCGTTTTCCACTTGACGGTCCGGCGCCACGCCGGCGTAATCGCTCAGGTGGATGGCGCGCCGCCGGTGCCGGACGGGCGCGAGGTGTCTCCAGAGGGGGCGGCCGGCTCGTAACCCGGACAGGCGCGCATCGGCAGGGACGGATAGCGCGCGTAGGTGGGGTCCGTCTCAGCCCGCGCGCAGCGGTAGAAGACGGACCCGCGGCGATTGGTCACGGTCCGCATCCACCGGCAGGTGAAGCAGAGGCCCACGGCCTCGGGACCCGTCACCAGGGCAATATCGCCGCGGCCCCCGGCGCGTGCTATGGCGTTTTCCGGTACCCTCTCCAATCTTGGCGTCGTGCCCGACGGCCCCCCCCCCAGCCCCGACGACTTGCCGCCGGGCCTGCGCGAGGAGTACCTCGCTGGCATGCGCGCCACTCTGGGCGTGCTGGCCGGGATCGCCAAGCGGCTCGCCGCCGCTGGCGGCGATCGCGAAGCCCTGGAAACACTGCGCCGAGAGACCCACAAGATCCACGGTTCCGCCGGATCGTTCGGGTTCATGGAGGCGTCCCGCCTCGCCGCCGGCATGGAGGCGACCGCCAAGGACTGGATCGCGCGGCCGGGAGACACCGATATGGACCGCGCGGGCCTCACCGGCTGGTTCGTGACGCGCCTCGCGGAAATGCTGAGCCTCACCGTGCCGGCGGCCACAACGGCGCCTCCGCGTCTCATCATTCGTCGCCCCAGCGCCGCGCAGAAGGCGGCGGCCCCGCCGCCGGCGCCGCCGCCACTTCGTCCGCCCCCGCGACCCGAGCCCCCGAAGCAGACTCCACCAAGTATTCGCCCCTCGCGACCGCTGACGCCGTTCAAGAAGCCGTCAGTTGCGCCAGCCGCGGCCCCCCCGCCGCCAGCTGCATCACCGCCGCCAGCGCCGCCACCGGCACCGCCGCCCCCGCAGCGGGAGCCACCCCCGGAGCGGGCGCCGCAACCGCCACCGTCCGCCCCCCCGCCGCCGCCCCCGAAGCGGCCGCCAAAGCCGCCGCCCGCGCAGCCGGAGGGCCTCCCGTGGCTGGTGACGCCGGAGGAATCGGTCCCCGCGAAGAAGCCGCCAGCGCCTGCGCCACCGCGAGCGCCGGCGCCACGCCCGCAGCCCGCGGTCGAGCCGCCGCCCGCCGCGGCCACCTCGGCGGCGCCCGAGCTCATCCTCGTCGAAGACGATCCGGCGCTCGCGGAGTTGCTCGAGTATGGGTTGCGCTCGCGCGGGTACCGGTTCGTGTCCTATCGCAACGGGCGCGATGCGCTGCGCGACCTGCTGGCGCTCGACGTGGCAGGCACGCGCCCCCTCGTGCTGCTCGACGTGGATCTCCCCGGCCTCGATGGCTATTCGGTCCTCGAAGGGTTGGAGCGGGACCGGCCGGGCGTGTATCGGGTGGTCTTTACCACGGTGCACGGCGGTGAAGCGGAGCAGCTGCGCGGGCTGGAAGCGGGCGCACTCGACTATCTGGTGAAGCCGATCAGTCTGCGCGTCGCGCTCGAGAAAATCCGCCGCTGGGTCGGGAGGTGACGAGCGGCCAGCTCTTGGGTCTCGTGGCGGCGCTGCAGGCCGCGCTGCTGCTCGCCGTGGTGCTCCTCATCATTCTCAATCGATGGGTCCGGCAGCGACGCCGCACCCGCGTGCACCCACAGCGCGTCGCGGTGGATGAGACCTTTCAGCGCTGGGCCCTGGGGCAGGCCCGGCCGGCGGAGGTGTTGGCAGGCCTGGGCCGCCTGCCGGTCCCCCTCGCGATCGACGCGCTGGTCACCTGGTCGGCCCGCGTCGCCAACGAAGGATGGCAGGAGCTCTCCCGCGCGCTCGAGCAGCAGTGGTGGGCGCGCGTGGTCCGGGCGAACTACCGCTCCGTCCGCTGGTGGAAGCGGCTGGAGTGCGCGCGGTTCCTGTCGGTCGCGGCGACGCCTCGCGACGTCAGCCGCGTGCTCCGCCTGCTCAAGGACCGGCACCCCGCCGTCCAGATCGCCGCGGTCACGACGCTGGAGCGCGTGGACAGCGCAGTGCTGGTGCGGTCCGTCCTCGAGCAGCTTCCTCACCTCGGGCCGACCGTCCAGGCGTACTACGCCAGCATGCTGAAGCGCTCACGGAGAGCCGTCGTCCAGCATCTCCTGCATCTCTTCCGCCACCTCAACGACCCGATGCTGCCGCGCATCATGGAATTCGCGGCGCGCCTCGAGGACCCGGTGCTACGCGAGCCGTTCACCACGCACGCTACGCACCCCGACCCCGAGGTCCGGACCCAGGTCGCCCGCGGGCTGGGTCACTATCCCCACGCCGAGTCGACCGCGGCGCTGGGGTTTCTCGTCCAGGACGACGCGTGGCCCGTGCGCGCGCAGGCGGTCCGCTCGCTCGGCATGATCGCCGAGCCGGCCACCCTCCCCCTCGTCCGCGAGGCATTGCGCGACCCCGAGTGGTGGGTGCGCATGCGCGCGGGGCTCGCGCTCATCCGCTTCGGCCCCGCGGGCCGCAACGCCCTGCTGGAAGCGGAGGTCGGAGCGCACGCGGAAGCCCGGGACATGGCGCGGCTCGTCCTCGGCCTCTCCCAGCAGGCCCTCGCGGAGTACGCGGCGTGAGCGTCCTCACCGCCGTGCTGCAGGGGACCGACGTCGTGATCCTCGCCTACTTTCTGGCGCTCAACTCGTTCTACGCGCTACTGCTGATCCTCGCGGTCCCGGAGATCTGGGAGCAGAGCCGGCTCGCCGAGGACGAGGACTTCCAGCGGCTGATGCAGAGCGACGCCCTCCCGCCGATCACGATCCTCGTGCCGGCCTACAACGAGAGCGCCACGATCGAAGCCAGCGTGACCGCGATCCTCACCCTCGAGTACCGGAACTTCGAAGTGATCGTCGTCAACGACGGCTCGAAGGACGACACGATGGAGCGGCTGCGGCACGCCTTCGACCTCTTCGAGATCCCGCGCACGTATCCGGACACGATCCCCAGCGCGCCGGTGCGCGCGATCTATCGCTCCCGCGCCCGCACGCGGCTGATGGTGATCGACAAGGAGAACGGCGGCAAGGCCGATTCCCTCAACGCCGCGATCAATGCGAGCCGTTTCCCTCTCGTCATCGCCGTCGACGCCGACACCCTGATCGAACCCGACGCCCTGCTGCGGCTCACCCGCCCGTTCCTGCTCGGCCGCAAGATCGCCGCGGTCGGCGGCACGGTCCGCGTCGCCAACAGCTGCACCGTCAAGGACGGCCGCGTCGCCGACGCGCGCGTCCCCCGCCGCTTCCTGCCCGGCATCCAGGTGGTCGAATACCTGCGCGCGTTCCTGTTCGGCCGGCTCGGCTGGAACCGCCTCGGCGGCAGCCTCGTGATTTCCGGCGCCTTCGGGCTGTTCCGCAAGGAATACCTGCTGGCGATCGGCGGCTACCGCCTGGAGAGCATCGTCGAGGACATGGACCTCGTCATCCGGCTCCACCGCTACCTCCGCCGCCAGAAGGTCCCGTACGAGATCTCCTTCATCCCCGATCCCGTCGCGTGGACGGAAGTCCCCGAGTCGGGACGCATCCTCGGCCGGCAGCGCGAGCGCTGGCATCGCGGCCTGATCGCGGCGGTCTGGGAGTACCGGGGGATGCTGTTCAATCCGCGCTACGGCCGGGTCGGACTCGTCGCCGTTCCGTTCTTCGCGCTGGGCGAGATGCTGGCGCCGCTCATCGAGGTCCTGGGATACGTCGTCACGATCGCCGGGCTCGCTCCTGCTCGTGGCGTGGGGGTACGGGATGCTGCTGTCGCTGTGGGCGGTGGGACTCGAAGAAGCCAGCTTCCGCCGCTACCGCCGCGTCGGCGACCTCGCGCGCCTGCTGCTGTTCGCGACGCTCGAGACGTTCGGCTATCGCCAGCGCACGGTGTGGTGGCGGCTGAAAGCGTTCGCGACGGTGTGGCGGCGCCGCCAGGTGTGGGGCGAGATGGTGCGCAAGGGATTCGGCACAACATGAACCGATCGTTGATGTGGACGCTCGTGGCGCTGGCCCTCGGCGGCCCCGCCGCCGCGCAGCAGTGGCGGCTTGCCGCCTGGGGCGGTTATGACGGCGTGACCGGCTCGACCGACTGGCAGAACTACGGCGGCCAGCTCACCTGGACCGGCGCAGCGGGCCACGCGGTGTGGGCGGCCGTCGAGCTGCTCGAACGATTCGGCGAGCGCGACGGCTCCGAGAAGCTCGGCGTGCTCGTGCACCCGGCGGCCCGGTGGTGGGCCTCGCTCGAGGCGGGCACGGCGATCGAGCCCGAGCTCGTCCCCAAGAACTCCTGGGAGCTGGATGTGACCGGACGGGCGACGGCGCGCCTCGCGGCCGGCGTCGGCTACCGCCGCCAGAACTACGTAGTCGGCGCGGTGGACCTCGTCATGCCCCACGCGAGCCTCGCGGCGGGGACCCTCACCTGGGACGCCCGGATGTTCCTCTCGCGCAACCCGTCGCGGCGCACCGATGCGGCGGGCTTCGTGCGCGTGACCCGAACACTTTCGACGCGCGTCGACGCGTGGGCGGGCGCGGGCGCGGGACGGGAGAGTTATCTGGTGGGCGCCCCGCCGGCCCAGGCCGTGCGCACGCTCGAGACCCTCACGGCGACTGCGGGCGCGCGGATTCGGGCGGGGAACGGGTTCACGATTCGTGTCGACGCCACGGCGGTGAGATCCCGGCCGGTCCTGTCTCGGCGAGGCGTCGCGATCGCGTTCGAGCGTCAGTTCTAGATCGGCCGGCGACTACACGCGCACGTGCATCGGCTCGTGGAACAGCCGACGCTGCAACCCCGGATGCGTGCGCCACACCTGCCACCCCATCGCGAGCACGGCCAGAAGATTCCCGACGGCCACCGACCACCAGCCCAGCGTCCCCAGCACCCACTCCGCGCTCACGGCCAGCGTGCCGACCACGAGCGCCTCGAGAACGATGAACGCGAGCACCACGAGCAGCGCCATGGCGGGCACACGCTCGACTTGCTCCGCGAGAGCCACCAGCAGGACCCCGGCGACGACGAAGGCCGCGACGTGGACGACCGTGTACGTCGCGACCAGGCCGAAGGTGACCGGCACCAGCGCCGGCCCGGAGGCGCCCAGCAGCAGCGCCGACCCCAGCGCGGCCGGCGTGCGCAGCGGCGCGCCGACCGCGAGATCCAGTCCGAAGAACCACACCGCGACGGCGCCCGCGCCGATCAACCCTGTGACCAGGCCGCGCATCAGCAGGGGATGTTCCCGCAGCATCCCGGGCCCGAACGGTCTCGGGTCCCGCTCCGCGTAGTGGAGGTAGCTCATCAGGGCGAGGCCTGACGCGATGTTGGCGCCGAACACGTGCGGCCACGGCACGAGTCGGAGGAGCGGCACGCCGGACAGCAGCAGCCCCGCGTAGAACACGATTTCCTGGAGGACGAGACCGAACGCCACGCCGAGTAACAGACGGTGGGGGGCGGCGAACGCGGCGCTCACGCGAGCCATCGCCACGCCCAGCAACGCGAAGACGCCGAAGTGGAGGACGGTATACGCCGCAACGAGGCGAAACGTCGGTTGGGGGAACCGGCTGTGCAGCAAGGCGCCCGCGAGCAGCGCCGGAGTCCGGAACGGCTGGCCCGCCGCCGCGTCCGCTACCAGGAACCAGAGCGCCACCACCAACCCCGCCAGGATCCCACCCGTCACGCCCTGGACGATCACTGCCTGCACGGGTCGTCGCATGATTCCCGACCTCCACGAGGAGGGCTCCGGGTAATATGGCCTATCTGGTGCTGCCCTGCATCTGCCGCGCGACCGCTTCCGCCCCGCGCATCACCCGCAGGCAGTTCAGCCCCGCCAGCTTGCGCACGTCGGCCGCCGTCCAGCCGCGCCGCAGCAGCTCCGCGATCAGGTCGGGGAACTTGGAGACGTCCTCGAGCCCCACCGGGACGCTGGAGATGCCGTCGAAGTCCGAACCCAGTCCGATGTGATCGACGCCGGCGACCTGGCGCAGGTGCTCGACGTGGTCGGCCACCTGGGCGAGCGTCGCCTTGGGGCCGCGCTCGCGCCACGCGCGCACCGAGTCGCGCACGACGGCCGAGTCGAGGCCGGCGGCGCGGAGCCGGGCGATGCCCTGCGTGATGGTGTCGCCGTAGGCCCGGAGGGCTTCCGACACGTAATCTGGGGCGAAGTTCGCCATCACGATGCCGCCGTTGCGCGCCAACAGTCGCAGGATCGAGTCGGGGACGTTGCGCACGTGGTTGTCGAGCGCCCGGGCCGACGAGTGGGAGAAGATCACCGGCGCGCGCGACACGCGCAGCGCGTCGATCATCGTCGAATCGGAGACGTGGGAGAGGTCGACCAGCATGCCGACCCGGTTCATCTCCCGCACCACGTCCTCGCCGAACGGCGTCAGCCCGCCGTGCTTCATGCTGTCAGTCGCGGCATCCGCCCAGTCGATCGTCTCCCAGTGCGTGAGCGTCATGTAGCGGACGCCGAGGGCGGCGAACATCCGCAGCGCGCCGAGGGAGTTCTCGATCGCGTGGCCGCCCTCGATCCCGATGAGACAGGAGATCCGGCCGGCGCGGAAGTTCCGCTCGACATCGGCCGCCGTCACCGCCAGCGCGAGGGCCTGCGGGGAACGGCGGCAGAGCCGCTTCACCAGGTCGATCTGCTCCAGCGCGTACACCGCCGGGTGCGGCCCCTCGCCGTGGATCGTGCCGACGGGGACGTACGCCGCCCAGAACTGCCCGCCGACGCCGCCGGCGCGCAGCCGCGGGATGTCGGTCATCAGTTTCGGTTGGCTCACCGCGAAATCCACCGAATCGAGCCCGCCGCGCTCGCGGATCGCGTCCGGGATGTCGTTGTGGCCGTCGATGAGCGGAACGGTGCGCAGGAGAGACTCGGCTCGCGCTCGATAATCGGTCTGGGCGGTAAGGCGGGAGGGCGGGAGGGCGGTAAGCAAGACGCACGTACCAACCACCATGATCACATGACGCATCTTCGCTCCGAGTTCAGTTCGCGGCCCAAAACTGCCATCGCGCCGCCCCCGGCACAAGATTACGTTTGGTTCGATGCCCCATCAGAAAGCCACGATCAGTTTCGAGCTGAACGGTGAGCCGGCCACCGTCGCATTCGCGCCCCACAAGACCCTCCTCGAAGTGCTGCGCGAGGACGCGGGGCTCACCGGCACCAAGCACGGCTGCGAGCTGGGCGAGTGCGGAACTTGCACCGTGCTGCTGGACGGCCAGCCCGTGCTCTCCTGCCTCGTGCTCGGCCTCGCGTGCGCCGGACACCGGGTCACGACGGTCGAAGGACTGGCCGCGGGCGGCACGCTGCACCCGCTGCAGGACGCGTTCGCCGAGCTGGGCGCCGCGCAGTGCGGCTACTGCACGCCCGCCTTCCTGCTCGCCGCCGACGCCCTGCTCGTGGCGAATCCGCGCCCCTCCCGCGAAACGATCAAGCAGGCCCTCTCAGGCAACCTCTGCCGCTGCACCGGCTACCTCAAGATCTACGAGGCCGTCGAGCTCGCCGCCGCGCGCATGCGGGGTGAGGACGCGAAACCGGCGCCGGAGACACTGTATGGCCGGCACTAAGGGCGGACGGGCGGACGGGCGGACGGGCGGGCGAAAGGCGTCGAGCAGATCGTCCGCCAGTCCGCCTGACCGCCTGACCGCCGGGGCGGGGTTCCGGGTAGTGGGGAAGGCGCTCCGAAAGCTCGACGCCACCGCGAAGGTGACCGGCGAGACGCGATTCGCCGACGACCTGTTTCTCCCCCGGATGCTCTACGCCAAACTGCTGCGCAGCTCGCATCCGCACGCGAAGATCCTGCGCATCGACACGTCCAAGGCGGCGCGGCTCGCGGGCGTGAAAGCCGTGTTGACGGGGAAGGACCTCCCCATCCCCTTCGGTATCCTCCCGGTGAGCCAGGACGAGCACGCGCTCGCGCCCGAGAAGGTCCGATTCGTCGGCGATCCGGTGGCGGCCGTGGCGGCCGTCAACGAAGACGTCGCAACCGCGGCGCTCGACCTCATTACCGTCGAGTACGAGCCGCTGCGCCCCGTCCCCGACGCCGAGGACGCCGTCGCCCACCCCGAGCCCCGCATCCACGATTACGGCGACGGCGGCAACCTCCACAAACTCATTCACCTCGAGTTCGGCGACGTGGAGGCGGGCTTCGCGGGGGCCGACCTGGTGCGCGAGGATCTGTTCTTCTACGAGGGCAACACCCACCTGCCGATGGAGCAGCATGCGGCCGTGGCGCAGTGGTCCGCCGACCGCAAGCTCACCCTGTGGAGCAGCACTCAGACGCCGCATTATGTGCACCGCGCGCTCGCCAAGGTGCTCGAGCTCCCGCCCGCGCGCATCCGCGTCATCGCCACGCCGAACGGCGGCGGCTTCGGCGGCAAGAGCGATCCGTTCAGCCACGAGATCGCCGTCGCGAAGCTCGCGATGGTGACGGGGCGCCCGGTGAAGATCACGCTCACGCGCGAGGAGGTGTTCTACTGCCACCGCGGGCGCCACCCCACGCTGATGTGGGTGAAGACCGGCGTGACGAAGGACGGCGCCATCGCCGCGATGCACTTCAAGAGCCTGCTCGACGGCGGCGGCTACGGCTCCTACGGCGTCGCGAGCACGTATTACACGGGCGCGCTGCAGACCGTCACCTATCACGTGCCCCGCTACAAGTTCCAGGGGGCCCGCGCGTTCACCAACAAACCGCCGTGCGGACCCAAACGCGGACACGGCACGCCACAGCCCCGCTACGCGTTGGAGGTGCATCTCGACAAGCTCGCCGAGCAGCTGGGCACCGACCCCGCCGAGCTGCGCTTGAAGCACCTCGTCCCGCCGCACTCGCTGACCGCCAACTATCTGCGCGTGGGCTCGATGGGCCTGGGCGCGTGCATCGAAAAGGTCGTGGCCGGCTCGGAGTGGAAGCGCAAGTTCCGGAAGCTCCCGCCGGGCAAGGGTGTGGGCCTCGCCTGCTCGAGCTACATCTGCGGCGCCGGCCTGCCGATCTACTGGAACAACATGCCGCACTCGGGCGTGCAGCTGAAATGCGACCGCGGTGGCGGCGTGACGGTGTTCTGCGGCTCGACCGAGATCGGCCAGGGCTCGGACTCGATCCTCGCCTACATCGTCGCGGAAGTCTTAGGGCTCGATCCCTTCGACATCGCGGTGGTCACCGCCGACACCGACCTGACGCCGGTCGATCTGGGCAGCTACTCCAGCCGGGTCACGCTGATGACCGGCAACGCGGCCATCCAGGCCGCCGAGCGGGCCAAGGAGATTCTCGCCGGTCACGCGGCGCGCAAACTCGAGATCCCCGCCGCGCGGGTCGTCTTCGCGGACGGGCGGGTGTTCGACGCCGAAGACCCCAAGCATGGAATGTCGTTCGCCGAGGCGGTGCAGGTCGCCGAAGCGGCCCAGGGGACGATTGCGACGGTCGGATCGTACACGCCGCCGCGCAGCGCGGCGAAGTACCGGGGCGGCGGCGTCGGCCCCTCGCCAGCCTACTCCTACAGCGCCGCCGTCGCGGAAGTCGACGTGGACGCGGACACGGGGGTCGTGACGGTGCCGCGCATCTGGATCGCGCACGACATCGGCCAGTCGATCAACGCGGCCGCCGTCATGGGACAGGTCGAGGGCTCGGTGTACATGGGGCTCGGCGAGGCGCTGATGGAGGAGATGGCGTACCGCGGCAACCGCAACGTGGTGCATAAGATTCCCAGCCTGCTCGAATACAAGAGCCCCACGACCCTGGAGATGTGCGACGTCGTCACCTACCTCATCGAGGATCCCGATCCGAGCGGGCCGTTCGGCGCCAAGGAGGTCGGCCAGGGGCCGCTGCTCCCCGTGCCGCCCGCGATCGCCAACGCGGTGTACGACGCCGTGGGCGTCCGCGTCGATGAAGTGCCGATCACCCCGGAGAAGGTGCTCAAGGCCTTGAAGAAGAAGGGGAAGGGGGAAGAGGGAAGGGTCGGTCCTACCAGTTTCCCCGACATTCCCTGGCCGGAGCCGATCCGCGTCGCGCCGCCGTGGGAGGGGGGCGACGGCGGCGCGGTGCCGGCCGTGGCGGCGGCGCCGGAGCGGCAGCACTGATGCTGCGGCTCCCCGCGTTCGCCTACCTCCAGCCCACCTCGCTCGCCGAGGCGCTGCACATGAAGGCCGACGCCGGCCCGGAGGGGAGCTACGTCGCCGGCGGGACGGACCTCTATCCCAACATGAAGCGGCGGCA
>WNFY01003902.1_pt1 | contig 13850 bp, 11 predicted proteins | sample 5400091 | NCBI WGS metagenome assembly WNFY01 (sample SAMN13153364, study PRJNA577476) | soil metagenome | isolation source: 60 cm soil or saprolite under grassland replicate 1 | place: USA:California | collected 2016-06-15 | reverse complement strand
CCTTTTGACGCGGCCCAACCCTCTCTATCCACATAGTATAGGCGATATCGTTGTCAGCCTCATTTTTGCCATTTTTATTCTGGCCTGCTTCCTGATATCTAGTAAGGTAAGGGAGGCGTTTGCGATATGAGGCCTCCTCGACACAATATGCGCACGATCTCTGGTGTCGGAGCATCTTCTCCTATTCTACACTTTTTCATTGGGGGTGGTGTAGCCCTACATGAGCGTCTCGTGGGAAAAGAAATAACAAGACCTGGTCGGTTTTTCTTTTCTATACGTGAGCATACTTCAAATAGATCATACGCGGTGGATTATTCGGTACTCCAGTATGCAGCTAGATGCGATTGCGCCGGTTCCTGGTACTGACTTCTATTTAATAGTAATGGGAGTAAAGAGATGGATGTAAGCAAATACATTCAGGAAAATACCAGACAGAATTACTCCCATTGGTCCTGCCGCCATACGCACAACGGGTCGCCCTGATACTTCATTTAAGATATAAATACCACCAACTAGCGCAATACCAACACCGCTTGCCATAGCATTTCCAGCTGTGATGGAACCAAAAAGAATGGCGACTTCCAGGGTGAGATTAATAGCATAACGAATGTTGTCTGAAACGTCACTGAGAATACGAAGCGCGCTAAGTCCCCTAACAACGTAAATCAGAACCAGGACTTCAATTCCGAAGAGCACACTACCGACGATGCCAGCCAGGATCGGGTTCGGTAAGAGGTAGGCAATGGGACAGGTCAGCATAAATCCGACGATCTGGAAGGCACCGGAAGCTACAGAGGTGGTCACAATGAGCGGGATGAAACCCAGGGCACGGTAAAAATCGATCTGAGTTGCGTTCACATACTGTCCCTTGGCAAGGATAAAGCTGGTGGCCTCGCCTCCACCAAACATGTGCGTATTGGCTAGAACACCTATTAAGAAACCCATAATGATAAAGTAAGGAGCGTGTTTTCTGAGTCGAGCTGCATTCTCAGAAAATAGCGAGGTGGCCTCATTCTCGTCAGTACTCACCTCTGTCGCATCCGAAGTGCTCGTCGCTTCCGCTCTGGCTTCTTTCTTGCTGTTGACCTCCCCGACCAAAGCAAAAATAATAAGCATTATCATGCCAGTTGCAAGTGCCATTGACCCAGGAAACACCTGTGGCAGCCATTTCACAGTTATGAGCATAGCAAACGCGCTGATGACGAACGCACCGACTCCCTGAAGCCGCCCGAACTGCATAGTAATGGCGATGGCCGGGAAGAATGCGAACAGGAACAAAATGGGAGTCGCCATCTGGCCCATAGCCTGCGGAACGTTGACGGGCAGGCTATTGGCTATTGTTGTAGCCGCATTTAACCCGAAGACGACGATAGCTCCCCAAAGCGCACCTAGAAGAAGTGCAAGCCACTTGTTAGGCGAGAAAATACCGAGAACGTCCGTGGGCAAGAAGAGCACCCACGGATTGAGTACACCTGAGGCAAGAGCAATTGGCACTCCAAAACCAAAGAAAAAACCTGTAGAGAGGCTGAAGGCGATAGCTATCATCTTTGCACGGCTCAGCTCTCCCCGGCGGAAATCCAGGATGAATGGTCGCACGCCGTCATTAAATACTGCAAGAGCCATCTGGGATAGGAAGGCAGCATACGCAGTGGCGAGAATGGTAATGACAATGGCCAGTGGAGTGAAGTGAAGGGTCAAGGTGTTCTCCCTTCTGGTAGATGCGCTTGAATAGCATCCATCAGAGATGGGACTACCGTATCGATTTGATCGACCGATAGACCAAAGACCCGCACACCTGAGTCGAGTAGCTTGTGTACATCCGTAACACTGACATGTGCCTTGCGTCCGAAGGTATGACACTTCTGACGTCCCAGAAAGGCCAACATCGCACCAAGGGAGCCGCCCGCACCGGTATGGCAAGTGCCAAGGTAGTAAGTATTTTGTGTTCGCTTCAGTATTGGACCCGCTTCAAGGTCATTACTCACAACAATTTTGAGTTCGGGATCGCGGCGTTGCTCCAGGAGCTGTTTGACTTCGGCTTTGCCGAGGCCACCTATGTATATAGTTGCCATTACTCCGCTCCTATCTTGTCCTGTGAAAGCAGCGAGTCATTGTAGTATGCCAGGAACGCACCTAGATGCAGGAGTAGAAAGTCAAATTCTTCCTGCGGCAGCGTCAAGTCAAGAACGTGCTTTGTCTCGCGCTGGATATACTCTGCCCATGGGATAAAAGGAGTCAGACTCATAGCCTCTTCATGAACACCGGGATTCCAGGCAGACCCTAAAACCTCACCACGATTGATCCGCGCCAGGGCAAGCATGAGGTGACTGGCAAAAGTCCCCACACTATCCTCGGTACAGAGATGATGCGAAGTGTGTTCGAGCCAGAGGAGAATATCTCGCACCATATTCACGATCTGCGGCGAGGCTAGGCCTTCCCGTTCATAGATATGTAAACGTTCCTGGAGTTGTCGATCCATCGCTCATCCCCTCCCATTCTCATGGACGGCATTTTATCAGCACGTTAATAGCGCCTCAGTTCTTGCCGACTATGCTTCTCCTGATGGATCAGTCTAACAGAACTTCTCATCGTATGCAAGCTAGAGGAAGCTTCAAAGCTTCAATTACCTGCATTGATCACATTGACAAAGGGGGTTTGGTTTATTATACTTTATTCAGTATACTGGATATTTGGTAGAGAGCAGTACAGAACCCCTGGTATTTGCTTTCTTCCGTTAGGGTAGCTAGACTTTACACGTTTTTCAGATATCAAAACATCACCCATAGCGCAAAGAGGTATTTCTCTCTGATGCCTACCCACATATCTTGCAAATGCAATCAGCGAACACCCTGTGATATTCCATTATAGGTAGAAAGAGAGGTGATATCGCGCTATTGAGTGCATTTAGGAAAAGTACTTCTATATCGATTCCGTCTTAGGAAGGTCCAGATGAAGCTTGCTTATCAGACCAATACATGGGGTGGAGTGGTTGGGCGTCCAGCCGGAGTGACGAGCATCAAAGATTTGTTCTACCTCGCCAACGGCTCTACCGAGGAGGCGTTGAGAGACATTGCATCCGCAGGTTATGCAGGTTTTGAGTTGTTTGATGGCAACCTTATGCAGTATGCGGATCGCAAGGACGAGCTGCAGTCTCTCATGCAGAGTCTGCACCTGGAGATGGTCGGCGTCTATTCTGGTGCGAACTTCATTTATCCAGATGTACTGGGAGAGGAGCTCGCTAAAATCGAGCAGATTGCGCGACTCGCTGCTGAGTTTCACGCGACCTACCTTGTGGTTGGGGGTGGAGCCGTGCGGTCAACGGGCATTGTCGAGCAAGATTACCAGCAGCTTGGACAGGCTCTGGAGAAAGTTGCAGACCTGGCGCGACAGACCGGATTAGTAGCCACTTATCATCCACATCTCGGCACCTGTGTGCAAGCACCCGATCAATTGGAGAGGTTGTTCAAATATACAGGCATCGGGCTCTGTCCCGATACGGCTCATGTCCAAGCAGGAGGAGGTGATCCAACCGCCATCATTCAACGCTATGCCAGCCGCGTCAATTACATCCATCTGAAAGACATCAAGCAGGGCGTTTTTATGCCACTAGGACAGGGAGAACAGAACTACAGTCAGATTCTGGCGGCCTTGAAGGATGCCGGATACGATGGCTGGATAACAGTGGAGTTAGATAGTTTCCCTGATCCAAAGAAGGGGGCAGAAATAAGTAAAGCCTTCTTACAGCAAGCTCTTGCTGCAGTTTGATGTTTCCTTGTGGGGGCGCGATTGATCGATCATTCATTAATGGAGCAACGAAGATGCAATTACAGGTATTTGCTGGTGTCGCTCGACGACATCGGAGCATTATGGCACTACCAACGATCCTTTTACTTCTGGTCCTTGTACTCTCGGCATGCGGAAGTCAAGCGCAGACAGGAGGCACAAGCGGCCCTCCCGGTACAAATGCAACGCCAGCAGGCAACTTGCCGCCGATTGACCCCAACAATCCTCAAGGTGCATTGACTGCATTACAACAACGTGTGTTCAGCGTGGGTCCATATGGTGAGACCGCTACCCCGGCCAGCCAGGTGCAACTCACCCCACAGGATTTGCAGAAGATTCAGGGCATGAACGCAACAGCCGCGATTGTTCTCCACTATGCCGGTAACGACTGGTCAAATGCGCAGGTCGCTGGCCTGAAACAGCAGTTTGCTGCCATGGGCATCAAAGTAATCGCGGTGACGGACGCAAACTTCGACCCCAACAGGCAAGTAGCGGACATCGAGACCGTGCTCAATAAGAAGCCGAGCATCATTGTGTCGATCCCGACTGATCCTGTGGCAACGGCAAGCGCCTACAAGAAGGCCGTCGCGCAAGGGGTCAAGCTGGTCTTCATGGATAACGTTCCCAGTGGCTTCAAAGCGGGTTCGGACTATGTCAGCGTGGTATCAGCTGATAACTACGGCAATGGAGTCGCCGCTGCCCTGCTCATGGCGAAGAAGCTGAATGGCAAAGGCAAGATTGGCCTCATCTTTCACGCTTCTGACTTTTTCGTAACGAAGCAAAGGTATCAGGCGTTCAAGGCAACCATCGCGAAGTTCCCAGGCATTCAAGTCGTCAGTGAGAAAGGTGTTGCAGGCCCTGACTTCGCGGGTCAGGCGAATACGGCTGCTTCGGCTATGTTGACCCAGTACCCTGACCTCAACGGGATCTGGGGCGTGTGGGACGTCCCGTCAGAAGGCATTCTGGCTGCCGCACGCAGCGCCAGCAATCCGAATCTTGTCATTACGACCTGTGATCTGGGACTGAATGTGGCGATCGCCATTAAAAAGGGACAGTTCATTTATGGTCTGGGTGCCCAACGGCCATTCGACCAGGGCGTAACCGAGGCGCTCCTGGCTGGATATGGGCTGCTTGGGAAAACGGCTCCACCGTATGTAGCGCTCAACGCTCTTCCTGTCACCCAGGCGGACGTGTTGAGCGCATGGCAGACGGTCTATCATGCGGCCCCACCAGCGTCGTTGTCAGGTGCCTAACGTTGCTATTGGCCGCGAAGTAGGATGGGGTCTCACGGCATGTCTACGTGAGGCCCCGTGTACCCATACAGTTTCTCAGGAGACTTCTCCATGACAACATCGACGACATCGACCATACTACAGATGAAAAATATAGTGAAGGCTTTCGGCGCAAACACGGTGTTGCGGGGCGTGGATTTTGAACTCCAGCGGGGTGAAGTTCACGCCCTACTGGGCAGCAACGGTGCAGGCAAATCGACGTTGATGAAGATCCTTGAAGGGGTCTACACCCCGGATGGGGGCGAGATCGAAATCAACGGCACACCTGTGCGCATCCGGTCTCCTCAGGAGGCGAAAGCCCTGGGGGTCGGCATGGTCTTTCAGGAGTTTAGCCTGGTTCCCACACTCACCGTCGCGCAGAATGTCTTCTTGACGAGAGAACCGCGAACCGGCGCAGGTTTGCTCAATGATGCCGAATGCGAGCGCCGTACCCAGGCATTGTTCGCTGAGATGGGTGTGCAGATCGACCCAAAACAGGTGGTTGCTCGGATGAGCACCGGGTACTGGCAGTTGACCGAGATTGCCAAGGCTCTTTCACAAGACGCCCGTATCCTGATCCTGGATGAGCCAACGGCTTCATTGACGAAGACAGAGACGGAGGGGCTATTTGAACTCATCCGACGATTGAAAGCCAAAGGCATATCGATCATCTACATTTCACATCGTATGGAGGAAATCTTCGAGATAGCCGATCGCATCACTGTCATGCGGGATGGAATGCGCGTCGCCACTGAGCGTATTGCCAACCTCACCATGGAGCAGGTGATCGAGCAAATCGTCGGGCAAAAGGTAGAGCAGGTGCTCGCGTGGAAGGATCGGCATGTGAATCGTACAACCGCTCCACTCCTGGAAGTAAAGGACCTGGTCGCGGCAGACCGGGTGCGTAACATCAGCTTCACGCTCTATCCAGGCGAAATTCTTGGGCTGGCGGGGCTCATGGGGAGTGGACGGACCGAATTAGTACGGGCGCTCTTCGGCATCAACAAGATCACCAACGGTGAAGTGCGGATACGCGGTCGGTCGGTGACGATCCGGAAACCCGATGACGCCATAGCGGCAGGGATTTGTTTGATCCCTGAAGACCGGCGCGTTCAGGGCCTCGTGCTCGACCACTCTGTCAAGGACAACCTGCTGCTGCCATTACTGAAGCGATTTCAGAAGTTTGGGCTGATTGATGACGCAGGGGGAGACAAGCTCGTGCAGTCATACGTCAGCACTTTGCACATCAAAGTCGACTCGATCTTCAAACCCATACGGCTGCTCTCAGGCGGCAATCAGCAAAAGGTGGTCATCGGCAAATGGCTAGCAGCCGAGCCCGAGATACTCCTCATGGACGAGCCGACAGCCGGTGTCGATATCGGGGCGAAAGTCGAGATCGTCAATATCATCCGCCAACTTGCCGATAGCGGCAAGGCAGTCATCGTCATCTCATCGGAGTTCCCCGAACTGCTGGCTGTGAGTGATCGGGTATTCGTATTGCAGAATGGCACAGTGAAGCGGCAACTGGACCGCCGTGAGATTGAGTCAGAACAGGAGTTGCAGCAAATCGTCCAGACTGCTGGCGAACACCTGTACAGCGTGGGTCCTCATGGTGAGCAGGCTACGCCAGCCGGCCAGGTACAACTCACCCCACAGGAGTTGCAGCAGATTCAGGGGATGCACGCGACGGCCGCCATTGTCCTCCATTACGGTGGCAACGACTGGGCAACTGCGCAAGTTGCTGGCCTGAAACAGCAGTTTGCTGCCATGGGCATCGAAGTGATCGCGGTGACGGACGCAAACTTCGACCCCAACAGGCAAGTAGCGGACATCGAGACCGTACTCAATAAGAAGCCGAACATCATCGTGTCGGTCCCGACTGATCCTGTGGCAACGGCAAGCGCTTACAAGCAGGCCGTCGCGCAAGGGGTCAAGCTGGTCTTCATGGATAACGTCCCGCAGGGCTTCACTGCGGGTTCGGACTACGTCAGCGTCGTGTCAGCCGATAACTACGGGAATGGAGTTACCGCAGCCTTGCTCATGGCCGAGAAGCTCGGTGGCAAGGGAATGATTGGCCTCATCTACCACGCAACAGACTTCTTTGTGACGAAGCAAAGATATGAGGCATTCAAGACTGCTATCGCGAAGTTTCCAGATATTCAGATCGTGAGTGAGAAGGGTGTTGCAGGCCCTGACTTCGCGGGCCAGGCGGAGACGGCTACTTCGGCTATGCTGACCGAGTATCCTGACCTCAACGGGATCTGGGCAGTGTGGGATGTCCCGGCAGAAGGCGTCGTGGAGGCCGCCCGGGCCAGCGACCATCGTGATCTCGTCATAACGACCTGTGATCTGGGGCTCAACGCGGCGCTTGCAATCGCAAAGGGCCAGATCTATGGCCTGGGCGCTCAACGACCATTCGATCAGGGCGTAACCGAGGCGACTCTGGCTGGATACGGGCTGCTTGAGAAAGCGGCACCACCATATGTAGCACTTAGCGCACTTGCTGTCACCATAGCGAGCGTGTTGCAGGCATGGCAGACGGTTTATCATGGCGCTCCGCCGCCAGAGTTGGCAGAGGCTGTTCAACCTCTGGTTGCAACGTAGGGGCACAGGATCTTACGTGTAGTATGCCGTGAGGTTCCGCGTGGCAGTGTTGTGTCCCAGGAGACTTCTCCATGGCACTCTTGGCCATACAGATGAAAAGCATAGTGAAGGCTTTCGGCGCAACTGGAACGCCGTGAGATTGAGTCAGAACAGGAGTTGCATCATGTCGACCAATGCACCAGTGTCCCCACCTGGCACAGAGAGTACGAGCACAGAGAGTAGAATAGCCCGCATTGCTCGCTTCGATTGGCGGCAATACGTGGTATACATTGGCTTTGTCGTTCTCTTATTGTTCTTCAGCATCGTACTGAGCGGTTCAGGCTTTCTGAGTCCCAACAATTTGCTCAATATTGTCCGCCAGACTGCCATCATCTCGGTGATGGCAGTGGCAGTGACCTTTGTGATTGCAGCCGCTGAGATTGATCTGTCAATCGGTGCGTTGGCTGGCCTCGCTTCTGTTGTCACTGCCCTGGCGATCCAGCAATACGGAATCCTGGCAGGCATCGCGGCTGGTCTGCTGGTCGGGCTGCTAGTCGGTGCGATAAACGGCTTCCTTGTGACACGGTTCGGCATTCCCTCCTTCCTGGTCACATTGGGCATGCTGAGCGTCGCGCAAGGTACCGCTATGTGGATCAGTCAGACTGCGCCCATTCCTATCCTGAATGATGCCTACAATAACATATTTGGCTCCGGTCAGGTTGGGCCAATTCCATCGCTGGTCATCTGGCCCCTGGTGTTTCTCGTTATCGGTTCTGTGGTCTTACGCAAGACCGCGTATGGCCGGCAGGTGCTCGCCACCGGAGGCAATACAACGGCGGCGCGTTTCAGTGGTGTGAATACGCGCCGGATCAAGTTTCTTGTCTTCCTGGTGTCAGGGACTGTAGCAGCTCTCGCTGGCATGCTCTATGCAGGGCATTTGCAGTCCGGTCGCTTCACATGGGGCCAGGGTGATGAGTTGTCGGTGATCGCCGCGGTGATCTTAGGTGGTACCAGCCTCTTCGGTGGCGCTGGCACGGTCGTGGGATCGGTGTTTGGTGCCTTGCTGATCGGGCTCATTAACAACGGTTTAGTCCTCATGGGCCTTGACGTGAGCCAGCAACTGATCGTCCGGGGAGTTATCATCATTCTGGCAGTTGCGCTCGCTCGCAAGAGCGCCTCGTAGCCTCGAACAGAAAGTAGGTCTGGCAACCATGCAAAAGTGGTTACTCTCTACATTACTAGTATTTTTGCAGTTGACGCGCATAATATTACATGATACTCTGTGTCATGCAAAGTCGCAAGCGATGTCAACATCTGTTCTGTATTATAAGGAGGACAAAGATGTTTGCTAACGCCGGGAATCGCTCCCCACAGGCCGTGACGGCTGACGATCACCAGTTCCGCATTGGGAACCAGGTAGCATCGATCTATGGCGGGGCGGTTCATTATTGGAGGTTGGACCGCGACAAATGGGACGACATCCTCGACAAAGTGAAGGGCATGGGATTTACCATGATCTCGATCTACATCCCCTGGGAGGCGCACGAGATCGAGAAGGGTAAGTTCGACTTTGGACAGATCAATCCGAGCAACGACATTGATGCCTTCCTGACGCTGTGCGAGGAGAAAGGGTTCACTATCGTCGTGCGCCCAGGGCCGCAGATCAACGCCGAATTGACGTGGTTCGGGTATCCACGGCGCATCCTGGAGGATCCCGAGCTCCAGGCACAGAGCGCCCAGGGCAGCAAGGCTGTTCTGACTCAAGTCCCACGTCCGATTCCGGCGTTGAGTTATGCGCCGGACAAGTTCTTCGACGAGACGGCCCTGTGGTACGATGCCATCTGTCCCATCCTCGCTAAACACGCATACCCTCAGGGCGGCCTCGTGGCCGCGCAGGTTGACAACGAGATGGCCTTTTTCTTCCATGTCAACGCGTATGCGTGCGACTTCAGCCCCGCTTCGATCCAGAACTATCGCGCATTCCTGCAAAACAAGTATGGAACGATCGAGGCGCTCGCCAAGCTCTACGAACAGAACTATACAGCTTTCGATCAGGTCGAGCCGCCGCGACGGTTCGAAGGGACTAAGAAGGAAGATATCCCGTATTACACCGACTGGATCGAATACCGCGAGCGCTATCTGATCAATTGTCTGGACCGGCTGGCCAACATGATGAGAGAGCGAGGGCTGGACGACATTGCTCTGTTCCACAATTACCCGCACCCGCTCGGTCCGGGCGGCGCGGTCAGCGGGTTCACGACGCCGTTCAACCTCATAGGGCTTGAGGAAAAGCTGGATTTCGTCGGTTTCGACATCTACTCCCGCAAGGAGTTGTATGACCACGTCAAAACCGTCGTCTCCTACGTCGTTGGCTCAAGCCGTTATCCGTACATTCCCGAGTTCATCGCCGGCGTGTGGCCGTGGTACCTGCATCCGGGTGAACTGGAGGATGAAGCGTTCGTCACCAAGGCGGCGTTGATGCATGGCATCAAGGGGTTCAGTCGCTATATGCTCATCGAGCGGGACCGCTGGCTGGATTCTCCGGTGCGCCGGGACGGTCGGGTGAGGGAAGAGAAGGCTGCGATGTTCCGCCGCGTTAACGAAATGGCGACACAACACCACTTTGTGGACCTGCGGCGGCAGGCCGATGTGCTCCTGCTGGCGAACCGGGATTATGATCGACTGGAAGCGGCAAGCGTGCTCGTTTCCTTCCCCGGCGACTTCCTGGAGACACCGAGCGGCTTCTCCGAATATCCCAACTTTATGACCGTCTCCGAAAAGACGCTGGGCTTCCAGGAGCCGGTGCAAGTCGCTAAGGCCGATTGGTTCGCCAGATGTTATCGTGGGTTGACAGAGGCCGGATACGGCTTCCTGCTTTCGGACACCGCCCTTCCACCTGAGCGATGGCAGAGGTTCAAAGCGCTGGTCCTGAGTTCGTTTGAGTACATGAACGCGTCTTTGCAGCGCAACCTGGTCGAGTTCACCAGTGCTGGCGGCGTTGTCGTTCTGGGTCCGCGCCTGCCCAACATGGACGAGCGCATGCGCCAGGATGAAACGCTCGCAACCGCGCTGCAAAGAGCCGATCAACAGCCCTTGATGGCAGGCGGTGCAGCTGTCGGGACTGTGTACCGCGTCGGTCAGGGACGAATCGTACATCTGACAGACTTGACGAATGCCGGGCTCGCGGCGGCTTTGCAGGGCCTTGATATGGTCCTCTTTACCAGAAACGATACGCGGCTCGACGTGGCTATTCACCGCGCCACCGATGAATCCGGGCGGCTGGTTGTGTTCGTCGCCAATCCGACGGACGCATCTATCAACGCGGAAGTAGGTCTGAGCGTCGATCTGAAAGCGGTCCAGGACATCTGGGAAGATCGGGCAGTCCAGGCGAGCGGCCGCACGCTGAGCGATGTGCTGCCGCCGTACACGATCAAGATCTACGAGTGCACTCTATAGCTCTGGAGGGAAGATACCATGTTGCATGCATATGTATGTATGGCTGATATTGATGTGGATCACTGGCGGAATCTACAGTCGATGATACTGGAATCGGCAAAGGAGAGACCCCGGATCATCCTGATTCACGAGAATGGTGAGTTGCTTAAGTTCGTTCACTCACGACGCGCCGAGATCGTCCGCGATGTCGATCGGGTCGACAATCCCCTTGAGGTAGCTGAGAAAGTCTATCGCGCCAACGACGGCAAGGCCGACTTTGTCGCAGTGTTAGATCGCCGAGCGGTTGACCGCTTTTTCGCACAAACGCAGGATACATGGAGGGCCGACGAAGATCTGGACGAGTACGTGCATCGCATGTATGCCACCCTGGACGAGTATTCTGAAGGGATCGTGACCTACCCCGGTCCGGCCAGGACAATGCTTGGACTCCAGTGGCGCGTGGGTGCCAGCTATGAAGACATCAAAGCGGCAGTGGACCGCTTTGTCACGCCGAATACTACCGTTGTCTTTGGTGTGTTTGCGGACAATGCGCTCTGGGCAAGCCTGATCCTCGGGTTTGACGCGGATAGGCGTGTGGCGCTCATTACGACCGTCGATCCGTCGGAGCTCACCGCCAGCGGCGTATCTGAGGCCTCCGCGAAAGATCTCGTCGGATGGGTTAGCCGAAAGTACTCTCCGTGTTGTCTGGGATTGTTCATGGATCTCGACGGTGCCAGGGCCCTGCTGACCAGCCAGGACAAACTAGCAACGCTTCGTGACATGGTCAGAAAGGGAAGGCTGGTTGCCAATCCGCTCCCGGAGCCGCTGGCACGCTCGTTAGCAGATCACTGACGGCTCTTCGAAGCTCGAAGAGCCGCCTGGTCCTCGCCGACGTCCAGTGGTCGCGCCGGGCGCAGTGCGACCCGGTCGTTGTAGTCCTTTCGGGTTCTTGAGATCGTAATAGGAACAAGCTACCTGAACCTTCCGAGGCGTGGAAGCTTGTTCCTACTTGCACTTTGCTCTAAGAGCGAAAGCGTAAAGCTGCCCATCCATCACCAGGCACCATTTGCGCGATCATCCTAAACACATCAATAGCGTGGCAATCTTTGTCGGCTGAACACCTCTTGCTGGAGAAGAGTGATTTGCTCTGGAGAAAAGATGTTTGCAAGGACATGGCGTACAGGTGCATCCCGCAAAGCGAGAATGGCGGCCTGAGTAGCTATCGCATGCTTATGTGCATCTCCTTGTAAAGGGAGGATCATCATGTTATCCGACACCCCTTGAACACCATCGTGACTCCAAATAAAGGCATCGAACTGCCCTTCTTGTAGCAGGTCGAGGACGCGTGTTCCAGTGGCAGGCACCTTTTCCCAGGTGTTACTGCCATCAAGCTCATCATCAGTGAGCACCATCACGTCCAGGGAGGTGAGATCGACACCGATACGCCGAATCTGATCACGCGGCACGCGACTGACGAGCACATGTTCAGAAACATAGGAATCTTGGGGCAGTTGGGCAATGATAGTAGTTTCTGGGTGCAAGTTGCAGAGATGTTCCGCGGCCAGTAGGGACATCACCGCGTAATGGTAATGACCTTTGCGTACCATTTCGCCGCGTAAAAGTGAGCCGCGCTGATAGGTCATATTGAATGGCAATTCCGATGCCGCCAGTTGAGCATATAAAGCGGTTGCCAGACCCTCATGGCGCAGAGTATAGGGTAAAGGCATCGAGCCGATAATCCATTCGTTACCTGCATAGCGCCACAACATAAGATAATCGATTTCGGCTAGATAAGAGCCTCGAGAGCCGTGAGCCTCCACAGCAATAGCTCCTAACCTGGTCAGCTGGGTAAACGCCTCTTGAATAGTCCCGTTGCCGGTCTTGAGTTTGCGAGCAATATCCATCATTCTTGGCAACTTCTCGCCTTGCGAGTAGTGGAGCAATAGACGAGCAATACTTACTGTCGCCTTCCCCGTTTGCGATAGAAAATCCTCGGTATCTAGAAAGGCCATTTCACGCTCCATAAGAATATCCAGTGTACTGGATAAACTATAAATCACTGAACAGCTTTTGTCAACAGGTACGGCACTGGCATCCACTCATAACTGGAAGAAGTGGTAAGAGGACGCTGATGGAAAGTTCTGGCTCTAGACAACCGCCCTATCTCGCTTGACTCGCATTCATTCATATGCTATTCTGTGCCTACATTTGTACCGGGCTGCTAGCTCAATGGCAGAGCAGGCGCCTCTTAAGCGCAAGGTTCAGGGTTCGACTCCCTGGCAGCCCACTTTCTATCCTCGTCATTTGCTGAAACTTCCCACGCTCACCTCGCTCTTGTTTGCCTTCCTAATTTAAGCAGTGATACAATAAAAGCATAATCTACAAGGCAAAGGATGGATAAAAAGCATATGCATCAAAACCCGACAGTTGCCCATTCCGCGAAAGAGTTCGATCAACCCGATCTCTACATAAATCGCGAACTGAGCTGGATTGAGTTCAACCGCCGCGTCTTTGGTGAGGCAAAGGACAGCCGTCATCCTTTGTTGGAACGCGTCAAGTTTGTCTCTATATTCGACTCAAATCTCGACGAATATATTATGATCCGCCTGGCGGGCCTCAAAGATCAGCTTGCCGCTCATGTCATCTCTCTCAGCCCGGACGGCTTAACCGCTGAAGAGCAATTAGCTGCTGTGCGCCAGGTGCTGGCCCCTCTTATCCAGGAAGTCCATTATTACTGGCTGCATGATCTTATTCCCCTGCTCACGGAGCAGCATATTC
>WNFY01003900.1_pt1 | contig 13852 bp, 15 predicted proteins | sample 5400091 | NCBI WGS metagenome assembly WNFY01 (sample SAMN13153364, study PRJNA577476) | soil metagenome | isolation source: 60 cm soil or saprolite under grassland replicate 1 | place: USA:California | collected 2016-06-15 | reverse complement strand
GGACCACGTACCTGTAGCGCATCGCACTCTTGAGCTTACAGGCCCATGGAGCGTCGTCCCTGAGCCGGAGCGGGCTATCCGGGATCTGGCAGCGAGATTCCCGAAGGCGCCACGGCCGGGAGGCGGCACCCTCGACCCCGCATGTCTGGTTGGCTTGGGCGCTTGTACCTAGTAGACGGCGCCAGCATCTGGGTCGGGCTGGGGTGCTCGCCTACAACCTGCAGCGCATGGCGGTGGTGAACAGGTGAGCACCCTCCCCGCCCGGCTGCAGCTCATACAGGACGCCAGCCGGCCGCTCGCAGACGCCGCCCTCGCAGCGTCTGATCAGGACTTCTTCAGGGGGAAGGAGCTATGTCGGGTGCGCTCGAGCACTTCTTCGACCAGATCTACTACCCGTGCCTGGACGCGACCGTACGGCGACCCTGCGCGTTGCACGTCGATGGCAACAGCGATACCAGGGCGGTCAGGGCGGTCGGGGCGATCGCGCAGGGTCTTGGCGGCGCGCGCAGGCTCCAGTGACCGTGCTTGGCGACCCGAGCAATGAGGACCTCGATGCCTGCTGTGAGCTTGGCGCCGCGATGGCGGCGGGGTTGAGCCTGCCTGCCGGCTGGGTGGAGATGGCTCGCTGACGCTGATCGCTCGATGCAACAGCGCCGCTCCTCCTGCTGGCCGAGATGGTCGGCGGGAGCGGCCTGCCGCCCTGGGTCGCGACCTGGTGGCACTGCCCACCCGACCTGATCCGGCTCAGCAGGCTCCTGGGCTTCGCGTGCAGGGCCGCCGAGGAGCCAAGAGCAGAGGGGATGAGCAGCAAGACCGGGCTGCTACCCGGGAACGGACCGCCCCGTCCGGCCGTTGGGCAGGCAGACAGCGTCACGTGCAACCACGTGATCGCCTGACCCAGCCGCGGCATGCCACCATGCCCTTGGCACCAGTCTCTGCATGGCGCCGCGGGCGGTATGACGCAAGGAGGTCGTACCTGTGGTGACGGCATACATCCTCATCCAGACCGACGTCGGCAAGGCGGCCCAGGTCGCCAAGGACATCGTCGAGATCAAGGGCGTTCAGCGGGCCGAGGACGTGACCGGCCCCTATGACGTGATCATCCGCGTCGAGGCGCGTAACCTCGACGAGCTAGGCAAGCTGGTGGTCGCGCGCGTGCAGGCGGTCGACGGCATCACGAGGACCCTTACCTGCCCGGTGGTGCGCCTCTAGAGCTGCTTCAGACCCTTCGATTGCTGAGGCCGGGCACACGGCGACGACAACAAGGCCGTCCTCGCTCTGGAGAACCGACACGGCGCGACTGGATACCTCGGTTGGATAGGCCTGCCACCCGTACCAAGTCGGTCCACCACGCGCAGGCCATCCTCTAGCAGACGAAACCACGGAGCGCCAAACGCGAACACCGGGACGCCGAGTTCGCTGATCGGCTGCCAGACACACTCGCGGATGATCCCCGGGTCGGGACGGATACTGCTGGTCACCGTAGCAGTGCCAAGCCTAGAGTTCGAAGCCGACCATGGCAGTAGCGGGGAAGGGCCGGCTGCTCGGTCCAGGTCCGCAGGAATGCGAGCCGGAGGAGTGGTGGCGGTTCTTGCTCTTCGCCGTGACCCCTGGTTCGCGCAGGTATGGCCGGGTCGCCGCTCATGCTGAATGCGATCCGTAAACGCCTGATCTCTCCGCGAACACCCCTGATCACCCTGGAAGTCGAGGTGCGCTTGACCAAGGTTCAGCGCGAGGAGCACCCCGGCCGGCCGACGCTGTCGGTCAAGCGAGCCGAGGTAGGGCTCAGGAAAGGCAGCAAGCAGACTTGGCCAACGGTCCCTCCGTGGGCGGCCTCCTATGCTTGGCAGCCTGAAGTTAACCCCACCGGAGGGGCCGCTTGCGCTTGGCACTGACAAACAACGGTCAGGGAGGGCGGCTGTCCGCCCACGGGAGTCTTTCGTGTCTTCTACCAGCGACCGTGCCACCGGGCGAGGCGACACCAGGGCGGGGGTCGGTGATCATGAGGGCTCTTGTCATGGGGGGTTGGTGCTGTCAGGCTGCGGCTATCCGGCCAAGGGGGGTCCGATGGCAGCGGCGGCTACAGCGCGAGCACCCGTCGGCACTGTTCAGGTTGTCGACCCGCACCCGTTGAACTGGCTGTTCATCACGTGGAACACGATGGAGGAGCCGGTCCGGACCGACCAACAGGGCCACATCGTCGGCGCGGCGATGGAGGATTCCCGCTGGATCGACGAGACAACGTTGGAGGTGCGGCTCCGCAAGGGGGTCCGCTACCAGGACGGTGAGGGGCTCAGCGCGGAGAGCTTCCGGCGTGCGTTCGACGAGGTCCAGCGCTGGAAGGCGCCACATCCGCCCGGCACCTACCTCAACTTCCACCCCGACACCCGACTAGAGGTCGTCGACGCCCACACCGTCCGCATGCGCTTCCCTCAGCCGGACGGACTGGTGCTGGGCAAATTCCGTGGCTTCCACATCCCGAGCACGCGCTTTTGGGAGGAGGAGGGCTTCGGCTACCGCAAGCGTGGCACCGGTGAGGGCCATTGGTGAGTGATCGACGCACCGGGCCCGTGGGGCACCGGACCGTTCACCCTCACCGAGGGTTACTCGTCGCTGGAGGTCGAGATCGCCCTGGTGCAGGCCGACCCGTTCGCCTGTGTGTGGCTGCCGACGGACCAGCCCCGCAGTGAGCGGTTGGTGCTGGAGGCGAACCCCGACCACTGGAACCTCGAGCGCGGCCCGCGCCTGGAGCGGGTCGTCTTCCGCAACGACCTGTCGGCTGCCGAGGCCCTTGATCTGGTGTGCACGACCGAGGGCGAGGTCGACGTGATGACCGAGGTCGCCCCCGCCGACGCGCGACGGGTCAGCGACTCTGAGCATGCCAAGCTGGTCAGGGTCGATGCGATGCGGGTGCTGGTCGGGGTGATCAACCGCGACGCCGAGGGCGCGCCACTGCACGACCCGCGAGCCCGCAGGGCGCTCAACCTGGCCGTTGACCGGGACAAGCTCATCCACGGGGCGTTCGCCGGCTACGCCTCCCCGCTGGCGGGGCTGACCCCCCACTACGCGGCCGGGGTGCCCAAGGGGCAGCAGCCCTACCCGCACGACGCGCAGCAGGCGCGCCAGCTGCTCGCCGAGGCGCGCTGGCCGGCCGGCCGGGCGCTGCGCCTGGCCGCCCCTGCCGATCTGGAGGGCGTGGCCCGGCTGCTGGCGGAGGGCTTCACGGCGTCCCTGGGGATCGAGGTCGACCTGACAGTCATCCCACCCGACCAGCTACTGGCCGCCCAGCACGCACTGATCGAGAAGGTCCTGCCGCTGCCGTTCGACGTGCTCGTCCACGCCTGGTTCGACCTCTCCGCGGACGCGCCACCAGCGGTGCTGCACCGAGAGTTCTTCCACTCCACCGGCGCGTTCCGGGCCGGCCCGCCGATCGCCGAGCTCGAGCAGCTGCTGGCCCGGTTCGCGGCGACGACCGATCCGGTCGCGCTGGGACGGCTCACCACCGACATCGACCGGCTCGTCTACGACCAGGCGCTGGGCGTATTCCTGTGTGCGCCGCAGGCGCTCTACGCCGTCAACCGGCAGGTAGCCTTTGACGGCTACGCGGCCACCTTCGAGCTGGCCGAGACCGAGGTGGCACCCCAGCACTGGTCACGACGCTAGCCCGCCGGCAACACTGGCCGCGCGGCGCGGGAGTGCGCCGCGCGGCTGGGCTGCGTCACCTGCTGGGCTGTCGTCTGGTATCGTTTGGCTGCATACCATGCAAGCGTGCGGCCGCTCGGGTAGCCGGGCGGCCGTCTCGGTTTCTTGAGCCAGCGGCCGACCGATGAACGTTCCTGACGCTGCCGCCGAGCTTCACGAAGGCACCAAGCACACCTGGGCGCGCATCCTCGCCGAGTCACAGGGCCGGGATTGGGGGAACCACCCCCTGCCGTTCAAGATCTATCCCGACCTCCAGCCGCTGTGGTTGCCGCGCGAGCTGCCGGAGAGCAGTGTGCCCGCCACCGAGGTGCTGGCCGGCCACGTTTCGGCGCCGACGTCAGCGCTGGACCTTGCCGGCCTGGCACGCCTGCTGTTCTTCTCCGCCGGCGTGACCCGGTTCCTGCAGGGGGTCCTGTTCCGCGCGGCACCCTCGGCCGGGGCCCTGTACCCGACCGAGCTGTACGTGGTCTGCGGCCCCCTTGGCGACCTGCCCGCCGGGGTGTACCACTTCGAGCCGGCCGAGTTTGCCCTGCGCCGGCTCAGAGACGGGGACTTCCGGGCGCGCCTGGCCGGGTCCGCCGCGGAGCCGGCCATCGCGCGGCTGCCGCTGTGCTTGGTGTTCACGGGCATCCCCTGGCGGACGACCTGGAAGTACGGTCAGCGCGGCTACCGCCACCTGTTCTGGGACGCGGGCGCGATCGTGGCCAACCTGCTGGCGGTGGCCGCCGCGGCCGGGTGGGGCGCGCACGTGCTGCTCAGCTTTGTGGACGAGGAGGTCGCGGGCTTGGTCGGCATCGGCGAGCCAGAGGAGTATCCGCTTGCGTTGGTGACCGTCGAGGCGCCCGCGGTGGCGGAGCCAGCCGGCAGCCCGCCGCTTGGGCCCATCAGCCCAAGGACGTGGCCGCTGTCACGCTCGCCGCGAAGCTACCCCCGCGTCAGCGCCGCGCAGCGCGCCGGCGAGCTCGCCAGCGCCGCCGCGGTCACCGCCTGGCGCGACCAGGCCAGCAAGCTCCCAGCCCTGCCTGCGACCCCGTCGCTTGCCGCCAGCGACGCCGGCCAGGCTGGCGCTGCCGCGGACACGATCGAGGCTGTGATCCTGCGCAGGGGCTCGACGCGGCGCTTCGCACGGCACCCGATACCCCGCGGCGCGCTGCGCTGGGCGATGGCGACTGCCACCAGACCCGTCCCCGGCGACTTCGTCCCACCGCGGGCGACGCTGCTGGAGCATTTGGTGGCCGTGCACGCGGTGCAGGCGCTGACGCCAGGGACCTTTCGGTGGAGCGATGGCGATTTCCAGCTGCTTCGAGCCGGAGCGGAGCGGCGCCGCACCCACGCGCTCTGCCTGGGGCAGGACCTGTGCGGCGATTCGGCCGCGACCGTCTTTCACTGCGCCCGGCTCGAGCCAATCCTCCAGACCCTGGGCGCACGCGGCTACCGGGCCGCCCAGCTGGAGGGCGGCGTCGCCGCGGAGCGGCTGCAGCTGGCGGCGTTCGCGCTCGGCTTTGGCGCCAGCGGCGTCACCTTCTTGGACGACGACGTCTCGGCGTTCTTCGGCACCCGTGCCGCACCGATGCTCGCCGTCGCGGTCGGCGTCCCCGCCTATCGGGCACGGCCGGGCAAGCGCCCGGCCCAGCTGCCTCGCGTTGGCTTAGCGGAGCGCTGACGGCGCAGGGCACGTCGCCTCCACCCCGACCCCTACGGAGAGCCGGATGACGAGCACCGACCGAGCGGGCCAGGCATCCAGATCACTGGTCGACCACGTCCCGGTCATCTGGGTCCAACCGGCCCCAAGGCGACCAGCGGCTCCGCTGGCCTGTGGTTGCCCGCGCTGACCAGGACCAAGGAGGACTCTCCCGTTCGTTCACAGCTGGCCAAGGCGGCTTCGTGGCGGTCAGCCTTGACCCCTGGCGGCACGGCCAGCGCGGCACCGAGTCAGGCGAGCAGATCGCCCGGCGCGTCTTCGGCAACTTCCGGCGGCACATGTGGCCGATCCTCGGACAGACCACGCTCGACTCGCGGGTCGTCGACTGGGCGATGGCCGACCTTCACGCCGGCCCCGAGGTGGTCGCCGGTGGCGTGTCCATGGGCGGCGACGTCGCCGTGGCGCTGGTCGGCATCGACAACCGAATCACCCGCGTCGCGGCCATCGTCGCCACGCCCGACTGGACCCGCCCAGGGATGACCGACCTCTTCGACCCCTACCGCGTCCTGCCGCAGGGCCAAGCGGACGCCTACCCCCAGTGGTTCCACGACCAGCTGGATCCACTGACCCATCTCCACGCCTACGCACACGGCCCGGCGATCACCTTCGAATGCGGCGCCGACGACACCCATGTGCCGCCCGGTATGCCGCCCTCGGCGCCGGTGTCCACCATGCCGTAGTGCTGCGGGTTGTCGGCGTCGACCTTCCAGCCGAGCAGATCGCCGTAGAACCGCGTGAGCGCGTCAAGGTCGCGACCGGCGATCTCGAACCACACCACTGGAGCCGCCATGTGCGTGCCTCCGGTGTCCGGTGCGTTGACGAGCGCAGCGTCGTGCCCGGGGGCGACACCGTCCTGTCGGGGATTCGAACCGATTCAGGATTCGAGCCCACCGTTCTCGTCGCTCGCATGCCGCGCCGGCGCGTTCCCGGGCCCGGTCTCCATGCCCTGACCGCTACGCCCCTGCCCCCGCAATCGATCCGCCGGGCCAACCGCCCGATGCGAGGGTGGCGCGGAGGCCAAGCATGTGGTGTGATCCAGGGCAGAAGGGAGTAAAGGTCCAGAGGGGGCGTGCATGAGAGCTGTCGGGTGGCGGGGGCGGGCTGCGGTCGTGCTGCTCGGGATGACGGTCGTGCTGGGCGTCATGGGGCTGCGACCCGCTTGGGCTGACCCGCCTCGGCTCGCGCAGCGGCAGCTCACTGCCGCCAGTTACAACCTCTACCTCGGCGCGGACCTGACGCCCCTGTTCTCAGCCACCAGTCCGGCGGAGCTGGTGCAGCGCGCCGGCCAAGTCTATGCGAACGTGGTCAAGACCGACTTCCCAGCACGGGCGGAGGCGATCGCGGAGCTACTGGCGGCAAACCCGCCAGACCTCGCCGGGCTCCAAGAGGTCGCGCTGTGGGAGATCGGCCCGATCGGTGGACCGCTGAGCCCGAGCTACGACTTCCTGCAACTGCTGCTCGATGCCCTCGCCCGACACGGGCTGGTCTACCGGCCGGTCGCTGTCAACCTGAATTTCTCCGGGGAAGCGCCGATCAGCGCCACGACGGCGGCGCGCTTCACCGACCGCGACGTGATCCTTGCACGAGCCGATCTGCCGGAGGCGCTGCTCAAGGTGAGCAACCCGGAGTCGCACAACTTCGCCGCACAACTCGTCATTCCCACGGCGATCCCGGGGCTGAGCTTCACCGTGCCACGTGGTTGGTCAGCCGTGGACGTGAAGGTGCGCGGCAAGACGGTCCGCTTCGCCAACACCCACTTGGAAGCATTCAGCACCCCCGTGCGCAACGCGCAGGGGCATGAGCTGGCTGCGGCACTTGCAACCTTCACCCACCCGGTCGTGCTCGTCGGCGACCTCAACTCCCGACCGGACGACACGGCAGGCGCGTACGGGACCTTCACCGGCGCCGGCTACGCCGACGCGTGGACCGTGGTGCACGGCCGGAACGGCGGCTTCACCTCCGGCCAGTCCGAGCTGCTTGACAACGTCCCCTCGCTGCTGGACCACCGCATCGACTATGTGCTGTACCAGCCAAGGGCGGTTGAGGCCCTCGAGGCCGACGTCATCGGCGACGAGTTGAACGACCGCACCTTCAGCGGGCTGTGGCCATCCGACCACGCCGGGGTCGTCGCGACGCTGCATCTGGCACGACCGTAGCTTCACCGTCGCAGACTACGAGAAGAACTCGTCGACCGCGTACTGGTCCTCGGATTGTCCCCACGTCTCAACGAACTTGCCGTTGCGGACATGGTTTACGGGCACGCTCTTGTCCTCGAGGGTTCTTCCTTCGCGCTCGCCGCGGACGGTGTACAGACCGGCGTATGCCAGACGGCGTCTTGATCAAACAGCTCCCGGAGGGTGTCAACATCACCCTTCGAGAACGCGTCGAAGCCCCTGCGGACGAGATTCTCGTTGGGGTGGGCCATGGCTGTGGGTGGCAGAAATTGGATCGTAGGTCCCGAGCTGCGACTTCATGCCTGGGTCTGTCTGGGGGAAGCCGGGGTCTGGTCTTGTGATCGCTGCATCTGACCTTCTGGGCTGCTGTGGTCGCCTGCCCTGTTGAGACGTGGCTCGGCGGCCAAGATGCCGAGCTGCTGGTATTGCACTACGAGATGGCCGCGCCCAGCACTGTTCCGACGGCTCCCGAGCCGATGCCCAGCCGTCTACCTGCCGCGGCGCAGCCCGTAGCGGTCCAGCCGATCCCTGACCCTCCCCTGATCGATGCCCGGCTCGTCGGCTGGCACGGCAACGCCGATCCTCGTCTAGGCTGGTACCTCGCTCCCAGGGAGGTAGCCATGACGTCCAGGAAGGACTTCACCGACGAGGAGTGGATACGGATCCGCCGTGCGCCATTCGTCGCGGGCTTTGCGATCTCGATCGCGGATCCCGGCGGGCCGATCGAGCTGACCAAGGAGACGATGGCGTCCCTGCGGTCGGCCACGCTTCCACCGAGCCAGGAGGAGCTGCTGACGTCGGTTGCGTTGGACGTGCAGGCGATCACCCAGCAGCGGCAGAACCCGCTGGGGGACTACAAGCCGACCAGTGGCCAGCAGGTGCTGGACGAGCTCCGAGGCGTTAACCAGATCGTGACAGCCAAGGCCACACCGCAGGAAGTCGAAGCGTTCCATGGGTGGCTGGTGGCGACGGCGCAGGCGGCCGCCGACGCCGCGAAGGAGGGGGGCTTCATGGGGTTCGGCGCAGAGCAGGTGAGCGCTGGTGAGAAGGTGATGCTCGACCAGTTGCGCGCCGCCCTCGGCGCGACGTAACCATCGAGGCCCCACGTTCGCGGACCCTCACGCGCCACCTGGACCGGCTGGCGGGCCGATGTGAGTTCGGCCACCGCAGGCCTCATGATCGTCAGTTTGTTCCCGCAGACAGGCGAAGGAGGCACCACGATGGCCGAGGGCCACAGGAGGCACTGTTGCCTCCGCGCGGAAGGCGTCACCGACGAGTACCAAAGTGGAGGCTGGTTCCACTCCGAGGGCGACGAGAACGGCTCAAAGGGGCCGATCGTGAATGCCGTGTGAGGCGTTCCAGCCTCCAAGTGGAGGGCCCCGAGGTTCTGATCGCCAGATGCAACAGTGCCACCCGCACTGCGGTACTGAGCTGGAATCGCGAGCTTCCACGTTGGGTTGCAAGAGGGTTGCCGTCGGCATTCCTTGGCAAGGCGGGAGCCGAATGCGAGCCGCCGTTGATCCGGGGCTCGCGCCTCGCCGGCGTGGTTGCAACGGGGCAGATCACAGGGGGGAGCCATGCGGCGGGCCGAACAGGAGCGCCTCGCCGAGCTGGAGGCCAAGAACACCTTTCAGAACCGGACTTTACGGGCGATCAGGGTGGTCGCTGAGAAGGTTCCACCCAACGAGGCGCGGCGGGCGCTGCGAGCGATCGACGCGCTCGCAAAGGAGGCGCTCGCCGAGGCCAAGCCGGAGCGCTCGTAGAGCTGGTTGGCGACCAGCCCGGCGCCGACCACCGGCGCGGCCGCCGCCCCGGTCGCGAGCGCCGCCCCGCCGACGACCTCGCCGACCTCGACCGCGGCCTCCAGGTTGGAGAGTGCCTTGCCGCCAGCCGCCCCGGCACCGGCAGCGGCGCGCGTGATCCCGCCTGTCCCCGCGGATGATGCGCCCATCGTGCTCCTCCTCGCCGTAGGTCGCGTTCTGCACACGAAGACGATACGGCCACGGCACTCGACCCGGCTCATGATCACGCCAGCGCTCAGGATGGCGCTCGAGATCCTGGAGCAGGTAGACGAGCGCGATCAGGTTGGCGGGGATGGCAGCGTCGAAGTCGTGGGCGAAGGAGGCATCGCACGCGCGCATCCGCTGCACCCAGTCGAGCAGGTCGGGATGGTGGGTGTGAAACCAGCCGAACAGGCCGGCAATGACCTTGAGGTAGGCGTCGTTGCCGTCACCCCACGGCCCGGCGCCGCCCTCCCGGGTGGCATGGTCGGCCGCCTCCTGGGGTGTGTAGACGACCAGCAGCGCCGCCCGGAGCACCTGGTAGTACGAGTCGCGGTCGAAGAACTGCCCGACGGTCGGGCAGTAGACGACCTCGTCGCCGATCTCGGCCCACCCGTGCGGCCAGGGACGGCCGTCCTCGACGACGAACCCGTGCACCAGGCGCGCGTCGTGGTCGGCGTGCACCATGACGTAGCGCAGCGCCTCCTCGAAGCAGCGCAGCGGCGGGCGCCTGCCACCGCTGCAGCGCCGTACCCGCCGCCGGCATCGTGGCCACGGACGCGTGCTCCCGGGCCCGCCGCTGCGCTCTGCGGCTCGTCACGGCACCGTTCCGGGGTCGAGCAGCGGCAGGCGTACCCACCGGCGCCAGAGGCGCCGTCGCAGCCGGCAGGGCAGGCGGCTTGTTACGGCGGAGTCTGGGGCTCGGTGCTGCGATCCTTTGGGAGTTCGTTCGTCCGCCTTCGGGTCCACCGCTCCGGGTCGCGGCGCAGCGATCGGTCCGTTTCGCTCGCGAGGTCGGCGGCGTACTCCTGGGCTGTCCGCCGGTCGCGGCCGCCGCGGCCGGGGCCGTGGATCGGCGCCTCCTTGGCCTTGTCGGTCGAGGTTTCGGGCTTGGCGGTGCGATGGGTGGTCAACAGGTGAGCCTCCCTCGGTCGCGGCCGCCGTGGACTGCACCCTCCGAACAGCGTAGGCGCGGCTCGCCGAGCCGGCCTCCAGGACGTCGTCTGCTCGCTCCAGCGCCCGCCGCTGCGCTCTCCTGGAGGTCACGGCATCCCTCCAGGTCGATCAGCGGCAGCCTAGCCAGCCATCGCCGCAGGCGCTCCAGCAGCCGACGCCGGCACCTGGAGGTCATGGCTCCGCCCTCGGTTGTCCGGCACCTCGCTCGAGGTCCGCCACGGCCAGCGGCTCGGGTCCTGCGCGAGCGACCGCTCGGCCTCGGTGGCGAGGTCACGCGCGTACTGGTCGGCGCTACGCGGGTCCTGGCCAGCCTTGCCGAGGTCGGCGAGCGCCTTCATCCCCGAGGTGGTCACGGCTCCTGTCCCTTCTCCTCCGGGCCGTACCGCCTGCCGCCCTCGGGCCACTGGTGACAGGCCGGATGGAGGTCCGGCCACCTGCTCGAGGCGAGCACGCCGCCGCCGCACACCCGGCAGGCGCCGACGACGCGTTCTCGGAACGGCGCGCTCACAGCAAGGCGCTGTTGCATTGAGCGATCACCCGGTCCGATGCCCTCCACTCGGGCCCAGACGCGGCCGATCATGGGCGCGATCGAGTGGTTCAAGTGCTTCTTTGGCGCCGTCTACGAGGGAGAGCCTCCACTTTGCTCGGCTCCGCCCATGCCTTCCGGCTCAATGCAAAAGTCCCGGCTGGAAGGACGAGCTGCCCCGCAAGGGCCTGGCCTGGTCCGGTCGGCTCTTGCGCGGCCGGCGGGCGTCGTTTCTGGCTCCCGGGCTGCTGGTCGACTGGTATCCGCGGGTGGGTGCGCGGGACGACTTCCGCCAGGCACCTTGGGGGAGGAGGCCCGCCGGGTCGCCGAGATGCTGCTTGCCAGCGGCCCGCTGCCGGCGGCGGTGCTGCGCCAGGCGGTCGGGCCGCAGGGCAGGCGTGGCGCGCGCCTTCGACCTTGGCGGCCGCGAGGCCGACGAGGTGGCACGGCGGCGGCGGGTCGGGCGCCGTTTCCTGCCACCATGCTGGTGGCCTCCCCGGGTGAGCTGGCCAGCGCCTTCGGCTGGCCGCCCGCCGCTGCCGGCGCCGTGCTGGAGGAGCCGGTGGAGCGCGGTGAGGCGGTGGGGGAGGCGGGCTCCTACCGGCCCGCGCGTAGGGCCGCACACGCCGAAGACCACGCTCGGCGTTGTCGTGGTAGAGCTTGAGGATCGCGTCCTGGTAGCCCAGCTTCTCCCACTCGCGATCCACGGCTTGGTGTCCGCGGAGCGGTGGAAGTCGATGCGCCGCATCCCTGCTGCTTGCCTGGGCAGCCAAGGTTCGCCCGTCGGGAGAGGGGAATGTGAGCCGGGAGGCTCACCGTGCTGCTGGTCGGCCTGCGGGCTGGGGACTATCCTCGGTGCCAGGTCATGGCTGCCCGGGGAGGTGCTGCGATGCCAGGTCCGGGGTCGGTCCGGCCGTCCGGTCCGCGCCAGCCCGGCCGGGCCGAGCCGGCCACGCAGGCGCCGGCCGCCCGGCTGCTGGACCGCCTCGACCGCCCGTTGCGTGACCTGCGGGTCTCCGTCACCGACCGGTGCAACTTCCGCTGTCCGTACTGCATGCCCAAGGAGATCTTCGGCCGCGACCACGCCTTCCTGCCCCGCGCGGAGATCCTGTCGTTTGAGGAGATCACGCGGGTGGTGCGCGCCGCGGCCTCGCTTGGGGTGACCAAGGTGCGGCTCACCGGCGGGGAGCCGCTGGTGCGCCGCGACCTGGAGCGGCTGGTCGCCATGGTCGCCGCCGTCGAGGGGATCCGCGATCTGGCGTTGACCACCAACGGGGCGCTGCTGGCCGGCAAGGCGCGGGCGCTGCGCGAGGCGGGCCTGTCGCGCGTGACGGTCAGCCTCGACTCGCTGGACGACGGTGTGTTCCGGGCGATGAACGACCGGGGCGTCCCGCTGGCGCGGGTGTTGGAGGGAATCGCCGCCGCCCAGAAGGCCGGGTTGTGGCCGGTCAAGCTCAACGCGGTCGTCAAGCGGGGCGTCAACGACCACGGCCTGGTCGACCTGGCCCGCTTCGCCCGCGCCAACGGCCTGATCGTGCGGTTCATCGAATACATGGACGTGGGCACGACCAACGGCTGGCGCCTGGACGACGTCGTCCCCGCCGCCGAGGTCATCCGCCGCATCGACGCCGAGCTGCCCTTGGAGCCGGCTGACCCGAACTATCGCGGCGAGGTCGCTCGCCGCTGGCGCTTCCGCGATGGGCAGGGGGAGATCGGCGTGATCGCGTCGGTGACGCAGCCGTTTTGCCGCGACTGCGCTCGGGCTCGCCTGTCGACCGACGGCAAGCTCTACACCTGCCTGTTTTCCGCCGCTGGACACGACTTGCGGGTCCTGCTACGCCAGGGCGCCAGCAACGACGATCTGCGCGCGGCGCTGGCCAGGATCTGGCGGGGACGTGGCGACCGCTACTCCGAGCTGCGCGCCGCCCTGCCGGTTCGGCCGGCCTCGATCGAGATGTCCTACATCGGCGGGTGACGCTCCAGTCGACCGCCACCAAGCGCCAGTCGGCTGTCGCGCCGTTGACCTGCCTCGCCCACGTCGGCTCGTGGGCTGGGCTGCTAGCTGTCGGGGACCTGGTAGTTGGCGACAAAGGCGACGTCGCGCACCAGGGCCGACGTTGGCCGCCCCGCGCGGGGAGCCGAGCGGCTCCTCGCCCTCGGTGAAGAAGGCGGCGCTGGCGGCGGTGAACTCCTCCTTCCACTGGGCCGGGACCGACCTGGCCCGACGCTCGGTATCATCGCTCTGCCCTGCGCCTTCTCTCAGTGGTTGTTGCGCTCTGCCGTCACTCGTCGACCTCGGACGGCCTGGTGACGCCTGGCCAACCCGTGACCGCGCCGACCTGACTATCCTCGCCCGGCTCGTTTGCGTGCTCGCCCACCCGTGCCATTTCTCTCGCCGGCATCGCGGCCGCTTGACCTTGCTGGCTTGTCGGTCGCGTCTTGGGCGAATAGCCTCCAGCCAGCGGCCGATTCGGCGATCCCAGGGATGCGCTAGTGGAGGGGGTAGGGGCGATGTCGAAGTACGCGGTGTTCTTCACCCTCAAGGGCGAGGCCATCGCCCGGGCCATGCAGCAACCAAGCGACCGGGTCGCGGTCGTGTCCAAAGCGGTCGAGTCCGCGGGGGGCAAGCTTGAGGCCTACTACTTGATGTTCGGCCAGTACGACGGCTTTGTCATCGTGGACCTCCCCGATTCCCGGGCGGCTGCCGCGTCCAGCCTGGCGGTGAGCAGCACCGGGGCCTTCGAGCACCTGGAGACCCACGAGCTCATCGAGGCAGAGGACGTCACCCCGA
>WNFY01028954.1_pt1 | contig 13853 bp, 16 predicted proteins | sample 5400091 | NCBI WGS metagenome assembly WNFY01 (sample SAMN13153364, study PRJNA577476) | soil metagenome | isolation source: 60 cm soil or saprolite under grassland replicate 1 | place: USA:California | collected 2016-06-15 | reverse complement strand
GAAGTGCGCCGCCATGTTTTTCAACAATGCGCGCCGCGATCGATAGACCCAACCCGGTGCCGGCCTCCTTGGTGGTAAAGAACGGGTCGAAGAGACGCTCCTGGACTTTCAAGGGAATACCCTTGCCGGTGTCGATCACCTCCAAAATGACTACGGGAGTGGCGTGACCCGCCAAGGGCATCAGGGTGCTTCGCGCACGCAGTGTGATTGTGCCGTCCCGTCCAATGCTTTCCGCCGCGTTCTGAATGAGGTTAATCAACACTTGTTCGATTTGTTGCGGGTCAACGCGAATCCTCAGTGGCGGTGACGAGGCAAGATTTAATCGGATGGAAGCCTTCTCCAACTGCGAGTCTAAAAGACCCCGCACGCGGCTGAACAAACTTCCAGCCGTGATGGTAACAGGTCGCGGCTCCGCAGGCCGTGCAAAATGCAGAACATCCCTGACGATCCGGTCCAGGCGTTGGATCTCCTGGTCAATGACTGTGGCATCTTCGTGTTCGGAGGAGCCTGGGACGAGAGTCCGTTTCAGACTGTGCAGGCGAACGTTGATGGCAGTGAGCGGATTTCGGATTTCATGTGCCACACCGGCGGCAAGCGTCCCAAGCGAGGCCAGCTTTTCCTGTCGCTCGATAATGGCGCGGCTTTCGACGAGCTGCGCGCGGAGCGGCGCAATTTTCACGCGGTAAATCAAGCTCGTGGCTGTGAACCCCAAAATGAGTACCAGGGCCACCAAGGTCATCAGAAGTCGTTGCAAGCCTCCCAACGCCTCATGTGAATCCTCCACAAATTGGTTTAACGCCGCCCGTTCTACAGCCTTTAATTTCGCGCATAGGTCCAGGACTTGCGCTTTGTTCTCAACCCTTTCCAAAACCTCCTTGGGCGAGGGGACGGACCCGGCCTGCGCCCGTTCCTCCAGGAGTTTGGTGGTCCTCGTTGAGTAAGCCTCCAATGCGACTTCGATTTGATCGAGCAGCTCGAGTTCACGCGGGGTGGTGACCGAGGATTTACGAATCCATCGCTTCAGTTCCTCGTTTTCTTTGTGGAAATGGTCCTTGTCCACCGGATCTTTGCGCAGGTCGAAGCGCAGCACCGTCTCGCTTAAGGTCAGGATGCTCGCCTCCACATGTTCTGCGAGATGAAAACTCTCGCTCTGGACCGCGCCGAAGTTTTTCCGCAACTGCTTGAGTTGTCGCCAGGCGGAATGTCCTGCCCATCCAACCAGACCCGCCAGCAGAACAATCGCCGGGGCGAAGCCGTATAATCGCAGTTTAACATTCATTGGGTGACTGGCGGGTGACCTCGGGTGGCTTCCCGCTCACCACTCTAAGGCGCCGGCAGAGAAAGGTAGAACTCATAACCAGTTGCCGTTAACCATGCGGAGCATCAAGCACCCGCTGGCACAAGGCCAGCTAAATAGAAATCTGGCCAGATCCATCATCCGGATGTCATGGAACATACAACCGACAAATCGATGAAGACGCAAATGATTTTGAATTCAGTCATCTCGGGATGGAAAACCTATGACTAAGAGAATCCTTCTGGTGGACGATGACCGCTCCATCCGCGAGTCGCTCAGCAAAATCCTGCGAGCGGAGAACTACGAGGTCGTGCTGGGCGAGAACGGCCAGCACGCCATCGAGAAACTACTGCTGCAAACGATTTGCGAGTTGCTGACCGAGCCGATGGAGAGCCGCGCCCGGCGCGCCAGCAACCGCGTCTCCCGTTTTCGATACGTGCCCTGCGACAACGATCAATTTCGCGAAATGCTGCTCAAACGCCACGCCACTCCCTACCCGTTTCCCGCATCGAAGGACGGATGAGCCCACGCGCGCCATGACCACCGCCCCTCAAATCATCGAAGACTTTGTCAACACAGAATACAAGTATGGATTCGTCACGGACATCGAGAGTGAATCCGCACCACCGGGCCTGAATGAGGACATCATTCGACTCATCTCCAAAAGAAAGAAGGGGCATCATGAAAACCAATCACAAGAAGACCCTGAAGTTTGGTGAACTGATTGAGTCCGTTTACAGCGCTTGCAGTCATCGCCGGGCAAGAGCCATTGTGCGGTTCGCTGTCAATGCGCAGGTGGTAGTGTTTCGAGGACAACGGCGCTTTGTGATTTCTTGAAGAAAAGTATTCAGCTGCTCCTTCGTGAAACTTTGCGCGGACTGGAGGGGCAGGTGATCGCAGATTGTCCGTCATTCCTGCTCAGCCCGATTCGACGCTTTCAGACATCATTGCTGCTAGACCGGACGGTCGTGGTGCCATCGAGGCGTTTGTTCAAATCAATGGGATCGCCGAGAGAAACTTGCCGCGGATCGACTTGATAGGCCCAGACCTCGAAATAGGCGAGCCGGGCCTCGCCATAGATCGTGGCGAAAGCGCCGTCCACGGCATCCAAACCGTGTGCGAGCTTGACGCGGCCGATGCGCGGGACGTTGTAGCGGGCGTCGAAGGTATACCAGTTCCGACCCAGATAGACTTCGCAGTAGGCGTGAAAATCCATCGGTGTGCCGGGGTCCAGGTAACCGATGTCCGGCAGGTGTCCCGTCACATAACGCACGGGCAGATTGAAGGCGCGGCACAGCGCGATGGCGACGTGGGCGATGTCGCGGCAGACCCCATAACGCCGTCCGATGACCTCGGATGCAGAGAGATCGGGCCGGCCGGACAGGAAGCGGTATTCGATGTTGTGGTGGGTCCAATCGCAGACGGCCTGCACCCGGTCGAGGCCATTGTTGATATGACCGAAATGCTGCCAGGCGAAATCCAGTAATTTATCGGAATCGCAATAGCGACTGGGCAACGTGTAACGCAGCAACGTCGGCGGTAGTTGATCCACAGGCACGGGCTCGTCCCACCGGCCGTGATTATCGGGCAAGGGAGAAACGGCGACCAGGGCGTCGTGAAGAATTTCGTTGCGACCCGGCATGAGCATCACGCGGCAGGTGATATTGCCGTGGGCATCGGTGAATTCATACGACGGGAGACCGGCGCCAAACGAGAACGATTCCGCGCGCACCAACTGTTCTCCATCGAGCCGAGGTCGTAGTACCAAAAGGGCGGGCGTGGGCACGGAAGTTTCGTAGGCGATCCGGCAGCCGACCCGGACGGTGAGATTCGAGGAAGTCCAATTCATCAGCCTACACTGTGACAAGTCTGGAAGCGAAGTTTCCAGGGGTGCGAATGTGCCATTCGCGCTGCGGTTAAGCTACTCCAAAGTGGCAAGACGTCAGAACCACCACTGTGGCTTGCCACTGACCGTAGGTGGCCTCCCGCATGCCGCCTGGCGGCGAAGACTCGTGGGCGCCGTAGTCCCAACTCGTTGGTACTCAGCGCAGGGAGCGTTGGAAACGCACTGGTACCGCGCTTTCTACAAAAGCACTGCAAGAAACGACGCGCTTCCGTGTAAACGGATCTTGATGCAAAAGCGAACCACCCATGGTTTCGGTGAATCCATAGGGGTGTTGGGGATCCCGCGCCGCCTGACCTCAAGCAAGGAAGCGATGAATGACCAAACCGAAGTTCAATTGGGGTGGCTCGCCACTGACCGTAGGTGGCTTCCCAAGCGCCACTTGGCAGCAAAGAATCCCGGATGCCCCGGTCCCAACTCGTTGCCGCCTAGCACACCGAGGATCGGACGCGCTCTGGCATAGCGCGAGCTAGAGAAATACCCGGATGCAATCGCGAGCGGCCGTAAGAATCGAGAACGGCAAAACTTAAACCACGTCCTAACTCAATTCTCGCTCAAACGGATTTCCTGCCGGGCATGTCACCGTTCCCGGTTCGGCAAATTGGGCGCCGTGCCGAGCGGGTCGTTCATTAAGAACCTGCCTGCTTTAGAAGAATGGCCGACGTCCATTCGCGAACAAAAAAAGAAAAAGAAAGAAACATGACCGTCGCCGCCCGAACCGTTGGCGCCCGGGCGCGACGGCCCGAAACCACACTCGCCAACAAGGGATGAAATCATGAGTGCATTGACACGTTGGAATCAGTTAAATCAGTTAAAACAACTGGAAGCCCTGCAACACGGGCTGGGCAGCCTATTCAGCCGCTCCCCGGCTCAGTGGCCCGAGGGCCAGGAGGAACCCCTGGCAGTAGCCGAATGGTCCCCGCTGGTGGACATCAGCGAAGATGACAAGGAGTATTTGATCAAGGCTGAGTTGCCTGAAGTGAGGAAAGAGGATGTGAAGGTCACTGCGCAGGAAGGCACGCTGACCATCATGGGCGAACGCAGATTCGAGAAGGAGGAGAAAGGCAGAAAGTATCACCGCGTCGAACGCGCCTACGGCAGTTTCGGGCGCAGCTTCTCGTTTCCGGATGATGCCAGCCCAGGGAAAGTTCGCGCCGAGTTCAAAGACGGCCTGCTCACAGTACACTTGGCCAAGGACGCCAAAGCCAAACCCCAGCAAGTCGAGATCAACGTCTCCTGACGGGCGAAGTGCAGGGCCGGGCGGCTTCGCCCGGGCCTTGCGCCGGGATTAAAAGCCAAACCGCAAACAAAAATGGAAAATACGAAGGCAATGTATGTTCAAAAGGAAATGTACTCACTGTGGCTTCAAACTTGGCAACTTCGTGTACGCGGATGCGTGTCCTTGTTGCCACGAAGAATTAAGGCATAACCGGAACTCGAGTCTCTTGACTCCAAAGCAGGATTCGCGAATGGCGAAACCATGGCCTGTCCGGATTTTCACTAGATTGCTGCGATTTGTGGAGAGTTGAGAGAGAACTGTTGCATCCGCCTATGAACACACTGAAGCTCATTTGCCTGACAATCATCCAACTGATCAAACAGGCATGGTCGCTGCCCCAATCTGCCGCGATTGCCGCCAAGCAAAGGCGGCGGCGGACCGTTGTGAACGAACTTGAAGCCGAACGGCTCGACCGGATACGCAACCCGTCGAAGTATCTTGGGAAGTGATTTTGACCCCATGTTCGGGAACGAACAAAAATTCTTCTAAGAAAATAAACAATCATGAACACCAGGTTATACGTGGACAATCTGGCTGCTACCGCTACGTACAAGGATCTTATGGATCTGTTTTCCGCCCATGGCAATGTGGTCGAGGTTAATCTCCCGGTTGATCGCGCCAATGGCCGGCCGCGCGGTTTCGGCTTTATCACCATGGTTACACCGGAAGGTGCCCGAGCGGCCATTCAGGCTCTCCATGGAAAAGAGATAGGAACGCGCACTCCACAACAGCGAGAGGGTCCCCGATCTTTCCTATCTTTCCTACACGCGCCTCAAGGCAAGAAAGCGTCAGCGAAGTTCGATGAAGGTGGCTTTCCACTCGCCACTTGCCTGGGAAGAATCTGGGATACCGAAGTCCCAACTCGTTGCCGATCAGCACAAGCAGGCGTTGGAGGCGCACTGGCACAGCGCCAGCTTAAAAACATCCGTCATGAAAGCCAATCAGAAGAAGCGCCTGACATTCGGCGATCTCATCGCGTCCGTTTACACCGCTTGCAGTCAGCGCAGGGCCAGAGCCATTGTACGGTTCGCCGTCAATGCACACGTGGTTGTATTTCGAGGCGAACGGCGCTTCGTGATTTCTTGAACCGAAGCAGGCAGTGACCCGAACGCTTTCGCCAACTCGTTGCCGCTCCGCACCGAGAGCGTTGGAGGCGAGCTGGCACCGCGCTAGCTAAAGGGGTCCTTGGCAATCAGCCAAGCCCCAAGCACAAACCGAAGATATGAACACTCTCCTTGAGGCTCCGTGCGCTCGAGCGGTCCACTCACCAACGCGAAGCCAAACGAATCCGTCCAGTCACATACTAGTGGTTGATGACGACGGTGACATTCGCCAACTCAGCGCCGGAGCGTTGGTCCGCTTCGGCTACCGGGTGGACCTCGCCGAAGACGGTGCAGCCGCCTGGAAGGCTCTTCAAGCCAACAGTTACGACCTCCTGATCACCGACAACAAGATGCCGAAACTTTCGGGTGTTGAGCTGGTCAAAAAGCTGCGTTCCGTGGGCATGACACTGCCAGTGGTGTTGGCATCGAGCGCCATCCCCACGGAGGAGTTGGAACGAAACCCTTGGCTCCAGCTTGCCGCTACGCTGGAAAAGCCCTTCTCCAGGGGACAGTTGTTGGAAACGGTTAGAGAGGTTCTGCTTGCGGCTGACGACGCCATCAGCGGCGCCGCGGCCTTCTTCCCGGTGCCTACAGGAGGAGACTTGGCCCAAATCACGCCGGCGATGCAATGGGGTATCAACGAATGACCACGCGACATCGGATGACATGAACGAGAGAACCATACAAATGGAAGTACGTGCAGTCGCCAAAACGACCACGAGTTCAGGCGCCAGCCGGGCCGGCGCAGCGGCAAGAATCGAGTCGCTCTTGCTGATGCGGATCCTCGCCAGCCAGGACACAAGTTTGACGATGAGATGAACAGTCTGCAATGACCGTCAAGCCGCGAGTTGTTTCGGATCTTTGCACGCGACAATAGTGAAAGGAAACCACGAATGAAAGTCGGGAACCTCGAAGAGGTCTTAACGTTGGGAGCATTTAAAGAGTTGACCGCCGCCAATGCAGACATGTTTCGGAAGGAAGTTCATGCCGCCGTGAATGGGCACAAGGTCATTGAGGTTGACCTCTCCCAAACGACGTTCATGGACTGCAGCGGCTTGGGCGCGTTGATAGCTTTACGCAATTTCGCCCGCGGTCGAAATGGCGTTATGCGCCTCGGTGAATCCCACCCCCGTTGTGCAGCAACTGTTCGATGTCGTGCGCGCCGGACACATGTTCGAAATCGTCAACACCCGGCCGACAGACCATCCCCTGGTTCGCGAGCCACCCCGCCTTTTAACCGTCCAAAGCGAACCCAGCGATGGCTCGACATAAAGCGCGAGTTGCTGTCGAGCCACCGCTTGGATCGGCCGCATGTCACTGAGAACAGAACTGAGGTCCATGAGTTCTCTCGACTTGTTCTGTGTCTGGTCAATTTGTTTCCGCACGATGCCATCACTCAACCGGATTGCTCCAGAAATTCACACGCCGAGCGAAAAGCCGCGCCGGCGAAGTTCGATGAACGTGGCTTACCACTGCTCACAGGTGGCTTCCCACGCCGCACTTGCCAGCGAAGGATCTCTGATGGCCCAGTCCCAACGCGTTGCCGCTCAGCACACGAATCGTTGCATGCGCACTGGCACAGCGCCAGCTAACGTTTAAATCAAAACAACAAAGGGAAACCAATTATGTCACCAAACGTTAGACCGGTGGGCGATCGGATCCTCGTGGAATCGGTCGAAGAGAAAGAGAACAAAGGCAAGAAGGGCGAGATTATCATCCCCGATACCGCCAAAGAAAAACCGATGGAAAGCGTGGTCGTGGCGCTCGGCACTGGTAAGACCGACGACAATGGCAGGAAGGTTCCCTTCGAAGTCAAGAAGGGTGACCGTGTGCTCGTCAGCAAATACGGCGGCACTGAAATCAAATTGGACGGCAAGGATTACAAGATCCTCAACGGTGATGACATCCTCGCCGTCATCAAATAACCGGCAACTTTTGAAACTATCAACCTTATATCAACAATCAACTATCAGCTAATTTATGGCAGCAAAACAATTGATCTTTGACGAAGCGGCGCGCCAGTCCCTTCTCCTGGGAGTGGAACAATTGAGTCGCGCAGTGAAGGCCACGCTCGGCCCCAAGGGCCGCAACGTAGTGATCGACAAAAAATTCGGAAGCCCAACGGTGACCAAGGACGGCGTGACGGTCGCCAAGGAAATCGAACTGGAGGATGCCTGCGAAAACATGGGTGCGCAGATGGTCCGCGAAGTCGCCAGCAAAACCAGCGATGACGCAGGCGACGGCACCACCACGGCCACATTGCTCGCCGAAGCGATTTACCGGGAAGGTTTGAAATTTGTCACTGCGGGCGCGAACCCGATTGGCATTCAGCGCGGCATTCAAAAGGCCGTCGAGGCTTCCGTGGTGCAGCTCGCCAGGATCACCAGGAAGGTCAAGGACAAGGAAGAGATCAAGCAAGTCGCCACCGTCTCGGCCAACTGGGACACGACCATCGGCGAAATCATCGCTGAAGCTATGGAGAAGGTAGGCAAGGACGGTACGATTACCGTGGAAGAAGCCAAGTCGATCGAGACCACCCTGGAAGTTGTCGAAGGCATGCAATTCGACAAAGGCTATCTTTCGCCCTACTTCATCACCAACGCGGAGGCGATGGAAACCAAGCTCGAAGATGCTTACGTCCTCAATTACGAGAGAAAGATCAGCAGTCTCAAAGAGTTGTTCCCCATCCTCGAAAAGGTGGCCCAATCCGGCAAACCCCTTCTGGTCATCGCTGAAGATGTCGAAGGCGAAGCCCTGGCGACGCTGGTCGTGAACAAGCTGCGCGGCACCATCAAGGTCTGCGCTGTCAAGGCACCCGGCTTCGGCGATCGCCGCAAAGCGATGATGGAAGACCTTGCGATCCTCACCGGTGGCAAGTTCATCAGCGAAGACCTCGGCATCAAGCTCGAATCGATTGGTCTTGAAGACCTCGGCCGCGCCAAATCCATCGTCGTGGACCAGGAAAGCACCACCCTGGTGGCAGGCGGCGGCAAGCCCGGTGAAATCCAGGGCCGCGTCAATCAAATCCGCCGTCAGATCGAGGAAACCACCTCGGACTACGACAAGGAAAAATTGCAGGAACGCCTGGCGAAACTCGCCGGTGGAGTGGCCATCATCAATGTCGGCGCCGCGACCGAGACCGAGATGAAGGAAAAGAAAGCTCGCGTCGAAGACGCGTTGCATGCCACCCGCGCTGCGGTGGAAGAAGGAATTGTCCCTGGCGGCGGCGTGGCGTTGATCCGCTGCTTGTCAGTGCTCGAAGGCTTGAAGCTAAAAGACGAAGACGAGCAAATTGGTGTCAACATCGTCAAGCGCGCCATCGAAGAGCCGACTCGCGTGTTGGCTGAAAACGCCGGCATGGAAGGCTCCGTTGTGGTGCAGGAAGTGAAGCGCCGCAAGGGTAACGAAGGTTACAACGTGGCGACCAACGAATATGAAGATTTGATCAAGGCCGGCGTAGTGGACCCCAAGAAGGTTACTCGCGCGGCCCTGCAGAACGCTTCCTCCATCGCCGGATTGTTGCTGACTACCGAATGCCTCATCACCGAAGTTCCGGAGAAGGAGAAAGAGGTTGTTTAAATCCTTTCAAGGATTCACAGGTCACACAGGGCACAGGACTGTTCAGCGTCCTGGTCGAAATTCCGGTTCCCTTTGGCCCGGCGTCGCCGACACTTTTCCATTGCCTCGAGGACGCGTTGTGAATTTCACCGACTCACAGCTACAGGATTGTTATGAGCGCAACTTTGCGGCGGTTACCGATCTTTCCGCCGAACTGCGTCCTCGTGCCAGGGTTGCGTCCGGGGCTCCGCCGCTGGTATCAGCGCTCCGGCGCTGAAACGAATCCCGCCGCAGTTGCGTTAAGAGATCATTTGAGTCAGTTGGCCGGAGAGAGACTCGAACCATAAAGACTATGCCGCCAACCTCATTATTGCAGCCAATGCCGGTTGAGCGCTCTCGTTCGGATGAGGACGCCCTTGGCCCAGCATCGCTGAGCTTTTGTGCTGCGCGGCTCCTGGAAGCCGCCTGCGACTGGTGTCAACTCAACGAAAGTATATGAAGCTGACTTGGATGAAATATCGTGCCGGCGGTTGGAGTCAATTGAATGATCTGAACTTGCGCGCCCCTCAATTTGACAATTTGGAAGGTGTCTACGTCATATGGCACGGTGTTGAAACCGGGGCTTACGTCCGCGTAGGCCAGGGAAAAATCCGGGAGAAGCTGCAATTTCATCAAACGGATGCCGAAGTGCAGGCGTTTAAGGCGCTCTCGTTGTTTGTGACCTGGACCTCAGTGCTCGAAAGGTTCCGCGATGGCGTTGAGGCTTTTTTAGTCAAGGAACTGCGACCGAAGTTGGGTTCAGTGACGCCCCACATAGACCCCATTCCTGTCAATCTGCCATAGGCGAGAAACGTCGGGGAGCGGCCATTGGCGCCCTTTCGGCGGGGAGAAACCGTTCCGCAAACAGGGGCTGGGCTTGTGCGTGTCAAGAGTGGGCCCAAGCGAGACCGACGAATCAGCTTTGTCTGTCGTTCCTCAATTAGTTGAGCCGAACGATTTGTTTTGGAGTCGACGAAAGGTGTAGGCCTATGAAAAACAGAAACCATGTTCCTATGTGGAACGCGTCCGCGCGTCACGGATCCGCAGGGTCCAACCCCAAAAGGTTAAATGCCGTGATATCAGTCCAGGCGACGAGGTTTTCGAACCTGGTACGTGGGCGCCCTAGGATCTTGCCGAAAAGCAGAGGTTGACGCGGGCGTGCGGCGTTAGTTGTCCACGTGCTCAGCGCAAACGTGACGTGGGCAGCGGGACTGAGGTGCTTTTTAGGAAGGTTCCATGTCGGAATCTGTCCCAATGACGCGTCGGTCGGCTGGGTGCCGTAGTCAAACAACACAGCAGCAAACTAATTGGCGGCATTCTGAACTTGAACCATTGCCTGGTGGAACAAGGCTGGGCCTTCCCCGCCCACTACAACTCGATGCAAATCGGGGAAATTTACGCCAGCAACACGCTCTGGGCCACGGCCAGGAACGGCTTCATCAAGTCCATCGTTCATCGAGCCAACGCTGTAATGGCACATTAACAAGTCCATTCCAATGATGGCTAACAAAATGGCTAACAACATAGGGCGAAGAGATAGTTGAACGATAGTGGAGGGATAGTGGGGACAGTCATTGCCTGGCACGCAAATTCGGCTAATTTGCGTCCAGAAATCGAGGTTTTCTGGTTCGGCGTTGGACAAGGACTATGAGGGTTGTCAAAGGACTGCATCTTTCGGGATAGGGATAATGCCTCTGATGCGGAGAAATTTCGACGAAACCAGAGAGACCTCCAGTAAAAGCTCCAGTAAAATGATACTGGAAGGATAGTGGAGAAATTTTGAACAGCTAATGGCAGGATATTGCTTGCATTTCACAAAAATCTCTGGAACCCTGATTTCACTGGGGAACGAGCGTAGTTGATTGATTTGCATGGAGGTTGTGAGGATTGGAACGAAGTAGTGATGCAGTGCGATTCCGACCTCCGCCGGGTGATTCGATCAGTTTGGGAAACTCACCGCGTCCCGCCACTTCGCCACATCTTCGACTTTCTCGCGTTGGTAAATCTGATGAATCAACTCTGAAGCATGATTCACAAGGCGCATCGCAACCTCGCGCGGCACGCCGGCACGCCGGAGTCGATTGACGTAGGTGACACGAAGGCAGTGGAAGCAAAGGTGAGGCTTTTCAATCTTGATGAAGAACTGCTGCCAACGCCTGGACGGCTGAAAAGGAAAATCCACAGTGAACTTTCGCTTGCCGTCTTTCAGTTTCTCGAACAAAGGACGGATAGCCGAAGGCATCGGGATTGAGAACGCCCGTTCCTCTCCTCCCTTTGGAGAGGGAAAGGTGATCTTGTTCTCTACGATGTCCACGCAGGTCAGCGGGATTCGTGTCTCTCGGAGACGGCAACCAGTATGGAGGCCGATCTCAAACGCCGCCTGCATCCACTCAGGCTCATCCTTCAACGCCCCTTTGATCTCAATGAGTTCCTCATCCGTGAGCTCCGGCTTTTTCGCTGGTTTGTCCTTTCGAATTTTCAAGCTCACGAGCGGATTCGCATCCGCGTGACCAAGACGCACCGCTTCGCCCAGGATAAGCGCAAGGGTCTTTAACTCGAATATCGCGGTGTTTCGGCCAACGACTTTACCAGTCCGCTTCTTGAACGGGGTTCTCCAGTCGATGTATTCGACCCCAAGCCGATATGTGAGCTGCAATTCAAGCACAAAACGGCCTAAACTTGAATGTTTTGCACCACTCTTCACCACTATGTCCGAAACGAGGGTTCGATTCCCTTCACCCGCTCAATTGATTATAAATGACTTGCGAATTAGTGTAGCGCCAGTGTAGCAATAAATCCTGTTCTCTCGTTGCTAACAGGCGTGATTCCCCGGCTCCTTCGATTCACGTGAACCGGCGTCCTTCCGAGCTTTGATCCCGTTGGAGTGTGTGTCAATCACTCGGCATTACGGGTGTAACACAAACCAAGTACGCATCAATTACTCAGTCACTACCCGTTCACTGGCACTTTCACTGGCACTTTTGGAGCCGCAAAAATGCCACTTGATCCAGCATGGCTGACATCCGTCATCCCAGATGACTGAGTTTGATCTTCAGAGTCACCTTTTGTGGTGTTCAAAAACGATACGTCACCCAAGCTGAAAAGTAATCCACATCCTTGCGAGGGAGTGTTCCAACTCCTCGGCGACTTTGTCGAACAGTTCGTGCAGGCCGATGAAGTGCGGACCTTTGACATTCCAATGGGCTTGCTTCGCTTGTAGTCCCAGGTCCAGCACATCGGCGAGTTCCTGATTCAACAAATCAATCATCGCGCGGCGAGTCTTCGCGCGAAGGTCATTCTTCGTTTCGTGCAGTTTCATTTTCATAAAGAAAGTCCCGTCTCATGAATTACTAGTCACCGTCTCGAGACCAAGGTGATGTTTGATTTCACGCTCAGCTTGCAGCCAGTCATCCAGTTCATGACCCTGCTGCCGGCCCCTTGCTTCGAAGAGCTGGTAAGCACGTTTGCGGATGAGGTCAGGGATGCGTTCGATGGGACAGCCACTCGTGTCCGCAGCAGGGTGCATTTCCGCCAATTCCAGACGATCGGGAATCTCCGTGATTATAGCCATATTCAATCGCCTCCTTTGTCCTCAACAACACCGATCCTCGGTCCCGTCGAAGCACGGAGAAATGGATGCCCGCTATCCGCTACGACCAACGCGCGACTCGTGGCCCGCGTCACCGCGCGCGTGTGGTGAATCATTTCGTCCAGCGTCACCGGGATTGTCGTGTCCAATCCCAAAATTACTTGCCCAAGCGAGTCGCCCACGAGCAACAGGTCTATACCGGCTCGATCGGGAATCCGGGCCATAGCCAAAATACAGCACAGCGGCGAAAAGAATCATTATTAGTCCTTCCATAGGAACTGTGTTTGGGAACACTGCGCGCAGCTCTATACGGATTCTTTCTTGTGGCGCGGAGAGAATGCTTTCTCGAATTTCGCTCCGCGCCAGGGGTGACAGAACCTCTCAGTTCCAATCATAGTTTCTTCTCGGTGATGTCGGCCGTTTCCATGCCACCCTGGTTTGAGTATCGCATTCGAGAGCAGAGAAGACATGCCTGATGAGTATCTCGGTGCTGCGAACGCTCGTCCTCCCATCAATGGCGATGCAAATCTTCAGCGGGGCTGTGGGTGTTTGTTTGTCATTTGCATTCAAATTGGTTTGGACCGCTCTGCTTCATGCTGAGCATTGCAGTGTTCATGCCAAACTGAGATGAGCTATCTCCGCCATGGGCCAATCCTCAATGGGCCAAGGGGTTGGAGGGTACTGGGAGCATCAGCACAGGCAGCGACCCATGTTTCATCTGCACTGATCGTGTCGCCTGTTCGACAATGCGTCGAACGCACGTCACCTGGATATCAGCTCAAAGCTCAGTGCGAATACCTAAAAAGCTCATACCTGCCAGTCGCCGATCTTCATGGCTGTTGCGGGAATATCTGATAGAGCAGGAAATAGATGAGCACGCCCGTGACGGACACGTACATCCAGAGCGGCCAGGTCCAACGCGCAATCCGCCTGTGCTTATCGAACCGTTCGCGCAGCCCGCGCACGAGTGTGGTCAGAATCATAGGAACGATCACGACAGCCAGAAGAGTATGCGTCAGCAGAACCAACAGGTAGATGGGGCGAAACCATGCCGGCTCAAGGAAGCGCGTCGGGCCACGGTGCAG
>WNFY01003899.1_pt1 | contig 13853 bp, 13 predicted proteins | sample 5400091 | NCBI WGS metagenome assembly WNFY01 (sample SAMN13153364, study PRJNA577476) | soil metagenome | isolation source: 60 cm soil or saprolite under grassland replicate 1 | place: USA:California | collected 2016-06-15 | reverse complement strand
ACAACGGCGAGGTGATCAATCCGGAGATTGGCGGCAACAACGCGCGCTGGATCAACCATAGCTGCGATTCAAACTGCGAAGCCGTCGAAGAAGACGACCGCATCTTCATCGATGCGCTGCGCGATATCCAAGCCGGCGAGGAACTCTTTTACGATTACGCGCTGGAAATCGACGAACCGATCACGGAAGAATCAAAAAAGAGATTCGCTTGCCACTGCCACAGCCCAAATTGCCGCGGCACAATGCTCGACATTTCCTAATTGAAACTCGCTCGCCTCCCGGTTTTGCTCCTACCCTGGTCACCTTACCTTGATCACTCGCACTGCCCCGTGCTTGCGCCAGCCACCCTAGCTGCGTTTCCGTCTACCGGCGCGATTCCCAATCGCGACGTGTTCTATGTTGCACTTCCCACACGCTCCATTCGTCCTTCCGCTCCCTGATTTTCCCGGAATAGGCAGATCCTATCGCTGCTAGACGCATAAAGTATTTCAATCGGCCTCCAGAGTGTGGCCAGTTGATTCTATGAACGGCTCAGGTTTAGGGATGGGAACGACCAAGGGGAATGACCGGTTCTGGAACGGAATGGCCTGACTCGCGCGGCCACGGTCTGGGTCTTAAACAACCTGCCGATAAGGACTTCGAAGTTCTCGGTCTCACTACCTGAGACCCTCGTCAACTTGGGCCTGTGGAGTTTCACTTTTTCATCAACCAACAAAAACAACGATTAGAGGAGACAAAATTATATGGAAAGTAAGATGCCGATAGGACAGCGCATTGCGCGATTCCTTGAGACACGATACGTGCACCGGGCGCACCCTGATTATTGGCCCGAGCTCGCAGGGTTTGGACTAATCCTGATCTTCGCGGTCTGGCCAATGTTATCGATGGTAGCGGCGGCGTTGGAAAAAATGCGATAAGAACTTCACTCCTTCGCACTGGGAGTGACTGATAAATTCTTCGCTGACAAAGCAGCCGCCGCTTCCCGACGGAATGCCGCGGCGGCTTTGCTCTGAAATCGAAGCGGATTGTAAACGAGATTGAGCTCCCGCTCCGGGACCGGCGGAGCGAATGGTAAGCTGACGCATCCAGGCGTGGCGTGGTGTTTCACCATCATTTGAGGCACAATCGAAACGCCGATCGATGCCGCGACCATGTTCGCGATCGTGCTGAGTTGGCTGCCAGCCAGCGCGATCTCTGGCCGGAGACGACGTGATTCGAGGAGGTGATTCACCTGTTGCGACAGGCAATGCATCTCGTGAAGCAGTAGAAACCTCTGCGATTTGAGATCGTCGAATTCGACGAGATCCTTTTTTGCCAGGGGATGTTCTTCCGACACGAGCGCCAGCAATGGTTCGGTGCCCAAAGATTCTCGTCGAAGAGTTGGACTCGGCCGGCACGTGGAGGCGAGCGCGACATCCAGTTCGCCAGCTTCAATTCGTCGAGTGATCCCTTCCGTCACATCTTCAACGATCTCCAGCGTCACTTCTGGATAATGCTCCTGGAACGTCACGACCAACTCCGGCAGCACATAGGGCGCGATCGTAGGAATTGCGCCTACGGCCACTCTGCCGGCCACTTCGCCTTTCAGCTCGTCAACGCATCGGCGGGCGTCACCGATCGATGCCAAAATTTGCCGCGCATAATCAATCAAACAACGGCCCGCTTCAGTCAGCACAACTGAACGCGGGAGGCGATCGAATAACGGCTGACCGACCTCTGCTTCCAGCTTGCGAATCTGCTGGCTAAGCGAAGGTTGAGCCACGCGCACCTTATCGGCCGCGCGAGAGAAACTTCCTTCCTCCGCCACGGCGACGAAGTAACGCAACTGATGAATCTCCATAGAAAAGTTCTGCCGAGGGGAGACTCACAGTAGCGCCAGCCTTCCTACTTTGAAACTCGCTCGTTGCATGTCGTTTCCGACACTGTAGCCGGGGGTCGCCGACCCCGGATTCCTACTTATCCGGCAGCAGCACGATTTTCCCAAGCGCGCCCGGCTCCATCACCGCGCGATGCGCCTGCGCTGCTTCGGCCAGCGGAACTTCTTTGCCGATCACCGGACGCAACGTTCCGTTTTCCAAACCGGCCTCGAGTGCGGCGTGAATGCTCGCCATTTCTTTCGACGGGGTGTTCGGCAATACCATTCCGCGCAAGTCGACATCGCGCTGCATCGTATCGCGTGGATCGATCTCGACCCGGCCGCGACTCCCGATGATCGCGACGCGTCCGCCCTTCGCGAGAATGGTGAGATCTTTGCCAAGGTTCACGTTTGCGAGCAATTCCACAATCACGTCAACACCGCGGCCACCAGTCGCCTTCATGATCTGTTCGAAATGGTCGGGCGCGCGATGATCGAACACTTCGTGCGCACCTTGTTCGCGCGCGAGCTTGAGTCCCTCGTCACTTCCCGCGGTCCCGAACACGCGCAGACCGCGAGCCCGCGCCAGTTGCACTGCCGCCGTCCCGACACCACCGCTCGCGCCGTGTATCAGCACCGTTTCACCCGGCTTCCCGTCGGCACGCTGGAATAGCCCGCGATACGCTGTCGCGTACGGCGTGCCCATGGCTGCGCCTTGCGGGAAAGAAACATTTTCTGGCAGCCGATGAACTTGCTCCGTTTTGCACAGCGCAAACTCGGCATAGGTGCCGGTCAGTGATCCCCCAGTGTAAACACGGTCGCCCGGCTTAAATTCATTTACGTCCGGACCAATTTGCTCGATCACGCCCGCGCCGTCGTTGCCCGGTGTGTAAGGCAAAGCCGGCAGTCGCGCATAAGTTCCCGCGCGAATGTAAGTCTCCACCGGGTTAATGCCGATCGCGTGCATTCGAACAAGCACCTGACCGGGACCGGGTCGCGGTGTCGGCACTTCTTCCAACCGGAGAACGTTCGGCTCCCCGAATTCATGCACCAGAATCGCCTTCATTGATTTCTCTTACTTGCCTTCTACTCGGGATCAAATCTGCCGACGGGACAGCCTGCCCGCCTGTGTGCGGGGATTCGCCGTGGCGAACATCTAAAGCGACATGGCGAGTAAAGCAGCGCGAGAGCGAGTGACACTCAAAATGGAAACCCCGACGCGAGTCAGCGCATTTCATTATCGAAAGGCGATTCAATTCGAGAACCTGAACCTGTTTGATCGACTTTCTTAAATCTTTTTGTCCGATATGCGCGCTTTCATTTTCGACATCGATGGCACCCTCGTCGATTCCAACGAGCTGCACGTCGATTCGTGGGACCGCGCCTTTCGGAAATTCGGTAAACAATTTCCCCGGGAAGCGTTACGCGCGCAGATCGGAAAAGGCTCCGATCAGTATCTACCCGAATTCTTGACCAACAAAGAAATCGCAGATTTTGGGAAAGAATTGGATGAATATCGCTCCGAGCTATTCCGGAAAGAATATCTGTCCAGAGTCCGGCCGTTCCCGAATGTGCGCGAACTTTTTCAGCGAATCCGTGACGACCACAAACGGATCGTTCTCGCCAGCTCCGGGAAAAAAACTGAGACCGAGTATTACGCAAAGCTCCTTAAGATCGAAAATCTTATCGAGGGCTACACCTCCGCAGACGATGCCGACAATTCTAAACCGGCGCCTGACATCTTTGTCGCTTCATTGAAAAAGCTTGGCGGCATTTCGCCTGCCGATGCCGTGACGGTCGGCGACACAAGGTTCGACATCGAAGCCGCAAGAAAAGCCGGCCTGAAAACGATTGCGTTTCTCTGTGGCGGAACATCGGAATCAGTGTTGCGCGAAGCGGGTGCAGTCGCGATCTACCGCGATCCCGCTCATCTTCTGGGCGAGTACAATAAATTGTCTTCTACTTTCTAATCCCCCTGTTAATTCGTAATTGAAACTCGCTCACTCCCGCAATCAACTGGCGTAGATTAAGTCAAATCTCACAGCATGAAGAAGCCTCATCCGAAAGCGATTTCGCTGAAACCGTCTGTGGAATATGGCGGTTTGATCGGTGACATTGCGGAGTTGCTCGAGGCAGCCCGCCGCAATGCGGCGCGAGCGGTTAACGCTCTCATGACTGCGACCTATTGGGAGATTGGGCGGCGCATTGTTGAGTTCGAGCAGCGAGGGAAAAAGCGCGCCGAATACGGAGAAGAGCTGTTGCAGCGATTGGCGCAGGACTTGACCGCCAGGTTTGGTCGCGGCTTCTCGTATCCAAACGTTAACAAGTTTCGCCAATTCTACCTTGCGTTTCCCGCTCCGGGAATTCTCTCGACACCGTCAATAGAATCCATCCACACGATTCTCTCGACACCGTCAATAGAATCACAACGCAAGAAAGGCCAGACATCGTCTGGTGAATTGGCAGTTCGCGATCTTGCGGCTCGGTTTCCGCTGCCTTGGTCGCACTATGTCCGCCTGCTTTCCACGAAGAGCGCCGAGGCGCGCCGATTCTATGAGACCGAGGCCTTGCGCGGTGGCTGGAGCGTACGCCAGCTCGACCGTCAGATTGGCTCGCAATTCTACGAACGCACCGCTCTTTCGCGGAATAAAAGCGCCATGTTGCGCAAAGGTTCCCTTGCCTCCGCAGAGGATTCAATTTCCGCCGACGAACAAGTACGCGATCCGCTCATTCTCGAATTCCTCGGGCTAAAAGATGAATACTCGGAGACCGAACTTGAACAGGCACTCTTGCGGCACCTTGAGAACTTTCTGCTCGAGCTCGGCGGCGACTTTGCCTTCATCGGTCGCCAACGCCGATTGCGAATCAGCGACGAATGGTATCGCGTCGATCTTCTTTTCTTTCACCGTAAACTGCGGTGCCTTGTCGTTATTGATCTGAAGGTCGGCAAGTTCACGCATGCCGATGCGGGCCAAATGCACCTGTACCTGAATTACGCGCGCGAACACTGGACGCAGGCGGACGAGAATCCGCCGGTTGGTCTAATCCTGTGCGCCGAGAAAGATGATGCGATTGCTAAGTACGCGCTGGAAGGATTGCCAAATAAGGTTCTGGCGCGCGAATACAAGCTCGCCCTACCAGCTGAGAAACGCCTGGCGGCCGAGATCGAAAAGACCCGCGATCTTCTGGAACAAAGAAGTCGCAAGTGAATGCATTTCTCTTCTCCTGCGTGAGTCTTCTCACTGCCCCATATGATCAATGATCTTTGGTACAAAAACGCGGTGATCTACTGCCTGTCGGTCGGTACTTACATGGACGCTGATGGCGATGGGACCGGCGACTTTCGGGGACTAATGCGTCGCCTCGATTATCTGCATGGACTGGGTGTGACCGCGATTTGGCTGATGCCATTTCAAACTTCGCCTTGCCGGGATGACGGTTACGACGTTGCCGACTATTACAATGTCGATCCGCGCTACGGCACGCTCGGCGATTTTATCGAGTTTACGCACGGCGCAAAACAACGCGGCATTCGTGTTTTGATCGATCTGGTCGTGAACCACACGTCCGATCAGCATCCCTGGTTCAAGCAGGCGCGTTCGGATCCAAATTCGAAATATCGGAATTGGTACGTCTGGTCGAAGAAGAGACCGAAGCAAGCGAGTAAAGGAATGGTGTTTCCCGGCGTACAAAAAACAACGTGGACCTACGATCGCGAAGCCAAAGCCTGGTATTTCCACCGATTTTACGACTTCCAGCCTGACCTCAATACCTCAAATCCGGAAGTGCAGGATGAGATACTTAAAATCATGGGATTTTGGATTCAGTCAGGCGTCTCTGGATTTCGCATGGATGCGGTGCCTTTCATTATCTCGACTAAGGGACCCAACGTGCGAAAACCAAAGGAGCAGTTCGATATGCTGCGCGTGTTTCGCGAATTTCTCCAATGGCGCCAGGGCGACTGCATTGTGCTGGCCGAAGCCAATGTGCTGCCCGAAACCGACATGGATTACTTCGGCGAAGACGGCGATCGCATGCACATGATGTTCAACTTTCAGGTAAATCAAAACCTGTTCTATGGATTGGCTGCCGCTGATACGCGCCCGCTGATCAAAGCGTTGAAAGCGACGAAACCGCGGCCGGCAACGGCGCAGTGGGGAATCTTTCTGCGAAATCACGATGAACTTGACCTGGGGCGCTTGCAAGAGAAGCAGCGACAAACTGTTTTTGAAGCGTTTGGACCGGACAAAAACATGCAGCTTTACGATCGTGGGATCAGACGCCGCCTAGCGCCAATGCTTGGAGGCGATCAGCGCCGGCTTAAGCTGGCTTATAGCTTAATGTTCACACTTCCTGGAACACCGGTGGTTCGCTATGGCGATGAAATCGGCATGGGCGACGATCTCACGCAACGGGAACGCGCCTGTGCGCGGACTGCGATGCAATGGTCGGACGAACCGCACGGTGGATTTACGAAAAACCCAAAGCCGCATATTCCTGTGATAGATAAAGGGCCTTACGGCTATCAACATGTGAATGCTGCGGTCCAGCGACGCGATCCGGAGTCAATGCTGAACTGGACCGAGCGCATCATTCGAATGCGCAAAGAAGTTCCGGAAATTGGCTGGGGAGATTTTACCGTGCTGAAAGTCCGCGATCCCGCCGTTCTCGCCCTCCGGTATAACTGGCGCAATAATTCGGTGTTGTTTCTACATAATCTTCACGAACAACCGCGCGAAATTCTCGTGGACCCGGGAGTCAATAGCGAACAGGGCAAACTGCTGGTTAATCTTCTTGCTGAGAACCACAGTCGGTCTAACAAATCAGGGAAGCACCGCATCATGTTGGAAGGCTATGGTTACCGGTGGTACCGAATCGGCGGACTCGACTATCTGTTGCGTCGAACCGACATCGATCACAAAGAGACCGACGCGGTTTGAAAAACAAACCCAGCAAAGAAAAGCCGCCAGGGCATTGACGTGCCCCGGCGGCTTCTCAAATCTATCTTTCTAATTTCTTATTTATCCCATCCCGAGGGAATCGAGCGTCGGCTGATCGATCGCCGCTGTCGTGGTGAGCCCCTGGTCGGCCTGGTAGGCGGTGAGCGCCTCGCGGGTCAACGGCCCGAGCAATCCATCCACGTCACCCTTGTAATAGCCCATCTGTTGCAATACGCCCTGCACGTCGGCGATCACCTTGTCCGGCGGCTCAGCATGTTGACCGACATAGATCGGTCCGTCGTAGGCATAATATTCGGCCGAAGGACTGTAACCCCATGCTGGATACCAGTAGCCATTGTTCCAGTAGTAGTAACCGCCACCGATCAGCTCCACACGGTTGTAATGCGATCGATACCAGCCCTGATCGTGCCGTTCCGGATGATATGAACGGAATACTTCGTATTGCTGACCCTGCCAGCGATCACTTCCCTCAATCCGACGGTTCTGGTTAAAGGTAACCGCCGGAACCTGCTGCGGCTTTGGCTGCGCACGGAAGTTCGCGTGCTGCGATTTGATCTGTTGCACCTGCTGCGGATCCGGCTTCTTCGCTTTGGCTCCCGCATTAGCCTGCGCATTTTGCTGGCCGGCTGGCGAGACTGCCGGAGCTGCACCTGCCGCAGCGCCTGCCGGCGACGTTGCTGGAGTAGCAGATGTTTTTGCCGCCGCGGCGGGCTCCTTCATCCCTTTCCTCCGCTGCTCAACCTGCTGCTTTGCACGAGGTGTCGGCGCGCCTTCCCGTTGACCGGAAACGTTCGTTCCCGGCGCATTCGCAGATTCCTGGTTCGCTGGAGTTTTTTGGCCCTTTCCTGCACCGGGCTCATTGGTTGTGCCACGCTCATGCGTAGCTCCGCGTTCCTTCATGGCTCCGGGCTGATTCGTAGGTTCGTGTTCCTTCATCGCTCCGTGCTGCTTCGCCGCTGGAGCCTCAGGCTTCGTCGCATTCGGCCTGGGTTGCGCTTGAGGCGCGCGCGCTTTTTCAGGGGCGCGCTTGCCCTTTGATGGTGATTGCTGTTCGACTGGCTGTTGCGCCAAGGCGACACCAGACAGCGCCAGCGAACAGCCTATTAGTAAACTGGTAAGTTTTTTCATAATAATAATATTTAGTCGTTGGACATTCGCGATCTATTCAGAGTCCTTCCTGTAATTTTCTCTCAGGCGCGTGCTCGCAAACGTTTTCGGTGTTACGCGGCATCGATCGCCTAACCATAGTTCGTGCAGCCGCATCCATCCGGTTCCTCGCAAATAAGATTACAGCTCAACGAGACACCTCTCTTGGCACGTCAGCCGGATAAAACCGACTACCCTATGCTCCGCGCGGCGGAAAAAATTTCGGTTGAGACGCGAGACGGCGCATTTCACAGCGATGCGGTCGACCTTTTTCCACTTTATTAATTTTCAGATTACGTCTCACCGCTTTCCCCAGACCTTGAACGCTGATCGCGGTCAGCTTCGTCAACGCCTTCCTGAATTAGTTTCTCCGGGATGTTTTGCTCATCTTCGGCGCGCACCGTCGGAGCTTTTTCGCCCGAGGACACAAGTGGCATTCCCCAGTCTCGACCCGGTTCCTCTCTTGTCGCGGGCTTCTCCGACCCTGACGTCGCACCGATCAGTTCCTCCCGCGCACGAGTCCGGTCGAGATCATTCGGCTGCGCGCGTCCGTCGCTGCGCGCGATCTGGCGCGCCCGCTCGTCGATTATTTGCGGCGTCACTGTTCCTAGTCCTTGCGTTCCACGAAGGATTTTTCCCTTTTGTGCTTCATCCATAGGTGTATTGAAAGTTCGCGTCGGATGACGCTCGCGGCTGGGTTCTAGCCCGAATGACGAACTGCAACGTCTTTGCTCGTGCAGGATCGGTCGACATAAAAAAAGCGCCCCGCATTTTCCAACGGAGCGCTTTTGTGTCGCGCAGAGGCTGCGCTACTCAACTTCAATAAACTCCGGATCGCCTGCGCAGATTACCCGTTCCGAGTATACAAAGCCGTCCACGTCAACCGCGACCCAGCAGCCGTCGACAAACGCAAAGTACGTGTTCCCGATCAGCCGGAAATGGTTCGCCCCGAAACGTTGGACGAAGAACTCTTTCGGATGACGTCCAAGACTGAACACTTCGCTGTGACGCGACTTGAACTCTTGCACGTTCACCCTGGTGGATTGATTCACGTTCGTCTGATTCGTGCTCCTCACGTTCGTTTGGCTCGTGCTCGAACGTGCGCCAGGTTCATTCCTGTTCATACCAGGTTCATTCCTGTTTACGTCCGGAGCGCGGCCCTTAACGTCCGTCTGTCCACGTACGTTGGCGCCCGTTTCAGGTTTTGCCTGCGGTTTGCTCTGCTCCTGCGCGGGACGCATCTTCTTCCCTTTCGCCGGCGCAGTAGTCTGCGTTTCCTTCGTCTGCCCCTGCGTCTGTTGTGGCTCCGTTGTCTGGCCTAACGCCAGGAGCGGTAACGCCACAATCGCTGTTATTGTCAATATCCTCATGATTCCCCTTTCTCCTTATTAATTCGTATCTCTGAAAATTTTGGACCTGTTGATGACTCAATCTGGTCAGGTCGCCGACGCTGCGATTGGGAAATTATTTTCGAATCGCCGACTCAAGATTTACAATTTAATTTCGAGTGCGCCCGGCTTTCGTCTTTAGACTTTTGCTAAATGATCGGCGCGGTTTATACAGCGTCCGCCTGGAAGAAGATTGGCTGAGAGCAGCGCTTTATTTCATCATCTTCCTCGGTTTGATCTTCATCGGCGCTGGCAAGTTCTCAATCGATCGTTTACTGCAAACCAGAAAGACGAAATAGCACCGCGCGTCCGTGTTCTATGTCGCTTCTCCCAGTCGCTCCATTTCTTCCTTAAGTCTTTCTTTTCCAGTAGGCCGAATGTAGCGGCACCAAAACGGCCATTGAAAAATAAACCCAGCCGCTCCACGCGAGCTGCTCCCTCGGCAGAATCAGCGCCAGGATCAGCGAAATGATTCCGACAACCACCGGGATGCTCCAGCCCGCGATGTCACCGCGGGTCGCCAATTTTTCTTGTTCATTCAATCGTAACGGGTCGCGCAATTGCCAGGCACGCAGATTCAAAAGCACGATCTCCAGCGCGATGGCCGTAAATCCAATAGCAAAGGTCGCGAAAAGGGCGCGCGCTTGCGCATCGCTCCGGGCTCCGAGTGCCTGGCCTACTCGACCGTCGCTGAGAAAAAACCACATCGACCCGAAAACCGCTCTCAAGGGATAGATATAGATCAGGATGGTGGCGAGCATCGCCCAACTGATGAAAATCGAGACACCATCTTCGAGGCCATAACGCCGGCTCCATTTCCAATGCCCGCGCCAAAAAATTCCAAGGACAACGACGCTTGCCACGAACGCGGGCACATGCCTGAAAGCGCCCAGTAATTCTTCAATATTATCCGGGACCTGATTAGCGGCGATTACCATCATCGAGATCGCGAACGCGAATGCTGCGTCGATAAAAGTTTCCAGCCGCGTCATCTCCATCCCGCGCAAGCGAAATCCGCGTAACCGAGGCAATGCATCCAAGTCGGCGGGCACTGCTGACGCAATCTCTTCGCAGCGTGCATTCATCTGCCGGGAATCCTATGCAAAACAGCACTACGTTTGTAAGGATTTTTCTCCGGGTTTCGCCATCCTCTTCTCCGCCAACGAACGGCTTCGACTCTCAACTCCGTAAAAGGAGCGTGGCTTCCAACGGAGCTTTACGCTCTCAACTATCAACTACTCACTAATCTCCGATCACTCATCACTGATCACTAATCACTGATCACGGCTTCCTTTGCTTTCCCCCTCCCTCTCCGCGTGGCATCCATAAGCGCGCAGAAATTCGAAGGAATCCAAAAAGGAAAGATAAAAAGCGGGAGCCCGGGGGTCTTCGCCATAATTGAAAGGGAAAATTATGAATTTATCCGTCGAAACGAAAGTCGCTATCGCGGTCGCGACGAGCTTGGTCGCATTAATCATGGGCGCCATGGCCCGAGGGTAACAAAAGCGGAATCGGCCGCAGAATCAGCTTCCGTCTTCTTCTCCGCCAACGGACCGATTGACTCACTTACTCCCGCTCGTTTGAAACTCGGTCGCGTCCCCGCTTCCTCGCCGCTACCCTCGCGACTTTGCCTTCTATGTCGCTTTTCCAAAAAGCTCCATTTGACCTCTCGGCTTTACCTCATTCTAGAGATCCTCCTCTTGCAGCCCGGCGATCTTCATAAGTGAGCGAAGCAATCCCCTTTTCAGCGCTGATCTCCATGGATCGGAATCACGATCCGTTCGCGTCGGCCAGCCATCGTAAAAACATGGTGGCTACCGTGAACCCGAGCCAATGTCCAACCACGGCGTTGAATAACTTGGGCAAGCTCGCGCCCGGAGACCTGCTTCACACAGTCACTTCGAGTACTCGATCAGCCGCGCCTGGCTGGGTTTTGCCTTCTTCAGCCAGCAGCCAGCCTTCGATCGCTTCATGAACATTCGCGCGGACATCGTCTACTGTTTCGCCTTGGGAGACGCATCCCGGCAGTGCTGGCACTTCCGCCCAGTATCCACCTTCTTCCGCTTTATGAATGAGCACCCTCAGTGTCACGAGTCGATATTACTGCACCGGCGGATTCCGCGCAAAACTGATCTCTGGCCTTCTTTCAATCTCTCACCTATCAACAATCGACACTTGTATCAACTTTCTTGACCACTGACCACCGGTCACTTTCCGGGGTGCCCTTTCCCGCGTCCGTCTCTCAACTATCAACACTCAACTAACAACTCTTCTTCGGTTCCACCGATCACGAGCGCCTTCAGCGCTTCTTCATGCTAGGCAGCTTTTTTAACTTTCTTGCTCGGCGCGACACTGGGAAACAGTACGACCCGGGCGGGAGCCTCAGCGGTTCCATTCTGACCTAAGGTCGACTCGAACGTCAATTTCCCGGCAGCGATCTCGGTTAACGCGATATCGGCTTCACGGAGTCCCGGAGCATATTCCACCAGGGGACGATGCCCGAGCGAAAGCTGGCGCACACGGCGTGAGACCATGTTCACCAGGATTTGCTGATTAGTGATTACTTCGGAGGCGGCTGCAATGAGATCGGCTTTCATAATAATTGATTCTGACTTTCTACTCGGCACCAACGTCGCACCGACTTTGGCGCGCACCGGAGGCTGACTTTCCTCCTTAGTACTTCTTGACCTCCGACTATCGCCCAGAAAACCAATTCCGCAACACGACGCCGTGGAACGCCGTCGACCTGCTTGCCATGCCGTAATCATGGCTCGCCGTTGCTTTCGCAGAGGCGGCTGATGAAGGCAGGTCACGCGGGCTTGTCACGTCGTAGCGAATTAGCAAAGATGGACACACCGTGCGCACGCGACGCGATTTTGATTCCCTTGGCCCCCGCCTCGGTCTCCGCTACCCTCGCGGCTTTCCCGTCCATGTCGCTCGTCCCACTCGCTTCATTGAAATTCACTCGCCTCCCGGCTCACTCGCTCCTACCCTCGTCACTTTACCTTGATCACTCGCACTCCCCGTGCTTGCGCCAGCTACCTAGCTGCGTTTCCGTCTACCCGCGCGGTTCCCGATCGCGACGTGTTCTATGTCGCTGATCCCATCAGCTCCATTCTTTTCTTAATCTCATGACGAGCCCGAATTCTGTCATTCGCAAGCGCACCCGTCGGGATTTCATTTCCATCGCCGGCAAAAGCCTTGGTCTGGCCGCGCTTTCTTCGGCAGCGGTCGCGTCGTTATTGAGAAATGTTGAGGCAGCGTCGAAGAACGTCGCGCATCTCACGCCGGAAGAAGCGGCCATGGACGAAGACTACTGGGCCACCATCCAAAACTCGTTCAGCGTTACACGCGGCATCATTAACCTGAACAACGGCGGCGTTTCGCCCAGCCCGCGGATCGTGACCGAGGCGCTGGTCCGTTACATCTGGGAGCAGGAAGACGCCACCGCTTACACGATGTGGCAAATCCTCGAGCCGCAATCGGAAACCATTCGCACCGGCCTGGCCGAGCTGTTCGGCTGCGATCGCGAAGAAATCGCGATCACGCGCAACGCTTCGGAATCGCTCGAGATTCTGCTCATGGGGATGGACCTCAAACCTGGCGACGAAATTCTCACCACAACCCAGGACTATCCGCGCATGCTCACCACATTGCGTCAGCGGGAAAAACGGGAAAACCTAAAGCTCAAGCTCATTCAGATTCCGATTCCGCCGAAGAACCTCAACGAGATCACAGCCGCGTTTGAAAAAGGAATCACCGACCGTACTCGCATCATCCTGATCTCACACATGATCAACATCACCGGGCAGATCACTCCCGTTAAAGCAATCTGCGACATCGCGCGCGCTCGCGGCATTGAGACCATCGTCGATGGCGCCCATTCCTTCGCCCAGTTTTGTTTTAAGCAAAGCGACATCGGTTGCGATTACTTCGGCACCAGTCTGCACAAATGGCTCTACGCGCCGAAAGGCACCGGCATGCTTTACGTCAAGCGCGATAAAATCGAAAAACTCTGGCCGCTCATGGCTGCGGAATCCAAACAGGTATCGGATATCCGCAAATTCGAAGAGATCGGCACCCATTCAGCCGCGCCGAAGCTCGCCATCGGCGAGGCGCTCCTCTTTCACAACGGCATCGGCGGCAAACGCAAGGAAGCGCGGCTACGTTACCTATCCCGTTACTGGATGAACCGGCTCAAAGACGTGCCCAAAATTCGGTTCAACACTTCGTTCGATCCCAACCAATCGTGCGCAATAGGCAATGTTCACGTCGAAGGCACCGATCCGAACGCTGTGACGAAATATCTATTCGACAAACACCACATCTTCACAGTGCCCATCGTGCACGAAGAATTCCAGGGCATTCGCATCACGCCCAACCTCTACACGACCTTAGGCGAACTCGATCGCTTTTGCGAGCAGATGGAACTGATCGCAAAGAAGGGATTACCTTCCTAGCGATCGAGTGAGCGAACGAATACGCCGTGCTGGGAAGCCGACG
>WNFY01004662.1_pt1 | contig 13855 bp, 8 predicted proteins | sample 5400091 | NCBI WGS metagenome assembly WNFY01 (sample SAMN13153364, study PRJNA577476) | soil metagenome | isolation source: 60 cm soil or saprolite under grassland replicate 1 | place: USA:California | collected 2016-06-15 | reverse complement strand
TGGCGCACGGCCCAGCGACGATGGCAAGGCCTGGTCCGCCGAATGTCGCATCAGTTCCTGGAAAGGAGACGACCGTGTTGTCTTCCTTCATGTCGCGGCTGACCAGTTTGTATGGTTTGGTGACGCGGATAACTTCCTGGACGCCGGGCATCTCATCGAGCGTGCCGGGTTCGACCTCACCCTTATTTCCCGTAATGCCAATGGCGGTGCGCTCGGCGCCAGGAATGGAGTGTGCGCGATACCCGAGAGATTCTATTTTGTCGCAAACCGCGCGGACATCCTCCACAGAGGCATGCGTCTTCATGACAACCAGCATGGGGTCTCCTGGTCTTGTATACGGCCTGAAGCACAAGTTTAAAGGTGAACCGGAAACGAGGCAATGGAGGTCCGGAGACAGGACTTTGCAACCAACGTCTCTACAATAATCTGTCTATGGCTGGCGAAGCGGACATCATCAAAGAGCCACGGCCCAAGCGGCCACCCAAGCTAACCTCCAGGCGAATTGGGATTCACACTTCCATTGCCGGCGGAGTTGAGAATGCCGCCGAGCGCGCATACCGGCTGGGTTGCAACACGTTTCAGATTTTTTCATCCAGCCCGCGGCAGTGGGCACCCTATGAGCTGGGGCGTCCGCAATGCGACAAGCTAAAGAGTCTGCGCGAGGAATATCACCTGAAGCCGATGGTGATCCATACAAATTATCTGGTCAATCTGGCGAGCACGACGGAATCCTTTCTCAAGAAGTCCATCGAAGCGTTTCGTGGGGAAATTGAACGAGCCCTCATGCTATGCGCGGAATACCTGGTATTGCATCCCGGCTCATTTCGCGGAGCAGACCGCGAAAAAGGGCTGCTGCAAACTGCTGCCGCGATCTCGGCAGCAAGCCACAGGCTAGATCTGGCGAAGGGTGGATTGACTATCCTGATTGAAAACACGGCCGGCGCCGAATATTCGCTGGGAAGTAGCTTTGAACAAGTTGCCGAGGTCATGCATCATCTGCGAAACCACGTTCCAGTGGGCGCCTGCATTGATACCTGCCACACCCATGTATCGGGATACGACATCGTTTCAGAAGAAGGACTCAGCGATACGCTGACTAAACTCGACGCGACCATCGGGTTTAAGAACGTTCCGGTTTTCCACTGCAATGACGCGAAGGCCGCGCGTGGATCAAGACTGGATCGTCACCAGCACATCGGGAAGGGAACAATCGGGCCGGAGCCATTCCGGCGGTTGTTGAATGATCCTCGCCTGAAGCATGCCGCCTTCATTGCCGAGACTTGAGATAACTGCGCGCTAAGTGATTGCCGACTCGGTGTAGACTATGGCGCCATGACGGTTGTGGCCATCGAAGTGCTCCGCCGAGATGATCTGAGGCCCGTGATTTGGCTGGTCAGCCAGCCCCTACTTTGGGCAGTCCTTGGAGTACTTTTTGGCCCTTATCTGTTTTTTCGCGGCCTCAGTGCGTTGCAGATGAAGCGCCATATCATGAACGTGCCTCGGTCCACCGTTCGCGGTGCGGCCCTAGGGCCAGTCGAGCTGAGTGGCAAAGCAGCTGGGCCATACACGCTGGTTGCACCTTTCAGCAAGACCGAATGCTTGTGCTACTGGGTGGTACGCGAGTCCGACTCTCTCGGCCCGTTTTCAACTTCTTCTCAGAAGAGGTGTGCTCCACTCTTCCTGGATGACGGCACCGGCACGTTAATGATATCGCCTCATGCCCTCGAAATGCGTCTTCCCGCGTCATTTTCAGGTTCAGTTGGGCAGTATCCTTTCGGGCCGGGAGAATCGGTCTCGTCCATCGGCACGCTTCAGCAGAACCGGTCGGCTGCAAGCACTTCGAAGCACGTACAGGAATTTGTCGTACGGCCAGGCGACCCGATCTTTGTGATTGGCTTGCTCAAGGCAAACCCCTGGCCACAGAAGGACACGAAAGTTGAGGCCAGCGAATTGTCACGCATTGGGCCTGGCTTTGTCAGTGAAGATGAGGCCGACCTCCTTCGACGCGAGGCTTTTCCATTCCTGGACCCTACACTTCCCGCCAGTGACGTTCCCGACCCAAGCCGCCAATTCGACCTGTATCCGGCGGCAATCCTTATGAAAGGCAAAGGACCATTCTTGATCTCAAACGAAAGTGAACGGGAGGTCTTGTCCAAATTGGGCTGGAAGTCTTTGGTTTACATTTGGGGCGGGCCTGTGGCTGCGCTTTGGGGAATTTGGGAGCTGCTGGTGGTCCAGCCGGGGCTGATCGGATCGCCGTTTTCCAATTGAGTTTGTTCGCGGGCGGGGCGCCCGCGCCACACAACCTCCGCATTGTAGAATCTAATTCCATTGCTTATGCCGCAAGAGGAACAGGCCGTCGTGCGCGATGAACGCTACAACGCGCAGCAAATTGAAGAGAAGTGGTCTGCGCGCTGGCAGCAGGATCCGACGCTCTACGCGGCTGAGCCGGATTCGAAAAAGCAGAAGTATTACGTGCTGGAGATGCTGCCGTATCCTTCGGGCGCGTTGCACATGGGACACGTGCGCAACTACTCCATCGGCGACGCGCTTGCCCGCTACATGTGGATGAACGGATACAACGTCTTGCATCCCATGGGATGGGATTCGTTCGGGCTCCCCGCGGAAAATGCGGCGATTTCAGCCAACGTGCCTCCCCGCGAATGGACGTTGCGCAACATCGCCAATATGAAGGCGCAGATGAAGCGACTCGGGTTTGCCTACGACTGGTCGCGCGAAGTCACCACGTGCCTGCCGGATTATTACAAGTGGAACCAGTGGTTCTTTCTGAAGCTTTACGAGCGGGGGCTTGCGTATCGCAAAAAGAGCAAGGTCAACTGGTGCCCGAAATGCGCCACTGTGCTGGCAAATGAGCAGGTGGTGAACGGCGGTTACTGTTGGCGTCACGAAGATACGCTGGTCGAGCAACGGGAACTGGAACAGTGGTTCCTGCGAACTACGAAATATTCGGATGAGTTGTTAAGCGATCTCGACCGTTTACCAGGCTGGCCGGAAAAAGTACGCACCATGCAGCGCAACTGGATCGGACGCAGCGAAGGCGCGCTGGTAGATTTCCGCCTCGACTACTCCGGTGGCGATGTCATCACGGTTTTCACCACCCGCGTGGATACAATTTACGGTGCGACTTCCGTACAACTCGCTCCGGAACATCCCATCACCCAAGAACTGGCTGCACTCGATCCCGACCTGCGGTTGAAGGTAACCCAACTCGTTGCCGAGCAGAAGAAAGCCAAAGAGAGTGGCGACATTGGGGAAATCGAAAAGCACGGTGTGAACACTGGGCACCTCGCCGTCAATCCGTATAACGGCGAACGAGTGCCGGTATGGGTGGCAAACTACATACTGATGGACTACGGCACCGGCGCGATCATGAGTGTTCCGGCGCACGATGAACGGGACTACGAATTCGCGAAGAAGTATGGAATCGAGATTAAGCAGGTGATTGTGCCGGCAGAGTCGGACAAGAGTGTCCGACCCACACAAGAAGATGCGCTTCCGTTTACGACGTTGGAGGGCAAGCTGATTGACTCCGGAGAATTCACAGGCCTCACTTGTGAAGAAGCAATCAAGAAGATGTCGGCGTATGCCGAGCAGTACAGATTCGGCAAAGCGACGGTTACATTCCGGCTGAAGGATTGGGGTATCTCCCGGCAGCGTTATTGGGGAACACCGATTCCGATGGTTTATTGCGAGAAAGACCGAATTGTTCCCGTGCCGGAGAAAGATCTGCCTGTCATTCTCCCCGACAAGGTTGATATCACGTTGACCGGCGGCTCGCCGCTGCAGCGTGTGCCCGAATTCCTGAATACGAAATGTCCTAAATGCGGCGGCGCGGCGCGGCGCGAGACTGACACCATGGATACGTTTGTGGATTCGTCGTGGTATTTCTATCGCTACACCGACGCGCACAACGACAAAGCGCCATTCGATCCGAAGATCGCGGACTACTGGTTTCCCATTGATCAGTACATCGGTGGCGTCGAGCACGCCATTCTTCACCTTATATATTCGCGCTTCTGGACAAAGTTCATGCGGGACATCGGTCTGGTCAAAAATGACGAGCCGGTCGAACGGTTGTTCACGCAGGGGATGATCATCAAAGCCGGAGCCAAGATGTCGAAGAGTCTTGGCAACGTAGTCTCGCCGGACGAAATGGTAGAACGCTTCGGCGGCGACAGCACGCGCATGTACACGTTGTTCGCGACCTCACCTGATCGGGAACTGGATTGGCAGGACGAAGGTGTTGCCGGTATCTATCGCTTCTTAGGCAAGGTGTACAGGTATGTGGCGCGAAATGCGCCCGCCGATCCCTCATGGAACACCTCAGTTCCGGCAGACTTGTCGCCCGAGGCCCGCGCCATTCAGCGAAAACTTCACCAGACCATCAAACGTGTAACCAACGATTTCCAGGGTCGTTGGCATTTCAACACCAGCATTGCGGCAGTTATGGAACTGGTGAATGAGCTCTACGCCGCCGAAGACAAGCAGCTGCCAATTTCATTGCTTGCTGATGTGCAACGTAAGGTGGTGCTGCTGTTGGCCCCGCTCGCGCCGTACCTGGCGCATGAGCTCTGGGAGATGTTGGGCGAGAAGAGCAACCTACTGAAAGAAGCCTGGCCGAAGTTTGATCCGGAACTCGCGAAAGAAGACGAAATTGAAATTCCTGTGCAGGTGAATGGCAAATTGCGCGGCAAGGTTGTGGTCGCGGCGGGCACATCCCAAGCCGAAGTGGTGGAGAAAGCACTGGCCGATGAAAAGGTCCAGAGCTATCTCGTGGGAAAACAGATGGTGAAGCAGATCTACGTTCCCGGCAAGTTGGTGAGCATTGTGGTGCGCTGACCCAAACCATTGAGTCTGCCCGTCTCGCCGCGTGTGCAACGTCGCGGAGGCATCAGTTAAGTATGAAGGGTGAAGCAAGAGAACGCTGGATGCATCTGTGCGAGGCAGCCGCTCTCGAGCAAGATCCGGAGAAGCTGATGGAGTTAGTTAGCGAAATTAACCGGCTACTCGAGGAGAAAGAGAAGCGCCTGCTGGAGAAGTCTCAAATGCCGGGTAAGCCCTGAGAGTGGAGGCCCTGGCAGAGTCCCAATTTGCCTCGCATTACACATTTTGAGGGATTGACTGCGTCAGGGCGGAAGCCCATTCTTCCTAACTACTTCGGTCTCGCTCCGCCGCAAGGACGCAATTCGATCCCAGCCCAGTCAAATCGCAAGAAAATTGAGGGCATGGAGGCCCCGGGCAGAGTCGAACTGCCGACACGCAGTTTAGGAAACTGCTGCTCTATCCATCTGAGCTACGGGGCCCAAATATCAGTCTATCAATAGCTGGGAGACCGGGTTTCAAACAGCGTAGTGGTGTGGCTTGGGCACTGCTCTCCGAGCGGATTTGGGGTACTGGCGTAGACTGCAAGGATCTATCGACCGTAACCGGAGGTCCTCCTTCCGGGGCGTGGTCGCTAATGCCTAAAGAATCAGCTTGACTGAACGATACTAAACAGGCAATATCTTTCGCACCCAGAGTTGCCGGACTTCCCTCCGCGGCTCTCTGTTTTTCACGGATTTTTAGAGTTGCACTTGTAGCGACGTCCGCGTTGCAGGAGTGTAAGCATGGGAACCGGCCTCCCCAGAGTCTTCTGTGTCGCAGTAGTGTCACTTCTTGCCGCGCCCGCCTGTTTTGCGCAGCAAGCCACCCCGCAACCGCTCATCACTCAGCCAATCGTGGAAAGCCAGTTGATCACCTTGAAGGGGAATACCCATCCGCTGGCCCAGGCGAAGTTCGACATCGGAACTGCGCCTCCTAATCTTCCCATGCAACGCATGCTGCTCGTCCTCAAGCGCGATCCGCTGCAGGACTTCGCATTGCACAAACTTCTGGATGATCAGCAGGACAAAGCATCACCGAACTACCACAAGTGGCTCACACCGGATGAGTTCGGCACACAATTTGGTTCGTCGGACCAGGACTTGCAACTTGTTGCAGGATGGCTGCAGACTCACGGTTTTCAGATCAACCGAGTTTCGCACGGGCGCACCGTTGTCGAGTTTTCAGGCATGGAAGCGCAGGTCGAGCAGGCCTTCCATACTCAGATCCACCAATACTCCGTGAACGGACAACTGCACTGGGCCAACGCCAGCGATCCGCGAGTACCGGCAGCGTTAACACCGGCAGTGGCGGGGGTCTGGAGTTTGCACGATTTTCGCAAGAAACCTAACGACCACGTCTCCCCTTATCGCTTTCCGGCACCCGGTGGACCCTCACCGCAACTGACGTATCAGGGTCGCCATGCACTCATGCCCGCCGATTACGCGATCATTTACAACATCAATCCCTTGTACTCAGCGGGAATTAATGGGCAAGGCGCGAAGATTGCTGTTGTCGCGAGATCGAGTATCAATACCTTCGACCTCTTTGACTTTTGGAGCAGTTCCGGCTTACCGACGTTCCCGTCTTTGAACATCATCAACGACGGTCCAGATCCCGGCATCTTCGATCAGAATGAAGAATTCGAGGCGGTTCTCGATGCGACGTGGTCCGGCGCGATCGCATACGGAGCTCAAGTCAATTTTGTCGTGTCGGCCTCGACCAATACGAGCGATGGAGTTGATCTCTCCGAACTTTACATCATTGATAACAACGCCGGTGATGTAATGACGGAGAGTTTCGGCAGCTGTGAAGGCTTTTCAACCCAGGCGGAAGCACAAGCCATTTCATCGCTGGCGGAGCAGGCAGCAGCCGAAGGAATCACGTACATGGTTTCGACCGGCGACTCGGGCGCGGAGACCTGTGTCAATCCAAACTTGAATTCCGCCGGTGGTGCTGCACCGTCAGTGAATGTGCTTGCGTCGTCCCCGTTCACGGTTGCGGTGGGCGGAACCATATTCAACGAGGGCACAAACACGTCGAAGTACTGGAACACCAGCAATAGTCAAAGCAATTTATCGTCGGCAAAGACCTACATTCCTGAAAACGTATGGAATGAGAGCTGCTCGACGTGCGGATTATGGTCAGGCGGGGGCGGTGCCAGCACTTTCTTTTCAAAGCCGAACTGGCAATTCGGCGTGTCGGGAATTCCTAACGACGGAGTTCGTGATTTGCCGGACGTATCTCTCACAGCGGCGATTCACGATCCTTACCTCGTTTGCTTCGAAGGATCCTGCTTTTATGGTGTGGGCGGTACGTCCGCTTCAGCGCCCTCCTTCGCAGGAATCATGGCGTTGGTTGTTCAGCAGCATGGTCGTCAGGGCCAGGCGAACTACACTCTTTACCGGCTTGCTGCGGCGGAGACGCTTTCCCAGTGCAACGCTTCCAACACCACGACTCCTCCGGCGTCCACGTGCGTGTTTAACGACGTGACGAAGGGAAACAACGCCGTGCCCGGAGAGCCCGGCTATGGAACCTCAACGGCAAAGTATCAGGCCACCACGGGGTTCGACCTGGCGACTGGTCTGGGCTCGGTGAATGTCGCCAACTTGGTGAACAAGTGGAATAGTGTGACCTTCAATGCGACGACCACCACGCTGGGCCCAAACTCAATCAGCGGGACACACGGATCGCCGATTACTTTGAATATCTCGGTTGCTCCAAGCGGCGGCTCAGGCACCCCCACTGGAGATGTTTCCCTGCAAGCCGCCCTTAATTCGGGAAACAACGTCAATAATCCAGGAGTTCTGATATTAGCGAACGGTTCAGTTTCCACTCAGGTGAACAACTTGCCGGGTGGGTCTTACAACCTGAGTGCGCGCTACGGTGGTGACGGCACGTTTGCGCCCAGCACCTCAAATCAGATTCAAGTCAGCATCACAGCCGAGAACAGCACGACGACGGGATCGGTCTTAACAGCAAATGCGAATGGTTTCCCAATCCCGTTCACGAGTGGTCCATTTGGAGGATTCGTTTATCCACGTGCTGACGTGGTCGGCCAGTCCGGTCATGGGACACCGACTGGATTGATCACTTTCAACGACAACAGCGTGCCCTTTACGACATACTTTGGCTTGAACAGCCAAGGTTCGTTCGCCTTGCCGAATGGATATCCCTGGTTTGCACCTGGACACCACTCGTTCACTGCCTCGTATAACGGAGACAACAGCTTCAACCCGAGTACTTCATCGCCCGTTGCCTTCACGATCACACCTGCAACCACCGCGACAGTCCTGAGCGGTCCAGCGAATGGAGCTGTGCAGGGTGATAATGTGACGCTCACAGCTACGATCACGAGCGCAGCGTTCGCTGGAGAGCCGAGCGCCACGTTCCCAGGCGGGACTGTAACGTTCTTTAGCGGAAACACTCAGATCGGCTCTGCACCTGCTTTTGGGCAGCAGGTGAACCAGAATGGCGTCACCTCCATTGCCACGTTGAACACCTCCAACTTGCCAATAGGCCAGGATACTATTACTGCGCAATATAGTGGAGACGGAAACTACGTTGGGTCATCGGCCGCTCCCGTGGCTGTCAGTGTTGATGCTGACTTCGCTTTCAGCGCGGGAAGCTCAAGTATCACTGTAACGAAGCCCGGAAGCAACGCGACGAATACGCTAACCGTCACCGGCCAGACCGGCTATAACAGCACAATCAATTTCTCCAGCGCTTCGTGTACCGGATTGCCTTTGCTAAGCACCTGCGCGTTCACTCCGGGTAGCGTCGTTGGGAGTGGCAACGCGTCGCTAACGATTACGACAACTGCACCATCCGCTGCCTTGCGCAGTTTCGAGTGGACCAGCGCCGGATTCCTCTTTGCTGGAGTGTTTCTGGTCGTCGTTCCATTGCGGCGGAGGCATTTCAACGTTGCATTAGCGCTGGTACTCTGCGGCATTGCTATTGGGAGTGTGGCATGTGGCGGAGGTGGTGGTGGCGGCGGGGGCGGCGGCGGACATCCCGGCACACCGCTCGGCAGTTACACCGTGATTGTGACGGCAACTACGTCCGATAGCGTGATCAGTCACACGGCCAGTTTCACACTAGTCGTTCAGTAGAAAGTCAGAACAGTGTTGTTGCCATGTGCTGGCACAGCGGGAACCGCCCGCCGTGGTGGCCTCACCCCGCATTCTTGCGGAACACCTCTCGAATTGATCACGTATCATTACTTACAATGCGTCTTCTGTTCGAGATCTTCGGTCAGACCCTGCAGACCCTGTGGGCGCACAAACTCCGCTCGTTCCTCACCATGTTCGGGATCGCCTGGGGCGTCGGCTCGCTGCTTTTGCTGGTCGGGCTAGGGGAGGGCTTCCGCTCCGGCAACCGTAAGCAGTTCGACGAGATCGGCGAGAATGTCATGTTCATCTGGGGCGGCCGCGCTCCGGCGATGAACGGCAGTTTCAATAGCATGCGGTGGTATTTCCTTACGTATCGCGACTACGAAGACATCGCGCGCGATTGCCCGGACGTGAAGCTGGCAGCGCCAGTGATTTCCCGTAACGATGTTCGGGCAGTTAGCGATTATTTCCAGAGCAGCGGACAGTTGATGGGCGTGCCCGCTGATTTCAACGATATCCGTTACTTACCCTTGGCGGAAGGTCGTTGGCTGAACGATTTCGATATTTTCCAGAAACGCCCCGTGGTAGTGATTGGCGACGAGGCGCGGCGCGTTCTCTTTCCCGGATGGCCCTCGGTAGGTGCGACCATTTTGCTGAATGGGATTCGATTTCAGGTGATTGGAACTCTAAAGCGGGTAGGACACGGCGAAAACAACACACGCAACCTGCAGATTTTTATTCCATTCTCGGTTATGCGTGAAGACTTCCCGCCAAAAAATGTGGGCGAAGTGGACGATGCGATTTCGTTTCTGAATTATCAACCGAAGTCGCGCGAGCTTCACGAGACAGCAAAACTGGAGGTCCACAAGGTTATTGCCAGGAATCACGGTTTTGATTACAGCAATCCCGATTCTTTCGACGAGTGGGACACCATTCGCACCGTGGATGCGATTGGCAAGATTTTCGACGCGATGAATACGTTCCTCGGCAGTGTCGGCCTGGTGACACTAGGTTTGGGCGCGATTGGCATTATCAATATCATGCTGGTTTCCGTGGCTGACCGAACTCGCGAAATTGGCCTTCGAAAGGCCTTGGGCGCTACGAGCCGCAGCATTCTATTTCAATTCTTCGTTGAGGGGGCATTTCTCACCTTACTGAGCGGTGTGTTTGGAATGGCATGCGCCGCTGGATTCATGTGGCTGCTCGGCTTGCTACCGCAACCGCAGGGATTTGACACTCCACGCCTTGTACCTGCGACCGCGGCACTCGCAATTGGATCGCTGGCGTTTGCCGGAATCATTGCCGGACTATACCCGGCGCGGAAAGCGGCATCGCTGGAACCAGTGGAAGCGTTGAGAAGGGAATAAATGGAATCCCAAGACGTAATCACAATTCCAACCGCCAACGTCTCCCGCGGCGTGCGCTCCCTAATGGGCCGCGACATCTTCATTCAAGCTTACGGCGCAATGCGCCACGACTTGCGCAAGACCGTGCTGACCATGCTGGGTATGGCGTGGGGAATCGCGACTGTCGTGCTCTTGCTTGCATACGGAGACGGTTTCGGGCGAGCGATCCGGAACATATGGGAAGCCTTTGGCGCGACCGCAGTCGGGATTTATCGCGGACGGACTTCGCAGCAGGCAGGTGGCAACAAAGCGGGCACAGCAATCCGGTTCACGAATGACGATATGGAACTGATGCGCAACGTGGTGCCACTCGCGCGCCATATGTCGCGAATCGGTGAATTAGACGCAACTTTGCAAACTGGCCCACGCACCTTTACTATGCACGTCTTCGGCATTGATCCTTCGATGGGCGACATTTGGGCGCTTAGCGTCGGCGAAGGCCGCTTTCTCGACGAAGCTGACAATTTGAGCCATGCAAGAGTTGTAGTCCTCGGATCGGAAGCCAAGGACAAGCTGTTTTCAGGGATTCCCGCCATTGGCGATTCCGTCCGTATCAATGGCGCCAGCTTCCAGGTAGTTGGGGTGCTTAAGGCAAGAATGCAGGAAGCGGACAGCAACGAGAACCGCGTTGTGTATGCGCCCTACAACTCCATGGACACACTTCGCGACAATCATTACCTGAGCGGGATGTGGCTCGATTCAATTGGTCTCGACCACAACAAGATGTCGAAGAGCATCCGTGATGCTTTGGCTATGCAGCACGGCTTCAAGTCGAATGACGAGCGAGCGGTTTTTGTTTTTGATGCGCAGAAGCAGCTGGAACAGTTCAGCATAATCACCCTTGCTTTGAAGATTTTATTGGCATTCATCGGAACGATTACCCTCGGCATTGGTGGCGTCGGACTGATGAACATGATGCTGGTGTCAGTCACACAGCGAACTCGCGAAATTGGCGTAGAGAAAGCCTTGGGGGCGCGGAAGAAAGACGTTCTCTTCCAATTTCTCGCAGAAGCCATGGTGATTACGGCCGTAGGTGGACTTTGTGGAATCCTGCTTTCTTATATCGTCTCGATTTCCGTCGGGAGGCTGACGCTGTACAGCGCGTTGGCTAAGAACGCCGAAGCTGGGGACATCCGGCTGATCGTTGCGCCACAGGTGCTAATTATTTCTACGATCATTCTTGGTCTGGTAGGAATCGCAAGCGGAATGCTTCCGGCATTTCGAGCGGCGAACCTCGATCCGATAGAAGCCTTGCGCTACGAGTAATCCTCCTATATCACTGTGTCCCTGTGGTGACAAGCCTTTAGAGTTTGACAGTTGGCAGGAACTGCGGTGGTCTCCGAGCTTTCACCAACTGTTCGAAGGCGTAGGCAATTTTCAGAAGCGTCGGCTCACTCCATGCGCGTCCGAAGAATGAAATTCCCACCGGCATTCCAAAAACGAACCCCGCTGGAACATTAATGTTGGGATAACCAGCAACTGCTGCGGCGTTGGAGCTGCCTCCGACAGCGTGATCGCCGTTCGCAAGATCGGTCAGCCAGGCAGGGCCCCCGGTTGGCGCCACGAGGGCATCCAGATGGAACTTGTCCATTACGCCATCAATTCCTTGCTCTCGCGAAAGCTTGTGATTGGCGGCCAGAGCTCCGACATATTCTTTTTCGGTCAGAGGTCCTTTCTCCTGCGCTTTTAGGAACAGATCTTGCCCGAAGTATGGCATCTCTTCTTGTTTGTTCTTCTCGTTGAAGGCAATCACGTCGGCCAGCGAATGCACCTGCGAATCCGAACGTGTCGCAAGATATGCGTTCAAATCAGCCTTCAATTCGTAGAGCAAGACCAGCAATTCGGTGTCATCGAACTTGCCGTGAGATTCAAGATCGGCGGGATCAATAATTACAGCGCCGGCAGTTTTCATCTCAGCAATGAGCGAATTCATCAGGGCGTCGACCGCATCGTTGAACCCGAAATATTTGCGCGCGACTCCAATGCGCGCGTCGCGCAGGCCATTCGGATCAAGAAACTGCGTATAGTCCTTTTGCGTTTTGGCGCCAGCCTCGGCAGTGGCGCTGTCGCGTGGGTCAGGTCCGGCCAGCGCGCCCAGGAGGATCGCGGCATCGTGCACCGTGCGCGCCATAGGCCCAGCAGTGTCCTGGCTATGCGCGATCGGGATGATTCCGGCACGGCTGATCAGGCCAAGAGTGGGCTTGATGCCAACAATTCCATTGGCCGATGAGGGGCATACGATGGAACCATCCGTCTCGGTCCCAATCGCGACGACACAGAGATTCGCTGAAGTGGCCGCGCCTGAGCCGGAACTGGAGCCGCACGGATTTCGATCGAGGGCGTATGGATTTTTCGTCAGCCCGCCTCGGCCGCTCCATCCACTAGTCGAATGGCTAGAACGAATGTTAGCCCACTCGCTCAAATTGGTCTTGCCGAGGATAATGGCGCCTGCTTCCCGCAACTTTCGTGCCACGCTGGAATCCTGCGCCGGTTTCGAGCCCCGCAGTGCGAGCGATCCAGCTGTGGTCTGCATAAGGTCAGCGGTATCAATATTGTCTTTGATCAACACAGGGATTCCGTGCAACGGACCGCGAACGCCCTTCTCTTTGCGCTCTCGGTCGAGCGATTCCGCAATCGAGAGCGCGTCGGGATTTAGTTCGATCACGCTGTTTATGACCGGGCCGCCCTTATCCATTTCCTTGATACGGTGAAGATAGGCTTCGGTGAGAGAGTGGGCCGTGAGTTCGCCAGATTTCATCCGCTCCTGAAAATCCAAAATCGTGGCCTCGTCGAACTCAAAGGGCTTTGTAGGCGTAATATCCGAAACAGAAGCCGAAAGGGTCCGGCTGGCAGAAAGCGCGGGACTCAGAGCGACGCCCGCGCTTCCGAGTGCCGTGGCTTGCAGCATAGCCCGCCGAGAGACTCTCCGCCCCTCAGTCGAAACTTCCTCAGTCTGCTTGATCATCAGCCCGAAATTATAAGACGTATCAGGCACCGGCTCACGATTTCGATTTCAGCTCGTCCAATGCTTCGGACGAGTGTCCTTGGAGACAAAGCTTTGACGTGTTTCCCGCAACGCTGGCAACAAAGAAGTGCGAGAAGCTGATAGAATCACGAGTTTGTTTCTGACTGCCAGATGGAAGTTCCAGCCCATTGTTCTCGCTTGATTCGTATAAAGGAGTGTTCATGATTCATCCGAAATGGTGGCTTGTCCTGACGCTATCCGTTTGCGCCTCGCTAGGTTTTTCCCAGGACGCCTCGGAAGGGCGCCTGATGCGCTTTCCCGACATTTACAAGGACAAAGTCGTCTTTTCGTATGGCGGGGATCTCTGGCTGGTATCAAATTCTGGTGGTGTCGCAAATCGAATCACTTCGACTACAGGCCGCGAGCTTTTCCCAAAATTTTCACCTGACGGGAAATGGATTGCCTTCACCGGCCAATATGACGGTAACTTC
>WNFY01007497.1_pt1 | contig 13862 bp, 14 predicted proteins | sample 5400091 | NCBI WGS metagenome assembly WNFY01 (sample SAMN13153364, study PRJNA577476) | soil metagenome | isolation source: 60 cm soil or saprolite under grassland replicate 1 | place: USA:California | collected 2016-06-15 | reverse complement strand
TGATGATCAATACGGAAACCGATCAACCCATGAGTGTAGAACTGCCGGATAAGATTGTAGTGAAAGTGACTTATAGTGAACCTGGCGTGAGAGGCGATACCGCTACAAGAACATTGAAACCTGCAAAAGTAGAAACAGGTGCTACAGTAAATGTGCCTTTGTTTGTAAATGAAGGTGAGCTCATTCGTATAAATACTAAGACCGGTGAATATGTAGAGAGGGTGAAATAAGAACTTGGATTTATAGGAGTAAAATGATTTTTATGAATATAGGAAGCTTCTTTTTGAGAAGCTTCTTTATTTATATTATGCGGCAATTTTCCTTGAATCCAAAAAATCATTTAAATCGTGGTTCTTTCCTATCTTAGTCCTCCTGTTTAAACCAAACTATTCTTACTAAATTGAAACACATGGATTTCAAGCAAATTCAGGAGTTGATCAAAATGATCAACAAATCCAATATTGGTGAATTAACAGTAGAGCAGAAAGATTTTCGTATCACTATAAAGCAAAAAGAAGAACAAATAACACAGGTAGTATCGGCCCCTATGCAAGCGATGCCTATCCATCCCCAGACTATTCACTCCTCTCCGCCGCCACAACCACAACCCGCTCCCCCCGCTGAAAAACCCAAACCGCAAACTGAATCTTCCGCTGAAGATTATGTGACCATTAAAAGCCCAATGATTGGCACTTTCTATCGCCGTTCTGGTCCGGACAAAGCGGCCTTTGTAGAGGTGGGAGATGAGGTAACGCCTGGCAAAGTAGTTTGCATTATTGAAGCCATGAAGCTCTTCAACGAAATCGAAAGTGAAATAAGCGGTAAGATCGTAAAAGCATTGGTAGAAGATGCTTCCCCGGTGGAGTATGATCAGGCGCTGTTTGTTGTAGAACCGGCTTAATCTGCAAATCTGCAATTTGCTAATGCGCTATTGACTTTTTCATTCGAAACTTTCAGTATGAGAAAAGAATTATTGAATAATAACCCAAGTTTAAAGTTGACACTCGATTTTTCTTTGATGATAATTGAGTACTGTGAGAAATTAGAAGCTGAAAAAAAATTCATTATCGCAAGACAATTATTAAAAAGCGGCACTTCTATTGGGGCAAATTCGATTGAAGCTCAAGATGCAGAAAGCACTCCTGACTTTGTCCATAAATTTAAAATTGCTGCAAAAGAAGCAGATGAAACTCAGTATTGGTTAATGCTTTGCGATTATGCAAAAAATTATCCTGATTGTAAAGCCTTATTTAATAAGCTTGAAGAAATTCAAAGAGTGTTGAACAGTATATTGGTAACTGCTAAAAGAAAAAAGCCTTTAAGCTTTCTCTTAAGTTATCTCATTTTTTGACGAGTCAATTGGCTCTGTGTGCTTTTATCAGCACATTAGCAGATTGGCTAATTAGCTAATTAATTCAATGTTCAAAAAAATACTAATTGCAAATCGTGGAGAGATCGCTTTAAGAGTTATTCGTACCTGTCGTGAAATGGGAATAAAAACCGTTGCGGTTTATTCTACAGCTGATCGTGATAGCCTTCATGTAAAATTTGCAGATGAAGCGGTATGTATCGGCAAACCTCATAGCAGTGATTCCTATCTCAACATTGCCCACCTGATGGCTGCCGTAGAAATTACCAACGCAGATGCTATACATCCCGGCTACGGTTTCTTAGCAGAGAACGCAAGATTTGCGCAGATATGTAATGATCATGACATAAAATTTATTGGCCCTACTCCGGATATGATCAACTCCATGGGAGATAAGATCACTGCCAAAGAAACAATGATAAAGGCTGGTGTGCCGGTAGTGCCCGGTGGTGCAGGCCTGTTAAAAAGTTTAGATGAAGCCAATGGTATTGCAGGTGAAATGGGCTACCCGGTTATTTTGAAAGCGACAGCCGGCGGCGGCGGTAAAGGCATGCGCATAGTGTGGGAAGAAGCTGATATGGAGAGAGCGTACAATACAGCAAGAGCAGAGGCCGCAGCCGCATTTAAAAATGATGGCATTTACATGGAAAAATTTGTAGAGGAGCCGCGGCATATTGAAATACAGGTGGCGGGTGATCAATACGGAAATGTCTGTCACCTTAGTGAAAGAGATTGTTCGATTCAGCGCCGGCATCAGAAGCTCGTTGAAGAATCACCTTCGCCATTTATGACCAACGAGCTGCGATACAAGATGGGAGAGGCTGCAAAAAAAGCGGCGTCAGCTATTAATTATGAGAATGTGGGTACCGTTGAATTCCTGGTTGATAAGAATCGCAATTTTTATTTCATGGAAATGAACACCCGTATACAGGTGGAGCATTGTGTAACTGAGGAGGTAATCAATTATGATCTTATCAAAGAACAAATAAAGATCGCTATTGGCGAAAAAATTACAGGTGAAGATTATTTTCCACAAATGCATGCCATCGAGTGCCGCATCAACGCAGAAGATCCCTACAATGATTTTCGTCCTTCACCCGGGCGTATCACTTCACTCAATCAACCAGGCGGTCACGGTGTAAGGGTCGATAGCCACGTATATGCAGGTTATGTCATTCCTCCGTATTATGATTCCATGATTGGTAAACTCATTACCATTGCCCGCACAAGAAATGAAGCCATTGACACCATGTACCGTGCATTAAGTGAATATGTGATTGAAGGAGTAAGGACAACAATTCCTTTTCATCTGCAATTGATGAAAGATGAACGCTTCCGCAGTGGTGATTTCAATACTAAATTTTTAGATGGGTTTGAATTGAAATAGATCCTGAGTTGACTAAGGATTTTGTAGCCGGCTTCAGTAATTCTGTTTGGCTTTTCTTGCGACCCTCCATTCATCTTTCTGTTCTATGTTGAGCAATGGTGTCGCTTCCGATAGTTATCGGAATTACCCAGACACTGAGCTTGCCGAAGTGGAAAGGTCGCACTCTTATACTTCCACAATCCTATGCAGCTTGTTCAAACATATCTGTATAATGAAGTTCAGAAGAGAGGTAAATTTTAATCAATGAAAACAAAAATTATTTCTATTGCTTTGTTATTATCTGGGTTCAATTCGTTGCTTAACGCACAGCCTGTAAAGATCCACGGCAATTTAAAAGTAGAAGGAACAAAATTGAAAGATAAACATGGTAATGTAATGGTGCTGCAGGGCATGAGTTTTGGCTGGCACAATTTCTGGCCCCGCTTTTATAATGCAGGCACTGTAAAATGGTTATATGAAGATTGGAAATGCAATGTGGTAAGAGCCGCTATGGGAGTGGAGCCCGAAAATGGGTATATTAAAAATCCCAATTGGTCAAAAGAAAAAATAGAAGCGGTTGCAGATGCTGCCATCAAAGAAGGTATCTATGTAATTATCGATTGGCACAGTCATAATATCAGGCTTAATGAAGCCAAAGAATTTTTTACTGAAATGGCAAAAAAATATGGCTCCTATCCCAATGTCATCTACGAATTATTCAATGAGCCCGACTATGAAACGTGGAAAGAAGTAAAGGATTATTCTGTTGAGCTGATCAAAACGATCAGGGCAATTGATACCGACAATATTATTCTTGTAGGTAATCCTCATTGGGACCAGGACATCAATCTTGCGGCAGATGATCCTGTATTGGGATACAATAATATTATGTACACTGTTCATTTTTACGCAGCCACGCATAAGCAATCATTGCGTGACCGTTGCGAATATGCTTTGAAAAGGGGAATCCCAATATTTATTTCCGAGTCGGCCGGGATGGCAGCCAGCGGCAATGGCCCAATTGATTATAATGAATGGCAGAAATGGATTGACTGGATGAAAAAAAATCGACTTAGCTGGATCACTTGGTCTGTATCTGATAAAGATGAAACCTGTTCAGTGCTTAAGCCTACAGCCAACTCTGACGGTCACTGGAAAGAAACGGATATGAAAGAATCTGGAATAAAAATAAGAGATTACCTGAGGAATTATCAAAATGAATGAAACAAGTCTTGCCTTTGCAAATTACTTTTTGTTAAATATTGTTTTATCCGGTTCCGGATTTTTATTTGTGTTTAATTGCTTACGCTCCGTCGTCTCAAGACTGCGTTAGCTTATTCTTTGTAGAATAAATTGGAAACTTTTTAACAACTCTTCATCAAACTATTGCCCACTTCTTGCCTTCTTGAATAGAAATTATAGCCATGAAAAAAATATTTACTTTTTCCGCCCTTGCCCTTATCATTGCGCTGGTCTTTACAAGTTGTGTTAAACAAGCTCCTTTTGATGAAAGCTATTGGCTATCAAAGGAACGAGGAGATGTAGTATACAGTTCTTCTACCTGTTCCCATTATATTATTGAAACGGTAAATGGTTATTCCGTTATCCGCGCAATAAGCAGTCGTCCTTATGAGGGCGATGTCCTGTATGGTGATTTTAGTTATGGAGGTGTTAAGGATATTTATAATCGCACCGAAGGCAGCATTATCAGCGGAGATGTAAAAGAATACTGGCTCACCTATTCGGGAGCACAGGACGCACTTGATTATTATTGTTATTAACAAATAAGAAAGGCCAAGAAGATTCTTCGCCTTTGTCGTTCAACGTTCGTATTAAATAGTTTTTCTACACCTGTACTTATACTCCATTCTGTACTGCTGGCAATCATATTTCACTCTTTGTTCAGTTCTGTGTTTAGTGTAGGTTTTTTTCGTAAAGCTGATAGGAAAACCTAACGAGGCATTCCAGCCGGATAATTTTGAATTGAGAATTGTAGTCGTTGTTTTACCGGAAGCTTGCGACGTGAATGTTGTTTTATTATCACCAAGGCCTTTGAAATAATTAACGCTTAGCGTAAAAAGTCTTGCTTTGCTCTTAGCAAATTCAAAACCAACCCCAGTCAATAAAGCTGTTTTATAATTACCCGCATTATAAGTGTAATCATTGTAGCCCAATGAGCTCTTTGTTACCAGGTCTGGGCTGCTGGAAGGAATAAATCCAAAACCTGCTGAAGGTTGCATGCGGAGAGACCATTTTTGGTTTTGTGATTTTGTTTTTTGCTCAGTGCTTGATTTTCTTGAGCAGCAGCTCGAGGAATAATGACTGCAGGCAGATGAGTAATGACTGCAGCTATTTGTTGATTTTTCTGAAGAACTGGTTTTTGAAGATTTATTGCTTGAGCTCCTTCGATTAAAAATAAGAGGCTTAGTGGTGTATTGCAAGCCTGCTTGTAGTTGCAAAAGCGTTTTACCCAGCGCTGCACGGTAATCCGTCATGCCGCTCTCAGGATTATTGAAATTGTAAGTTACTAAGGAGCGGTTAGTTGATAAGCCAACAAATGGGCCGAATCCATTTTTGAATTTGTAATCAGCACGAAGACTCAACTGCGGCTGTAATTGAGCTATCGGCGAAAAATAAGAGAGGTTGTTGTAGCTGACTTTTGTGTTAGAATTTTCAAAACCTGCTTGTGGACGAATGGTGAGCTGTGAGTTTGCTGCAAATGCAAATGCTGCAAATGCAAGGACCAGGAGTGCACGTCTCATAACTTATGGTTTTTTGGTTTAAAGTAATTTAAACCATTTCTATGAGACGAAAAACTCAACTTTACAAGCGGTAATTATAAAACCGCCGATTGGTAGTTGACGCAGAAAAAAATATTCTCCAGGCGTGAAAAAGGACTGGTAAAGCCAATCCTTTTTAGTTTTTCAAGTTTTCATGGATAAAAAAGAAAATTTATTGTTGGGTTTTTCCATTCCCGGGATGATTGAAATCTATTTCTGTCACGAGAATAATTGCATCGTTACTTAGTGCTTCCAATTCTGCTTCGTCGGCATTCCACAAGGCTAGTCCATCCCTGGCATGGAGTAATCTTCCTTCAACTTCAAATGCGCCCTCTAACACATAAATAAAAATCCCCGTATTGACATACTTCTTCTTGTATACTGTTTCTCCGCGACCTGAAAATTTTCCAATAGACGTTGAATAAAATGGGGAGAATGTTTTTTTAGCGTCCCAGAATAGGGGAACAATATTGTTCAGGTTATCATTTACATTTCTATAAGTTGAAAGAAATAATTTTATTGAATCATTTTCATCTGCCCGCAACCATATTTGTAAATAATTTACCAGCTCGTCTTTAAAGGGATTACTGATTTTAAATTTGCTTCCTTTATCATGCAGCGCAATCAGGGCCTGCCCGGCAGCCACAAGTTTGTCATAACCCGAAGAATCCGTATAAGAAATTACTCCGACAGCAGGAAGCAGGATGACATATGATTTTTCTTCCACGAGCATGCTTAGCGATTTGCCGCCATCGAGCGTATCATCATTCAATACATACAAATTACCCAATGGATATTTGTGTTCACTGAAATATTTTCCAAAGTTGAAAGTGTTCCGGCTGCGAAACCAGCGTGTTTCATTTAATCCTCTTTCATCTGCCAGGAAAATTTTTACTTGTGATTGTTTGATCATATTCAACTTGTTTCAATGAATAAATGCCCAAAAAAGGTTGCATCTGCACCATCTCGGTTAATAACCCATTTTCTTTTATTTCTTGTTTTGCACCTGACAACAATAAATAATTATTGATTGTATCATGCCATAATAATTCTTCACTGAAAAAATTTATTGCAACCTGGTGAACCTCTTTGTTTTTAATATTTGAGTTTATTATTTCAAAACGATAGCTGTCAAAATGCAGAAAATGTTTGCCAAGATTATTTACAATATCAGGTGTTATTCCTTTTAATTGCTGAATATATCCTGTAACAGAAGCACTCACTAAGAAATGCAGTTTCTCGGCGCCTTTTACATTCGAAAGCATTTCGCCAAAACTGCTGTATTTTTTTTCGGGGTTATAAAATTGCGCTTGCATTAAAAACTCCTTGTAGCTGCTTTCGAACACATACTTATCCCACGCTTTCTGCGATGAGGCGTTTATTACCTTGCGATAACAAAAACGGATGATTGCTTTTGACATATCAGGCCCCTACCGAAATATTGTGAGTCAATACATACCCTTCTGATAAACTTCCTGTCACGGTTGCTATCTCGACTCCCGATGTATCATCACTGAATACATTATCATTGGCGTTGGAGGTATAGCCACTCATTCCTTTTGTATATCCATAGGCTACCCCGTCGCTTCCATTCACTGTTGCCACGGCGCTGCTGCTCCCTTCAGGAAAAGCTATTTGCGTTACCAATAACGAAGTGCCCGCGGAATTAAAAATGTGTACATGAATATGCGTTGCACGACCAGTATACCAACCCGGGAAGATAGACGTGAATGTTACTAATCCGTTCGAATCAGTAGTTTGTCTTCCCCTTAGAAAATGAACTCCTGTATAACCACTGCTGTATTCTGAGTAATTGCCATCTTTATCGCAATGCCAGATATCAACAATAGTGTTACCCAATGCGGCGCAACTGTTGTTAGTGTTCTTGATCGTAACTTTTACGGTTAGTGTGACGCCGGTTCTATCATCACGAATGTCAGACCTCGCATAAGATGAAGGTGAATGAGTCGGATAAGGCCCTTCTGTTTCTGTAGGTGACACCACACAGGTCCCGCTACTGCTACTACCAGAACTATTGCTTCCGCTCCCGGTCTCGGTATTCGAAATAACATCAGATTTTTTGCAGGCTTCAATGATCATCGGGACAGATGCGGCTCCGATGAAAAATTGTTTCAGAAATTTTTTTCTTGTTTGTTCCATAGCACTTTTTTTATGTTGATGACAGATTCTCTATGCAAAGATTCTTCCGGCAATTTTTTAAATCAACTATAATAGATGAGTGAATGATTTGTATCGATCAGTTTCGCTGATTTTAAAGAAAGTCCCGACGAGTCGGGACTTTGTCACCATTACCACTGCTGAGTATAACTAATACCAATCTTTGGACCTACCATATGCTTGCTTAATTTTTAATTATTGGGTGCTCCATTATCTATCCAGCAAATAATTGCATTTTTCTGAGCCGTTGTTAAGCTTCCTGTCTTTGGCATTGAACCTGATGCAACTGCTGAGCGAATGGATGATCTTGAACTAAATATTTCAGAATAAGTGAGCAATTCACCCGGGCCATTATTACTGCCTGAACCGTGACAACCGGAATTTGTGGTACAGGTGGCCTGGATGATTGGATTTACATCAGTCGAAAAAGATTTTGCTGTGCCGCTGCAATCTACTGTCGCAGCAGTGTCAGTGCTCTTGCTGCATGCGTATAACACTGCAAAGACCGACGCGATGAGCAAAGTCTTTTTCAGAAAATCGAATTTCGATGATGTGGTTTTTATTTGCATAGTTGAAAATTTGATTTTGATTTTTCAAAAAGGTTTACTTGCTCTTTAACCTGTGTCGATGAACGGAACTTTTTTATCGACGATTTTAAAAAGTTGGACACTTCAATGAACTTGGTTTTCCAAACTGGTAAATCAATCCAATTGAATGACTCTGGTAACTATCCTTTCTCGCATCGTTAGCCGCTTTGCTAAACCCGTCTAAATAATCAGTGAACGTAAATCGGTAAGAGGTTTCAGCAGTGATTGATATTCTTTTGGAAAGAGGATATCTTATTCCAACACCTAAAGGCAAAACAGGGATTAGTTTGGGCACCGAATGTTGTTGGTCAGCAGCCAAACCTTGAATCGTACTTGTCTCGCCACTGAAATATTCGGCATTAAAGCGGCTCCAGTCGCGTTTGATATTTAAAAAACTAAACCCAATGCCGCCGAATACATAGGGTGAAAACCCTGATTGCTGTCTTGTCATATTATTTTTCAACAGGTCTGCAACAATCAATTCCGAAACTTCAAAGACAGCGGCCTTGAAGAGAAAGTTTCTTTGTTGTCGATATTCGGGTATTGAATATTTCGAATCATCGCCCTTTAATTTCCCGAAAGAAAAATTTGTGCGCAATGAAAAGGTCGGGTTGATTAATTTATTTACATAGATATTTAAATCAGGTTTTAATGTCCTGTAAGAGCCGAGTCGGGAGGGAGTGAGGTCACCCTGGTAGATGAATGTCCCAGCACTCATCCCTATTTCATATTTAGAAAAATCAAGCTGGGCATTCAGCACACTGGCTTTGTTAAGGAACAGTGAAAAAAGGATGAAAGTTTTTACGGTAGCCTTCATTGGTTTAGAGTTTAATGAGCAATACATATCCTGCTATGACAAGGTCACTAGTAAAAAGAGATTCACAGGTCAGGTTTCAAGAAATAGAATGGAAAAATCAGAGTAGAATTTGGGGTGATAGGCGACTGATGTTACACTGTGACAAAATATTTCTAAGGAAGTTTATTTGATTTTAAAAAAATCAGGACCGTTTTGAAGGATTAATGCAATTGAAAGAATAAGCCCTGTAGAATTACAGGACTTTTCCTTCAATATCTATTGCTATGCTCAGGAAGTGGTACACGCTTTACAAAATTTCCGGCATTGTCAAAAACTGTGGCAAATAGTCCGTTGTTTTTTGAGATGACAACAATGCTGCTGTCATGCCTGTCAGTAAAAGCTTTTAAAAGCGTGTCGGTTGAATAATTTGCGGCCAGGTAGGTGAGGATGGACGAGGATAAACTGCCGAGCGCAATAGTGTCTCTATGCAATCCATCGCGATCGCAAAAGCGACCACCATCATGCCAGCCCCGTCCATCCAGGTCACCTTTCTCTCTCTGCTCAAGAATTTTTGCAAAATTGCCGCTGCTATCAAACAGGATAGCGACGGGCTTGTCGTTGTAGTATATGATAGACACATAAGCTGCAGTTTGTCCTGAATTATTTACAATGGCAAAAGCTTTATTAAATGTGTATCCGGAATAATTTGCCGATAAGTAAGCAGTCGCTGCTGAGGGAAGTTGAGATTCAGTAATTGAATCCCTGGAATATCCATGGGGGCAGGGTTGTATAATATATACCGAATCTGCTGCTGAATTTGATTGGGCAGCCGACGCAGCCACTGCAATTGTTGATGTACTGTTTTGTGATGACGATGATGATTGGGAATTTTCTTTTTGGCACGAAAAGAAAATTGTTATTACTGCGAGAGTAATCAGGGGAATAAAGGCCGTGTTTTTGATTCTCGTAATCATGGGTTCTGTTTTTATAGTTAACAAAATAGTTTCAGCATCATTTTGAAATGATCCGGGACGATGTCTAAACATTTGAAAAACGTGGAATAAAATCGAAGTAGAGTTGTACTATAAAATTGAAGTGTGAGCTTGTGACATAATTCGGTTGATAAAGTTTAATTGATAATAGAAAGTATCGGTGAACTGATATTATTCACCGATAAATGAATTTTTAAAAAATAGGCCCTGTTGAGACAGGGCCTTTAGCCAATGAAAATTTGAACGAGATCATCTCAAGTTCAAATTAATTTGTATTCGCGTTATAAGAAAATTAAATCGGTGGATAGAAGGAATGTCTCGAAGAATTTTGAAAAAGGTTTCAATTATCTCTTCATCCATTCTTCTATAAATCCGAGATAATTATTGCTAACGGGTAATTCTGCGCCGGATGACAATCTCACTTTTCGATTCAGGATAGATTGAACTTTGTTTACCGGCACGATGTAGCTTCTATGAATTCTTTTAAATCTTGACGCGGGTAATTTCTCCAAAACTGTTTTCAATGTCATTAAGGTGAGAACAGGCTTTTTATTGCTTAAGTGAATTTTAATATAGTCTTCAAGCCCCTCTATGTACTCGATTTCATCCAGGTCAATTTTTATCATTCTGTATTCTGATCTTACAAAAAGACTTTCTTGTGGTTCAGGTTTTGCATTTTGTTTGTATTGAAAAAATTCTATTGCACGATTAACGGCTTTTTTGAACCGTTCAAAATCGATTGGCTTTAATAAATAATCTATTGCTTCCAGCTCAAAACCTTCGAAAGCAAAATTTTTGTAAGCCGTTGTAAAAATTGTCAACGGTTTTTTCTCAAGAGATTTTACCAGGTCAATGCCTGTAATATCAGGCATATTGATGTCAATAAATAATAAGTCTATATTATTGTTGCGAAGAAACTCTGCGCCACTTATGGCGTCATCAAAGGTTTCAATCATTTTTAATTCAGGAAATTTTGCTGCATACTCTTTTATAAGTTCCAGCGCCAATGGCTCGTCATCTATAGCGATACATTTCATCTGCATAAGTTATGAGCAGCTTAAACCTGCAATGTCAATAAAACGGTATAAAGACCGTTTTCTGTTGTTATGTTCAATAAATGTTTTTTTGGATAAAGAAACTCAAGCCGTTGTTTTGTATTTTTTATGCCGATACCCGTGCGTTCAATTCTCCGTAGTGTAGAGAAAACTTTGTTCTCGCAAAAAAGAGTAATTGTTTTTTCATCAGTAGAAATTCTGATAGTCACCGCTGACGGTTCATGGTTGCTGATCCCGTATTTGAAAACGTTTTCTACAAATGTGATCAGGATCAGGGGAGCAATTTGCTTGTCATCTGTATCGCCGGTCACGGAAAAACAAATCTCCGTTTGCTTATTGAGCCGCAAACGCTGAAGGTCAATATAATCGCTGATGCAATCCACTTCACTTTGCAAGGGAACAAAATCATGCGTTGCATCATCAGTAACATAACGCATAATATTGGAAAGCTTCATCACAGCAAATGATGTGGTTTCATTTTTACTAACTGCTAACGAATAAATATTATTTAGCGTGTTAAATAAAAAATGCGGATTGATCTGCGCTTTTAAAAATGATAATTCAGCCTGTGCCTTATCCGCTTCGGCGCGGGCTGCCCTTTGCAGAGTGATACGCCATTCTTTAATAACGGAAATGACGACGCTGGCCGCCCACACCAGGAGGAAGGAAACTATACTGATAACATCGATGATTGGACGGTGTGCTGGCCGCTGTCCCATGGATAAGTGAGGCCGATTCTGTGGTGCATTATGTTGTAGCAAATGATCAAACGGTTTTAAAATATAGACTGCAACAAACAGAATAGCGATAATGCCGAGATAATAAAACCACTTTTGTTTCAAATAAAATGTCGGAATGAGTACATAGAGGTTCAGGTAAAAAAGGGAAAGGTAAACCGCGTAGAAAACGAGGAAATGAAAAGAAAATACTTGCCTCAATACATTTTCTCCACCGGGCGCCACATAGGCAAAGCCGATGACAAGGCTGAAAAATAAAAGCCAGCCAAGCACGTGAGAAATGATTTGAGAAAACTTTGAAAAAGGCATTTGCAAAGAAATGCCCAAAAACTGGATTTTTTAGCGGACTATCGATGGTTGCATTAAATGTATGGATGAATAAATGGAGAAAGGCAGTCGCTCATCGTGCAGGATTCAAGTAACACTCGCCTCCCGGCAAACATTTAACTGAAAGGGCTGGTTTTTATTCTTTTTCAATAGACAATACTAATGCTGTATAAATTGCAGGTATCGTAACAGGGATACCTTTTTCCATCAGATATTTTCCCGAAAAAACGCCAAACGTTTTATTGTTTTCAAAAGAATAAATTCTGTAGCGGCTGGTGGAATCCAGACAAGGTATCTTAAAACTGCGTTTTGTGTCAGGGGAATTGTTTCTGTAGAAAAACATAAGTCCGCCTTGTTTTTCTGTATTGATGCGGTAGCAGCCATCCCAGTTGTTATCGGTTGGCCTGTCAAAAACATCATACAACTGAAAATAACGGCTGTACTGATATTTTTCCTCCATTTGCTTCAGGTAACTATTCCACTTCCGGTAAAATAATTGTTGCTGTGGCAACAATTTTCTTGGATCACCTACAAATACCGGTGTGGACGAGGCCAATGAGAAATAAACATATTTATAATTGGAGAAATTAACGGATTGGTTACCGATCAGCAGGGTAGAAGTTGGAATTACTCTCGAGCGGTCGAAATTCATTTGACGGATGGAGATAGGACCTACCGGGGGTTCCTGTTCAAAATTAGTAAGCCAGTCGAAATCGCCGTGTTGAATGAGTGCATAGTCTGCTATGTTATAGCGACCCCACACTTCAAAAGTGCAATCAATCAGCAATTCCGGGAATTCCCGGTGCAAATCGTCCATCAACTGGATCATGCGTTCATAAATTACCCAATAAGAGGAAGCTCTATCCTTATAAAGCTTTAAGTCATTTGATTCATAATCGCCCGTACGTTCCGGGTCATGCACGTAAGCCGAATTGGCAATAGACAAATCAAATTTTACATACGGAAGGCCTAGTACTTTGATATATTCACTCACGAGGTTTTTTAAATAATCATAATAGGGTGAACCCAATGACATAATTTCTAAATTGTCGTGCCAACTGTAGCCGTCTGCTGGCATGCTCATATCGTGAAGATTGGCAGGAAGACCCTTTTTATCTTTTACTAACCAGCCTGGATGCTGCGTAGCAACTTTGCTTTTGGCATTTACTACTGCACTTGTAAACCATAAACCCGGCTGCATCCCCCTTTTGCGGATATAATCACAAATAGATTTCATGCCCGAAGGGAATTTGGAACTGTCCGGAATAAAATCGCCGGAGTATCGATACCAGCCGGCATCCAAAATAAAAAGATCTGTGCCTGTATTCGCCAATTTGTCTGCACAACCCTGAATTGTTTTTTCATCAATATTATCCAGGAAAGGTCTCCATGTATCATAAATCACTTGCGGTTTATTTTTCCGGGCAAACAAGCTTACGCCCAGGTATTTTCTTACAAACTCTTTGTATTCATTTTCAAATCCATCCTGCCATTTGGCCGAGTTGAAAACGTAAATAAACGTCTTCGGACTGTTGAAAGTTTCTCCCGGCTTTAGCCATTTTTTGAAGGGGAAAGTTTCATTTATGTGACGCATGCCTATTTGTATGCAGCCGTGTATTTGTGTATAGATTTCTGTATTCTTTAAAACGCTTGGCGCCTCGTTGCCGAATACAGC
>WNFY01003892.1_pt1 | contig 13864 bp, 17 predicted proteins | sample 5400091 | NCBI WGS metagenome assembly WNFY01 (sample SAMN13153364, study PRJNA577476) | soil metagenome | isolation source: 60 cm soil or saprolite under grassland replicate 1 | place: USA:California | collected 2016-06-15 | reverse complement strand
TCAGTCTGAGACGTTCGTGAAGCTTTACCTTGAGAAAAGCAAAAGCAAAAACGTCAATAGACATGAATTGTTTGATTGCCCCGCCGCGGGCGATACGCTCGAAGTTTTTTCTCTTGACAGGCCGCCTCTATTGGCTGTTATACGGCGGCCCGAATGTTAGTAACATCGATAAGGACCTTCGTTCGATGGTGGCCTGTGTGGGCGTGAAAAAGCGTTCCGGTGACTTTTGCCCGTTTCCCCATTAGCCGCCGAACGATTTTCCAATCGGCGTTTTTCATAACGACCAGTTGCACTTCACGAATCCCGGCTTCGGATACGTCAAGATCATCTCCTTCGTTACCCGTGGTACAAGTTTTTCCGGCAAGCGTAAGGATAATAGCCGTTTCCTTTCGATCGCCGCGTTTAATGGATTCGTAGTTAGGAGGACCAGGAAACACCTGTGAACGAAGTACGCCAGTAAGTGAAACCACAGCCGGATCGTATTCCAAACACTTCTGGGCGCTAGCAGGCAAACAATAGGCTGCCAATATGCATAGAGCTAGTATCAAAAATCGAGGCTTGTTGGATTGATTCTGCCGACTTTTTCCGCAAAAAAATAAAAAGAGGTCCCACATCTTGTGTATTTGCACGAATGAAACAGCTAAGCCGAATGCGTTAATTTGTTTTCAATAACTTACAGGGAGAAGTGTGTCCGATAAGAGCCATTATGAAGTTTTATTCCCCGTTTTGTGCTATTGGTGAAACTCGTTCTGTGCAGCATTCCTCGAAACGGTAATCTACGCCGCTCGATCATGCCTGGGTCTACTAGGTAGCTTGGTTGGCAGGTCCGTCGTGTCGTCAATCAAAACGTCTGCACATATGCCAGCTGTCTTTGCGTATTGCAGTAACACAGGAAGTGACGGCTCGCGTTTACCCCTCTCGAACTCCGAAATGTGGCTGCGATAGACTGGAGATTTTCGGGGTCTCACGAGATTAGCCATCTCCTCCTGTGTAAGACCTAACTGTGATCTGATTCCGCGCAGCTTTGATGCGAGTCGACGTGGCTGCGGTCGGCGACTCTGACCCATCAGGATTCACCTCCTGACAGGTCTCGGCCCGAACCTTTGCCGAGAGTCCTAATTAGGGTAATTATATACCTGACTGACCATTGATTAGGTCGATTTGTCCGCGTCCTTGTCGGGCTCGGCAGCAGGCTCTGTGTAAGCGTCTATTAACAACCTGTGATAATAGAAAGCCTTAAATATATACCCAAAAGTCATTAACATTCCCACGCTAGCGAAATACATTGAGACCGGTTTGCCGAATTTGTTGACCGTTAGCACAGTAGAAGGACTAAGGGGGCGCCATAAAGGATTGTCAGCCGGCATTATGCTTATAAAAATAGCCCATGCGTAGAGAATTGCGCTCAACAGAAGAGAGGTTAAGGCGCCAATTCGATTGCGAACTTCGCTCGTCGCGATCAGAATCTGCTCAGACAAATCGCCGCGAAGTTTTTCAATATGTTTTTGCCTTTTAGCTCTTCCTGCTTCAGACCTCAGACGCCACTTGGTAGATATTCGAGATAAGGAGAAATCGACTATGGATTTCAAGTATGCACTGGTAATGTGAATCAGAAACCCAACTACTACAACGCTCAGCCACCAATTTAGCGAACCGAGGCTTGCGAAAAAGTCTCTCATCGAGATTAGGCTACCTTTCGTTTCTTAGCAGCTTTTCTACTTTTCTCGTACTGAGCTTGTCGTTTATCGATCTCGCTTTTCGGAACTGCGATCACCGCTCTGGCTAGTTGTTCAAAACGTGAGTATTCGTCTGACGGTGGCTTAGTTGATTTCTTTTTCATTTCGATGTCTCCGTCTTGCTCTTCTTATCATCAAAGTCTGCCGGAGTTGGGCCAATACCCGTGCGAACAAAAAGAGAGTTTTGTTCGCTGATCTGCTGTGGGTCTTCCACTCTGATTAAGGTTTTCACTTTCTCAAAGTCTCTGTCCCATCGCTGTAGTACGGGCACTTTAGCAATTAGAGCTGATGCAGCATGTACAGAATCTGCCGGTTTTAATCCGTAGTCACGTGCTAATTCCACCGCGCGGGTTGCAACACGCTCATCACAGTTGACCTTTTTAACGAAGTCCCATTCAAACATCCCTTGAATCTTTTCAATCTGCTCTGGCGTTAGCTTCGTCGAGGGATCATTGGATTGATACCTTTTCCAAAGAGTTTCTAATTCACCTGGAGCATTTGGAAATTCTTTTTTGACGGCCTCTATGGCCTTCGCTGCCCACCTAGGTAGCGGCGCGGAACCGTGACGTTTTGGACGAACGACTTCGATGATGCTCCAAGTAGAAGTCCAGATTTCAACCGATCGATTCCTAGCGTGAGTTAATATATCTTCGCAAATCACCCGACGATCTGCTTCATTCTTATTCAAAAAACAGATGAAGCATGACGAGTCCCAATAGAGTTTTTGGGCCTCACTCATCGGATAGCTCCTCCATGTAATCCTTTAAAGACTTACCGTCCGTAAAATCTTCAACTAGTCCAGACATTTCTTCGATAGTCGGTAGCTCGCGCTTTACAAGCGGCTCTAGGTCTTCGAGGTCAATCACAATCGGCGTTCCTGCACTGTTCGATTGAATAATGCCCGACACGCGAACTCGTGATTTTAGCAATGACTTAACCCGGTCTAAGTCTTTTTCTTCAAACTTGCAACGAACAGGTTTTTTCGTCGTTTCATCCCACACTCGAAACTCATTCCCTTTGTGAACCGTGATGGCGTCCAGACTGCCGATCAACGAACCATAAGCAGAATACCTAACACCGGTTAGCTGGCGAAGATTTTTGAGAGTACCTTCGGTGATATCAGCTTCGTCTTTTATCTCGCCAACGCCGTCGATGTAGATAGCCATTGGCCCAAGCTTCGGGGTACGCTTCGCCAGCTTCTCCAAACTTTCCAAAGCCGAGTCGGAAAAATACTGATTGCGATCTCCGTTTGAAGAAAGGGACTTCGCGTTAACTAATAGTTGTTCTTCGACAATCTGAGAAGTATCTTGTCGGCTCGCGGCTTTGAGCCTTGGTGCAACACCCACAACGGGCGCGGTATTCTTCAGGGAAACCACATCCCAAACCGTGTTGCCGCGTTGATCGTGAGAAATCGTGGCGTCTAAATCTCGCAGGACAGATAGAAAGTTGTTAAGAGAATCGATGAAGTCTTTAAGTGGTACGCGATCCTCAGTGCCTATTCGCAAAAATATCGTGTCCGCCATTAGCCCCTCCGTGGTACACTAAGAGTAGGCTGCCAGTCCGGGCGGACAGCGACAGTCGAAAGTTTATGTTGTGAAGCGAGGCTCGTTGGCAGACGAGCCTTACTTGTTTCTGCTTCCAACTATTCTCGGTTTTTCTTCCCGCGTTTCTGTCGAGGCTTCCCTCCGTCCTTATCATGAGGGTTGGCCGATAAGCTGCTTATACTCCAAACGCTTCCCGAATACCATGTTGACCACCGTGGCGAACCGCTCAAAATCTGTGGCCTTGCGCTTATTGAATCTGAACGCTTGTTCATCGAGATACCGGAACAGGTGAAACGGTTCGACGCTTACATACGTGCCTTTCAGCGAACGCTTTAGCAGACTCCAAAAGTTTTCGATCCCGTTCGTATGAACATTGCCGCGAACATATTCGACTGCGTGATTGATCACGTTGTGAATATATTCATCGTCAAGATGTTTGTAGCCGACATAACTATCAGTGTGCACGTTCGAGCCTTGCTCTACGTGGCGATCAATGTGAGGCCGCAGTGTTGCTAACTGAGTGTTAGGGATAACGCGCGCTCTCACTTCGCCGTGTCGCTCAAGCAAACCCATCACAGCAACCTTGCCAGCGCCGCCAGTGCCTTCATGCTTGCGCTTGTTCGAGTGGCGATTACGCGCGAGGCCGCCGATGAAAGTTTCATCTACTTCGACGTTGCCGGATAGCTTCGCCAACGATCCGTTCTGCATCGCCAGACGGACGCGATGAAGGACGTGCCACGCGCTCTTTTGTGTGATCTTAATCGCACGTGCCAACTCACATGAGCTAATGCCATTCTTCGCGTTGGCGATCAGCCACATGGCCGTAAACCACTTGTCGAGTCCAAGCGCGGAATCTTCAAATATAGTTCCAACCTTGAGCGAGAATTTCGCCTTCGGATGCTTGGAATAGCACTTCCAAACTTTGGCGTTTTCCAGATAGGTGACGTTCTTCGAACCGCATCGAGGGCAAAGCAGCTGACCATCCGGCCAGCGCATTGCAATCATGAAGTTCTGGCAGTTCTCAGGCTTGGAGAAGTATATAATCGCTTGCTGTAAACTCTTTGGCGTTTCCATGCTGTGAAGATAACACGGAATCAATGGTCAGTCAAGTATATAATTACCCTAATTAGGACTAAACTGGTGTTGCAATCTTTTGGAGCCTGGAATCCTAACTCTGAATTCCAGACAGGGCACATCACGTTTCGTGTGAAGCCCTATCCATTAAGTTGACCGAGGATAACACAGGATGCCTCAGCGAGGAGCACTTGCAATCCTCGACTGGGTTCAGAAACTGGAAACCTCTGTTGAGAGCACCGACGCGGAGGACAAACGTTGATCTGGTTTGTTTTGGTTATCACAGTTGCGGTGATATGGCTTGCCTTAGAGGAAGAGCCAACGTATTCCAAGTCTTATCAGCAAACGAGGCTTGACGGTTCCTTCTCCACAGCCTACAGCGCCTCTTTCCAGAAATATCTCGGCCAGGTCAGGGAAGAGACGCAGGCGCGATTTAGCTTAGGGCAAGTATCACCAGTAGACGATCTTCACTCAAGACTCTATCACCCAGAACTACCGGAAAATTGGCAAAGAGCCGTTTACCCGAACTGGTTTGCCCGAGGATTCAAGAGGACGGTTGCTTGCCTGATATTGGTCGTTGCGACTTTAAGTTTAGCCGACTCAGTTTCCCGCCTGATGAATGGGTACGGTGCCTTCTACGGTCTTGGGACTACCGGTATTGGTTTCAGACAAGTGTTGGCATTGGCCTTCGCGGTTGCGGTTGGTTGCTGGTTAGTGCGCCTCTATCGCGCACAGTTTCAGACCCAGGGCTACCTCGATGGCTATTCAGATCGCCACCGTCTCGGGATGTTCGAAAGGGAAAACTCAGAGAGCTCATTTTCATCAGAGCGCGGGTCCATTCGAAGCGGACATTAAGTGCCAATTTGCGTAAACCCAAGGCCACATGCTCGATACCAGGAACAGGACGCCAGACTCTGGGATGTCCTTGTTACAGGTGCCGCAACTCTTCAGAATAGAATTAATCTGTTCCTCAAATCCCAGCGCCATGAATACACCGTACTTTGTATCCCCAGAGACGGTGTTGCGACCGAGGCGGTCGCTATGCGCCTCGTGATGCGACCAAAACAAATGCAAAAGAACTACTGGCTCGTAATAGATCTGGTCGAGCCATAGAAAAACGATCCTGCTTTCATACTTGTATGGGTAAAAACCCAGCGTCGCGAAGGGCGAGCACCCCGTTCAAGCTGCCCACACCCCACTCGCCCGCGCCTTGGGAAATTCAAAGACGAACTCGTGTGTTGTTTTATTTTTTTGTCGAAAAGTCGGCAGAATGCACCGGCAGCTAGTAACAAAGAGCCGGTAGCTGGAACTGCCCTGGGCTTTTGTTTTTTGCGCATGCAAAATTCATTACATTGACAAGCGATTCGATAAGTATAGAATACATCGAACTTGAGCGTTGTCGCTGTGGGGTGAGGACATGGTGGCGTAGAGGCTGAATGTCTCCGCTCATAAGAACACAGCCCCTAAAGCTGTGAAGAAAAGGCTGAGCTTGTGGGAGGGCTTGGCCTTTTCTGTTTACTATTGACTTCAATAGCTGATTGGAATACAAGCGGCTTGCTTTACCTGATCTCACTCGGAGGCTCCCAATGAGAATCCCAAAAACTTTATTTCTCTTAGCAAGCCTTACGCTCTCAATAAGTGTATATGCTCAACATCCAGTTCCGAGTCCAGCAGTCAAACCGATTCCTCAATTTGAGAACCCGTCGTTCTGTCCAGCGGAGGGCAAAACGAGTTCAACACACAACGACCCCGTGTTGAATAAAGAAAAGAATCGAATCGATGAAGCCGACAGCTTCACGCAAGTTGATTTCGACGCGCTTGAGAATCTGCAAAAACCAAACATTGCTCAGGTGGGCCGAAGGAAACGGAGTACCTGGTCTCAAGGGAACCGAGGCCTAGTTGGGAAGTTTGAAGGCGTTCCCGTTTTTGTAGAGGGCTTCTTAGTTCTAACGAATGTGAACGGGCAAATGGTCGGAGCGAAACCCGAAGGCGCGGAACTTTGCAACTGTCAGAAGATTGAGCCGGAGCATATTGATTTTCACTTATGGCTCGTGAAAGACCCAACTAATGTTGGCACGCCTTTTATCGCAAAGCCCAATTCAATTGTTGTCGAAATGACTCCGCGCGTAAGAAAAAATCATCCCACTTGGACTGTGGAGAAGCTCACGGAGATAGCGAATAATCACACACTCGTGCGCGTCAGTGGGTGGGTAACATTTGACCAGGAACATCCTGAACAAATCGGAGTTCAACGTCACAACCTCTGGGAGATTCACCCGATAATGAAATTTCAATTCAAACAAGGAAACCAGTGGAAGACTCTGTAAGGGAACACAATCTCGTTGGACCCGGAGCGCGGATAGCCTCTTTTCTTAACTTGCTTGGTGCGGCGAAGGGGGTTTTGATTCGCGGCGTCAACTCCGACGTTGGGTTGCTACTTGTAACAATGAAACCCGAAAATCAGCAGGCCGATGAGGTTTAGGCAATAATGAGTTCGATTGCTCTGCATTACCTCTCTCCTCCCTCGATCTTCGTGGGTCGAGCAAGTGGTCGTTAGGCTCGTCATCAACGAGCTTTTCGCCTCAAGATTTGACTCAGATTAACCTTAATGGGAACTCCTTCCATCTCTCCGATGATTTTCTGCTTCTCTGTTTTTATAATGTGCGGGGCTTCCAATGTAAAATCCTGAGCAACAATATAGCCGATATAATTTTCCAGACGATAAAGCTTGTTTTCACTTCGGCTATAGAAGAATACAGGTCTATGCCCCGGCTGATGACCACCTGTACTCTCTACATTGAAGACAAAGAATTGCGAATCAGGACTCCATTCACCACGTACAATACTATCTCCATGTTCACAATCAGAAGATGAAAAGTCTTTTCGATAGAACAAAGCACCATCGCGCTTTCGGATTACAAGACGATCTTCTGGACAGCTTTTACTCACTGGAGTAATTGCCACTCGGAGGATGCCATCTGGAGATTTATAACTCTGTGGTTGCTGCGCCCTAACAAGGCTAGGCGCAACACCAAAGAAAGTAACAAACAGAATATGAAGTAACATGCTTCTCATTGTAGGAACGTCGAAGAGCCTAACGCTACAATTGAGCTGCCGCGCACGCTACTCCGATTTCTCGATGAGCGGCTAACTCGCGGTCCGCTCGAATGACTTGTCAGACACGGCGTCGCCGATAAGTCCCCCACCACCTCTGCGGTATTTTATTCGTCCGGTACTCACGCTCTACTTGCCCGTTTCCTGAACGAACGACATACCACCACTCTTTATATGTTCTGGACGAGCGCGCAGACTCTTCTGCTGTGGCTGCGGACGCGTCTTCCTTCACCATCTTTATGAGCACCTGCCTGTCATGCGGTGAAAAACCGTAGGCCTCTGGCACAATCCAGAGGCGGTGGTCGGGCCGCGCGTGCTGGCGATACATCTTCAGGGCCTGTGAGTCTATCTGCGTCTTTTCTCCGGACCTTAAGTTTGCGACCACTATTTTGCCGGACTTCGTAGCCCCCCAATCGTTGATGAGAACAAGCGATCTCCGGTGGCCGAGCGTCACAACGATCTGACGGCCGTGAGTGTAAAAGAGGCGTAGTTCTTTTTCGCCATCTCGCTTGATATAAGCGCGCCTAGTGTAATTCTTGTCGCCCGGGGTAATGTACTCGGATACCTCGTACCCCTCCAGTCGGTAGGTGACCCCCGGTTTCAGGCCGACCCAGATAGCATTACCGCGCTCCACCACCTGCGCGGAAGCCGTCGAATGGATAACCAGTAGGCTGAAAACGATGAAAACTCGATAGGTCATAAGAGAGTGTCAAACGCGGAGCTTCAGCGACTCGCGATTCCATCCAACCTCTCCGCTTCACCTTCCAATAATAGACCTACGTATCCTCATTCGGATTTTATAGAAGTCGTTGCGAACAGTTTTGGATTCAACTAAGGACTCGGCTGCCATTCCGCAGGCTTCATTCTAGCCGAGAACTGTGAGTTCTAGCAGTCGATGCTGAGGGCTTCGGAAGGTGCTCGTTCGCATCCACTTCTATAACCATTCGCACCGTCTTCTAGATATTCGCATCGTCTTCTAGAACTCACATATATAGTTTAATTTAGTTTCCCCCTTTGGCGCTCTCATTCTGCCACGGGAGCCCGCCCGACAACTCTCCGCAGAGCCTCCGAAACAAGTGCAAATTCTGGCCTCCGCTGGTATCATATAAGGTAATCCACGTAAGACTTCTTTCTTTTCCTACAACTTGAAAACCAAAGCCAGAAGGGTCTTATGACGTTTGAAGAAGCCGACATCTCTCTGATCCTGAGAGCACTGAGCTTCTCAGCCAGGAAACATAAGAATCAACGCCGAAAAGGCGCCGAGGGTTCTCCTTACATCAACCATCCGATTGATGTGGCGGAAACTTTGTGGAAGGTAGGCTGCGTGCGCGACATATCTGTAATCGTCGCGGCGATTCTTCACGACACAGTTGAAGACACTGAAACAACACTAGCAGAGATTGAAGAACACTTCGGACCAGTAGTGCGCTCTCTGGTTTAAGAAGTGACCGACGACAAAAGTCTACCAAAACTGGAGCGTAAGCGACTTCAGATCGAGCATGCGCCGCATCTATCCACAGCCGGAAGCTGAAGCTGTTTGGCGGCGAGTTGGTGGCCATCGATGGGAGCAAGTCAAGGCGGTGAACAATCGGCGGCGGAACTTCAACGAAGCGCGTTTGACCAAAGCGATTAAAGCGATCGAGGAAAAGATCGATACGTATTTGCACGAGCTGGATCAGGCCGATGCCGCCCAGCCTGACCCTGATGAACCAGGGCCGAGCGCCCAGGAGTTGCGTGAGAAGATCAAGACTCTGACCGAGCGGAAAGCGAAGTATCAAGCGCTGCACGAAGGGTTGAAAGAGAGTGGCGCGAAACAGGTATCTCTGACGGACCCGGACGCGCGCTCGATGGTGATGCATCATGGCTCGACCGAAGTTGGCTACAACGTGCAGACGGTGGTCGATGAGAAGCATCAATTGATTGTCGAGCACGAAGTGACCAATGACCCGACGGACCACGCGCACCTGGCAGAGATGGCCTGGCGCGCCAAAGAGACTCTGGGCGTCGAGCAACTCCAAGTAGTCGCGGACATGGGCTACTACGACGGCGCGGAAGTGAAGCGGTGCGTGCAGGCCGGGGTGACCACTTACATTCCCAAACCGATCACTTCGGTGAATCAGAAGCGCAGCTTGTTTACCAAACAGGACTTTGTTTACGAGGAAGCGAAGGATTGCTATCGCTGTCCGCAGGGAGAAGAGTTGACCTATCGCTACGAGAGCTTTGAGCAGAATCGATTAATTCGTTGTTACACGACCAGTAAATGTCTGACTTGTCCAATCAAACACCGGTGCACAACCAACCAGCGGGGGCGGCGGATCACTCGCTGGGTGGATGAGAAGTTTTTGGAAGACATGGCCCGCCGGGTGCGCGCGGCCGGAAGTAATGCGGCGGCGGCAACAGTTGAGCGAGCGGGCCGTTCGGTACCATCAAGCGGGCGATGGGTCACGGTTACTTTCTGATGCGGGGATTGAACAAGGTGGGCGCAGAGATGAACTTGACGGTCTTGAGTTACAACCTCAAAAGAGTAATCAACCTCATCGGAGTGAAGAAGATGATTGAAGCAGTGACGTGATCAGGGCGGCAGTCTCCATCCTCACCGCAGTCACACCCCCTCATCGACCAACTCACCTGTTCAGAAAATCACCAACCCAAAATCCCGGCCATCGTCCCGCACCATTCTTTCGCCCTTCAGGACTCCATCAACTTCACTTTCCACACGACCTGACGATTTGTTCGGCGGCGACTCAAAGATTTTCAAACATTCCTTCAATGGTGACGACCGATCTTTCAATTTCTTGCTGGATACGAGCGTTTATAGCTTTCGACATCTCTCGATAGACATTTGCGTCGAGTTCAAAACCCAATTCCCGGCGAGCCATGATCAACGGTTCGATCAGAAGATTGTTGTAATCCAAACCCGCTTGGGTGGCCGCAACTAACAACTTCTTGAGTTCTCCTCGGTGAGCGTTTCTCGCGTCATCCAATTGCTTCTTAATCTCGTTTTCCTTTTCTTCGAGACTTCCAACTAGCGTCTCAAGGAGTTGTTTAAGATCAGCGTCCTTCTGAGAGAGAATTGTTTTGGCCAATTCCATTCGATTGTTGAAAAGGAATTGAGACTCTTTCTCGAGATCAGATACTTTGAGGGCAGCGAGCTTTACCGCCATTCCTCTCAAATTCAAGTCAATTGAAGTGACACCAAAAAACTCTTGAGCTCTGTTCAGAGATTGCAGTGTGTCCAATCTACCGACGACTTGTGCGCGGTTCAAAGCTGCCGAGCTACCTTGTACGATTTCGGTTTGCTTCTCGGCTGAGATGTTCGGATTACCAAGATTCAAAAGATACTCTTGTAAGTTTGCTGTGGCACCGGCTACTTCCAGGTAAACCTCGCGACGCAAGGCCATTTCCCTTTCCACGCGCCGCTGTTCAGCGTCATGACTTAACTGCTCACGCTGACGTTTTGCGAGGAATAGATTTTGGATAACTACGGACATTATTGAGATAAGTCCGCCGACCGCCGCCGCGATGACAACAACCCACGCAATGAGAGAACTTGGCTGTGACCCTTGGGGCTGCTCAATGAGTATGGTGGACACAATGGTCAACATGACTCGCGTTTTTGGACGGTAGAACAATGACGCCGAACGTCAGAGTTGACTGGGTGCGGCGATTAGCCTTCAACGTTCGATTCAATCAATCAAGGTGCGAAACACAGCTCCCAAGAGTCATGCACGCCGCGACGAATTACTTAGCAAGGTTGTTAATTCGTCAATCTTCGCTTTGTCACCTAGTATCGTATAGTGTTCTAAAGCAGCTTGATATTTTGCTCGAGCTTGGGGCAGATCAACACTGCTCAATAAAGCGGCTTCGGCTTCGCAGACGCGTGCTTGCCCTCGTCGATCGCTAATGCCTTTGTCTTGATAAATACTCATAGCCTGTTCGTATAACTTGCCCGCTATGTCTTTATCCTGATGCCAAGCCTCCGCTAGCCGACCTTCTCCGACAAGTACAGACGCTTCACCTTTTCTGTCTTGAACTCGCTGAAAAAGTGTAAGAGCCTCTTGGTAATCGGTAGTGGCTTGGGCATAGAGTTGCTGATTTCTCTCAACATCAGCGCGCCCACGCAACGCATGTGCGCGCAAATCCGGCTCGTCGCTTTTGGGAAGCAGTTCCATTGCATAGTCAAAATGGGCTCTAGCCCTATCGAAATCGTGACGTTCGAGGCATAACTCCCCCATTCCTATATTTGCTTCCGCTTCTCCTTTGGAGTTTCCAATCTCGTGGTAGCCGTCGAGGCCCCATTTGAGATCATTTTGCGCGTCGTCAAAGTTTCCTCGATAGATTTCAGCATATCCTTTACCTACACGAATCATGGCGACCGCATATTTCCAATGAATGTCCAAAGCATCTTTTTCTGACTGTTCATAGTGGTGGATCGCGACATCGCAAGAACCATGCTCCACTTCTATATCGCCGAGGCTGTCCTCGCTAAGACTGTCTCGCCATAGAGACTTGATATCTTTGGCTATGCTTGATGCTTGGTCATATTCTGATCTCGCAGAGTCCCACAACGCTTGATCACTGTACAAGTCTCCTATTTTCAAATGGACATCGACTTGGCCCGGCCGATATTCGTCTTCCTCATTTAACTGCCGAGCTTTAACGTATTTCGCGAGCGCCCGATCATAATCACCAGTATTGTGGAAGACGTCCCCTTCGGCGGCCAACGCATCTGCTTGTCCAACCTTGTTTCCAACTGAACTGTAAAGTTGGTCAGCTAGTTCGCAATACTTCTTTGCTTCTACATAATCAGGGTGGCGCCCCACGCTGGCGGCCTTTCCAAGGCCGAGAGTTGCATCTGCGGCTCCTCTAGCATTATTACACGCTTGATATCTGCTCAAGGCGTCATCGAACTTTGCGTGGGCCTGAATGGGGTCTCCACGAAGTCTAGCAAGTTCTCCTATCCAGAGAGCTATGTCCGCCCGCTCAGCGCATTGATTGGTGTTATCTAACAGTTGAGCTGACAGATTCAGATCACGTTCTGCTTCATCCCATTTCCCCAGAATGATTTCTATCTGGGCCAGACTTACCAAGCAAAGGCTTGCGTCTGCGCTGACTTTGCCTTCTGCGATTGATTCGGAGAACAGGTTCTTTGCCTCGGCGAGAATCGCAAGACTGGCTTGATAATTCCCCTGTCTTTCGTATTCCTGGGCGCGCGCAATTGACCTAACTAGACTTCGATGCGTTGTGGTGAAATAAAACAAAGCAGCAATCGTACAGCTCGCTGCCACCAAAATCACCGCGATGAGGGCTATCTTTCTGCGCTTTACCCACAACATATACAGAGCGACAACCAAGACCAAACCGCCTAAAACCAAAATTTGCGAGCTATTGACCTTGTCGCCAAGAATGAAGACGAGCCCAAAAGCGCTCAGAATAAGAAGTAAGAGAATGGTCCGTTGGCGGTCGCTCAGACTTTGAGTAAACCAGTTCCAGAACTCCTGCGAACGCTCATCGATAAATTCCATACGCCCTCCTAGGTTGTCTATTTACGAATTGCTCCGCCCGATGCGGTCGGCGTTAAGCGCTGATAAGTGGATTCCGGGATTATCGTGTTCTGCGAGGCGTAACGTCTGAGGCGAGCAGAGAGAACGGATCGTAGAACGTGAGTTAACTGAGACTGTGGGCCTGCTAAACTGTGACGGTAACGCGAGTCACTCGCCTGGGAATCGTGCGGCCCAGCTAACCAACTACCTTTTTCGAGCGCCCTTATAGTCCAAATTTCAAGAGGATGCAACTACGTTTCGTAAAAGAAAACGGACAAATAGGGTCTCGGCCAGTTTTCGTTCTCGATCGCGGTGCTTCCTTGGAAAACGGCAAGCCCAACCTCACAGGGGCAAGGACAATAGTAGTTCACCCTAATTGACTCTAGTTGTGGGCTCCGGTCCGACTATTGGCTGCCGGTCCGCTGGACCAGCAGCAAGAACTGAGACACAGGATTAGCGCATCATAGTTGGCATCGAGACCCGATTCACCCTTGAATGGTAAAGTCTTGATCCGCGATACTCGATTGCAAATATTCTGTGCTGCGACGATTTGAAAGGCCGTCAGAGTAACAAGTACTGCAAGAACTGCGTGGGACGTTTTCATAGCGCGGTATAACGGTTGAGTTAACCGGCACGACGGAGACAACCAGGAACGCCCTGCAACGGTTCGGGATTTGAAGGAAAGCCCTTCAACCGATGTCGTCGTGTCCGGTTCAACGACAGACTGTGTGAAAACTGTGATTGACTAGGCGACTATAATCAGCAACGCGTTCTTTTGACCTCAATTGAAAGGAGGAGCGTCGAATGGATTACATACGCGGCGTCACTCGCAATCAAGTGATCCTCTTTCCCG
>WNFY01005970.1_pt1 | contig 13865 bp, 11 predicted proteins | sample 5400091 | NCBI WGS metagenome assembly WNFY01 (sample SAMN13153364, study PRJNA577476) | soil metagenome | isolation source: 60 cm soil or saprolite under grassland replicate 1 | place: USA:California | collected 2016-06-15 | reverse complement strand
TACCTATACCTGCACGAACCAAGGGGGAAATGCATCCCCCGGCCAGAATCCGGTGCCGGCGCAGCCCGGGTCGGCGGATCAGGACCTCGGCAACGCTGACCACAATGGCCGCGGCACGATCACGGACCTGACCGCGTCGGTCACGGCCGGCCCAACACCCACGCCACAGCAGGTCGGATGCGGGGGAGGCGGGAGCAACAACTGGACGGTCACGCTCAACACCCTGACCGCGACAAGCGCGCACCTCGTGATCACCCAGAGCGGATCGATCATCTTCTGCCGCAACTACACTCTGGGCGGCCCCGCGACCGGCACCGCCTGTTAATAACCACATAACGCAAGACACGGCGGCGATCCCACCCGGGATCGCCGCCGATCTACCTTGCTGCGCCTGCAGGGTTGTGATCATGTTGGCGAGCAGGCCGACCCATGGCGCGCGGTGCTCTCCGCTACAAGGTTTTTGACTGGCGGTGAATGTCCGTAGGTCTTGTGGTGCTGATCCAAGGCTCGGCGGCCCGTCGCTGGCTGGTGACAGCACCGCTGTCAACAACCCCACTTCCACGGGTACCGCGTCGGGAAACCAGCTGCAGCCTGGCCACGAGCCCTCGCCCGGCGGCGTCGGCGAGCCGATGAGTCCGTCCGCGGCAACCGCGCCCCCGGGGAGCGTTGGTGTGGCTGGTGGGATGAGCGTCCGGGTGCAACGATCGATCAAGTGACAGGCCAGCACGAACACGACGAACCGCCCCTGACCGGGGAGCAGCGGTCGGGCGTGCCGGATGAGTCTCGGCTGGCGCTGGATCGCTCGGTGGGTGAGCTGATCCGCCACGGCGAGCGGGTGCTGGCCGCGCAGGGCCGGCTGCGGGGGTTGTTGCGGGCCAGCCAGCTGATCAGCGGTGACCTGGACCTGTCGACGGTGCTGCACCGGATCGTGCAGGCCGCGTGCGAGCTGGTCGAGGCGCGCTACGGCGCGTTGGCTGTCCTCGGCGCCGATCGGCACCTCGACCAGTTCATCCAGGTCGGTATGGACACCGAGGCCGTGGCCCGGATCGGGCACCTGCCCGAGGGCAAGGGGCTGCTCGGGGCGCTGATCGACGACCCGCACCCGATCCGGCTGGCTCGCCTGGACGATGACCAGCGCTCGATCGGCTTCCCGGCCGGGCATCCTCTGATGACCGGCTTCCTCGGCGTCCCCATCCGGGTACGCGGCGAGGTCTACGGCAACCTGTACCTCACCGAGCGGGCCGGGGGCCAGTTCAGCGACGAGGATGAGGAACTGGTCCTGGTGCTGGCCACCGCCGCCGGGGTCGCGATCGACCACGCCCGCCTCTATGAGGAAGCCCGCCAGCGACAGGAGTGGCTGCAGGCCTCCACCGAGCTGACCCGGCAAGTGCTGTCCGAGGCTGGCGAGGACCCGCTGCGCATGCTGGTGCGCCGCGCGCATCAGCTGGCCGGCGCCGACCACACCCTGGTCGCGCTGACCACACCGCAGCAGGAATCGCTGATCGTCGAGGCCGCCGCCGGGCCCGATGCCGAGGACCTCACCGCACGCTCGGTCCCACTCGGCGCCTCGGTGCTCGGCACCGTGGTCCGCAACCGCGAGCCGGTGCTACACCACGCGTTGACCGATCTGGACCACTACGGCGACGGGCAGCAGCGGCTCCTGCCGCCCGGGCCGGCGATGATCGTGCCGCTGATCGGCCTGGACATGGCCCTGAGCCTGGCCAACCACGCCGCGCTCGCCCTGGAAATGGGCGATGCCCGCACCGATCGGCAACAGTTGATGCTGCTCGAAGACCGTGACCGGATCGCCAGCGACCTGCACGACCACGTCATCCAGCGGCTGTTCGCCGCCAGCATGGACATGCAAAGCATGGCCGCCAACCTCGGCGGCGGCCCGCTCGCCGAGCGGATGCTGGCCCGCGTCGATGACCTCGACGACACCATCCGGCAGATCCGCACCAGCATCTTCGAACTGCACGGCGCCCTCGGCCCGCGCACCGGCCAGCTGCGGGCCCGGCTGCTGGCCATCACCACCGAGTGGACCGACAGCCTCGGCTTCGCCCCGCACTTCACCTTCGCCGGACCGCTCGACCTGACCGTGCCCGACGAACTCGCCGACGACCTGACCTCCGTGGCCCGCGAAGCGTTGAGCAACATCGCCCGCCACGCCCACGCCCACCGCGCCGACATCACCCTCACCGCCACCACCGCACCCGGCGGCGCGGGCACCCTCACCCTCGCGGTCAGCGACGACGGCGTCGGCCTCGGCCAGCCCAGCCGCCGTAGCGGCCTGACCACTATGCGCCAGCGCGCCGAGCACCGCGGCGGCACCTTCACCGCCAGCACCGGCGACACCGGCGGCACCCGCCTGACCTGGACCGCCCCCCTCGAACCGATACCCCGATCCGAGGATCCCCGCGCCACCGCTCCGACCGGCGACGGGCACCAGTGAGCGAGCAACCCGGCGCCGCGCCGCGGATCGTGCGCGGTCGTCGACGCGCCGGAGCCAACTGAGCTCGGCACCCTCCCAGGCACCGTTCGCTGACCGGTTGACAGCCCCGGCAACAACGCCCCGGCCATTCCCTCCCACGGATGGCGGGGCGTTGTCTGGGCCCAACGAGGGATGCAGCGCGCAGGTACTGTCCGGCCCGCCGTGGACGGTCGGCCTGGGCCCGGGGTGGTCTGCCGGTGTGCCTGGCGGATCTCGGCAGGCGCGGTGTGGATCATCGTCGTAGGGTCGGATTCCATGGCTGATTCAGACCCGGTCGCGGTGTGGGTGGTCGATGACAGCGGCCATCACCAGGTGCTCGATGAGTTCGTCAGTACCCGCGAGGCCCTCGACCGGCAGGTCGACGAGGTCGTGGCCCTGTGCGCATACGAGGCCCGGTGGACGATGGAGGTCATCCGCATCAACGGAGGCCCACTTCGCCTGGTCGGCGTGGCCGTCCAGACGTGGTGAGCGACACGCCGCCCGCCACCGCGGCGCGGATCGACTTCCGTGGCGACGCGCCGCGGGTGGCGCTGCTCAACGCCAAGGCCGTCGACACCGTGAGCAACCTCGCTCTGATCGGCACCGGAACGGAAACGATCAGGTGTGCGTTCGCGGGAAACCCCGGTCACCGAGAAACCCCTCCCACCCTCGGTGACCGGGGCCGTCCGGGCAGCGCCGCCGTGTTGATCAACGACTCCGACCATAGGCGCGATCCGGCACGAAGTCGATCACTCCGGCATACCTATCGCTCCCGATGCTGAGCCAGCCGCGGCTGCCAGGGTGCCGGGCGCCGGCCAGCGGGGTGCGTCGCCCGGAGGCGCCGGGATCGTTGAGCACTGGTGAACCACGGACGGTGCGCAATCAGCCGGGTGATCGGAGCGTCGCAGTGAACGACAGCAAGGTGAACGACAACAACAAGACCAACAGCAGCGGTGCCCAGCCGTACCTGCATGTGATGGCGCGCGAGCCCGGCGGGGGCCGCTGGCACGTGTTCCAGGTCAGTGACGAGTCCCCGCGGATCACCTTCGCCGACAGCGTCAACTCCTACGTCGAGGCGCACAAGCTCGCTGACCGAGACCAGCGCCCGCTGCGCTTCGCCGAGCAGGCGTGGCAGCAGATGGTCGCCGCCGGCGTCGCCCCGCAGACGGTGCCCGACGAGGTGACGCTGGTGACATGACACTCCAGCGCTGACCTCGCGCGGCCGTCATCTGCTGGCCGTGCGCAGCGCGCTGCGTGCCGTGGCTGCGCTGTAGGCGAAGAGACCGACCAAGGCGAGTTGCACGGCGCGGACTGGTGCGAGGCTACGGCCGGAGAGCTGCCCGGCGCGGACCGCATGCGTGTCGTTGGCGATCAGTCCGGCGATGACCGGCGCGACGGTGATCGGCAAGACTCCGCGGCGTTGCAGCGGGCGGCGGTCGGCCCACAACAGTAGGACGGTCCAGCCGGCCATCAAGGGCGCGCCGGTACGGATGGCGTAGCTGAATTCCGGTCTGGTCCGGTCGAAGGGTGCCTCGAATCGAAGCGTCGGGCCGTAGAGCCGGGGCGCGGCCATCCCGAGTGCGGCGAGCGCATCGACGAGTGCCCCGATCCGATAGCTGCGCCGCAGCCAGCGCACCGCCTCGGTCGTTTCGGCGGGGTTCGCCCGCTGCGCTGAAGTGGTCGCCATGCCGCTAAGCATGCCAGCGACGGCGGCACCAGACGCGTCAGCGGCGTTGCCGGCGGCGTTAGGGGACTCGCTCGTTGCTGGGTCAGTTAGGCGCCCGCAGACCGATAGCTAGCCACAAGGTTTTTGACTGGCGGTGAACCTCCGTACGTTCGTTAACCTTGTAGTGGCTGCGGCCCCAATCGGGAGTTGTGGCAACGGCGTCACGTACGGGATTCCACATGTGGACTCGCATCTGAGACCACGCCTGATCGCCGACTACGCGCGCCCACGCCTCGATCGAACGTCGGCGACGCCTGGCGATATGCGCGGATGCATGGGGCCGCGCTCGCCCCACAGTGGTCATCGGCACCGGCCGAGCCGGGCACGGCCGGGGCCAGGAAAGCCCCGGCCAAGCAGGTCGCGGTGCGGAGAGCGCCGGCCGAGAAGGCCTGATCGCGTATCACTGAGGCGGCGCGTACTCTCCTGCATTCACAGAACGTTGTGATGGTCCGAAAAATGGGCTCTGCTGACTGATCCGTGGGTCATGCGCGGCCGGGGAGGGTGGGTTTGTGGCCGCCGAGGCTGCGCATGGCGAGGGCGATCAGGGCGTCGGGTGAGCGGAATCCGAACGCGATCGGGGTGATCAGCCTGATCTTGGTGTTGACCGATTCGATCGACGCGTTCGACAGTTCGTGCTCGAGGGCCGCGTCGATGCGCGAGCGGGCGGCGCTGATGCGTCGGGCGAGGTGGACGAATGCGGGGATGCGGCGCCGGCGGGCCCAGGACAGACACCCATCCAGTGCAGTCTTGCCGGCTTCGCCTTTGACGGCGAACACGTAGCGCAGGCCTTCTTTGAGCAGGTAGGCGCGGTGCAGCCGGGGGTCGGTCTTGGCGATCCAGGCCAGCTTGTCGCGCTCGCGCTCGGTGAGGTTGTCGGGGTTCTTCCACAGCGCGTAGTGGGCGTGCTTCAACAGTCGTGCATCACCGGCGGCGACGCGGACGCCGCGCCCGTGGCTGCGGGTCTGCCCGGAGCGGCGGGCCTCGTCCAGGCCTGCCGGCGGACCTCGTCGAGGGCCTCGGTGGCCCACTTGACGACGTGGAACGCATCGGCGCACTGCACCGCGGCCGGGCAGCGTTCGGTCACCACCTCGGCGATCCGGTCGGCCTGATCGGCGGAAACGTGGGTGATCAGCACGCAACGTTCGGCACCGAGCTGGTCGAAGAAGCGGCCCAGCGTGGCCCGGTCCCGGCCGGGCGCGGCCCACACCAGCCGCCCCGAATCGTGATCAACGACGACGGTGATGAACCGATGCCCGCGCTTGTAGGAAATCTCGTCGATCCCGATCCGGGCCAGCCCGTCGGGGCGGTCACCGAGCTTCTCGACGTCGGCCCAGACCCTGCTGATGATCGACCCGACGGTGCGCCAGGCGATGCGCATCAGCGCGGTGACCGCGCTCTTCGACGTCTGGGTGGCCAGCCATGCCACGGTCTGGTCGAAGGCGAGCGTGTGCCCGGCGCTGTGCCGCGCCCACGGCACGTGCGCGACCACGACACCGTGCTGGCGGCAGGACACCCTGGGAGCGTCGGCTTCTAGCACCACCTGCACCGTGCCCAGGTCCAGCGCCCGCCACCGGCGTCGCCCCTGGCCAGCGTTGTAACGTCCGCAGCGGCGCCGGCAGATATCGCACCGGTCACGAGCCGATCCGGCTATCCGCACGTGGGCGACCAGCAGCCCGCCGCCCCTATCACCGTCGCTGCCCTCATCGTCGCCGTCGTCTTCGAACTCGATCTCCTCGACGACCGTCTTCTCGACGCCCAACAAGGCGCGCCACACCCTGGCGTTGCGCACGCCGTTCCCCGTTCATGAGTACTGGACCGTCAGACAGCCCAGAACCTATGCAGGAACGGCGTGTTGCTCATTCACATCCGGTCACGACACCCATGGATGCGTTAGAAGAGCCGGAAATACGGGCGCCCCCGGCACGGGCGCCCCCGGCAGGATTCGAACCTGCGCTCCCGCCTCCGGAGGACGGTTGACCGGGTCGTCATGGCCACCATCGCCCGCATTACCAGCAATCAGAGGCCCATCGAGCCCCGAATTCCCTCCGGTGGCCTCGATTTCATTCCACGAACCATTCCACGGGAGAGCCCCGCAAGGTGTCCCGCGAGGTAGCCCGCGCCACCTCGCTCCACAATGGCGGCCCCGAGGCCTGGTCACCATGGCGGTTTTCAGACGTTTGGCCACCATCGAGGGCTGCTCGGCGCACAGCAGTGGGCCAATGTCGTTAAGAAAGCTGTGCTAAGTCGATCAGGACGGATGATGTCTGGGAGGATTCGGACGTGACACGGCCACGACGGCGATCGCGCATCGGACGCCCTTACCGGCGCCTGCGCCGATGGGCGAGGCATACGCCGAACGGCCAGATCGCGGCGAGCATGATCATCACAGGTGCGGCGCTCCTCGCAATTGCTGTCGTCCTGGCCTACGTCGTCTTTTGAGCCTTCATACCCACCCACGGCGATGCCCGCGAGTGGGAACGCGACGAGGAGCATCCAGCTAGGAAACCATGCGGGGGCGTACGGAATCGGCACAAGATTGACAGTGGACCCCTCGGCGACTGATCATCCGCACGTGCCCGCACGCGGCTGGGGCCGCCGAGCACGCAGGCCCACATCGCCCGGGTTACCCCTCTATGCAATGGGTTCTCGTCGGCCGAATGGTCGACGCAGGCAATCCGAACGTCCCCCCAAATAAGGCCCTGCGGCCGACGCCGCGAGCTGCCTCGAGGCCGGATGATCTTGATACCGGCCCGATTGCCTCCGATAGGCAGCCTGTCCCGGCAGCGAACCTTGGCGAATGCGACGCGCATCGGGGGAGTGCACGCACGACGGATTGTCGGAGACACACGGGGAGGGCCATCGCCACCCCGGCTCGGGGGAGCGATGACAACGTTCAGGTCCAAGTCCGCAATGTCACGGCGCGACGTCCTCACGGGGGTCGGCCTTGCCGTAGTCACTGGCGTCGCGCTCACGGCGGGGGCACTTCCCGCCGAGGCTGCAACCACCGACACCGGCTCGACAGGCCTCGGGTGGTTTGATGTCACTGATACACGCTGGGCAGGTGGCGCGAAGGGCGACGGCGTCACCGATGATTCGCCCGCGATCAACGCTGCGATCACGGCCGCCACTCCCGGCGGCGGCACGGTGTTCTTCCCCGCCGGCACTTACTTGTGTGGAAGCACCATCACGCTGCCCGGAGGGGTGCATCTCGTGGGGTCCGGTGTCGGTGGCGACATCTTCTCCGCGACCGACACCGAGCTGCCGTATCGGGGTACGGTCCTCCGCCTGAAGTCAGCGTCGAACGTCGACCTGATCAAAACAGTGAATTTCGACGGCCTGACCGGATCGGTCAAGGCAGCCGCGTATCAGACTCCGGGGCGGTTCGGCCTACACAATCTGGCGCTGGACGGTAACAAAGCTGGAAATAGATCCGGCATACCGCTCCGGATCTTCGGCAAGGCGTACGAGATCGACCACGTTGTCATTCAGAACGGCGCGGCAGGGGGCGTCTATTCGGAGTACGGCGGGGGCGGATATGAAATGGAGGCGCGCTTGACCAACTTCCACATCACCGACAACGCCGGCGACGGCCTGGTATGGAAGGGGCCGCACGATTCGCTGTTCGTCAACGGCGTCGTGGCTCGCAACTCGGGCTACAACGGCATAAATATCGTCATGGGCAGCTGTGTTGGCGGTGAGCAGTTCACGAACGTACACGTCTGGGGCTCTCATTCTCAGGCGTGGGTGCTCGGGACGCAGAACGCGTCCTTCACCAACTGCATCGCAGACGGCGCCGGCGTACAGGTCACCGGATCGGGTAACTGCTGGATCGGTGGATCGATCCTAGGAACGAAGACCGCAGGTGAGGTGGCTATCACGATAGGCGACGGAACGACCAGGACTGTCAGCGGGAATCAATTCATCACACGCGTCTACAACTACGCTAAACCGGCGCCCTTACTCCGAGTGCTGTTGAATACAACCTCGTTCCGCAATCGCTGGCAGATCAGTGCGAATATGGGCGGCAACATCCGTTATTACACGCAAGGAAAGTCCACCCTGGCGTCGAGCATCACGTTGCCCGCGAGTGCGATTGCTGTCGCTGATGCGTCGTCCTTCTCGCCTAGTGGCGGCACGCTCTACATCTCTGATGGCACGAACATCGACGCGAAGGTGTGCTACACGGGTGTCGCCGGCAATACTTTGACGGGGGTCACCGGCGGCATCGCATCTCGCGCGTACGCTTCCGGCTCCTACGTATTCTCCACGCCGTCCACCTCCGCCGAGTGGCTGGAGGTCGTCGATCCAGACAACCCGTCCAATGGAGCATGGAGTACCGGTCAGTGGAACCTCCCCCAGTTCTATTTGAACCCAACCTCGTTCAATGTTGGCTCACAGACGCTGCGCCCGAATTCGTCTGCGACGGCACTACAACACATCCGAAACGAGTCTGGTCGGGTAGACCTGGCCTGGGATAACTCCGGCTCTGCGGGCGCCTACTCCTATCAGAACGGCGCGACCGTCGAGGGCCGGAAGGGAACTTCCGTCAAGACGTGGCGACTGAAATCAGCTACTGGCGCGATCCAGCCGGGCACTGCGGCTGGTCTTGGGGCGAGCCTCTACAGTGGCTCCGGCGCGCCGGTCATCAGCGCAACCCGGGGTGACATTTACTTCCGTTCGGACAGTCCCTCTAGTGCCCAAAAGCGTGTCTACATATGCACGGGCGGCACCTCATGGACAGGGATTCTCTAGTCCGAAGCTACGAGGCAGATGAGGACTGAGGCCGTCGGCTGGCCGTTTGAGTTGCCAGGTCACGGGGGCAACTGACAGCAACGACGGAGAACCCGAACCGTAACCGGGGGGCGACGTAGTGTCACCACCGGTAGTGTGTGACCCATGTATGGGGACCTCCGAGGCAGGTTACCCGGCGCGGTCTGGTTTGGCGCTGCGGTGCTCCTGTCAAGCGTGGCTGTGACCTACGTCCTGTCTCGGTCTTCTCTCAACGGATCATTCAAGGCAGTCGGCGCGCTATTGGTTGGGTGCCTGGTCCTGCGATACCGCAACGACCTTGGTTTCCTGACCTGCCTGATTGTCGTGCTAGCTGTCTTTGATCGTCAGATCAGCTTCTTTGGCATCACAGGCCACACTGCCACCGCCGGCCTGATGGTCGCCGCCGTACCTTTCGCGCTGGCTTGGCGCCCGCGAGTAGTTGGCCGAGGTGCCCACTTCGCTGCTGGGATGCTCGCGCTTGGGATGATCGTCGGCTTTATGAGCAGTCACAACCGCGGCGATGCGCTCGCTGGCACGGTCCAATGGCTACTGATCCTAAACGCCATATTGGGTATCGCCGGCCACATCTCCGAGCATCCGAAGTTCGCCGACCGCCTGGTGAACTGCTACCTCTGGTGCGGCCTGATTTCCGGGGTGTTCGGGTTTCTACAGAAAGCGGGCCACTATCAATTCGTCGGGCCACCATACGATCCGGGTAGGATCGATTCGACATTCGGCTACTATTCGAACTTTGGCAACTTCGAGGCGATCGCCTGTGTCTTCGCCTTGGGCGTTCTGCTAACGAGGCGTGACCACCGTGTGCTTGCCGCGGCCACAGCTGTGGTCGCCTCGTTGTCGACGGTAGAGAACCTGAGCCGAGGGGGCGTCGTCGCCCTGGCGGTTGGTTGTGCTGCACTGATTGTATTCATGGCTAGGCGGCCAGCTAGGGCGCTGCTCTTGACGGGCACGGTAGCGGTGCTGTACATGATCCAGCCCAAGGACGTCGTCGCGGAACTAGTCAACCGATTCAGTTTCGCGCCGAGCAGTGATGTCGAGCGATACCAACTGCAATCGGCGGGGTGGGAGCTGCTGAAGCACAATCCTCTAGGGATTGGCTTCAACAATTTCAAGACCTACGTCGATTATGGCATCGCCGATGTGCAACACGCACTAGTGCACTCCCACAACCTGTATGTCCAGACAGGACTTGACGGCGGCTACCTCGGGCTCGCCGGGCTCGTGCTCTTGCTGGCAATAACTGCCGTGCGAGGATTGAGGCACTGCCTGCAATCGTCGCGGGAGCCGCTGCCCATCCAGGCGATCGCGGCCGCCGCTGTTCTCGGCCTGGCGGCGCAGGGCATGAACGATTTCTTCTTCTTCGAAGTCGGCTCCCACGTCGTATTCGCAGTGCCCATCGCGCTTGCCCTGGCTCTGAGTCCTCACCGACGGGATACGAGCGGAGACGTTGTCCTCACGTCTGCCTTAGCTGAAGTCGAGCCGCGAGCTATTGTTGCCAGCAGCCGGTAGTCTGCTGGGCTCGGCCGCCAGCAACATCAGAGCCAAGGTCAGGTCGAGCAATAGACGCCGAGAACCGGATCGCTCGAGGCGGGCTCTGACCTACCAGGTAGCGACGCGAGACCAGGATCGGCCGGCTAGCCCGGCGCTTTCACGGTGACGGCGTGGTGATCGAGGAGAAGGTGCTCCAGGCCAGCAAGGATCAGGGTTGTTGAGGCCGAGATCTTGTTGAGCGAGGAGCACCTTCGGGGTGAAGCGTATCGGGCTGTATCCGCGCGTTCATGCTGACGCGAACGGCGCTGGTGTTGTATCGCAGGCGCCGGCGGTGTCGCGCTGGTCGAGACGGTCCGCGTGGCGGGGTTGGACAGGGCGTTGTCGATGACGCTGGCGCGGTGGCGCAAGCCGATGGCTCGTCATGATCCGGGCAAGGTGGTCTGTGATCTGGCGATCGCGCTCGCGCTCGGCGGGGACTGCCTGGCCGATGTGGCGATACTGCGCGCGGAGCCTGCGGTGTTCGGTGCGGTGGCCTCAGACCCGACGGTGTCACGGATGATCGACGCCTTGGCCGCAGATCCGAAGCGGGCGCTGGCAGCGATCGATACGGCGAGGGCTGCGGCGCGGGCTCGGGTGTGGGCGCTGGCTGGTGAGCACGCACCCGATCACGGCATCGACGCCGAACGGCCACTGCTGATCGACACCGACGCCACCTTGATCACGGCGCACAGCGAGAAGGAGCAGGCGGCGCCGACGTTCAAACGCAGCTTCGGGTTCCACCCGTTGTGGGCCTTCGCCAACCACGGCGCCGAGGGCACCGGGGAGCCGCTGACGTGCCTGCTACGCGCGGGCAACGCCGGCTCGAACACCGCCGCTGACCACATCGCGGTCGTGAAAGCGGCGCTGGCGCAACTGCCGAGCCGGCGCAGCCGAACCCGGCCCGGGCGCAAGATCCTGGTCCGCGCTGACGCCGCCGGATGCACCCACGAGTTCCTGAACTGGCTTGTGTCACAGCGGCTGTCGTACTCGATCGGGTTCACCCTGCCCGACACCTTCGCCGCACCGCTCGCGTTGATCCCTGACCGGGCGTGGACGCCGGCCTACGACAGCGACGGTCAGCTGCGCGAGGGCGCGTGGGTCGCCGATGTCACCGGGCTGCTCGAGCTGTCTTCGTGGCCGGTGGGGATGCGGGTGATCGCCCGCAAGGAACGCCCGCACCCCGGCGCGCAGCTGCGCCTGACCGACGTCGACGGGCACCGCATCACCGCCTTCGCGACCAACACCACCCGCGGCCAGCTCGCCGAGCTCGAACTACGCCACCGCCGCCGCTCCCGCTGCGAAGACCGCATCCGCGTCGCGAAAGACACCGGCCTGACCAACCTGCCGCTGCACGACTTCACCCAAAACCAGATCTGGTGCGCCATCGTCGCGGTCGCCGTCGAACTCACCGCCTGGATGCAAATGCTCACCCTCGTCGGACACGACGCGCGTCGCTGGGAACCCAAACGCTTGCGGCTACGGCTGTTCAGCATCGCCGCCCGACTCGCACAGCACGGCCGGGGACGTCATCTGCACCTCTCGGCGCACGCACCCTGGGCAACGCTGCTGGCCACAATGATCAACAGACTGCAGACCATCCCCGCGCCCGGTTGACCGACACGCAACCGACCCCACGAACACGCACCGCTCCGGCCAGTGGAAACCGGCGACAACCCGAGCGACCTCGGGCAGACCGTCACACCCTCGATGCAGAATCAGCACCCCGCGACGCGAACACCGTTGCGGCACGACCAACAACCGCGCCATGAAAGATCCGGGCTAGCTGCCCAACCAGAGTCATCGGTTTGCCTGCGCATACTTGGAGATCGCCCCCCCAGCCGAGGTTACTTCTCGCTCAACACCTGAGCCGACGGTGGCCACTATCGGCAAGGCCTGCGCTGCGGCTTCCAGAAGCGCCGCGGTCGGCGAACCCTCGCCTGCGACGGGTCGGGAAGAAAAGAGAAATACGTCGGCAGCGCGAAGCGCTAAGCGAACGTCGTCTAGGTGGCCTGTGAACACAACGCCGCGGCCTCTCGCCAGTTCCTGCAGGCGTGAAAGATCGGGGCCATCCCCCGCAACAACGAGGATCGCCGTCTCAGGCAGGTGATCAACAGCAGCGATCGCCAGATCGATGCCCTTGTCCCGATGAAGACGAGAGACTGTAACAACGACGAGCGATTTGCTCGGGATGCAGAGAGTGCGACGTGCGTCTTCGCGCTCGCGTTCCGTGCATGGCCTGTAACGCGCGAGGTTAACGCTGTTTCGGACCACGACAGCAGTCAGGCTTCTGGGCATCCACCGCCGGATATCGTCCCGAACCGTGTCTGAGACGCAGACAATCATCGATGCCCTCTGGGCCGCCCAGCGATATGCGACCTTCAGAAGCAGCGATCCCCTAGAACTAGGCAGCTTGCCGTGCTCGGTCCATAAGACGGGCGCCAGCCGCGCTAGCGGCCAGGTGACCAGGATTTGTTCGCGCTTGTACTGCAAGTGAAAGATATCGAACGGCGCTCTCTCGTGTTCCTTTCGAACCGCGCGCAGTATTCTCTCTCGTTCGGAAAGCATTGCCCTTAGATGTCGACTTGCGCCCGCCTTTCGCCACTTTCCCGTTACCCCAGTGTCGATTGAGGCTAGGGACCACCTGGGTAGCTCACCGAACAGAACAATGTCGTGACCTCGACGAGCCAGTCCTTCGTAAAGGGACCTCAGGTATGTCTCACCACCGCCATCGACGCTCGAGCTGACAACAAGACCAATACGCATAGCGTCAGGCATTCCGATATGTCCTCTCGAGCCAGTCCGACCGGGTTTCAGGCTTCGGAGGAGAGTTAGCGTTTGTGCCGAGCACCAGGTCTATGGCATCGGCCAGCGCCCTCTCGTCAGATCGCTCAGCGGTCACTGTCGCGGCTTCGCACAGTCCTCCGACGGGGTACGCGACCGTCGGGGTTCCAAGTGCGGCCGCCAACGAGAGCACCCCGCTCTGACTAGCCTGCCTGTACGGCAGGACCACGACATCGGCAGCCGCGATGGCGGCTGCAAATGCTTCCAGAGGCAGGTACTCCGCAACCCAGGCGACGTGAACGCCGTGGTCTCGCGCGATCCGTTGGCACCGCTTGAGATCCCCCCTATCTTCCCCAACCACTGCCAGTTGGACCGACTGGCGTAGCAACTTGGACGCTCTGATCATCGCGTCCACACCTTTGTCCTCGCGGATTTGGCCGGCGATCATTAGCAGCGGTTCGCCTGTATTCACCGCCAACCGGCTTCGCCAATCCTGCACCGCGGCCGGCGAGACGTCTGGGGCGAGTTGTACGAGTGGGCATTGGATTACTGCTGAACCTGCCCATCGCT
>WNFY01007017.1_pt1 | contig 13868 bp, 9 predicted proteins | sample 5400091 | NCBI WGS metagenome assembly WNFY01 (sample SAMN13153364, study PRJNA577476) | soil metagenome | isolation source: 60 cm soil or saprolite under grassland replicate 1 | place: USA:California | collected 2016-06-15 | reverse complement strand
TCACCCTCGACGAGGATGCCCTGCAGCAGATCGCTATCTTCGCCAACGGAGATGCGCGCATAGCCCTGAACGTGCTCGAACTGGCCGTACAGGGAAGCAGGGGAACGCCGAAAGAGAACGCGCCCATCACTCTGACGATGATCGAGGACGTCATGCAGCACCGTGCTCTGCTCTACGACAAGAGCGGCGACCAGCACTACGACATGATCTCAGCGTTACATAAATCGCTGCGCGGCTCAGATCCCGATGCCGGACTGTACTGGCTCGCGCGTATGCTGGAGGCGGGCGAAGATCCCCTCTATATTGTGCGGCGCCTGATCCGCTTCGCCTCAGAAGACGTCGGCATGGCCGATCCACAGGCGCTGCTCGTCTGCGTGGCCGCGCAGCAGGCGGTGCATTTCGTCGGGCTGCCGGAGGCCAATCTCGCGCTGGCGCAGGCCGTCGTGCACCTGGCTACCGCGCCCAAGAGCAACGCCCTGTATACTGCATATAGTCGCGTACAGGAGGATGTGCAGAAGACGCGTAACGATCCCGTACCTCTGCAGATTCGTAACGCGCCGACACAACTGATGAAGGACCTCGACTACGGCAAAGACTATAAATACGCGCACGACTACTACAAAGACATGCAGATCGAGGACCCCGATAGACCTCCGCCCGCGCAGGTACAGGAGTATCTGCCCGACAGCGTCAAGGAGAGCCATTATTACGAGCCAGGTCACCAGGGAAAAGAGGCGAGCATCAGGAAGTGGTTGGAGAAGCGGCGCGACAAAGAGAGGTAAGTTGCGCGCCACAGATAATATAACTATATTAGGAGCTGGCTTGATGAAACTACAGAATCCTGGACCAGGTGAATGGAAGCTTTTTCTCGTTTGGGCAAGTATTGGACTGCAATCCTTTGGGGGAGGCGCTTCAACTACTTTTTTAATACAGCGTGCATTCATAGAAAAACATAAATGGATTTCGATTGAAGAGTTTACCTATTTTTGGAGTTTATGTATTCTTGCTCCTGGCATCAATTTAATAGGACTGACCGTTCTAATCGGAAAAAAATTGGGCGGAGGTCTGGGTATCATCGTATCGCTTGCTGGTTTGCTTTTGCCGAGTGCAGCGATCACCTGTGCATTAGCGGCAATCTTTAAGCTAGTAGAACATATATCAGCAGTTCAAGCAGTTCTGAAAGGGGTGATACCAGCGACAGGCGCTATTATGCTGTTAGTAGGACTTAATTTTGCTTTGCCTATCATCCGTAAAAGCTATGAAGAGGGGCTTCTCTCTCTCCTGGCGAACAGCGTTCTTATCATTACGTGCGTGCTGGCTGTTATCCTTTTGAAACTCTCTGCAATCGTTGTAATTCTAGGAGCTATTTTCCTGGGAGCACTCTTCTTTTCTCCAAAACCAGACTCTCCTCCATTGTATGATGAGAGGAAAGGGCAGCAGTGATTAATCCATTTATCTACTTTCTCCTTTTCCTGAAAGCCTCTCTCTTTTCAACGGGTGGCTTTAGCAATCTTCCCAGCATCCACCAGGATTTAATAGGTAATGGCTGGGCCGAAGAGTCCAGTTTCGGACAATCTATTGCTATTGGACAGATTAGCCCTGGTCCTAATGGATTATGGGTAATCAGTCTGGGTTATCTCACATACGGCTATTTTGGTGCATTGCTTGCCTTGATTGCTATTACTCTTCCTCCACTGCTAGTACTTGTTATCTCTGCTGTTTATACACATATTGAACATCAAAGACGGGTACAGGGTGCTATGCATGGCGTTTCTCTCGCCGTCGTTGGTCTACTACTAACTGTCACCTGGACTATTTTGTACCAACCTGATGTAGATTGGAAAGGGCTACTAATAGCTTTGGGGGCTTTCGGGCTAGCTTTGAGCCGTAAAGTAAACCTCTTGATCATTTTAGGTCTGGCAGGACTCGTGGGATATCTCTTATATAGATAAGGGTAGCGATCAAAAAATGCAGGTAGTGTAATATCATATAAATACGGTAATTATTCAGGACCCCTCGCCGCCTGCGGCGGCTCGCCCGGTTTTGTGTGAGTGGCGGGGTTGCCGGCCCGAGGCCGGCAACCCCGCCACTCACAATGAGTCCTGAACAGTTACTAAATACGTTAAATACACTACCTGCACAGTATCGGCGGCTTGCCGCGCTGCGGAAAGAAGAAGATCGCCATGTTTATGGTCTCTCTTCTCTTTTAGCTGACGACACTCCCCTCGGCGAGCCCAGATATTCCTGGTAAGATCGCTCAGCGCGCTGTTTGATACCAAGAAGCATCTGGCGCGACATCAAGAAGTCGAGCGGGTCCAGGACGAGGAAGAACACAGGGGCGAGTGCACTATAGGTGAGTGGCTCGCGGAAATTGGAGCGCCAGCGCACAATGAGCCGTGTGTGTTCACCATCAAGGGGTTGCAGCAAGAAGGCCCATGTTGTCATGAGAGCATCCGACTTCGGATGGTTCGGGTCTGGAACGGTTAGCAACAGCAAACGGTTAGGGTCGATGGCAGCCACTCTGAACCCGACACCACGCGGATCGATAGGCACAGTATCACCCACCTCTAAATATTGGAACGCGGGCAGGATTGTATCCGCGTTCTTGTACTGCAAGCCAACCATATTTGGTAACCAGGTGTAGGTATAGTAGCCACCACGTCCGACCCCAAGCTGTACCAGCCAGGGCCAGATTTCAGCCGGTCGAGCATTGATCGTGACTGCGCGGGTAGTCATAAAGTTCGGATTTTTCACCCCTTCATCGCCTGGCATGGACTGCTGCAGTTCTGCATCAGTAGCTCCCCAGCGGCGATGTTTGGGACGAAAGAACCAGTGATATGCTCCCAGTGTCGCAGCTCCCGCAGTTGTTATTCCCAAAATAAGTCTCTTGAACACGGTGAAATTTACTCCTTCGTAACATTATGCACTAGCTTCACCACAGCAAATGGAGCGAAGCGTACAGAACATCCTTAGATATTATTGCATATTTCACCGACGGGCGTGACACATGCTTGATCGATCAAAAAGGTTGTTGCTGCGCCCCCACCGAAGGCTTCCCTATAGCGGCCCAGATGCGCAAGAGTCGCTATATATCGGATTGGGGCTTTTCATGTACTATATACATTGTTCATGCGATCGTTGCAACGGGCGGCCTGCTTATTTGTTTACATGGTCGCCCTGTTTTGTCTGGAAAGGAGCAGGCGTTCACGGGCGCCTGATCCGGTTATAAAAGGCAATCTTTGCAGGTCGCCTCGTTTGTAATGGTTAACGCTCACCGATAGGAACGAATTTCGCTTCTTCGGGTCCGGTGTAGTCGGCTTCTGGACGGATCAGGCGGTTGTTGTGTACCTGTTCCAGAACATGAGCGGTCCAACCGGCGACACGGCTAACGGCGAAGGTCGGTGTAAAGAGGTCACCCGGCAGGCCAACGGAGGATAGCAGAGCCGCCGAGTAGAACTCAACGTTGGTATACAGTTTGCGGCCTGGTTTCTCCTCTTCCAGCAGGCTAAGGGCGGTCTCTTCAACCTCGTGCGACAAAGCAAATGATTTGGCATCAGCCACACGAGCCATCTCGCGCAACTCTTCAGCGCGCGGATCGGTGGTTTTGTAAACGCGGTGACCAAAACCCATGATGCGCTCACCACGAGCCATCGCTTTGCGCAGCCACTGTTCTGGGTTGCGCGCCTTTGCAATAGCCTCTAACATGTCCAGCACCTTCGAGGGAGCGCCGCCGTGGAGTGGACCCTTGAGGGAGCCAATCGCAGCCGTCACAGCCGAAGCGATATCCGAGCCGGTGCTGGCGACCACGCGACCGGTAAAGGTCGAGGCATTCATACCATGGTCAGCAAGCAAGACCAGGTAAGAGTTCAGCGCCTTCACATGCTCTGGTTTTGGCTCGTTTCCGGTGAGCCGATTCCAATGGTTCCTTACCCTGGCGGAGGCGATGGAAGGCGGCGAGGAAGACGGGGAAGCGCGCGGTAATGGCGATTGCCTGTTCGAGGTCCGGTGTGCCAGAAGCGCCGGTCACGCCCCAGGCGGAGGTTGCGGTGCGCAAGACATCCATGGGCTCGGCGTTGCGCGGTAAGAGCCGGATGATCGGCATCACAGCCTCTGGGAGAGTGCGTTCAGCCGCGAGCCTGTTGTGAAGGTGCGCCAGTTCCGTCCGGTTGGGGAGGTTTCCAAACCATAAGAGATGTATGATCTCTTCAAAGGTTGCATTGCGCGCCAGGTCATGAATGTTATATCCTCGGTAGATAAGACGCCCTATCGTGCCCTCTACCTTACTAATGGAAGTGCTAGCGGCCACGATTCCCTCCAGACCCCCCTTGTTAGGACGAGCTACTACTGCTGGAAGGGTATCCATAGAGGTTTTTTCAGCATCACTCTGCTTCGTTGACATAATGTAATCTGCTCCTTTGCTGTTGCAGTGTATAGGTATTCTTTCGGGTAGCACTACGTGCGAAAAAAACCTGGCCCAAATATGTTGTACCACGGAATACCAATAAAAGTCAATGAAACTCGATATGGCTAGATGCTACTTGATTTATCTTGATTAAAGTGAGATGATAGAGGCATATTTTGAGATGGAAGGGTATATTATTAAGAGGAGTCGGCGTTCTTTCTTGTCGCGATTGACAAACGAGCCTTTTATGATGTAAAAAAAGCCCATATGTTCAGAACGGAAGGAGGGACCTGCAATGATCGAGTTGAATGGGGAAAACTACCTGGACGGTCACGAAGCCTCGCACCTGCTAGGAGTGAAACTATCGACGCTCTACACGTATGTGAGTCGAGGAGTTTTGAGGAGCTACAAACAAGGGATCAAGCGGAAGCGTCTATACAAACAGATTGAGCTTGAGGCTTTGTTGCAGTTGCGCCCCAGCAACGAAGTGACATCTTCCTCCTTAGAAGAAGATGTGCAGCGCGAACCAGGGCTACCGTATGCCGAAGATTGGATAGCAAACGCCTGAGAGGCAGGCAGTATCCGGGTGGCGGATGTTATTTTATTGTGTGTAGTATGCTCGCACTGAGAGTGTGAGAGGGAGTGGCCCATGTGGCAGGAATATTGCCACATGGGCCACTCCCTGTTAAATGGCGGCCCTGCAAGTTATGTCCAACAAAATGTATTTACGTTTAATCGGTAGGTGCTAGCACAATCTCGTTTTCAGAAATCTTGTACGCCTCGACATTTGAGATGTCGGCGTGCGACAGCTCCTTGAGTCCCAGTACCGATGCGAACGAGATGGCCGCGAGGATGACCATGTAGACCGCCACCGCTTGCCACGAGCCGGCGCCTATATTGACCACAACGTTGCTCAGACCCAGGGCGGATAGGCTCGTCTTCCCGCTAAGTAGTAGCAGGGCGATGATAGGGGCCAGGCCGCCCGCGAAGGGAGCAGCAAGTTGATAACCAAGCGACGCGCCGCTGTACCGAGAGCGTGTCCCGAAGCGCTCGGCGATCAACGCGGCCTGCGGGCCATAGACCCAGGCGTGGAAGAAGGCGAGCGAGAGGACAACTGCCAGGATAAAGACGCCGCCTACCTTGCTGTTCATAAGCAGGAAGTACGGGAAGGCGAAGGCCGCCATAAGAACGCAGCCTAGCAGGTACCATCTGCGCCTGCCAACCCGATCGGACAGGTAGCCGAAGAGAGGGATAGTGAAGAGTTCCACGACCGCCGCGATAGTGATGGCATTCAGGACCAGCGTTCTACTCAATAGTAGCTTGTCTACGCCGTAAGTGATTACAAAAGTGCTGAAGAGATAGAACGGAGCCTGCTCGACGAAGCGTGCGCCCGCGCTGAGGAGAATCTCAGGCGTGCTATGCCGGAATGCCTCGATGATTGGTGCGGAGGCTTCCCGATTTTGCTCCTTGACCCGCAGAAAGAGCGGCGTCTCCAGAATGCTCAGGCGAATATACAGGCCAATGATGACCAGCAGCGCGCTGAGGAAGAACGGGATGCGCCATGCCCAGACAAGGAAGCCTGGACCCGAGGCGGCCTGAACGATATTGACCACAATCGTTGAGAGAACGAGTCCGATCGGAACGCCCATTTGCGGCCAACTGGCCCAGAAGCCGCGATTGCGCCTGTGGCCGTACTCCAGGGCCAGCAAGACCGAGCCGCCCCATTCGCCGCCTACGCCCAGTCCCTGACCAAGGCGCAACAACACCAGGATAATGGGAGCGGCGATGCCGATGGCTGTGTAGCCGGGCAGGAAGCCGATAATCAACGTCGAGAGGCCCATGAGCAGGAGCGTTGCAATGAGCGTAGATTTGCGCCCGATGCGATCGCCAAGATGTCCGAAGATTGCGCCGCCGAAGGGGCGGGCGATAAAGCCGACAAGAAAGGTGAACAATGACAGAATCGTACCTACGACAACATTTGACTCGGGGAAAAAGACCTTTGGGAAGACCAGGGTCGCCATTGTACCGTAGAGAAAAAAGTCGTACCACTCGATGGCGGTGCCGATAGTACTTGAGAAGATGACCGGTGTCATTTTTTGCGCCGAGATGTTGTTATCAGTCGCCATGATTTCCTCCAGTACCAACAGGGTACCTCTGCTACCGTGCTACGAAACGACGGAGTCCGGGCGGGGAACATTCTAGATAAACTGTCCGGGGCGTAAGCGCGCAGGTTGCGTTTGCTTCCTCTATGCCTCCTTTCTCACGATTGGGAACGCGTAGCCCCTTTACCGGGCCGATATGTGTATAGTATAAACGAACTATTATGAGGAAGTATAGATGATAGAAATAAAAATCATGTAAATAAAGCACTCATGAATCTTCTTCTTTGCCAAGATTGACGGCTTCCATCTCGAATAAGATGTTCAGAAGTGCTTCGATAGCCTTCGTGCGCTCACGGAAGTACTGCCGGGTGCTGCTAAATTGCAGGCGAGCGGATATCTGATCGTTCTTTAAGCGGAGCTTGAAGTAGCGGTAGTAAAGGATATTATATAGCCGCCATTCGGGCGCTGCATCCCGGCGTAAACCATTGCCGTGCATGCGCTCGAATGCCTCATTGAGAACTTCGCGTACGATCATTCCTCTTTCAACCGCGGATAATGTATTCTGTTGAAAGCGCATAGAGACAGTGCTCATATGGCGCAGTTCACTATCACCGAGGGCGCGAATGTCGTCTATCTTGTCCAGCACCTTTTCCAGTTCTTCTTTCGTCATATGGAAGAGATGCATCTTGAACGTATCGCGCACAAAGAGGCGGAACAGGGAGCTTTCGCTCAGTTCGGGCAGTGCGCGCTGCGGCATAGTGGCCATGCGGGCCTCGTGCTTTAACTGCTCTTGCTCTGTCGGAGAGAAGTTATTCCAGAAGTCATTGAAATGTGGCTCGAGTGCGCGATATGCCTGGTTTTTAATGCGTTTGCGATTGACCTCGGAGCTATCGTGCAGGCATTTCTCCTCGAAGAAGAAGTTGCAAACCTGCTGTATGAAGAAGGGATGGCGACCCGCCAGTTTGATGACCCAATCAACCTCCTCGGATGTGAATGGTAAGCCAGCCTTTTCAGAAGGCAGTAGGATCAGTTCGCGCGCCTCGTCCAGGTCAAGAGGGCCGACTTCGTGCACGGCAAATATATTGAAGAAAGGAGAATCCTCTACGCTACTATGACAGACCTTTTGCAAAGGGGCAATGGTAGCGGTTACGTACGATACGCGCAGTGCCTGTGAGCGCAAATACGAGAAGAAATCCAGATCAAAGCGATGGTTACGTGCAACGTTGTCGAAGGCATCCATCAATAGAACCGTATGAAACCCCTGCTCCTGAATCTCGGTCAGGAGAGCGCTGAATGCGTCCGCCCCCCCTTCTCCGGGTTCGTGATGCAGCTCTAAGTGTCCGTGTGCCTTTGCCACGATATGTTTGCTCACGGCTTCGAAGAAATCGTCGCCGCTTTTCTGACGGTATTCGCGCAGATCGAGCGGTACGAAGATATGCTTTTGCAATCTCGGGGCAAAATCGCCTTGAAACTCGTGGAGAGGCAGAACGCGCAGCAAAGATGACTTGCCGATGTGGCGCAGTCCTATCAAGGAGATGCATTGTTTGCTGACCAGCTCCGCATAAATACGCCTCAATAAGATCTGGTGCCCAAAGAACATGTTATAGTCGCGCAGCATGCTTGTATTGACATAGGGATTTTGCAGCATGTTTTTCATCGTCGATCTCCTATCAAAAATGGCCCCACTATAAAGAGGCATTCATCACTAGCATAATTCTGTTAGCATGACAGCTTATGCCGAAATTGTGCCACTTGTATATCATTGCTATAACATTGCCCAGATCATACGCCTCCTGTTGAGATAAGACACATCTATTCCTTATAGTATAAAATATAAGGCGTAAGAGATGCTAACATTCTAGATAAAAGGCACTTTAGCGGCAAAAAGTCTTTTTAAATTTCGGTGACATACTTTTGTCATGCGATGGCACACTTATGGCATTAAAATTAGAAACGTGACGCACTTATTTGTCTACAGTGTCCAGGTTCTTTAAGAAGGGAATGTACGATGCCGATAACGCAAGCAACAAATACAAATCTGCAAAGTTCCCTGATGCGCGGGCTTGCTGTGATGACCGAGCTATGGAGCCTGAAGACAAAAAACTGGGTGACAGGTGTTTGTGTTGAGGACATCGATAGTGACGGCGATAAAGAGGTCATCGCAGGCACGCGCGACGGTCGTGTCTTTACTCTGACGCATCACGGCGATGTGCGCTGGCTACGTATTATCGGTCATAAAGACTGGGTCGGTGCCGTTGTTACTGTTCCCCAGGGCGAGAAAAGGAGTATTGAGGGCAAAGACTCCGGGGCGCGTATCATCGCTGGCACCCGCGATGGCCTGGTCTATGAACTCGATAAAGACGGCAAGACGCTGGCAAGGAATGGGGAGCGCTACAGCTTTGCTGCCGATAGCGGTAGGGCCGACGATACAGTGCACGAACCGGACGCGTACTGGTTTCGAAGCGAGCATGCGATCCGCCAGGTATTAGTCAATCCCTCCTGCCCAAACGAGGTCTTGATCAGCTCGGAAGATCGTTGCGTTTACCTTTTTGATGCTGAGAGCGGCGAGGTATGCTGGAAGTTTGCTACCAATGACTGGGTACGAGCGATCTTCCTGTGTGATATCAATGGCGATGGCGAGATGGAGACGCTGGTGGGATCGAAGGACAAATACCTGTATGTGCTCAACGGCGATGGCAAATGCATCGCATCGCAGCGCATGGAGTATTCGATCTATACCGTGTGTGCTGCGGATATCGACGATAATGGTCGGGTCGAGATTCTGGTAGGAATGGACAACAAGGAACTCGTCGCGCTGAACGACAAACTCGAGGTGCGCTGGCGGCAGCCCTTCGAAAATCGTCTACTCGCTTTGCAGGCGGTCAATCTGGAAGGGGGATGCAGAATTATCGCCGGTTCCGAGGATAAGCATATCTATTTTCTCGACGAGCGGGGGCGCATGATCTGGCGGCACTATCTGGACTCCCGCGTCTCGAGTATCTACGTCGACGACATCGATGGCGATAAGCAGACCGAAGTATTGGCCGGGTCGGAGGACAGGCTGCATGTCTTTCGCGTAAGCCTGGTCAACGATCTGATCAAAAAGATTCGCCGCAGCTACCAGACGCTGGGCAAACCATCGCCAGCCGCGCTGACGACCCTCTCTCAGGCTGAACGCAGGCTCCTACAGGATATCTTACGGGAGGAGGTCAAGGAGCACCTCACACGCAAGCAAGTGACCTTAAAGCATGTCGACATGCTTATGAACAATGGCGAATATCTCTCCGCCCTCTCGGACCTGCTGCGTTTGCAGCAGCAAAAAGTACAGGTGCTCTGGCGCAAGGACGACTGCGGGCATATCCGCAATCTCTGTTTCGGTGATATCTCAGGCGATCCGCGCCGCGAGGTTATCTGGGGGACCGACGAGGGTGATCTCTATGCCTCCACCAGTGGCGGGCGCACGCTCTGGAAGCTACCCCTGGGCGAGGAGATCCTTTCGGTGCAGACGGGCTATGTCGACCGCGGTCGCTGGGAAGATATTGTCGTCTCTTCGAGCGATCACCGTCTTTATATCATCAATGGCGCCGGGGGAACAAGGGGGCAGCTCAAGCCAGAACCTGCGGTCCGACGCTACTACATCGACGATTGGATGACCAGCTTGCATGTCTCGGCGGTCATCCGGCAGGGACCGGGCGAGATCATTACCGGCTCGGCTGATAAGCAGATCAAGATCTACGATCGTAGCAACCTTGATGTCCCTGTGACGACTATTTCCACTCTACAGGGCATTGAAACGCTCTACGCGCACCCACCAAAAGAAGGGGACTTTCCTGAGATCGTAGCGGGCGGGATCAACAACACAGTCTATGCCTATACGCGTGGTGGCAAGCTATTGTGGCAGTACACAACGCGTGATCGCGTGCGAGCGATATGTGTCAAAGATATCGACGGCGACGACCAGGTAGAGATCGTCATCGGCTCAGACGATCGCAATGTGCATGTCCTGGATAGCACGGGACAACTGAAGTGGCGCTACTACCTGCCGCACAGCGTCTTGAGTATCGACGCGATCGACGCCGATCACGATGGGAAGATCGAGCTCTTCCTGGGGTGCGCCGATGACTACCTGTACGTGCTCAATCGCGACGGCGAGTTCCTCTGGAAGTACCGTACGACCGACCGTATCCGCGTGGTGAAGGTTGAAGATATCGATGATGATGAGAATATCGAGATCGCGCTAGGAGCCGGCGATCAGTTAGAGGTCCTGCAGGTTGTCGATCAGCAGCAGGTGAGGCAGTGGATCGACCAATGTTGGAAGGCGCTGCAGCGTAACCAGCGGGAGCGAGAACTCATTCACACCTTGTTGGAGCAGACCGATGCCTACCTGCGCGCCTTCGCTTTGCGTAAGCTTGCTGAACTGCACGATCCGCATACGTTCGATCTCTTCGAAACCTATGCGAAAGATAGCGCGATCGAGGTGCGCAGGGAACTGATCCCCATTGTGATGAACGCATATTATAGCAATCAGCAGCAAGCGCGCCGTCTCCTCAACCAGTTCACGGCGGACCCGAACGAGGAGATGCGCCGGGTCTTCGTCGAGCAGATTCAGCGCCTCATCACCGACGATTGGGAGGTAGGCTTCGACTACCTGGAAGGGCTTGCCCAGAATAGCAATCGCTTCGTGCGGCGCACCGTCTTGCGCCAGTTGTATCACCTGATCGATCAGTCGAACGCACCCTATAACCAGAAGATTCTGCGCATGCTCCTCGCCGCCGTCCAGGACCGCGAATCAGATTGGATAAAGCAAGAGGCCGCGCGCACACTTGCCCACTTTCTCGACTCCCATCATGGTGACCTGCTCATCAACCTGTTTCGCTGTGTCAGTCAGGGGGTCAAGCCCGAGATCCTGCGCCACATCGTCACCAATGCGAAAACAGCGGTGGTGCGGCAGCTCTTTGACGCCTTCGTGCCGCTCGTTGACGGGCTAAATGATGTAAACGTGTTGGAGCGCATCGAGCACGCGGTGAATGCTCTGAAGGAGGTCAAATCGTTCAGGTATGGCAAAGATACCTGGCTCACCTACGATGAACTGCGTCGCCTCTTTCGCATCCGCACCCTGAGCGAGATCGCGGACTATCACTGCCGCCTCACTCCGAACGAGTTGACGCCCGAAAACCCCCATGCCCCGATCGTCTCGCGCATCTGCCAGCGCCTCGGTATGGTCACACGCCTGCTGCGTATCTACTTGAAGCGTGAGGGGCTGAACGATCGCCTCTCCAGTCTGCTGGATGTGAGCAGCACGATAGAGTCGCTGCATAAGTTCATTGAGCGCGAGTATGCCACCAATTTTCACGGCATCCCCACGTCGCGGCTTCCTGATCGGCGCGCCTTTGAGCTGTTGCTCAAGCGCTGGCGAGAGATCGTCTTTACCCAGCTCAGCGAACTACGTGGGCGGGCCGAGCTACAGATAGACCTGAAGACGCGTTGTGTGCCTCAAGAAGAGCAGGTCGGCATCTGGCTGAACGTTGTTAACGCGGGACGCAGTGCGGCCAGTAACGTCAAAGTCAGCCTTTTGCATAACGACGACTTCGACGTGGTGGGCAGAAACTCTTTCGAGACCGAGGCCATCTTTGCGCAGGAGGAGGTGCATGTAGAGTTCGTCATCAGGCCGCGCGCGCCTATGTACACCCTGGATCTGGACTTCGAGATTATCTATGACGACGCCGAGGCGCTCATGAAAAAGATTATGAAAAGTGATCAGCTCGAATTTCAATCTGTGCAGCGCGAGTTCACATTTATCCCCAATCCTTATTCGACGGGAACGCCTACCCATGACAGCAAAATGTTTTATGGTCGAGAAAAGGATATCGAATTCCTCAAAGACAATCTGGCACGGGCAGAGGCGCAGACGGTAATGGTTCTTTATGGGCAGAGGCGCACCGGTAAGACTACACTACTTTTACATCTCAAGGACAGCGCGTTCCTGGACCCGCATATCCCCATTATGGTTGATATGCAAAAAGAGGTATACCAGATCAGCGTCAACAAGTTTTTCCGCAGTCTGGCGTACTACATCTTCAAAGAGCTGAGCAAGCGGGGCATAACTATCGTCAGGCCGCAGTCAGTTGAATTCGACCACGATCCAATTTTCGCATTCAATGTATTTTTAGATGAGGTGGAGGAGCGCCTTGTCGACCGCAGAATTATCGTGCTGATCGACGAGTTCGAGGTGCTGGAGGCGCAGGTGAAAAAGGGGAAGTTGGAGCCTGAGCTGTTCGAGTACCTGCGTAGTATGATGCAGAACCGCAGATACATCAACTTTCTCCTTTCGGGGACGCACACCATTAAAGAGCTCACCGGGGGTTACTGGTCGGTCTTTTTTAATATCGCGCTCCACCATCGCCTCTCGCGCCTCAATCCCGAGAGCGCCATCGGCCTGATCGCTGGACCTGTGGCGGGCTGCCTGGAGTACGAGCCCTATGCCATCTATAAAATTCGCGACCTGACCGCCGATCAACCCTACCTGATCCATCTCATCTGCCGCTCGCTGGTCGATTACTGTAACGAGAAGCGCAAATCCTATGCCACCATCAATGATGTCAATACCGTACTGCACGAGGTGATGCAGACGGGGCGCTTCCACTTCGATTGGCTATGGGAGCAGTTATCAACGGAGGGGCGTATCCTGCTGTCCCTGCTGGCAGAGGGTGGTAGAGAGGAGGGACGCCCGCTCTCCCTACTAGAAATTGAGGAGATCTGCCGGCACTATCACATTACATTCAAGAAAGATCAAGTAGTAACAGCCCTGCGCGAGCTGACCGACGCCGACGCCATCGAGAAGATTGCCGACGACCCGCGCGAACAGACCGGCGTTCGTTACAAGATCTCCGTTGGCCTGATTCGCCAGTGGCTTCTGCAAGAAAAACCGTTGGACCTGGCCCTGCAGGAACAGACCGTGGCGAATAACAGTTAGTGGCCATTTCGATCTATATGTTTCGACTTCTATAATAGTAGGGATGGGGCTTGCCCCCATCCGGTTCCCCAGAACACGGCCTCCGAGCCTGATCGCGCTTGCCGAACCGGATGGGGGCAAGCCCCATAGGCGCGAACTTAAGCACCTGAACAATTGAACAAGAGATTGGAATCATCAAGAACCTCCTTGCATTGCTGAGACAACCAGGAGAGGATGTGGTGTCTCTGATGAGGACGCTTGCGGGGACTGCTGCGGCAAAAGCGTCGCCGATGGGGGATGCACACCTCAAGCCGCGAGGGGGTCCAGTATCCCTGGACGGCCACGCGCAGGGTCTGCATTCCCATGGCAGCCAGGTGCCACTCGCTGATGGCACCTTGCACCTCCTGCCTCT
>WNFY01009306.1_pt1 | contig 13870 bp, 17 predicted proteins | sample 5400091 | NCBI WGS metagenome assembly WNFY01 (sample SAMN13153364, study PRJNA577476) | soil metagenome | isolation source: 60 cm soil or saprolite under grassland replicate 1 | place: USA:California | collected 2016-06-15 | reverse complement strand
GTCGACACCACGTTGATTTATACGCTCACAGCAAATGGCAGTGCATTGATGGAGGAATGTCGACCCGGGAAGGGGCCGGAAATGATTACGATGTTCACCATCGATGGCGATCACCTCATTGCCACCCACTACTGCTCGGCGAAGAATCAGCCACAAATGGCAACGTCGACGATCAGCGATACGCAGAAGCCGTTGGCGTTTTCATTTGCTCGAGTTACCGGCCTGAAATCGACCGATGACTGGCACAACACCGGTCTCACGGTGATCCAGGAAGATAATGATCATCTGACTCAAGAATGGTCTTACCAGTTCAAGGGCAAAACCGGGAAAAACATCTTTCACTTCACGCGAGTCCGGCCGGGAGCCAGTTGAGGTTTCTGCATGAATGAGATGGGGAATGACACGTTCGGCCGGTAAAGTAAGATTCAGATTGCACAGCGCCGCGATTGCAACGGCTTGTCTGCTCAATTTGTCCGGCACAGTCTGGGCAGATGTCGGTGCGACGCAGCAGAATTTCGTCGACGGCAAGGTCACGCGGGATTGCATCGATCTGTTCTACAGGGTCGTCGGTCCGACGAGTGGCGATTATGTGCTCGTCTTAAGTGGCGGACCGGGTGAAGACATCCACTCCATGCAAGGTGTTGCTGACGAGCTCTGCAAAAAATACCGATGCATTATGTGGGAACAACGCGCAACGGGCAGATCGAAGCTGCCACGGTATGACTCGTCCACGATCAATCTGAACGCCTACATGGAAGACATCGAAGCCCTCCGCAAGCAACTGCACATCGAGAAATTTATCGTGGTCGGAAACTCGTGGGGAATGATCCTAGGCCTTGCTTATGCAGGCACACACTCCGATGCAGTGCGCGCAGTAGTCACGCTTGGTTCTGGTCCAATCACGGCGGAATACCTCGGTGTGTTCTCTGACAATCAAAGTACGCGACTCTCGCCGTGTGAAATCGAAGTCCGCGACTTTTGGCGAGACCTTTCTCGAGAGGCAGCTGACTCCGACCGCGCCGCATTTGAACGTCTACGTGCGGCGACCTCGGCTTACTTCTACGACCGAAAGAAGGCTTTGCAGATGGCGATGGAACTCGATCCCAAGGATTACAATTTCCGCGTTCCTCCAGCGTTTCTGAAGGCCGAGGGGAAGTATGACATCCGGCCGAAACTCAAAACTATCCTCGCTCCCGTTCTTCTCCTTCAAGGGCGGCAAGATCTTGCTGGAGAAGCTAACGTTTGTGAAGCGCACTCGCTGATCAAAAATTCGACGCTCGCGTTTATCGACAAATGTGGGCACATGCCGTGGCTGGAGCAGCCAGAGCAAACGTGGAAAATCGTCGACGATTTCCTGGCCCACCTCCCCTGAATTCTAACAGAAGCTAACGAAGGAAACTTTCCGGTTTTCTTCAGCTTCTCTCGTCACTCGTCGCTAATGCCAGTCCAATGCCCGTGCGGCTCGCACCTCCGACTCGCATGTCAGTTTTCCAAACTTACAGTCCCGCGCAGCACTTCCACCGCATATCCGCCAACTCGAACGTTGGTGACCTTCTCGCCCTCGCGTGTCGCGCGCACAAAGATTTCACTCGGTCGCCGAGCTTCGACGCCTTGGTGGATGAGAATCTGCTCGTCAGATTTTGCCATGCCATGCCGCACAATCCAACTCACGGCACAACCAGCAGCTGATCCAGTGGCCGGATCTTCTCCGCCATAAAAAAGCATCCGGGCACGCACTTCGAGCCGGCCTTCGCGTTCCGGAGAAATAAAGTAGCAAAAGCGGGCGCCGGTTCCTTCGAGCAGCGCGCCTGCTCTGACAAGATCGGGCTTCAAGTTTGTCAAAGCCTCGGCATCGCGAATCGGCACAATCGCGAAGGGCAATCCAGTCGAAACAATTTGGCTCGGCCATTCGGACGCGATTTGCTCGGCGCCACCTCGCAGCACACCAGCGACGTCATCTCGAGACAACGTGGGGCCAAAGTCCGGGTCGCGCTGACGCATCTCTCCAAAGACATCGCCGGCGACACGATTGCTCTTGTCATTTGAGTCAGCGCTGAATCGGACACCGATTTTCCCGACATTCAGGTCAAGAACGATCTCATCCGTGCGGGAAGCTGCAGTATTGTGCAGGTACAGCGCCGTGCCCAGCGTCGGGTGTCCGGCAAAGGGCAACTCTTCCTCGACCGTAAAGATGCGGACTCGCTTCCCCTCCTGTGCTTCAACCTGCGGCTCGCGCGGCAAGATAAAAGTTGTTTCAGAAAGATTCATCTCGCGAGCGATTGCTTGCATTTCCTGGTCGGTCAGGCCTCGTCCGTCGGTGAAAATGGCCAGCGGATTACCGGTAAGCGGAGTCCTCGTAAAAACATCAAGCTGCACGAATTCGTAATTGTGCGACATGTTTGGGCGTTGCTGTTTGATTAGATCGTGCTTCTTACTTTCGATACTGCTCATCGGAAACGTGCTCCATCCACTCGACGACTTTACCATTCAGCGCTTCTTGAATGGCGATGTGAGTCATTGCAGTTGTCGGCGTCGCGCCGTGCCCATGCTTCTCGTTAGGCGCAAACCAGACTACATCGCCTGGGCTAATTTCCTCGACCGGTCCGCTCTCACGCTGCGCCCAGCCGAGGCCGGAGGTAACTATCAACGCCTGACCGAGTGGATGTGTATGCCAGGCGGTGCGGGCACCCGGGTCGAATGTTACGCTAGCGCCACGAACACGTGCCGGCGCGGGCGCCTCGAACAGCGGGTCGATGCGCACCGTGCCGCTAAACCAATCGGCCGGTCCTTTACTGGATGGTTGCGAACCACTTCTTTTGATTTCCATTTTGATTTCCTTTCTTTGAGTTAAAGCGTTGCCGGCTCGTAGGCGGAGGATCGCCGGAATAGCGAACGCAGCCGCGGCGCCAGTGATTTTTAGAAAGCTGCGGCGGGAAACGGGCATGAGTTTCAGATTGCGAAGCAAGCGGAACCTTACAATTGCTGGCGCGTGAGCCGAAACAGGATTTCGTTGACGTCGACTTCGTCCAGCTGGCTCACGGCGAAGGCGACGGCTTGGGCGAACGCGGTCGCTTCGGCCAAGCCGCTGCTAGCCCCAGTAATGACGACGACTTTTGCTTGAATGTTATTGCTCATCGTGAAGTTCAATCGTCACTTTTACAGAGCCAGCTACATTGAGAGCCTCCACGCCCGAATCTATCTTCCCAATGACGATGATGCCGGGGTTAGGAATCTTCTCGCCATCATTCCGATAGAAGATGGCCACGTCAGGACCCGGTGACCAATAAACCACCTGGCCAACTTCGTAAGTGTGGCTTCGTTTTCCCTCTTCCGAAATCGCTCGCGGCAGATGAGCAAATTTTTCTCTGCGGAACAAATCGTTCATCGTCAGCGTGAGTGGCAGCAGCGAAATAAAGTCACGAGTTGTCTTGCTGTCGTTCAACGTGGCGGTGATTACCTTATCGTCGATTTTTAGTCTGATTTTCATAATTTGTGCCCCCAGAGTGGACGTTTTAGTTGGCGAGTTCGGCGGCGCGCTGTTGGCCGTGCTGTTATCTGCGCCGCAACCGGCGTGGACGAGCGCGATCGCGAAAGCGAAGGCCAAAAAGATGCGTCTCATCGCAGTCTTTCTCCTCTCAGCGCGCGGTGTATCCGCCATCGACAACGAGCGCGTGGCCGATCACGAAGCTTGCGCCAGGGCTGCAAAGCCAAAGAACGGCCGCGGCGATCTCCTCCGGCTGACCAAGTCGGCCAATCGGCTGGTCTCGCAGGATGTCTTTCATGGCGTCCGGTTCCTTAGCCAACATGTCCGCAACCATCGGCGTATTGATCGTCCCCGGGCAAACCGCATTGATGCAAATTCCTCTGGAAGCATATTCGAGCGCACCGCTCTTCGTCAGCCCGATCACTCCGTGCTTGGATGCATGGTACATTGCGCGGCCGGGAATGCCGATCAGACCGCCAATCGAAGAGTTGTTGACGATGGCACCGCTTCCTTGCTCGCGCATCTGGCGCAGCTCATACTTCATGCAGTTCCAGACGCCGCGCAAATTGATCCCGTTCACGCGCTCGAACTCTTCCCCGCTGGCATCAGCCATTTCCACGGCAGGAGACTGTATGCCGGCATTATTGAACGCGGCATCGAGGCGACCAAAGGTGGATACAGTCTGCTCGACCATTGCTGCTACTTCAGCCTCGTCAGCGACATTGCACCGGATGCCAATCGCCTTGTGACCGGCGGCGACGAGTTCTTCTGCTGCGGAGCGAACCGCTTTCTCGTTGACGTCGGCTAGCGCCACCGCAGCTCCCGCCTCCGCGAAGGCTCTGGCTGTGACCAGCCCCATGCCAGAGCCAGCGCCAGTAACGAGTGCAACTTTATTTTGAAAAGATAAGTTCATAGTAGTTCCTTTTTTCAGGGTGTATGCGGGTTGCTTGTCACTTGCGGTATTGTTCGTCCCTGACCTTTTCCATCCAATCGACGACCTTGCCGTCCAGCGCTTCCTGAATGGCGATATGCGTCATCTTGGTGGTCGGCGTAGCGCCGTGCCAATGCTTCTCGTTAGGCGCAAACCAGACCACATCGCCGGACCGAATTTCCTCGATCGGCCCACCCTCGCGCTGCGTCCACCCAAGACCTGACGTGACGATCAATATCTGACCGAGTGGATGCGTATGCCACGCGGTGCGGGCACCTGGCTCGAACGTGACCGTAGCGCACCGAACACGTGCCGGTTCGGATGCCTCAAACAGCGGATCAATGCGCACTGTGCCTGTAAACCAGTCAGCCGGCCCTTTCCCTGATAGTTGTGAACCAGCTCTTTTGATTTCCATTTTCTAAACGTCGTTCTTTCGAATCCACTGCCAAAACAATAACACTCTGAAAATCTGAGAAAGGGGCCGCTAGTACGCGCTTTGCGCTTTTGGTGGCTCCTTACCTTGTGCGATCTTCACAATTTTCGCGCTTCGTCCATCCTCAAGCGTAATCCAGTCGCCCATGTCCGCGGCGAGGAGCGCTTTGCCGATCGGAGAAATCCAACTGACGGCGTCCGGTTCGAGATCGAGTTCGTCAACACCGACGACGGTATAGGTTTCGGTTCGGCCTTTTTTATCTTTTACAGTCACCGTTGCGCCGAAGGCAACGCTGTTCGATGCCGGGTCCGGAGGATCGACAACGTGGACCGATGCCAGAATTTGTTTCAATTCGGCCACGCGCTTGCTGTTCGCGTTTGCTGCGCGAAATTTTTGCAGTTCGTCGCGCAAATGCTTCGCGCCGCACGCGGTGATGTAATTGGTCGCGCCCGGGGGCAATCCAGACGCCGATCGCTTCCGTCCGCTGCGCTCCGGAAGATCGACATCTTCTTTGACGAACGCCCTGCTCATTCAAAAGAGTATCGCACCACCGTTGCCTTTAGCGTTTCAGATTTCGCACAGCCAATGTCAAATGTTTAGACGCGACCCCGGTGTTCTCCCCGTGAACGAGTTTGGTTGACGATCAACTATGATTCGTTGCATCAAGAACACGTGAAAGAACCGGCCGGGAATGCTGTTGAGTCGGAGGGCATCTTCCGGATACATCGGCGACAACAAGCGGAGCGACGCGTTTCGACAGCATCATCACTTCACGCCAGGGCCGGACGTTGGCTTGTGATCGCTGTCAGCGGCGCAGGTATGCTTGCTGCCGCGGCAACTCTCGTGCTGATATGGACCGCGACGGCCGATACGCCGCTGCCAACGCGCATCAACGAATCGATGGTGTTGGGGTCCGCGCTCCTTCTGCTCGGAGTGGCGTTTCTGATCGCGTGGCGAGCTGGTGATCACCCGCCCAATGTCTCCATGGCGTTGGCAGTGGCATTTATCTTCGGCAATGCAGCCTTCATCCTGCTGCTGGAGAAATTGCGCGTGAACGCGGCGATCGGCGAGCCAGTTGCCGTGCTCACCTTTATTCTCGGCGCCGGATTTTACATTCGCGCGGCACAGCTTTTCCCACGCACGCTCACACCAGACGATATCGCATGTAGCCCGACCATCTGGGGAAGGATAAAGCCACTGCGGGTCGTGCTGGTTTTCTTTCTCCGCGCTGGGGCGGTGTGGATGTTTGTCACAGGCGCAATGCTCCTGGTTCTGATCGCTCGTAATCCGCATTTTGCGGAAGCGATCCGCCTCATCATCGTGCTGATGGGACTTGTGTACTTCTACATAATGTATCGGTCGGGCGATGTTGAGACGCGACGAAAGGTATTGTGGTTCTTCGAGGCGGCTCTAGCCACCCTTGTGATTGGCCTGGTTGCAGAGGGCGTGAATGCTGTTCTGCGCGGCACCGGCTCGCCAACTCTGCGCGTCGTTCTCTCGGTGTCCATCAATTCCGCGAATTCCCTCGCTCTGGTCATCTGCATTTCCGCCGCGGTGTTCTATGCCGGCGCGATCAGCCCTGCGCTCGTGATCCGCAAGACTTTCATTTACGGCGCGACGGCGGCGTTGCTCCTCTTCACCTATGCTACCGTCGAAGCGTTTCTCGTTAACCTCCTCGTCGACGTGGCCGGCATTAGCGACCGCTTCGCGAGCGCGCTCCTCGGCACGCTGTTCGGCCTCACGTTTCATCCGATCAAGAACCGCATGGAGCATGCGCTGCGGCGTGTAGGTCCTCTCGCGCGGCGCCAGGCCGCGCCGTAGCCCTGGCGGAGACGGATCAACGATCAACTCTCAACTTCTCCGCTCATTGCGGTAACTCCGTGCCGGCCTGTTCCGCGACCATGTACTTGGCGTACCAATCCGGCCAGTTCGCATCTCTCTCGCCGGTGCGTTTCTCATGCTCGCCGTGGGCTGCCTCCGCCCGCCGAAGCGCGCTCGCCAGATCGCTTGCCGAACTGAACGTCGTTGTTTCGGGTTCGCCCTCAACTCTCAATTGCGCGTCGCTTCTCCAGAAGGAACGCGGTGGCCGCAAAAACCGTATAGAAGACGAGCGCCGTGATCGCGAAGGCGCGATCGGAAGAGGGCGGCCGGCGCACGAAGGTGTTGCTTGTTTGAATCAAGACCAGCCCCGCAGTGAAGATGATGATGCCGATTTTCCGCGCGACCGCGCCGTTGCGTTTCAAATAAAGGACCGTGCCGAAAAGAAGGATTCCGATCTCCAATACAAATTCGATGCCTCTATAATTCCAAAGACCGAAGCCGACTTTCAACGTGTCGTCATAGATGGCGAGGTCGGGACGATGAACAATCAGATCGAGAAGCCAATGCGAAAAAACGGCGAATCCCACGAGCAACGCCGCGCGGTTCGCGGCAATGTTGCGCCAGCCGATTTTGTAAATTGCAAACGCTACCGCCGACCAGAAGAGCGCGCCGAGGAGGCTGTGCGTGTAAGGCATGTAATAAAGATCGAGCGCATTAGTCGCGGTGATTCCGGGAACGAAACGCACCTTCTCGATCCCAAGCAGAACAAATGGCGCCCACAAAAAATCCAGCAACTGTACGGCCACGAACAAAACCCAGAGCGGGATTTTGTTTCGCTCCGTTTTAACCGCGAACGCGACGCCGTAATGCCCCACGAACATTCTGCAATCTGATCGCTCGAATCACATTGTCGATTCTCTGCGCTTCCAATTCTGTCCCCGTTAATAAGATGGACAACGAGATTCTTGCTCTTATCCCCTTGCTCCTTGCTCCTCAAAATCAGTTCCAGCGACTCAACGCTGCCAACGCCGACCAAGAAGAACAAAGGTCACATAATGCGTGACCAATAATAGTGGAACCCAAAAAGCCGGAATCCAGTAGGCCGGTCCCATTGTCACCGGTGCATTGTAAATCGTGGCAAACGTGATCGCTGCGAGCAGGTCCAGGGTTCCAAAAATGTTGAAAACCCATACCGCCGGCTTGGCCAAACCAGAGCTGCGCAATACGAATGGAATTGCTGCGAACGCAAGTATGGCCGTTATCAGATCGCCAAATGCGGCCGGATACGCAAACTGCGGGGGCATTCCCGGAAAAGTGGCGCCGCGCGTGAGGAACATCAGTCCAAGATGTCGCATTGAATGCAAAAGGAGAATGGGAACGAGAATTTGTTGCGGTCGAACACGCGGAATTAAAGGCAGCAAATAGAGCCGCGCCGCGACATAGAAAATCGCCGTGTTCGCGATAAGATTTATTGTAATGACGCGATCGAAGATGGCGGGCATTTATCTCTCCTTCCAAACCACTTTGGCTCTCTTGAACTCTCAGATCTGACCCCGTTTACCGTTCAGGTCCCCATTCCTTGTCCCTCCTCCTTGTCTCCCTGCTAGGGCCAGCGGTGCCCTTTTTTAAGATTGTCGGCGGCCCAGAGGGGTTGAAGATTGGTGAAGTGGCAGGCGACTGCAAGCTGTGTCGGGTCGGAGAGGTCGAACGTCTTCAAGGGCCGAATGTGGTCGAGGTGCCAAAGGTTGCGGTTCTCCCAAGACATTCCCGGCAGGAACTTGCTCTCTATGTGGGAAGTAAGGCCGCTCAATGAGCAACCTAATAGCTCAATATAGTGACTGTGGGAGCCGAAAGCACCAAGGCGGAGAATGATTTTGCGTGCGTGATTCCGGATGCGGCATCGCAGCGCAAACTGCACGTTCGTTCGACGCTTAATGACACGTGCTAGATTGTCGCGTTTCAAATTGCGGTGCCGATACTCTTTTTGCATTCGGCGGATGCCTTCGTGGTTGCTCGTGTAGTAGGCGCGATGCCAAGTGAGGCGGTTTGCTTTTTCCTCCGGTGTTTGATTTTGCTTGAGCGCCTTTTGCTGAACTAAAATTCTCTCGCGATTGCGCCGATAACAGTCGCGTTTCCAGCGAAGAACCGTGTCCCGATTCTTGCGTCTTCGTTCGCGCACCTTTTCTCGTATGTCCGGCCTATTTCGATACTCCCGATTCTGGGCCAGAGTTCGCTCTCTGTTTTTTTCATAGTAGGCCCGTTTTCGAGTCTTTCTTTCCTCGACTGAGAGCTTCGCTCTCGGTGGTCGGTTCCCGGCAGCCTCGCGTCGCCGAACGCGCCGTTTGGCGAGAATTTCCTCGCAATGGGATCGCCAGTAGGCGAGGGATTTTGCCCTTAATAGTTCCCGGTTCCGGGCGTATTGCTCTCTAGCGTAAGCCCGCGCCTTCCCGGGATCGTCCCAGTAACGCCGACGCATCCAGTCGGCGCGCCGTTTCCGTTGTTCTGACGGCGTCACGTTGGAAGAAAGACTGAAATAGGGGCCAACTCCAGAAACTTCTTTCGATCTGCATTATCCCAGAAGATGTCCTCACCCAACCGCCGCGTCTTAGTCGGGCGCGACAGGGTCAAAGCTACACCTCGTCAACTCCACATCTACAGCTCTCCAGAAGTCGAGGTTCTGAAGCTCTGACCCCTGATCGTGACCCAATTTAAGAAATGTTTTTCCGAGCCGCAATCCATTCTCCTCGCGATACCACTGTGTGCTTTTGCTCCTTCCGTTTAACCTTCGCCGTTTGCGCTCATAATCCCGCTTCTTTCTCTCAACTTTGAATGAATGATCAACTATCAGCTATTTTGCCCGTCGCTTGCCTGTGAGGCGTTGGCTTCAGCGCTGGAGGGTACCGCCTGAATGAAACTTACTGACTGGGATGCGATTGCAGACGCGTATTTTGATATGGATGATCTGCAAGAACGTTCTGTCGTTGCTTTCATTCGAGAGAAACTAGCGACGCTTCAACCGAAACGATTGTTAGATTACGGTGGTGGTGACGGAAAGTTTGCCGTCCTGTGCGCGGAAAGCTTGCCGCTACAGGAAATAGTTACATACGACCCGGCGCCACGGATGACATCTCTCGCGCGGTCTCTATGTGCGAATTTCAAACAAATCCGCGTGACCGACGCGATACAGGAAATCGAGTCCGGGATATTTGATGTCGTAACATTTAATGCAGTCTGGATGTGCCTTGCGAGCCGTGCGGCTTGCTTAGACGCATTGTCCGAGATCGCCAGGCTTTTTCGGTCGGATGGCCACCTGGTCGCATCGGTGACACATCCATGTTTTCGGACCGGTAAGTTTTCGAACTATTTCACGGACTTCAACAACCGCGATTATTTTAATGATGGCACATTGTTCAATGTCACGATCTGCAATGGGAAACGCGAGCTTCACATCGTTGATACGCATTGGAGCCTGACTGCGATGAGTTCGCAGTTGAACGAATCAGGATTTGTAATTGAAAACCTCTACGAACTACCACGCTCGACTAATGGATCAAGCGAACCTAATGCCAGCCTTTGGTTGGTAATTGTCGCTCGCAAGCTCTGAATCTTAAGCAACCGGTAATATCGCTCCGTCTCTTCATTTCCAGGTTCGCGAACAATGCGCATTGTACGTCGCGCCGAGGAATTGTTTTAGAGTAAGATGATCGAACAGCATTCATATTGGCGCCGGGATCTCGCTAGCTTCGCCCGCGCACTTGAAAAACGTTATAGGCAAAAGAGGTGGTCGAAGCTCACTCAATACAAAATCGAAAAGGAAGTTTTCTTAAGCTTTTACATCATTAGAAAACTTATCGAAAACAAGCGGCTCAAACCATCGGTCGTTGCGTCACGCCATACTGTGACGTGGTACCCAATAATTATCGGCGCAACACCGTCTACCGATCCAAAAACGTTCGTCTTTACCTACCTCTTATACCACGGCTGGCTGGAAGAGTGGGCTCCCGGCGAAATTTGCAATCAATTCATTCACAGTTTCATTTTTTCACCTTTTAGAATTCCTAGGGGGGATATGCTCGGAATTTTCTTCGCCTCAGACCGTGAAAGTAAAACAGGTCTTTACTACATTAAATTGATCCCGGTGATCGACATCATCCTTTCCGCAGCCCGTAATCGGCCGATAAGACGAACGCTCGTTAGAAATGCAGACGGCACGTTCAAAGTGAATTGATCTGGCTGGCGCGACTTCTTATCTCTTATTTCTTCTTTCTACCTTTACTCCCGCCGCAATTTAAGTGCTTTCGTAGTCGCAGCCAGGGCGATGGGGAAAGAGTGGGTGAACCTTGCGTTCACCAATTGCTCCATAACCCGACAATCGCATTAAGAAACTGATCACATTTTGCGGCCGTCCACTGCACGTTGCTATTACCGAGAAGCCAGTATTGCCGATTTGGACAAACCAGTTGCGAACGGTCGGTCTGTCGCAACCAGTTAACACAGTTGCAAAAAGTGTCTCCGTAGCTGCTGCCGAACTTATCGTCCGGCACGCTGTATAACATTCCCTCAATATAGTAAGAGCACGCCGTTTCGTCTGAAATTACTCCATCATCAATCAGTTTGTTCCGCATGTTTTTAAAAATACGGATTGTGGGTTTCAGCCAACTATTCGTGGATTGATGCTTCGCTATTAGATTTTCCGAATGCAGCTTGGGATAGTTGATGATGTCTCCGTTTGATGTTCCAGGAATGATAATGCCACTGACATATTCTTGGTCGTTCTGACCGTTAAAACGAATGTAACGGCGATACTGATGACAAACTATCACATCAGCACTGCGCCTTGAGCTGTTCGGTTGGATGTGAAAAGCTCTGTCGCCAAGCGTCACGTCGTTCGCGCCAAAAGCATTTGTCAGTCGGGTATGCACGCCCTGTTTGAACTCGACGTAGGTATAGGTGGCATTTGCGAGGGTTTGGTGATAAGCGGTTTGTTGTTCGGACGGAAGTTGACTCAAATCACTTCGAAATATTGAGTCTAACTTAATGACTGTATCAACGTCGCTATCTATATAAATATTGGTGTCGTTTCCATATGAGCCTTGGAGGAAAATCGAATACGACTGACTCGCGTACAAAGCGTTAGAGGCCTCAAGCGAGTTCTTTATCGTCGCATAAGTGTTTTTCGACCCGGTCACCGCCCCTTGCGATGACCAAGTGGTGAGTTGGGATTCCGGGATTCCCACAAGCTAGAGTAAAAATTGTTTCAAAGTTTGTTCGTACTGTGCAAACGATTCGCGTCCTCGCTGATAAAGAATGTCTAACTTATTAAGATCATGTTCCATTAAGTCGGTAGCCATCTCCGGTGTAGAAAAGGTTTCGCTGACGCGCACGCTCGGAACTTCGCTGAACAACACATGGCGCAGTTGATCCATCGAGGATGTGTTGACGTTCAACGTCTTTTGAAGGAGCAGGAGGCTCGGCCATTTTCTTATCCACCGTTTGTAGAACCGGTACTTCGGTTCGGGATAGCTGCCGACACCCAAACTAACAACTCTAATGTTAGCCGGATTTTCTTTTAGCGCCCTAATAGCATCGGCAAGCGCATAAAGCGTGGGATTATTCGCGCAGTAACCGCCGTCTGCCAATTCGACGGTTTGACCATCGCGAATTTTTAAACGGCAACGGTCGAAGAAAGGAAATGCGGAGCACGACGCCTGAACCGCGTCGGCAATATTACAGCCGAAGCCTGGAACGAAGCTTGAATGCCTTCCGTGCGCTTGCCGAATGTTTGTCTTAAATATCATTGGTCGCTCAAAGCTCCATTGTGTGACGACAATACCGACGTCAGTTTTGAATGCCGAGAAATCAAGCTCCTCAAAGACACTGGCTGCCGCAGCCTTCAGCGCCTCGGTTTTCTCAAGGCGTGAAGTTGGTCGCATAATCGTAGGAACATGTTTTCTATAAAGCGCATGAGTCTCGTCAACCTTCCGGCCGAGAGCGAGAAGCGCGGCGATTATCGCACCCGTGCTGGTGCCAAAAATCAGAGGGAATTTTTCAAACAAACGGCAACCGACAAGCGCTTCTATTTCTTTGAGCACGCCAAGCGTGTAAAACCCCTTGGCCCCACCCCCGTCGAGAGACAAGATTCGAAAGGGAGTTTGAGGCCCGGTCGGTGTGGCGACGTTAGACATGCAGGTCGATGAATCGTTTGGCTAGCTCCCGGACATGCGCATCACTGTGTTGTTTTACTGCGGAACTTCCCGGGCCTTACCGTTGAGAATATCCAAGTGGTTTTTCGGACCTTTTTCATCCGCTCTAACGATGCGGCCGTTCGCCACGCCCCATATCGACCCATCTGCCATCACCGCCACAAACATCGGCACGTGATAGACGTAACTGGAGTAGATCCACGTCTCAACCGGGAGTCTTCCGGCGATCTGCGAAGCCGCTATACCAGCGAGCTGATTGCCCGCATCAGGTTTCGACTGGTGAATTAGCTGGGAAAGTAACTCTACGCGTTTTGCCACCGCGCCGTCTGGGGAAATGCTCACACGATAATGACCGCCAGTGATAACATCTCCTTTTCGTTTCGACGCAGCGAGCGCGTACACCAAGAACCCGTTGCTAGTCGGATCAACTAGCACCACGTAGTCGTAACGGACGCCATCGTAGAGCTTTCCTTGGAGAGCTGCAACGGCAGTGTCTTTCGCGCGTTTTTTAGCCGGCGTATTGACACCACGGTCGGGACGTTCACTCATCCGAATAAGTTCATTTCCGAGCCTTTCGGTTGTACGGAGATCAAACTGACGAATTTCGCTCGCGAATGCCACGAGCGAGCAACTGAGGATCGACAATATGAGGGGAACTGCCCGCACGAATAAATTTTTATCAGGCTGGATAAAGAAAAGGAAGTTCGTTCCGGCGAAACGAGCACGCGAATTGCGTGCGCTACCAGAATTCGCGGCGTTTTTAAGCGACGGGAACGACGGTAGCCGGCTCGACGGGAGGCGTCTCGGCCTTGTCGGTGATCAGCTTGCGCAAGAACGGAATCAGCACGACGAGCGCAATACCGGCCGCGACGCTGCCGGCACCAAGCTCGGCGAAGAGCTTCGCGTACCCGGCGTTGGTGGCGACCGCCGTAGTACCGGTCGGCTCGGGAATCATTCCATTCGGATCTATTCGAGCAGCTTCCTCAGATTTTGAAGCA
>WNFY01003886.1_pt1 | contig 13870 bp, 14 predicted proteins | sample 5400091 | NCBI WGS metagenome assembly WNFY01 (sample SAMN13153364, study PRJNA577476) | soil metagenome | isolation source: 60 cm soil or saprolite under grassland replicate 1 | place: USA:California | collected 2016-06-15 | reverse complement strand
ACGAGCTTCAGCAAGCTTCGTGATGCCCTTGAGCTGTGCCAGATGAGCGATTAAGTCGGCGTTTTGGTCGATCAACTCGTCCTGGCGGTACACCAAGGCCTGTTTACCCTGGCCGAGGTCTGCTACCACGGTGCGGGTCTCGGTGACGATTGTCTGCAGCTGCGCAAACCGTTCTGCCGCGGTCCTGTCGTATGGTTGAGCTGCCGGCCAGGCGCTGGTCATCAGCAGGCCCTCTTCCCAACCGAGCGCCTGCCAGATGGTTTCGGTGACAAACGGCGCAAATGGATGCGCGATCTTCAGCGCCGTCTTCAGCGCGTACGTCAGCACCGAAGTATTTTGTGCGACCTTACTGCTTTCGACGTACCAGTCGGCCAGGTCGTCCCAGATGGTGTGATACATGGTCTCGTACGCCTCGGCAAAGCGGTAGGTACTGATGAGTTTGCCAGTGCGATTACTTGCACTGCCCAGGCGCTGTAACAGCCAATGGTCGGCGTCGGAGAGTGGCTGTGGCTCGCTTGGTATCGACTCCTCCCCTATCCGGTCCTCGATGAAGCGCGCGATGTTCCAGAGCTTGTTGGCAAAGTTACGCCCCGCTACTACTTTGTTGGTGCTGAAGGCCTGGCTTACCCCGGCGCTCCGGCTGACCAGCAGGCCCATACGCAGCGCGTCAGAACCGTATTCGTTCACGAGGTCAATCGGGCTGATGACGTTACCTTTGCTTTTGCTCATTTTCTGGCCGTGTTCATCGAGCACGAGTCCATTGAGGTAGACATGTTTGAACGGGATTTGGTCGGTGCAGTAGAGGCCAAACATGATCATCTTCGCCACCCAAGCGTACAAGATGTCGTAGCCGGTCTCCATAACATCAAGCGGGTAGAATTTGCTGAGCTCTCCCCCATCCAGATAGTCGGTGGTGACGAATGGCCACTGGCCAGAGCTGAACCAGGTGTCAAAGGTGTCTTCGTCGCGCTTATAGGTTTTGCCATCTACCTCTATAGTTTCTTGGTCGACGCGCTCGTCAAAGACCCAGTCGTCGGGATCGGTGACGCTTTGAAAGGCTGGAATTGGTATGCCCCACGGGATTTGCCGGCTGAGGTTCCAGTCATGCAGGTTTTCGTAGTAGTTGATCAATGCCTTACCCCGAGAAGCCGGGGTAAAACCAATCTGACCATCCTCGATAGCCTGTTTAGCCCGCTCAGCGAGCGAGCGAACCTTCAGAAACCACTGGTCGAGCAGCATTGGTTCGATAACAGTGCCGCATTTATAGCACACGCCTATCCGGTTCTTGTAATTTTCATCAATACGAACCAGGAGCCCTTGCTGTTTCATGGCCTCTACGACTGCAGCTCTGGCCTCGAGGACGCTCATGCCAGCAAAGCGTCCGGCACGTTCGGTCATCCTACCGTCTAGATCGATGACCGAGATGGCCGCTAGGTTATGCCGCTCCCCTATTTCCCAGTCATTGAAGTCGTGAGCAGGGGTGATTTTGACTGCACCGGTGCCGAAGCTGGGATCGACATGTTCATCAGCAACGACTCGAACCGTGAACGGTCCGTTGACACCCTCGACGGTTATTTCCTGGCCGATGTATTTCTGGTAGCGGATGTCGTCTGGGTGGACGGCTACAGCGGTATCGCCGAATTTCGTCTCAGGCCGGGTGGTTGCCAGCTTGAACGGACCGTACTTTATATAGTACAGCGGCGTGGTACGGTCCTCATACACGACCTCGATATCAGCGAAGGCGGTGTGGTGCTTGGTGCAGTAGTTTACCAGACGCTTACCTCTGTAAACGAGTCCGTCATCCCATAGCCTTTTGAATGTCTGGTAGGCTGTTTTGATGACTTTGCTGTCCAGGGTGAATGTCAGGTGGCTCCAGTCCAGGCTAGCACCCAGCTGGCGTAGCTGGATTTCCATAGTTCCCCGATGGGTTTCCACAAAATCCCAAACGTTTTGGTACAACTGTTCACGAGAAAAATCAAAGCGGCTCTGCCCCGCTTTCTCGAGCTGGCGTTCATACACAACCCAGGTCTCAAAGCCCGCATGATCCGCCCCGGGCAAGAAGAGTGTCGATTTTCCCTGCATACGATGATAACGGATTAATACGTCTTCGATGGCAGTGATCAGTGCGTGCCCCATATGCAGATTGCCATTTGCATTTGGCGGTGGCAGCACAACGCTGTACTTCCCTTCCCCATTTGTTTTGGGTATGAAGGCTCCAGCTGTTTCCCATAGCTGATAGATGTTGGCTTCGTATTGTTGTGGCTCGTAAGCTTTGGCGAGTTTCATGGCATATAAAATAGTTCTTGAAAGTTTCACACGAAAATAAAACACATCAGATCTCTTCCACCTCTGATACAATCAAAAAACGACATTATTTTTGATTGTCTTTATTTTCTAAGCCAAAGTATAACATACTTCCACCTCAGAAAGCTTCGCCGCCTGCCAAAATGTCCTCCTCACATCCTTTTGGTACGCAGGCACTATAGCACAAGTTGCCCGGCTGTAAATACTATTTTTGAAAATTGTGGATAGGGCGGGGGAAAGTTTGTCCTGGAACCAGGCTCGAACCCACACCGTTCATCTGCTAAGCTAACCATCATGAAGCAACCCATCACGTATATTTTGGTCCCTGGCTTGTGGGATCAGAGACCGCTGTTTGGCTGGTTTTACCTGGTGGTAGGAAAGTGGTGGCGGTTGCACGGCATGCGGACAGTATTTTGCAAGATGAACTGGGTAAGCACCGAATCGTATCGGATGAAGATGAAGCGCCTCGAGACGTGTATTCGGCAGCAACAGCGAGCGGGCAGGGGAGTGGTGGTGGTTGGTGTCAGCGCTGGCGGCTCGATGGCGCTGATTGCGTTATGCGAACACGAAGAGAAAGTGTTCGGGGCGGTGTCAATCAGCGGACTGCTGAAGCTGACTGCCAAGGACCGGGCCAACCCGCTGTATGCGAAGACTAGCTGGTTCGAAGCGGCGGACCGCGCCGAACGATTGAGCAAACATATGGATAGGGGAGTGCGCCGCCGTCTATTGACATTATCGGGCACAGAGGACGATCTCATCAACCCACGGCAAGAACACATCCCTGGCGCTGCACAAAGGCGAGTCAAGGGCCACGGGCATCTGCTGACTATTGTGCGGATACTTTTGATCTATCCACGCACCATCAAGCGTTTTATGCACGAGCTACATCGATAAGCTGGGTACCACCTCGAGCGTGTACGGATCTGCCGGTTGCTGCAACTTGGTCCGGTAGTAGGTAAGCGCCGCAATCATGGCGGCGTTGTCGGTACAAAGTGAAATTGGCGCGTACGTGATGCCGATGGGCAGGCGCTGGCTCAGCTGGCGCCGGAGCTCGCTGTTGGCCGCGACCCCGCCGGCAATGACGACACTGGCCGGTCCGAACTCCTCAAAAGCTTTGACGGTTTTGTCGACGAGTGTTTCGACAGCCGTACGCTGGAAGCTGGCGGCGATATTGTTGCGCTGTGCGTCGTTTAGAAGCGCGGCAAGGCCAATGGATGCGAAATCGTGGCTCACACCGCATACCTGCTGCGCCCGGCGCAATACAGCCGTCTTCAGGCCCGAAAACGAAAAATCGTACTGGCCCTGCATGTGTGCTTTGGGGAAGATAAAAGCATGGTCATCACCCAGCTCGGCCGCTTTACTAATGGACGGTCCGCCGGGGTAGGGGAGACCAAGGATTTTGGCAACTTTGTCAAAGGCTTCTCCCACAGCATCGTCCTGCGTTTGGCCGAGCAAACGGTAGTCGCCATGGTTTTGGAACAGCACGAGCTGGCTGTGATTGCCGCTGACAATCAACGCCAGCATCGGAAATGCCGGCTGCGGCTCCAGCAGGAAATTGGCGTAGACGTGCCCCTCCACATGATGGATGTTGTAGAGCGGCTTGCGCTTCACCACAGCGAGCGTGCAGGCAGTCACCGCGCCAATCAACAGCGAGCCGATCAGCCCCGGTGCGTAGGTTACGCCAATGGCATCAATATCGTCCCAACTGACGCGGGCATCGCGCAGCGCTTGCTCGATCACGGCCAAGATAACTTCAATGTGACTGCGTGCGGCGACCTCTGGCACGACGCCGCCGTAAGCTTTGTGGATGTCGATTTGGCTCTGCACGACATTGCTGAGCAGCTCGCGGCCATCACGAACCACGGCGGCCGCCGTTTCGTCACAACTACTTTCAATGCCAAGCACCAACATACTGCCGTGATTGTACCAATCATCCCTAGAAATGAAAACGAGCCCACAGGGGCTCTGCAAAATAGAAGTGGCGCTGCCGCCCGCGAGGAATCTCTCCCCGGGGCGGTAGCGCCACCATGCTCACAGGTTGAGCTTCAGCTGTGTTGTGAGTTCCGGCCAGGATCTCGGCCTGACAACCTTGAGATCGTTGGGGCCGACGTCCGGCGACTTGCAGCCCGGCGCGAGGATGAGCGTACCGCAGACGCCACCCTCGATCTCGGCTAAGCCCAGCACGATCACTCCCGGGGACAGGTGGACGCGGCTCACGCCCCTCGGGATGATCAGGCTGTCGTAGATGTCCGGCTTGACCTTGGCGCCGCTACGCGGCCGGAGCGGACCCTGCGACGCATGACGGAATTCATCCGCCGTGGCGGGAAGTTTGGCGATGACGGCCCTCATTGCACCCTCCGTACTCGGTTTGGCTCTAAAGACTATACTATATTTAATCGTTTTTTACAAGTAAGGAAGGTTTGCTATGATAGATGCATCATGGGGCTAAAGGTACTTATCAAGAAATTGCTGCCCGAACCACTGTTGCGGCAGATTGTGAATCCATATCACTGGTTGGAGTCGTTCGTGGCTAATGTGCGTTACGGATTCCCGTCACGCGATATGTACGTGGTAATGATCACCGGCACAAATGGCAAGACCACGACTGCCAGCTACCTCGGCACTATTCTCGCCGCAGCGGGCCACCAGGTGGGCGTGTGCAGTACCGCTTACTTTGAGATCAATGGCAAGCGTATCGCCAACGATCAAAACGCCACGGTCATGAACCCGTTCAAGTTGCAGGCTATGCTCGCTCAGATGAAGCAAGCCGGCGTGGACCATCTGGTGCTGGAAGTGACGAGCCATGCGTTGGAGCAGCACCGTGTGTGGGGTGTGCCCTGTGATGTGGCGGTCATGACCAATCTAACTCAGGATCACCTGGACTATCACGGTACCATGGAAAAGTACGCTGCTGCCAAGGGCAAAATGTTTGCCCGCAAGCCAAAATTTATCGTGCTGAACCGCGACGACAAATGGTTCGAATTTTTCAATCAATTCCCCGCAGGTGAGCAGAAAATGACCTACGGTGCCGACGAGGCCGCCGATGCGCGAATCGTCAGCGTCAAGCTGCACAAGCAGGGGAGCGACGTGCAGTTGAGCGTCGATCACACTACCAAGCTGCAATTTGCCACCCGCCTGCCGGGCAAGTTCAATGTCTATAACGCCACCGCTGCTGCCACCGCTGCGTACGTCATGCGTATCGATACGCACGTCATTGTTGAGGGCATCGAGTCGCTGCTGAGCGTACCCGGCCGGCTGGAGCGGATTGACGCCGGGCAGCCGTTTGACGTGATTGTCGACTATGCGCATACGCCTGATGCGCTCGAGAATTTGCTCGAGACACTGAAGCACCTCACACGTAACAAACTTATCTTGGTCTTCGGCGCCACCGGTGACCGCGATAAGGGCAAGCGGCCGATTATGGGCGAGATTGCCGCCAAACTGGCCGATCGCATTGTGCTGACGGACGAGGAAAGCTACAACGAGGACCCAGCCGTGATCCGCCAGATGCTGATGGAAGGCATCATCCGCGGTGGCGGTGGTTCCCGAACCGATGAAGTGCCAGACCGCAAAGCCGCCATCGAAAAAGCCCTTAGCCTGGCACGCCGCGGCGACACCGTGGTGGTGACCGGCATGGGGCACGAGCAATACCGTATCATCGAGGGACGGCGCGAGCCGTGGCATGAGCCAACCGTGATACGGGGATTACTTGAGGGATAGTTGAATTTATTTGCAAGTAATGGTTTAATAGTATCCGCAATATCCGTCCTACCCCTGCCGTCGTGAGGAGAACATCGTGGCGCGGAAGATTCAGATCTTCGGTACCGAATTGTCGGAAGACCAGCTTCGGATACTGGCGTATCTGGCGAACACGGGCGTCCCTGTGCCGACGACACAAATCTTTAAGGATATGGATATGGGCATGAGGAGTTTCTATCCCTCGATTCAAGCCTTGAGGAGAAGTGGCCTTGTCGATTGGGTTTCCGAAGGAAAGCTATCCGAACGCAAGGTAACCATGGCGTGCAAGGATCCCGGTCAAGTGAAGGGGTGGCTGCGCGCGAATCGCCCAGACCTTCTCAAGGGGAGTTAACGAGTCGGCCGGTGCGAGCCGAGGGCTATCAGGGGGTGCTAGAAAGTTAAATTTGCAGTATAATAATTTGACTGTCGATTAGGGAGCGTGTGATGCGATCGTCCGATTATGACGAGCTATCTGATGTTGCTGTCGAAGTGCTGGCTGCACTGGCTAGAAATGGAACGCCCCGTAGCGTCACTCAGATGGAGGACTTCACCAATCGTTCCGAGGCCAGTGTGATGGCAGGGCTCCTGATCCTGACAGGACGAGGTCTGGCGGTCGGCAACTCGGGGAGCCGCCCCCTGTACCAGTGCACCGATCGGGGCAGGGCTCTCAGCTGGCTGCAGGCGAATCATCCGGAGCTGGTTGCTCCGTAAGGGTGTTCGCCTTCGGTTCAGTGACCGTTCGGCCGGCGCGTGGGGTGCAAAAACCTGCGCGCCGACCGGCGGACAAATTTTTTCGACCGGCTTTCGATAGTTTGGGCTCGCACCAGCAAGCGGTAGGCTTGGTAGCGGGCTTTTTTGATAGGAATCTCCCAGGTGCCGCTGTATTCGACATCGCGCCCGCCAAAGTTGCGCTTGAACAGACTAAAGCCCGCCCATGTGTGCGTCCTGGACGCGTGTGGCGGGGCGACGCCGTAGTAGTCGAAGTGTTGTTTGCCGGCAGCTTTAGCGTCAAAGATCAAATGTCCCAGCAGGTATACACCGGGCTGCAGCTTGCGGGCGCTTTCGGCGTTGGCGGCATGAGCATAGTAGCGGGTATGGGCGTCCTCAAAAACGACAGAGGCCGCCACCGGCTGGCCGTTGTGGTAGGCCACACAGAACGAAGCCGCGTGCAGCGGCAACAGCACCTCTGCCATCGTCTGAAAATACGAATCGCTGTGCGGTTGCATGCCGGTTCGGGCAGCCACCTGGTGGATCATGTCCAGAAAGAGCGAGATGTCGGCAGGCTCGTAACTTTGGCGAAACGTAAAACCAGCTTCGGCCGCCCGGCGATACAGGCGGCGATTGGTCGAAGCCATTTCGGCGTAGAGCTCTTCGTCTGGCCGGTCCAAATCCTTCACAAAGGTGTGCCGCGGCTGGATATCGCGGTGAGCGCGCTTGGCGCCGAGCTGTTTGAGCGTCTTTTTAGCCTGTGGTGCATGAGGTTCGATGCGGATAAAGTCCACGCCCTGGGCTTGGGCGCAGGCCAGCAGGGCGCTGATGGCCTTTTTGAGCGATACCGGCGACGTGGCAGTCGGCCCATACGGCACGTACAGCCGTGAGCCAAACCGATTGGCCTCTAAAATGGCTATCCAGCTCCAATGTGTATCCGAGGCGTAAAATAATTGTTTGCCCAGCTGCTGCTGGAACAGTGCCCACCCGCGGCTCTGAAGAAAGTGTGCGGATAAGCTTGTCTGTTGCTCGCCCCACTGTTCGGGCGGCGTGCCGGTGTGCCAGGGTTGAACTGCCATAGTAATAGTATCAGCGTAGCATACCCAGGCACCGAGGGTGCCTATGTTTTTGTCTGAAGGTTGGTTGTCCATTACTGCTTTTTTATGCTTCCTGAGCTACAATATGTGCATCCTCTCTGGGAGGTTCTATTTGTGTAAAAAGGGAGTAACCTGAATGAAACGTACCGCGATTGCTTTTGACTTGGATGGCACGCTCGCGCCCAGTAAGTCACCATTGCCGGACCGTATGGCCGAAGCACTGGATAACCTGCTGGAGAAGTATCATGTCTGCGTGATATCCGGTGGTAAATTTGGACAGTTCGAGAAACAGCTGCTGAACAATCTGCAGCCCAGCCCGGCCAAACTGGAGCGATTGCATCTGATGCCGACGTGCGGCACTCGATATTATACGTATAACATCGCGCACCAGAAGTGGGAGCAAGTCTACGCCGAGGACTTTACCGAGGCCGAAAAGAAGAAGATAACCACCGCGCTTACCCAGGCCGTCACCGGACTTGGCTATGCCGGGAAAGAGACCTGGGGTGAAACGCTGGAGGATCGCGGCAGCCAGGTGACGTGGTCGGCGCTTGGGCAGGACATCGTGGATCATTTGGGGCCAGAAGGTGTACGCCGCAAGGAGGAGTGGGATCCAGATAATGCCAAAAAGAATAAAATCCGCGATTTCGCGGCTGAACTGCTGCCTGAATTTGAAGTGCGGGTCGGCGGTGTTACCTCCATTGACGTTACCAAACCTGGTATCGACAAGGCCTATGGCATGCGCAAACTCATGGAAATGCTGGGTGTAGGCATGGAGGGCATCTTCTTTATTGGTGACCGCGTGCAAGAGGGCGGCAATGACTATCCGGTCAAGGCAATGGGTATTGATACGATTGAAATCAGCAAGTGGGAAGAGACAGCACTGGTGGTCGAGGCCATGTTGGCGGTGACGGCATAAAAAAGAGCGACCAGCGTCGCATAAGGCTAAGGTTATTGTGCCGGAGGCACGGATGAGTGCTATGACGTCATCCGTGCCTCCGAGGCATCTCAGGTGGCGGGGTTGGAGCGCTGCTTCTTGGAGAGCAGCTCGCGCGAGGCGTACTTCCTCATCTCCGGCCACCACTCCGTCAGCATCACCCGCAGGTAGAACTTCGACGGCCAGTGCTGCTCCAGCCCTGCGAGGGCCAGAGCGATCGTCTTGCGAACACGCGGCAGGTCTGCGGCCGGAATCCGGCCCTCGGCCTGGGTGTAGGCTGCGCCGTTGTCGCGGACGAGAACCGCGCTGAGCGTGTCCTTGATGACGGGAACGTCCCACTGCGGCTGGCCGGTGGTCCGGTCGGTGCGCTGCCGCGCCAACCGCTCCAGCGCCCGGGTGACGAGCTTGAGGTAGGCCAGGGTCTGCTCTTCCAGCAGGGCGGCTTGGGCGCGGGGCCCGATCCGCGCGGTCGGCGGAGCCGACGCTCTGGTGGCCATAGCTTTTTTCCAATCTCTCGACGAACGGATGTGTTATATTATATAATTATGTTACGAGGTAGTCAATAATTTTTTGTGTTAAATTCGTTACGTCAGGCGTTTTCCATAAAAACTATTTGGCACTCATAAGCTAAGAGTGCTAGTATAGGAACATCCACGTGTCGTGGGGTTGAGCAACACTGTAAAAGGAGGTTTAGCTGCGTATGAGCGTACCCGTCAAGCCATTGAAAGATCGTATTGTGGCTGTCAAAGAAGAGCCACAGACCAAAACAGCCTCTGGTTTGTACCTGCCAGAAGCCGCGAAGGAACAACCGGCCGAGGCCAAAGTCGTTGCCGTCGGCAAAGACGTTGCCGAGGTAAAGGTTGGCGACAAAATTATTTACAAAGAATACTCCAATACCTCGGTCAAAATTGGTAAGGAAGAGTATCTGATTGTTAGTGAAGAAGACGTGCTGGCAACAGTAGGTGAGAGCAATCCGATTAAACGGCCTAATCGATAGGAGGAAAAGAATGGCAAAGAAAGTTTTTTACGATGATGACGCGCGCCGCCGCGTGCTGGGCGGGGCCAAGGCACTATACGACGCAGTCAAGGTAACCATGGGGCCAAAGGGCCGCAATGTGATTGTTAGCAAAAGTTACGGTGGTCCAACCGTCACGCACGACGGTGTCACCGTGGCCAAGAGCGTAGAGCTGCTCGAGGACGACGACGAAACATTGGGCTACAAGGTTGGCGCCGAGCTCATTAAGCAAGCCGCCAATAAGATGAACGACGTTGCCGGTGACGGCACCACTACGGTGACCGTGCTGACGTACAATATTCTGAACGAAGCCAATCGCCTGATCGCCGCCGGGCACAACCCCATGGAGCTGCGCAAAGGCGTCGAAGAAGCTGGCGCTGAAGTGTTGAGCTCATTGGCAACTATGGCTGAGGACATCGGCAGTAATAAGACTCGCGTTACCGAAGTCGCGACTATCTCGGCTGGCGATGCTGAAATCGGCAATCTGATTGCCGACGTCATCGGCAAGGTTGGCAAAGACGGCGTGGTAACGGTCGAGGAAGGCCAAGGGCTGAAGCTTGAGGCTGAGGTGGTCGAAGGCTTCACTATGGACCGTGGTTTTGTCAGCGCCTACATGGTGACCGACACTACCCGCATGGAAGCCGTATACGACAAGCCGGCTATCGTTATCACTGATAAGAAAATCAGCAGTGTGCAGGAATTCCTGCCCGTGCTCGAGAAGCTCGCCCAAGCTGGTAAGAAAGATTTGGTGCTGATCGCCGAGGACGTCGAAGGCGAAGTGCTGGGCACCTTGATCCTCAACAAGCTCAAGGGTGTCTTCAACACCGTCGCCATCAAGGCGCCTGCCTTTGGCGACCGCCGCAAGGACATCTTGCAGGACATCGCGGTACTGACTGGTGCGACGGTTATTAGCGAGGATCAGGGAAGTACCTTTGAACATGCTGATCTGACCATGGTCGGAAGCGCACGCAAGGTCATTGTGACCAAAGACGCCACGACCATCATTGAAGGCGCCGGTGCTGCTGCCGACGTTGATCAGCGTGTGGCGCAGATTCAAGCCCAGGCGGCCTCCGCAACCAGCGAGTACGATAAAGAGAACTACGAGAAGCGCGCCGCCGCACTCAGCGGTAAGGTTGCCGTTATCAAAGTTGGTGGGGCGACCGAGACCGAGATCGAGGAAAAGAAATTCCGCGTTGACGACGCTGTTGCCGCTACCAAGGCTGCATTGGCCGAGGGTGTGGTACCTGGCGGTGGCGTGACGCCGGTTGATCTGAGCAAGACCATTACAACTGAGGGCACCGACAGCGTGTCGGCTGGCCGCCAGCTGCTGAAGAGCGCACTGGTACAGCCATTCCGTCAGCTTATGAGCAACGCCGGTGTCAACCCAGACGAAAAACTGCCGCAAGTGCTGGCCAGCAAAAAGCCTGGTCAAGGCTTTGATGTCAACGCGCCGGACAAACTGGTCGACCTCAAGGCACGGGGCATCGTGGATCCTGCCCGCGTGGCTAAGGAAGCTATCCAAAACGCCGTCTCTATCGCTGCCACAGCCATGACCATGGGCGCACTGGTGGTTGACCTTCCAGAGAAGGAAGCGCCAATGCCCGCTGGTGGTGGTATGCCCGGCGGCATGGGTATGATGTAGCCCCGCTGGCAGATACTATAAAAGGAGTCCTCGCAACGGGGGCTCCTTTTATATGCGGCGGGAGCTTGGACTAGTCTGGCGTCCGCTTATCTCGGTAAACGTATGTGCTATACTAGTTAAGCTCGCGTCCAAATGTATGACGTCTGGAGGTATAATGCGTACAAGAACTCGCATTTCTGAGGACGGTTTCCGCAAGGTTCATCAGGCAGTTGAGCATGTCTTGACGCCTTCGCCAGTGTTCGAAGGCACTACCATGGCGTTCTATGGAAGAGTAGGTGAGGTGTGTGGCTACACAAGCCACACCGTAGGCCTTGTTGTCCGCGCTCTCGTGTCGCTCAATATCATTTCTAGGGTGGAGACAAGGACGCCAAGTGGCGTAGTAGGGGATAGGCGCATCTACTTTCGATTCCGACTGGAGAAGCCGGGCGTTGATATTGGCCTGGTCAATGGATTTTACCAGGTAGTGGGACGGAAGTCCCGCTGAATCGAACAGAGGAGCTTTATGTGTCAGATGTTACCGAGGTCAACTTCCGAAAGGTTATGGCCGCACTGCGGGAGATCGTCGACCAGAACAACAGATATCAGAGCAGCCTGCACAGCATCGTAATGGAGCTATCCTGCCGCACGTCACTGTCGGAGTCCACAATTCGCCGAATGATCCGGACGCTCCAGGCACTCAAGGTGATCAAGACGGACAGGCTGGCGATACGCACGCTGTCGCTATACAGTGGCAAGCAGCTCGTTCATTACCTCGAGCTGCTCTTGCCCGATGCAGTGATAGAGAGAGTGAACGGTTTCTTCCGGCTGCGACAGTAAGCTGACGATAGAGGGCCGGCCCGTTACGCGTCCGGCCCTCTAAAATTTGCGTGACTTGTTGTTATTGCTGAGGCTGTTGCCCTTGGCTAAAATAGTCGATTTCCTTAATAACGTCTAACAATGCCTGGGCGCGCTTGTTCTCGTCCGGGATTGCTTTGGCTGCTTCATGGGCTGGCAGCAGCAGGCTTTGATCGTCAGTAGAACGAATAATCAGAAGCAATGTATCAAATTTATCTTCGGGCGGCAGGTCTAGTTTGCCAACCAAGGGACGGAGCTCCTCCAGGGCGGTTTTCTTGAGCTCATCAAGTCCACCACCTATAGCCATTGGCACAGTTGGAACTACCGCTACTGGGGGAGGGGGCTCGGGTGCGGTTACGGGCGGCATGGGCTGTGCTGCCGAAGGGGTAGGTGCGCCGGGCAGCGGTGTTGCTTGGGGAGTTTGGCCGTTGACGTTTGTAGTGCCAGCTGGTGGCATTGGCCCAGGTGTTTCCTCGAAGTGTAGCCCTGCGGCCTCGCCCGCGGATTGGTTCTGCGAGGCGGCGTGCTGCGCAGAATCGTCGGCGCCAATGCCGGCTAGTACTTTGGCGAGTTCGTCATCGCTCGTTGCTGGATGCTGATTTGGAGGAGCTACGTCCATGAAAGAATTCCCACCTCGCTTCGTTAATTATTCCGGGAAAGCTTACGCTTACCATTTATTACCTAACAATGTATCATAGTGACACGACAATTGGAAAGACGAATCGTTGGGGCAGAGGGGTAGATTATGCATATACTCGATGATCAACAGATAATCCGCCAGCGTGACCCGCAGGGAGCGCTGGGCTTTGCGGCGCAGCAACCAGCGCAGCTACGGCACGACTTTGGCATTGCGGCCAAGCGACCGTTTACGAAGCCAATTGGCAACGTGGTGTTTGCCGGCATGGGTGGCAGTTCGTTAGTGGCTGAGTTTTCCAAGACCTGGCCGGTGCTTACACGGCCGTTTGTTGTGTCCAAGACATACACTTTGCCAGATTTTGTGGATGAGCACACGCTGGTGATTTGTGCGAGTGCTTCGGGTAATACTGAGGAAACGCTCGAAGCGCTCTCCCATGCCGAGCAGAAGGGAGCGCACATTGCGGTCGTGGCCCATGGCGGCAAACTGGCGGATCGCGCCAAGGCGGCTGGCTATGTGTTTGCTCAATTGCCAGAGGTATCACAGCCGCGTTATGGGGTATTTTATGATTATCGTGCGCTGGTAGAGATTCTGGTTGCAGCCGAGCTTGCTTCGCCAGATTGCGTCACCCAGCTAGAGGCACTGACCGAGCCGCTGCAGCAGGCCACCACCAACTGGACGCCCCAGGTTCCGGCCGAGCAAAACGAGGCCAAGCAACTGGCAGACGGCCTGGCCGGCAAGACGCTCATTGTATATGGCGGTCCACTGACCTATCCAGCCGCCTACAAATGGAAGATCAGCGCCAATGAAAATGCCAAGAACACTGCCTGGTGCAACGCCCTGCCCGAGTTCAATCACAACGAGTTCATCGGTTGGAGCTCGCACCCAATCGAAAAGCCGTTTGCCGTGGTCGACCTCATTTCCCGCTTTGAACACCCGCGGGTGCTGCGGCGGTTCGAGCTGA
>WNFY01006753.1_pt1 | contig 13873 bp, 13 predicted proteins | sample 5400091 | NCBI WGS metagenome assembly WNFY01 (sample SAMN13153364, study PRJNA577476) | soil metagenome | isolation source: 60 cm soil or saprolite under grassland replicate 1 | place: USA:California | collected 2016-06-15 | reverse complement strand
AGGATGTCATCCGGGTTCGTGAATTTTATCGGTTGGCAGCCCAGGTCGAGGACAAGATCTGGCCGCAGTGGAGCCAAATACCGGCGCCCCTACTTTTGGTGACTGATAAGAACGAGTTTCTAACCCAGCATCCGGCCCCGCCGACCGATTTCAAAAAGATCAGCGACGAATTCTATGTGCGTCCGAGACAATTCTCGACGAACTTGCTGGCGACCTTCCCAGCGTTCGGACCGCCATCGGTGATCGTGATTGGCGAACCTGCCAACACAAGCAGCAAGACGAGTACGCCCTGGCTGATCACCCTCATGCACGAACATTTTCATCAACTGCAGAATGCGCATCCGCAATATTTCCAAGGCGTCGAGAATTTGGGCCTAAGCCACGGCGACAAAACTGGGATGTGGGTGCTGAACTACCCATTCCCTTATGACAAACCAGAAGTGAATCAATCGTTCGAGCGGCTCCGGGATCTGCTACTCAAGGCACTCAGTGAAACCGACGAGGCCAAGTTTTCGAAATTAGCAGAACAATACATCGCGGAGCGAAAGAAATTCTTCGCCCAACTCTCGTCCGACGACCGCAAGTATCTCGAATTTCAACTTTGGCAGGAGGGTATCGCTCGCTACACGCAGATTAAGGCCGCGGAGGCTGCGGCACAACACCAACCAACGGACGGAATATAGAGCGCTCCCCGACTTCGAATCATTCGCAGACTATTCAGTGAAGGCACGACGCGATACTTTAGACGAGTTGCGCAAAGCCGACCTCAGCAAATCGAAAAGAGAAGTCGCGTACTCGTGGGGGGCCGCTGAGGGATTCCTGCTCGATCGGCTCAGACCAGGATGGCGCGGCGGATACTTCAAACGTCCGTTCTCTTTGGACTCGTATTTTGAGCAATGAGGCAGCGGGTCTACTTCAACCTCGCCCCGACTGGTACATCTTCCAGGAATCCCGCCAGCACAGGTCTTCCACCTTCGAGCGATGCGGCCACGATCATGCCGTTGGATTCCAGTCCACGCAGCTTTCGTGGCGCGAGATTGGCGACGATCACCACTTTGCGGCCGACCAGAGTTTCGGGGGGATACGCCTCAGCAATGCCAGCAACAATCTGTCGAACTTCGGTTCCGAGATCAACTTCGAGCCGCAGCAGTTTGTCAGCGCCTTTAACCTTTTCTGCGACCTTCACCTGCGCGACTCGCAGCTCGACTTTGGCAAAATCATCAATTGTGATTTTGCCATCCGGAGAACTGTTGGCTGCAGGCATCAGTTTATTCAGCGGCGCAGACCCCTGCGATACCCCTTCCGCTGCGGCTGCGTTTGGGGCCGAAGGCTGGGCTTCCGTCGTCTTAGGTGCCTCCGCGACCGAAGTTCGTTGCTGCTCTTCCATCTTCTGCATCCTTTCAACGGCGCTCTTATCGGCGCGCGGGAATGCCGGCTCAATCTTGCCGAGCTTCGTGCCCAGTTGAAGCTGTCCCCAGCGTAAATCCGCAAGAGAACTTTTCCGGATGTCCCCCAGCCCAAGCTGCGTCCAGATTTTCGCGGTCGCATCTGGCATCACTGGATGCGCAAGCGCGGTGACGATTCGCAGAGCCTCGGCGGACGTATAAAGAACTGTCGCAAGCCGGGCGCGGTTGTGTTCATCCTGCTTTTCCGCGAGAGCCCAGGGTTCGTTCTCAACGATATATCTGTCAACCGCAGCGACCAGCGACCAGGCCGCTTCCAGTGCCCGCGAGAACTGGTACTGCTCAAAGAACCCGTGATAGTCATCCATGATCTTCTCGGCCAATTTGCGGATCACATCATCTGCCGCAGTGTGTGCAGCCGCATGTGACGGATACGGCACCTCGCCGCGAAAGTACCGCGTGATCATGGCCAGGGTGCGACTGGCTAGATTGCCCAGCCCATTCGCAAGATCGGAGTTATACCGCTGCACCAGCGCGTCGAACGAAAATGATCCATCCTGCCCGAACACAACTTCGCGTAACAAGAAGTAACGAAGCGCGTCGGCGCCCAGCACATCCAGAATGGTTTCTGTCCGCACAATGTTGCCGCGCGACTTCGACATCTTGCTTTCTTCAAACAGCAACCATCCATGCGCCACGATAGAGTTCGGAAGCGGCAGGCCCGCGGCCATCAAGAACGCAGGCCAGTACACGCAGTGGAAGCGAACGATTTCTTTGCCGATCATGTGGACGTCGGCCGGCCAGTACTTCTTGCATTTCGAATCGTCGCCCGAGCCATAACCAAGTGCAGTAATGTAATTGGCGAGCGCGTCGAGCCAGACGTAGATCACATGCTTGGAGTCGTCCGGAACCGGAATCCCCCACGAAAATGTTGACCGGCTGATCGAAAGATCGCGCAGGCCCGATCGCACAAATGCAATCACTTCGTTGCGTCGAGTCTCGGGCCGGATGAAGTCCGGCTGGCTGGTATAGAGCTCAAGTAGTTGCTCCGCAAACGCCGATAGTTTCAAGAAATAATTCTCTTCTTGAATGGTCTCGGTAGGACGTCCGCATTCCGGACAAGGCTCGCCGGGCCCAACTTCGACGTACATCTCGTCAAACACGCAATATTGCCCGGTGTAGCTGTCTTTGTAGATGTATCCGTTGTCGCGAATGCGCTTCCATAATTCCTGCACGCCAAGCTTGTGACGGTCGGAGGTCGTGCGGATGTAGTCGTCATACGTGATGCCCATCCGGTCCCACAGCGCGCGAAACTCACCGGACACTTCATCCGTGAGCACCTGCGGCGTTTTGCCGGCAGCCTCGGCAGCGCGCTGAATTTTTTGCCCGTGCTCGTCGGTTCCAGTGAGAAACCACGTATCGAGTCCCATCATCCGCTGCCGCCGCGCAATCGCATCGCAGGCAATCGTCGTATAAGCGTGGCCGATGTGCGGGCGCGCATTGACGTAATAAATGGGAGTCGTAATGTAGAACTTGTTGGACATAAATACGTCTTTGATTGTCTGCCGTCAGGTGTCGGCAGAAATGTATCGGGTGGAGCAGGGCTTCCAGCGCCCCTCTATTGAGAGTATCAAAACTGTGGCGGGTTTAGCCTCTAAGGGACTTCGCGTACGCTTCCATGGCTTCCATCATGACAGTCTTCAATGGCACCTTGCGCTCCGCAGCAATCCGGCGGCAGTCCTCATATTCTGGCGCATAGTTAGTGACCGATCCGTTCAAACTCGCGACCTTGATGCGCACATCGCCGTAGCGTGTAGAAACATTCGCCCATTTTCTTGCCAACACTTGACGCTTTTCTTCGCGGCGGCGTACACCCAGCGTTGTCGTTTCGGCAAACATGATTTGCGCAAGCTTGTCCGCGTCGTCCGGTTTTGCCAGCACCGTCAGCAGAGTTCCAGGGCGGTTTTTCTTCATCTGGATGGGCGTTCCAAAAACATCGAGTGCCCCGGCTTCGAGCAGGCGATCCATGACATAGCCGAAAACCTGCGGATTTAGGTCGTCGAGGTTCGCTTCGATGACGGAAATTGTCTCTTGCGAAACCTGTGTGGCGCGGGCGCCCTCGCCCGCGTTTGCCTCAGCCGTTGATTCCCCGACCGTGACGCGGAGCACATTGGGGTGTTGAGCGAAATCTCTCGTTCCCGCGCCATATCCCGCTTTCTCAATCCTCATGTCAGGGAATGATGCAAAGCGTCTCACGAGCGAGCTGACGATCGCGGCTCTGGTGCGCCTTTGAGTAATTCCACCGTCGCAGGGGCCGGAACCGGAAATGTGCCGTGCGCGCAAACAACAGTGCCGCCTCCGACGTTCAATGGAGAACACACGAATTCGTCAACTCCCAGCGCCTCCGCACCCATTGCGGCGCAGACAATGTCCACCAGCGCGTCCACCGCACCAACTTCGTGGAAATTAATTTTCTCGATGGGCACATTGTGGATCTTCGCTTCAGCGTCTCCTAACTTCTCGAAAATGCCAATTGCCATCGCTTTGACTGATTCGCTCAGTGCCGCTTTGCGAATGATCTCCTGAATTTCGTTCAGCCCACGTCCGTCCTGATGCTCGTGGCTGTCGACTCCCACTTCTCCCGACCCCGGGGAGACGTGGGTCACCCCATGTACGTGTTCACGTGAGTGAACGTGTTCGTGGGAGTGAGCATGCTCGTGTGGGTCGGACATTCTTGTCCGACTGTTCCTCGGCGAGTCCTTCTCTCCGTCCACCACAACATCCACTTTCGTGGCACTGATCCCGCTGCGGTTTACTTTCGAAATTTCCAGAGTTGCGCCGATGTTTAGGGCGGCGACTGTTTCTTCGAAGAGTTTGGGAGGGACTCCGGCATCGATCAGCGCGCCGAGGAACATGTCGCCGCTAATTCCAGAAAAGCAATCGAGATAGGCAATGCGCATAAAGCCGTCTTTGGTCGTTCGTCGTCGGTCGTTGGCCAAACACTCTTGCCGACGGTAGGACTAGCAACAAAGCCGATTCTAAAGGCTTTTGCCGTTACCAGTCGCCGGTCGAACCCCAGGTCCATAGGAATTTGCCAACGACGAACGACCAACGACCAACGGCGGCTCTGTTAAACTCACTATTCCCTTCAACTACTTAGGAGAAGTTTTGTATCGTCGCCTCGAACGCCGTTTGGCCCAGCACATACGCGAATTTGTCCGTCGCGAGTATGGCTTAGAACTCGAAAAAATTGTGATCGAGCAGCCGCCCAGAGTTGAGTTGGGCGAGTACGCGCTGCCACTTGCCTTCGATCTTGCCAAAAAGCTTCGCAAAGCGCCGCGCAAAATAGCAGAGGAAATCGTCAGCGGCATCGGCAACATAGAGGGCTTCGAAAAACTGCAAGTGGCCGGGGCCGGTTACACAAACGCAAAGGTCCATCGCGCCGCACTTGGCGTCGCAGTTGCAAAAGACGAAGAGCTGGTCGTCGAGCATGCTTCCGGGAAGATTCTGGTCGAGCACTCGAGCATCAATCCGAACAAAGCCGCGCACATCGGACATTTGCGTAATGCGATCCTGGGCGACACGTTCGTCCGTCTGCTGCAATTCGCCGGCCGCACTGTGGATGTTCAGAACTACATTGACAACACCGGAGTGCAAGTTGCCGACGTCGTTGTCGGATTTTTGCACCTGGATAAGAAGTCGCGGGCTCAGATCGAGGAACTCGCGAAGAAGCCGCGCTTCGATTACTGCTGCTGGGACCTATACGCCAAGGTTTCGCAATGGTACGAACAGAATGCCGAGAACAAGAAGGTCAGGCTGCAAACTCTGCATGAAATCGAGGAAGGTGGTAACGAAACCGCAGCAGTCGCCGAGCTGATCTCGACCGCAGTCCTCCGCCGCCATCTCGAGACGATGGACCGGTTGGATATTGAGTACGACTTCTTGCCGAGGGAGAGCGAGATCCTGCATTTGCATTTCTGGGATGCGGCGTTTGAGAAGCTCAAAGAAGCCGGCGTTCTGTCGTTCGAGACTGAAGGCAAGAACAAAGGCTGCTGGGTGATGCGACGCGCGGGAACTTCAGGTGTGGCGCGGGCGCCCGCGCCCGCGGGCAACGAAACAGAAAGTGGCGCTATGAGCCCAACCGTTGATCAAGACCCTGAGCGCGTTTCAGAGGAAGACCAAAAGGTCATTGTTCGCTCGAATGGCACCGTCGGCTATGTGGGCAAGGACATCGCGTATCACATGTGGAAGTTTGGACTGCTCGGACGCGACTTCGGCTACCTCAAGTTTTATTCCTACCCCAACGGCCATCAGTGCTGGATTTCGGCCGAACACGGCGAACCGGACCATCCTCACTTCGGTGATGTTGCCGAAATCTACAACGTAATTGACGCCCGCCAGGCTGAGGCGCAGAACACCGTGATCGAAGCCCTCCGCGGACTCGGTCACGGCGAACACGCTAAGCATTACACCCACTTTTCCTACGAGATGGTAGCTCTCACTCCGCGATGCGCCGCCGAACTCGGCTACGAACTTTCGGAAGATGACAAGGGGCGGGCGTACATCGAAGTCTCAGGTCGCAGAGGTTTCGGCGTGAAAGCAGACGACCTGCTGGACGCGCTGATCGCGGCAGCGAAGCGAGAAGTGGATTCGCGCCATCCGGAACTGGCCGAGTCGGAGCGGCAGAAAATTTCAGAGCAGATTGCGATCGGAGCATTGCGCTACTTCATGCTCAAGTACACCAAGCCATCAGTGATTGCATTCGACTTCAAGGACGCATTGAGCTTCGAAGGCGAGACCGGCCCTTACGCGCAATACGCCGTCGTGCGTGCGACGAACATCTTCCGCAAGGGCGGCGTGGATCCAGATGTCTTCTGCAGAGACATTGCTGGCGGCGTCACTCCTGACCGATTGGCAGATTTTCTCAAGAGCGATGAATTATGGGAACTCTGGCTGGCTGCTTCAAAGACCGGCTATGTGATAGATCAGTGCATTACTACAACCGAACCCGCCCATCTCGCTAAACACGTGTTCCAACTCGCGCAGTTGTTCAACACGTTCTATCATCGCTATCCAATTCTTTCTGAAGCAAACGAATCGCGAAAACAATTTCTGCTGGCGACTGCGGCTATCGTAAGGCGAGAGCTAATTCGAGCGCTGGCAGTGATGGGAATCGAAGTGCCGCCAGTGATGTGACTCAAACTCTCTTACGTCCGGCAATCATCAAGCCGGCACCTACCACCAGCAAGCCCACGCCCACGTACGGCGGCAGCATTTCATCGTGGTGAGTGTTCACACCCAGGTGAACATCGCCGGCGTCAATGCCGTGGCGCTCAGTGTGAGGGACCGGGACGAAGAACGAAAGAATTCCGAGCACGACGACCAGTAATCCAACCGCGAACAAGATTTTCATAGAAGCAATCTCCAACCTTATGATGGCTATGATGGCAGCACCCCACGCACGGGACTCGCGCCCTTCACCTACTTTTAATAATATATCTTACTATATTGACATCGTGTTACCACCTGCTAGAATACCTACGTGACTATTCTCTTTTCACAGATCTCAACCAAAGGTCAGATGGTGATTCCAGCTGAGCTGCGGGAAGCTCTCGATTTGAAGCCAGGCACCAAGGTGGCTCTAGTGCGCGAAGGAAACACCATTCTGCTTCAGCCAGTCACTGACGATTTCATTGATTCAATTCCAGGCAGCCTAGCAGGCCCATCCCTCGGTTCGATGCGGGAACGTCAGCATCGCGACGACAAGAGATGACCCCTTACGTCGCCGACGCCAGCGCTCTGCTTCGTTATTTGGATAGGGAACCTGGTTTCAACAGAATGGCTGACCTTCTCAAGGACACCGCGCGCGGAAATACTGAACTTCTAGTTTCGGCGGTGAATTGGGGCGAAATAATCTCGGTGGTTTATCGGGCGCACGGTATGTCTGTGGCCCGGAGCACTTCATCCAGGTTGCGTACTCTTCCCCTAAACATACTGCCAGTGGAAACCGAACACGCCGAGGCAGCCGGGATCTTCAAACAGGATTTCAAGGTGCCATACGCTGATGCGTTTGCAGGCGCGCTTGCTCTTCTCAGGGGAGCCATCCTGATCACCGCCGACTTCGATTTCAAATCAGCCGCTCACGCAATCCAAATCGAGTTCTTGCCCGGGAAAAAGAGCACCGCTATCTAATTCCCGAACCCTCTCGCGAATTCCACGACGCTCCTCACCGCGATTCCGGATGGTCCCTTTGCGATCCAGGGCTTGTTGTCTTCCAGCCATGCAGTGCCGGCGATGTCGAGGTGGATCCACGGGGTGTCCTCGGCAAACTCCTTGAGGAAGGCAGCGGCGGTGCTGGCGCCACCCCAGCGTCCACCGGTGTTTTGTAAATCGGCGATCTGCGAACGCATTGCGTCGAGATACTCGTCACCGAGCGGCAACCGCCACATTTTTTCTCCGGACTTGTCAATCGCAGTCTTAAACCGATTGTAAAAATCGTCATCGCTGGCGAACACGCCGGCATTGGCATAGCCCAGCGCCACCACGACTGCGCCGGTCAAAGTCGCGGCGTCAATCAGATGCGTACATCCGAGTTGGCGTGCGTAGCAAAGTCCATCGGCCAGAACCAGGCGGCCTTCAGCATCGGTGTTGATGATTTCGATGGTCTTGCCAGACATTGCGGTCTGAATATCGCCGGGTTTCTGCGCTTTTCCGGACGGCATGTTCTCGGTTGCGCAAACAATCCCAATGACCTTCACTTTTGGCTTGAGCAAGGCGATCGCGCGCATCGCCCCAATCATGGTTGCGCCACCGGCCATGTCGTATTTCATCTTTTCCATGCCGTCGGCGGGTTTGATGGAAATGCCGCCAGTGTCGAACGTGACGCCCTTCCCGACGAGCCCAAGCACCGGTTTCTCAGGCGCGCCCGCAGGTTCGTAGCGCATGACGATCAATGCTGGAGGCTCATCGGACCCCTGCGCCACCCCCCAGAAGGCGCCCATCTTCAATTCTTTGATCTTGTCCGCCCCATAAGCTTCGAATTTGAGCCCTGACTCCTTCGCCATCTCTCGAGCGTGATTCGCAAGAATCGTGGGCGTCATGCGGTTCGAAGGCTCATTAACAAGTTCGCGCGTAAAGTTCTGGGATTCCGCAAGCACGCGGGCTTCATCCATTGCTTTCTGCAGCGAGGTTTGATCTCCGGAGGCAATGACTGTCAGAGACTCAATGTTCTGGTCTTTCCGGTCGCTTTTGTAGGTGTCAGGATCGAAGTTGCCGACGATGGCTCCTTCGACAACGGCCCTGACAGCCTCAACCCCGGGAATGCCGTCGGGGAGAATAATTGCCAGGCTGCGCAGACTGCGAGGCTTTAGCGCGCGAACGGCCGCGCCGGCCAGCTTCCGCACATCTGACGCCGAAAAAGCCTTGGACTTGCCTCCACCCATTAGGAGCAGACGCTTGGCTTTTAGCCCCGAAGGCGCGTGCAGCCAAGTCGTTTCAAAGCTCTTTGCAGTGACATCTCCGGAGGAGATGATTCCGCCAGCGGCTTGTGCGACGGCTTTGTCTGAGGTCGAGACGAACACATCCGTTCTGTCCTTTTCGGCCCGGTCTAGAACGACTGCGGCCAGACATTCGGTTTCAACTTGAGTAGGCGAGGAAAGAGAAAGTGAGATTTTCATAAGTGAAGGAACAGTATGGAAGGCAATGAGGAATTTGCGCAACTGCGGCACCCAAACATCTTGTCATCCGAAGGCGCCCGCTGGCGGGCGAAAGAGAGACCTTACGTACGCTCCCGGCTAGATTGATTCCGACAGGCTGGCATATCAGCCTGCGGCAGTCCAGCGATGCCCAGATGCGCTGATGCCTGCTGAATAGTTTCGTAAGGTTCCTCTCTCGCGCAGGCGCGAGTTCGGAATGACATCGATTTTGAGTTATAAAAGAAACTCTTTACGCGAAGCTGCTGCTTGCTTCCCATTCTGAAACTCCCACAATTCCAGCGCACATCGAGCAATCAAAGCTGGTATATTGTCCAAATCTGACCACGGATCCCAGCCCGCTGGCCATTAATCAAGGAGTTTCTCATGGCAGGAAAAAGCGTTAACAAAGTTATCCTCATCGGGAATCTGGGAAAAGACCCCGAAGTGAAGTACACGCCCAGCGGCACACCCGTCGCGAAACTCACGTTGGCGACGAACGAGCGCTACAAAGATAAAGACGGACAGTGGCAAGACCGGACCGAATGGCACAATGTTGTCCTTTGGCAGCGGCTCGCAGAAATCGCGGGGGAGTACCTGAAAAAAGGCGGCAAGGTCTATATCGAAGGCCGTTTGCAAACCCGATCGTGGGAAGACAAACAGACCAATCAGAAGAAGTACATGACCGAAGTCGTGGCCAGCGATCTGGTTCTTCTCGGCGGACGTGGCGAGGGCGGCGAAGCCTCCCGCGGCGCTGCGGCCGGGGGCAATAATTTCGACCAGCGTGTGCCGGAGCATGAGGCGGTGCCCGCCGCGGCAGGGGCGTCTCCCATCAGCGACGAAGACATTCCGTTTTAAGCCAGGAAAGGCGCCGTCCGTCGTTGGTCGTTGGCCACTCACGGGGCGAGAGTTATCCACGGCGGACATACAGTAATTGCGGACGGACGAAGTGTTGTGGGACAGGCGGCCGCCTGTCTAGCGCCCGAAGGACGACACCCGCGGCGAGTTTCGGCATCTCTTTCTGTTAACCGATCATCTTCAAAACAGACACCGGAGGTCTCGTCCATGTCGTCTCTTGCCTCCAAAACCTGCGTTCCTTGCCGCGGCGGGGTTCCTCCGCTAAAGAGCCAAGATTTGGTCGCACTCCAAAAGCAGGTGCCGGAGTGGCAGGTCGTTAACGAGCACCATATCGTCCGACAGCTCAAGTTTCCCGACTTCAAACAGGCGCTCGCCTTTGTGAACCGGGTTGGGGAGCTGGCCGAGGATCAGGGTCATCATCCCGACATCTTCCTGGCCTGGGGTAAGGCCGAGATCACTTTGTGGACCCACAAGATCGATGGCCTGACCGAAAGCGACTTCATTATGGCGGCAAAGATAGATCGCGTACTTAGTTCTTAACACAGGACTTACACCTACAACTTTCGTGCCATACCGGCTGGTAAATGCCGAACTCTACCATCACAATATGTGCAGGATTTTGCAGCCTGGGGATGATTAGTGTGGTTCCGAGCCCGTGTTATTGTGTGCAAATCCCTAAAAATCAATAGCTTGACTTTCGTAACCCTCCACATTACGATTGGCATCCTTCGTGCCAATAGGTAAGTGTTACTGCAGTACAAACATTCAGCCCCAGGGGGGGACTTCTTCGTGCGCAAACTTAGTTTAAAGATTTCAATTCTGGCCTTGCTTCTTGTGGCTGCACTAGCCATGGTACCAATGGCTTCGGCCAACACCATCACAACTCTGACTCAGGGTGCATACACCGCCACGTTGAACGTGGGAACGGGCAGTGCGACCTTGACCCTTAGCGGTCCGACCACTGGGTTTTTCGTGAATGCGATTGCGTTCAACGTAGGTGGTAGCACTATAACGGTCACCGGCGGTACAGCCTCCAGCGGCAGCTGGACATTCCAGAACGGCCAGAACTCGGTTCAATGCGGTGGAACCGGCAATTGGGGCTGCGCAGTTACCAGCACGGCTCAAGCCGGGAATGGTTTGGTCCTCACCCTTAACTTCACGGGCACCCCTGGAAGCGGTCCCTACAGCGTCCAGTTCGATGTCTGCAGCACGTCAGCAACCGCACTCAACAACCAAGGAAATCTCGGCTGCGTAAAGGGTCGTGGCGGGAATTTCGTTACCAACTTCTCGCAATCGGGCAGCCCGGTCGGGACTCCGCCTCCTGTTCCAGAACCAGGCACGCTTGGCTTGCTCGGAACTGGTCTGGTGGGCATCGCTGGATTACTGCGTCGCCGATTCATGGCATAGGCCGACTTAGCCCCTTCCCCTTCTACGAAACCCCGGGACAAACAGCCCGGGGTTTTGCTTTTTAGGGGCCGAGCTTTGAGCAGCGAGCACTGAGCAGTTAAATGCGAACAGCCCCGCTCTGACCGCTCATGGCTCACAACTCGATGCGAAGTACTTACCGCGACAGCTTCTGCCTCAAATCCGCTGAGATCTGCTGGCCATGGAATCGGCCATTCTCGATAAAGATTTCGTTCGTCCGTGATCCGGCGACGATCACTCCTGCCACGTAAACTCCTGGGACGTTGCTCTCAAGTGTGACCGGATCGCATACTGGGCGGCACTGTTCCGAGGAAAGTTCAATGCCCATCGCCCGCAGGAAGTCATAGTCAGGGTGATATCCGGTTAGGGCAAAAACAAAATCGTTGTTGATTCTGATTTCGCCTTCAGGTGTCTGCAGCACGACGTGATCAGCAGCAATCTCCTGAACTGTGGTGTTGAAGTAGGCAGCAATTTCGCCGTTCTTAATGCGGTTTTCAATATCCGGCAAGATCCAGTACTTAACGTGCGAGTGCATCTTCGGCCCGCGATGAGCGATGGTCACGCGAGCGCCGTGCCGCCATAAATCCAAGGCCGAAATTGCGGCAGAATTCTTCCCGCCAATTATCAAAACATCGTTATCGAAGTACGGGTGCGGCTCGCGATAATAATGAAAGACCTTGAGCAGGTCCTCGCCCGGTATACGCAAAAGATTCGCGCGGTCATAGTAACCCGTCGCAACAATCACCTTACGACATGCGTAATCGTAAACTCGCCCCAGACGATCGCAGGTCGTGATGTGAAAGTCGTTGTCGTCCCCCGTCACGGTCTCAACCCTTTGGTACTGGCGAACATCGAGCTTGTAGTGTTCAGTCACTTTGCGATAGTACTCAAGCGCTTCCAGTCGGTTCGGCTTGGGGTTAGCGGTACTGAATGGGATATCGCCGATTTCCAACAGTTCCGGCGTGGTGAAGAAGATCATGTTCGCCGGGTAATGAAAAATCGAATTTACCAGACAGCCTTTATCGAGGCTGATGACCTTCAGGCCCGCTTTCTGCGACTCAATGGCGCAGGCCAGACCGGTCGGCCCGGCGCCGATGACGATTAGATCGGCCCGCATCTCGGGACGCGCCTCCAGTTGTGGCTTCGGCAAGGCGTCTGGAATCTGCTTGGTAGGCAAATGGACTGTCCTGAGAGTGACAAGCACCGCTTCGTGGGATTGACGATTCTAGCATGCACGGCAGATGAGCTGCCCGCCCTAGAAACGCCGCTCAGAGATCTGATTTCTGATTAAAAATCAGGAGGCGGTGGTGTAAGCTAATCCTCCAAATGCGGGTACTAGACCTGGGTTGCGGCTTCGGTAGAAACATGACTATTACCAGTGTTCCCGCGTCAGATGAGGTTTTTGGCGTGGACATTGCACTTGACCGACTGCAATCCGCAGCCAAAAAATTCCCGTCCAGAAAGTTTATCCAAGCCCGGGCCGAGTCATTGCCATTTCCGGACTCCGCCTTCCAATCCATTGGGTGCGAAGTCGCAATGCCCTACATGAATATTCCGGTCGCGTTGAGCGAAATTAATCGGATATTGGAACCAGGCACCGTTCACTTTAGTCTGCACGCTTTCCGCTTCACTCTCTACGAGCTCAGGCTGGCATTTCCCAAACCGAAAGCCTTGATGTTCCGGTTGTGGGTTATGGTCAATGGAATGATTCTTCACTTGACCGGCAAGCCGCCAGAGATCCGCGGCCGCTATGAGTCGTTTCAGACGCGCCGGGGAATGTCCGTCGCAATGCAACACGCCGGTTTTGAAGATATTTCCTTCTCGCGCCCTCGCGACCGATTCACCAAGCTAGTTGTGACCCCTCGCAAGTCTGGCACAATGCCGTAACAGCCCGCCTCACCGGCTTAATGCTGACCTATTGCTATACTGTTTTTGAGAGTCAACTTTTCTTCAGTTCCACTCCAGTCAGGCAAAAAACATGGCCACACACGTTCAAAGAGCTACGCGGACAGAAAAAGATTCGCTCGGCACCAGAGAAATTCCTGCCGACCGTTATTACGGAATCCAGACGACCCGCGCCCTCGAGAACTACCCTATCTCAGGAATGCGCGCCCATCCGACTTTGATCCGCGCCTTTGGAATGGTCAAAGAAGCCGCCGCCGAAGCCAATCGCGAACTTGGACTCGTGGACACGAAGATCGCCGCGGCCATCATTCAGGCTGCGCATGAGGTGCAGCAAGGAAAATGGAATGGGGAATTCGTAGTTGACGTATTTCAAGCTGGCGCCGGTGTCAGCTTCCACATGAACACCAACGAGGTGATCGCGAACCGTGCCATTGAAATCCTTGGCGGCGAGCTTGGCGATTACTCCGGAGTCCATCCCAACGATCATGTTAATTATGGCCAGAGCACCAATGACGTGTTCCCCACGGGAATGCGGTTGGCAACGCTCTTGGAACTTGAGAATCTCTACCCAGTCCTTGATTCGCTGGTCGC